>OBAS01000039.1_pt1 | contig 190401 bp, 157 predicted proteins | sample 1517591 | NCBI WGS metagenome assembly OBAS01 (sample SAMN04571700, study PRJEB22368) | human gut metagenome | biome: human gut; material: stool | host: Homo sapiens | place: Luxembourg | collected 2012-10-05
TATTCTCACTATTATTTGATTCAGTGATTTTTTTCTTCTTTGGAGAAACCAGTTTGTGACCGGAATAAATGGACATGCCCATACAAAGCAATGAATAATAGGCAAAGTATTTATGTGCAGAAAACTATTTATGAGAAGATTGCAGAAAAGTACAACACAACACCAGAAGAGGTACGCAGAGAAATGCAGATAGCCATAGATGCAGGATTTGATAATCCCGATCCGGCTGTGCAGGAAGAATGGAAGAAAATGACACTTAAAGGAGACAGACCCACACCGGAAGAAGTAATCAATTACGCAGTAAAAAAACTAAAAGGAAAATAAAAATAAAAATATGAAGAAAAAGATAATTGCATTGATTTCAGGAGCAGTGATCTTGATAATTGCTGCAGGAAGTATTTATGGGAAATCTGAATCTGGTCATAAGGAAGGCGAACCGGATGTGGTAGGAACATTTTCCGTAAATCGGGATGAAAATCTAACCGTAGTCGCTAACCGGGAACATATCGAGGATAGAGAAGCGTTTGCAAGAGAACTTTTGCAGATGTACAAGGATGATTCATTTTATTCGACAAAATTCTCCACAGACAGGGGATATGCGACGAGCCTTGATATGAACATCTATTTATGGAAAGAGGATATTGAAGATGGGGAATCGGTAATGACAGCCGAATATAGACCTGTAGAATACGGAAATGACTATGATGTAGTCAATAATCCTGATAAATTTCAACTATATATAGATGGAAAAGAAGTAGAAGAATAACACGGTGAACTTTTTATACTGAAATATGTACGATTCCAATAATGATATGAACTTATGGGAATATATTGCGGATACTTTGTGAACTTTATCCTGATACAATGATTATGCTGATGAAAGAAGGCATAGATAACTGAATACAAGAAAGAGACGAAAGCCTCAGTAGTTAAGAAAAAACTACTGGGGCTTTTTTTCGTGCCTGAATTTCTCAGCCAATAACTGCGGGCGTATCCCGGCAGGATAAAGGCGGAGCAGGCATGATCCTAAACAGAGGTCCGCCTTCTGGATTTGAAACGAGCAACAAGATTTCAAATTCAGGAGGAACGGATATGTATATTGAACACCCATATTTTTATGAAGGAAAGTATTACGCAAATATTGATGGAGAAATGATCGAGATTACAAAAGAAGTTGCGTATGCGATGAACAATTTTTACAGAAGCAGCAAGGCAAAAAAAGTTGAGATTAAGAACGAACTGGGTGAGGTTGTGGATAAGATGCTGAGAGAAGTACCTTATAGCGGTCAGTCCATTGATGGAGAAGGCTTCATGATTGAGGATTTTCCAGATCTGAACTGTGATGTGGAGCACTGTGTACTGACAAAAATGGAACAGCAGGATATTCACAAAGTGATCAATCAGCTGAACTCAGAGGAACGCATGATTATTTATGGCATTTTCTTTGAAAACAAGACACAGACACAGATGGCGGAGATTATGGGGATTTCCAGACAGATGCTGTCATACAAGCTGAAATCCACTCTTAATAAGATGCGTGAAATGTATATGAATAAATTTTTTTAAAAAATTTTTCAAAATCTTTTGCATCTGCCAAAGTCATTTGACTTTAGTAATTAGAGGAAGTTAAAGGACTTCCTAAAATGAACCATGATAACTGAATATTCAATAATAACTGATGTGACATTTCATACAGTGAGCACGAGGAAGATGCCGCTATAGGATTATAAGACAAAACAAAGATTTTAGTTCAGTCCGTAATGCTGCGAAAAAGCACTGACCGAAGCCAGCTGGCAGGCTGGTGATGCGATGATATGTATGAGATGCGATACACTTGCAGATCCTGAGAAGTCTGTAACTGGTAAACCTATGAACTGCTGGAGCCTGGAAACGAGAGTTTCCGGGTTGTGGTCCGGAGTATGCATCCGGGCAGGTTATTATTCCCTTCCTGCAGATGCAGGAGTAACGATTCGGGGTATCGAGGATAAATAGAATCGAGCGAGCACTGTTTAATAATCAAATTGGCTATAGAGGTTATGCGGCAGAGCTTTCCACTTTGGAAAGGAACTCTGCCGTATTCCTGTGGAGCCAATATAGCGCTATGAATGCTTTACAAATAAAAAAGATTGGAGAGATGACAAGTGACGATTCGAAGAGGAGATATCTTATGGGCGGATCTCGGTATGTTCCCGACAACTTCGGTTCAGAGTGGAGTAAGACCGGTGATCGTAGTGAGTAATAATAAAGCCAATACATACAGTTCAGTCATAACGGTAGTTCCGCTGACATCAAGAATATATAAGAAGCGGTATTTGCCAACACATGTATTTATCAGTAAATACGATATGACAGGAATCCGAAAAGGAAGTCTGGCACTGGCTGAACAGGTTATGAGCATTTCTACAAAATGTATTATTGAGAAATGCGGAAGAGTAAATAAGTGGAGCCTGGATCGGGTACTGAAAGCAGTACGGATTCAGATGGGAATGGAGGGAGAAGGGCATGACTGCAGAAGAATATAGAAACTATCTGGAAACGGATTTTGATGATGTGGATCTGAAGGAATTGAAGGATATCCGAAAAATAAGGATTGACCGGAATCAGACGAAGGAAAAAAGAATAGCTCAATATCTCAGACAGGTGGGAAATCCCTATCTTGTCTGTATAGGAAATGTAAAAGTGAAAATAAGGTTTGCAAACAATGGAGTATCTTTTGAAGATGCATTTGAGGAACTTTTGCTTTCTGTATAAAAAGTGATGGTAAAATCTGAAGAGTTATGTTAATATGGAGACGAGGAACTCAGGACTCCTCATTCATATCAGGACAAAATCGACTCACCCTCTGGGTTTTACCAATGTTGATGGAAAGGTAAAACTAAGGAGGATGAAGATGAATCAAATTAACAATTCAAAGAAAATCTATCATGCAGCCATTTATGTTCGTTTATCGAAAGAAGATGGCGATGTTGCTACTGCTGGAAAGCGTGAAAGCAACAGTATCTCAAATCAGAAAGATCTGATAAAAAATTTCCTAAAAGATAAAAAGGATATAGTTGTTGTATCAGAACGGGTGGATGACGGTTACAGCGGTTCTAATTTTGAACGTCCTGCATTTCAGATGATGCTGGAAGATATCAAAAAAGGAATTGTGGATTGTGTCGTTGTAAAAGACCTTTCCCGTTTTGGACGTGAGTATATTGATGCCGGAAAATATATCGAAAGATTATTTCCGGCACTTGGCGTGCGGTTTATTGCGGTCAATGATCATTATGACAGCCTGGAAGGAAAAAGTCAGGCAGACGAAATCGTGATTCCCTTCAAGAATCTCATTAACGATGCATATTGCCGTGACATTTCTATCAAAATAAGAAGCCACCTGGAAGTAAAGAGAAAAAATGGGGAATATATTGGAGCGTTTACACCGTATGGCTACCAGAAAGATTCAGATAATAAAAATAAACTGGTGATAGATGTATATGCGGCAGGTATCGTCAAAGAAATTTACCGTATGAAATTATCAGGTATGAGCCAGACAGCAATTGCCAATGCATTGAACAAACAGGGTGTTCTTTCACCAATGGAATACAAGCACAGTCTTGGAATAAGGATTCAGGATAATTTTAAAACACACGAACAGGCAGAATGGAGCGCCATGTCGGTAAAAAGAATCCTTGAAAATGAAGTATACACTGGAACTCTGGTGCAGGGAAAAAGAACAACACCAAACCATAAAGTGAAAAAATTGTTGAAAAAGCCGGAGACTGATTGGGTTAGAATTGAAAAAAATCATGAGGCTATCGTATCAGAACGAGAATTTGCACTGGTGCAGAGATTATTAGGGATAGATACAAGGACTTCTCCGAACGAGGAAAAGGTATATCCATTATCTGGACTTGTGGTTTGTGGAGACTGTGGGGCAATGATGATCAAACGGGATGTTCCGGCAGGAGGAAAGGTATATGCTTACTATATCTGTTCCAGACATGCGGCCACGAAAGCGTGTGCGGCACACAGAATACCAATGGGTAAACTGGAAGAAACAGTACTGGAACTGGTAAAAATCCATATTGAAAATATCCTTGATATGAAAAAAATCATGGATTTTATCCATGAAGTACCATTTCAAGAATTAGATATCAAAGAACTGGAAATTAGAAAAGAAGCAAAAGAAAAAGAAGCCGAGCGATGCCGGGAATTAAGAGATTATCTATATGAAGATTTCCGTGAAGGAATCATTTCAAAAGAAGATTATAAAGAGCTTCATGACGGGTACACAGAAAAGCGGAAAAAAGCCGAGGAAGCAGTCCGAAGCATTGATCAACAGATCAGTGAAGTCATGGAATCAAAAAGTGATAAATATCATTGGCTGGATTATTTTGCCGAGCATCAGAATATACAAGAACTTACAAGAACTGTTGCTGTTGAACTGATTGACCAGATATTAGTATATGATAAAAAACATATTGAAGTCAGATTTAATTTTGATGACTGTTATCAATCCCTGTTACGGCAGATACAGTCGGTGGGATGTGATGTCAGCACAGGTATAGACGGAAGGATAGAAATTCAAAAGAGGGAGGTCGTATAAATGGCTCGAAAATCAAGAAAAGTAGATTATGTGAATGTTGGAAATAAAGAAAATTTGGTTACAGAAGCTGAAAACCAGTGTGAAAAAGTTTCACATGCAGCCCTTTATGCAAGGCTTTCCTATGAGAGTGAAAAGAACAGAGAAAGAAATACGATAGAAACGCAGATGGTTCTGCTTCATAATTTCGTAAAAGAACAGAAAGATATCGTGGTTGCAAAGGAATATTATGATATATCTAAAACCGGAACTAATTTTGAGAGAGATGGTTTTAATGAGATGATGCAGGACATCAAAGAGGGAAATATTGACTGTGTTATTGTTAAAGATCTTTCTAGGCTTGGAAGAAATTATGTAGAGGCGGGAAGCTATATTGAAAGAGTGTTCCCATTCTTTAATGTGCGTTTTATTTCGGTGAATGATCATTATGATTCGTTCAGAGATGACATAAGCCTGCTGATCAGCATGTCAAACGTGTATAATGAGTTTTATTCCAGAGATTTGGCAAAGAAAATAAGAAGTTCATACCGGACGAGCTGGGCAAATGGCGAATTTCCTTCCGGTCAGATGGCTTATGGTTATGAAAAAGACAAGGATAATCCTCATCAGCTGATTCCAGATCCGGTAGCGGCACCAGTGGTGAAAAAGATATTTCAGTATTTTATTGATGGAATGACTTATGCAGAGATTGCCCGGAAATTAAATGCGGATGGGTATCTCTGCCCGAAAGCCTACAAGCTGGATAAAGCAGGAAAAGCAAATGAAAAGTCAGCGACATGGACATGGAGTGGAGGAACAGTCCACAAAATCCTTGAGAATCAATATTATGCCGGTGATAGTGTGCATAATCAGTTTACCAATGATTCCTGGGCAGCACAGAGACAGAAAATGAATCAGAAAGAAGAATGGATCATTATCAAAAATACCCATGAGGCACTTGTGAGCAGAAAGGATTTTGATGAGGTACAGGAAAAGATTGGTCATATCGTAAAACGGGTTAATGAAGCTCGTAAATCAAATGGCAATAATGTAAGAGACTTCAACTTTTTCAAGCAGAAAATTGTATGTGCAGACTGTGGAAAAACCATGTATTTATATGGGAAAACAAAAGACAGTCATCGTAGGTTTTACTGTGGAAATAATAAGCTCCACGGGAAGTGTACGCCACATTCTATCACTGATTTGGAAGTGAATGATTATGTACTGCGTGTGATACGTGCACATATCAATGTATATGTTGAAAATGTAGATTTGATTCGGCGGTTGAATCAAAGACAGGAAAGCATTAAAAAATATGATGTGTTTAACAGGGAAATCAAGAAATGCCGGAAAGAACTGGAAAAAGTGGCAGTACACCGGGAAAGATTGTTTGAGGATTATGTGTGCCGTATTATTGATGCAGAGCAGTATGAAACATTTTCAAAGCAGGATGCGGAAACAGAAAAAGAGATCCAGAATAACATGGAAATTTTATTAAAGCATCAGGTTGGATATGAAAAAAATTTTCACACAGAGGAAGAATGGGAAACATTGATCAATAAATACCGCAATACGAGAACGCTGACAAAGGAAATGGTCAATGCTTTTGTAGAAAAAATCGAAATACATGAAAGCGGTTCTATTACGGTACGTTTGGTGTATGATGATATGTTGGAAGAACTAAGAAAATATGCAAAAGAACGGGAGGCTGAGTTATGCCAGTAACAGAATGTATCGCTGTTTATATCAGACTTTCGTCGGAGGATAATGATGTAGATGGCAGTATAAAAGCTGAAAGTAACAGTGTCAGTGCACAGAGAATGCTGATAAACGAATTTATCAAAAAACAGGACGAATTTACTAACTGTCCAGTAGTTGAATATGTAGACGATGGGTACAGTGGTACAAACTTTAACCGTCCTGGCTTTCAGAGGATGATGGAGGATGCAAAAGCAGGACGTATAAAAAGTATTGTTATAAAGGACTTTTCAAGATTTGGAAGAGATTATCTGGAAGTGGGGAATTATCTGGAAAAAATCCTGCCGGTTCTTGGTATTCGAATTATCTCAATTAACGATGGTTTTGACAGTATCAATTCCTCTGGTTTTACTGGAGGAATGAGTGTAGCGTTAAAAAATATGCTGAACGCAATGTACAGCAGAGATTTGTCAAGAAAAGTTCGTTCTGCTATGAAAACACATGCTAAAAACGGTGAATATATGCCGGCTTTTCCAAAATATGGATATATTAAAGATCCAGAAGATAAGCATCATCTGGTTATAGACTCAGAAGCGGCTGAAACAGTGAAACTGATATTCACAATGGCGGCAGATGGGAAAACTAAAGGACAGATAGCAAAATATCTGAACGAAACCCATGTGCTTACATGCCGGGAGTATATGTGCAGAAAAGGTATAAAAATGCACAGAGAAAACGAAAAAGAAAAGAAACTTTGGTCAGTCACAACAATCTCAGATATGCTCAAAAATGAAGTGTATCTTGGAAAAATTATTTGGAATAAAAAGAGAGTGGCAAGAACAGGAAGCAATAAATTGGTTTCCAATGATAAAGAGGAGTGGATTGTTGTAGAAAATGCACATGAACCAATTATATCCGATGAATTATTCCGGAAAGCAAATGAGAAAGCGTTTACTAACCAGAAAAGAGTTCTTACAAAAAGAGGAGTAGCCTGCCCTATTTTCTTTTGCCCGACCTGCGGAAGAAGACTTGGTTTTACCAGCAGAGAGACTGGGTATCGCTGTATGCAGGCACATATCAGCGGTCTTAGTGGGTGTGCGGAAAGTAAAATGGACAGGAAAGAAGCAGAAGAAACAGTACTGGATGCAGCCAGAAATATGGCACAACTCATTTCGGAAAATCTTGAGAAAAAGAAAAGTGAATGGCATAAAACAATTTTGAAAGAAGAAAATATCGCAACACTGGAAAGTGAAAAAAAGCGACTCTCGTCAAGAAAAATGAAATTGTATTCTGATTATCGTTCGGAAGTGTTGGACAAGGAAGGGTATATGGAAGAACTGGAAAAAACGACTTCCCGTATTTCAGAAATCACTTTGCAGATAGCAGAATTGGAGAATGAGATTGCAGTAGCGAAGAAAAAATGTGATGAAGCAACAGAAAAAGAAATGGAAGTAAATGAGATTGCAGCATTGCAGGATTTTGACAAAATACAGCTGTCAAAGATTATTGAGAAAGTCTTTATTTATGAACCAGGTCGTATGGAGATAAGCTGGAAGATGGATGACATTTTCTACAAAGAAGAAAAAGCATAAACGGAATAAGATTGTTCGCAGGAGCATCACTGGATGAAAACAGTGGTGCTTTTTGCGAATTAAAAGCAAATTTTTTTAGACTTATATTGACAAAAGCAGAACTTCTTGCCTTGAATAAAAGCGATTTTGATTTCAGAAATAATTTGCTCCATATCACAAAAACCTACAATCGGATTGATAAACAGGATGTGATTACAGTTCCGAAGACGGAAAATTCTGTTCGTACAATCAATATTCCCAATTTTCTAAAAGAGAAAGTGCAGAGGTATATTGATATGCATTACGGTATCCCGGACGATGCAAGACTGTTTCCGATTGTTTCCCGGACTTTACAGAAGCGCATGAAAAGATATGCAGAAAAAGCCGGGGTAAAAGAAATCCGGGTTCATGATTTGAGACATTCTCACGCCGCATACCTGATTTTTCAGGGCATACAGCCGTTGATGGTGAAAGAACGTCTGGGGCATAAGGATATTAAGATTACGTTGAACACCTATGGACATTTATATCCGACAGAGCAGAAAGCGCTGGCAGATATGTTGGATGAGAAAAGAAAAATGCCCAGATCAGAAGACCTGAGCAAATTCCCTGATAATCAGAAATTCTGATATACCATAGTCGCAAACAAAGTATATCATGAATAAGTTTGGAAAACAATTCCCCAAAACCTGAACAGGGATTTTGTTCAACTGGGTAGGTGGAGGTGCGAATGAATATTTTTGAACAGGTTAAGGGATATGTGACTGCCGGACAGGCGGCAGAACAGTATGGAATCAAGATAAACAGAAATAAAATGGCTTGTTGTCCGTTTCATAATGACCGACATCCCAGCATGAAAGTAGATAAGACGTATCATTGTTTTGCCTGCAATGCAGGCGGTGATGCTATCGATTTCACAGCGAGAATGTTTGGTCTGTCACAGTTTGAGGCGGCAAAGAAATTAATTGACGATTTTGGATTACCCATACAGATTTACAAAAAGGAAAGTAAAACGATACAGGAATATAGAAAGCCGGAGTTTACACAGGAGCAAAAAGTCATTCGTCTGGAAAAGAAATTCGGGCAATGGTTGGATAAGACGTATCGGCTACTGATTCATTATAGAAGCTGGCTGCGTACATGGAAAGTCGTATACGCACCAAATTCGGAAGATGAGAAATGGCATCCGCTGTTTACAGAAGCTCTTGAAAAAGAAGCAGTAGTTGAATATTACCTTGATATTTTATGGAGTGCGGAAGCAGAGGAACTGAAGGATTTTTTTATGGAAAAACGGGAGGTGATGTCTAATCTTGAGAAAAGACTTAATGAATACGAGCGGACTCTTTACAGGGAGTTTTGCGGAAGCACTGGAGGAAGAGATGCTGACAGTGGATGAGATTAAAGAAAAGCTGATTCGGACGGAAAAAGGAAAAGTAAAACAGACAATTTCTAATTGTATGCTCGTTCTGCGTTATGATCCGATACTCAAAAAATCAATCTGTCGGAATGAGCTTACCTGTAAAACAGATATTATTGGAAATATGCCGTGGAAAAGACGGGGAATCAATCTTACAAATACAGATGAAAATAATGTGAAATATTATCTGGAAAAGAATTATGAGCTGACCAGTGAACGGAATATCCGGACAGCATTGGATATTATTGCAAATGAAAACAGTTATCATCCAATCCGCTCATATCTGGAAAAACTGAAATGGGATGGAGAAGAACGGATTCGATTTGCATTGAACAGGTTTCTGGGAGCAGAGATGAACGAATACACCTATGAGGTATTGAAACTGGTTATGCTTGCGGCAATCCGCAGAATTATGCAGCCGGGCTGTAAATTTGAAATCATGCTATGTCTGGTTGGCGGACAGGGTGCCGGGAAATCAACATTCTTTCGATTTTTGGCACTAAAAGATGAATGGTTTACAGATGATTTAAGGCGGCTGGATGATGATAATGTGTATCGAAAATTACAAGGGCACTGGATTGTTGAAATGGCAGAAATGCTTGCACAGGCGAATGCAAAAAGTATAGAGGAAATCAAATCGTTCCTGAGCAGGCAAAAGGAAACCTATAAAATTCCTTATGAAACACATCCGGAAGACAGACCGAGACAATGTATCTTCTGTGGTACGTCCAACAATCTGAAATTTCTTCCGATGGACAGGACTGGAAACAGACGGTTTGCCCCGGTGCTGATTCATCCCGAAGCTGCAGCAACACATATTTTGGCAAATGAAAAGGAATCCAGAGCTTATTTTGGACAGATGTGGGCGGAGGCGATGGAGATTTACCGGAGCGGTAATTGGGAACTTAAACTCTCGGATGAAATGGAAAAGTACGTGAAAGAACTGCAGAAAGATTTCATGCCGGAGGATACAAAAGCAGGTCAGATAGAAGCTTTTCTTGAAAAATATGAGGGAACGCATGTCTGTACGAAAATGTTATTCTGCGAAGCTCTGGAACATGCAGCGTTTGAAGATATTCCGACATGGGTGTCCAGAGAAATTGGGGAGATTATGGACGGCATGGATGGCTGGACTTCCGGAAAAACACACCGTTTTGAAAAGTACGGGCGGCAGCGTTCATGGGTACGGATTGAAGAATGTCAACAGAGTTTGTCAACGGATAGGGAGGGCTTCCTTGAAATACCGGAGCAAATGGAAATACCCTTTGATTGATGTCAACAAAGAGACAGAGTACAGAAATGCTGTTGACAGTATAAATACTGCAAAATCAAGGGTTTCAGGAAACTGTCAACAATGTCAACGGAGATTTTGAAAAAGACTTAAAAAGTAATGAATGAGAGAAATTAATCAGTTAAAGTTTTTTGACTTCTGTTGACAAAATGCGTTGACAGCGGAAATTAAAGCGGCTGGAACAGCCGAACGCCCGCAGAGCGAAATAGCCCCCGGCACACCGACCGTAGGGAGGCGTACCCCCGGTAGGGCGCAAAGGTACTTTTGATAGACGCAGGCTGTCGAAAGTGCTTTTGCGTTACTTTTGACAAAAGTAACAAAACCGCCGTATCCGGCGAAAATTTCTTAAATATCGCCATAACTGGCGTAAATAAAAATTATGTGCCATGTCTGGCACTCGAGTAGAAAAGAGGTGAGAAAATTTATGATGAAACGGACAATCAGTGGCATGATCGGAGCCGGTTCACTGGCTCATAACAGACGGGATTTTGTAGCAGAAAATGTAGATCCGGACAGAGTGCAATTGAACATTTGTTATAAGAATGAGAATCTGAAAGAAGTTTATAAGGAACTGTTTGACGATGCTACGGAGAGATACAATGTCGGGAAAAGAAAGGACCGGCAGATTGCAAATTATTATGAAAAAATCCGACAGAGCAAACAGGAAAAGTTGTTCCATGAAGTGATATTCCAGATTGGAAATCGAGAGGATATGGCAGTGGGAACAACAGAAGGAAATCTGGCTGTAAAGGTATTGGACGAATATATGAAAGATTTCCAGAAGCGGAATCCGACACTTCGGGTATTTAGTTGCTATCTGCATCAGGACGAAGCTACTCCACATCTGCATATCGATTTTGTCCCTTATGTGACCAACTGGAAGGGAAAAGGAATGGATACTAGAGTTTCACTGAAGCAGGCATTAAAAAGTCTTGGATTTCAAGGCGGAAATAAGCATGATACAGAACTGAATCAGTGGATAAATCATGAAAAAGAAGTGCTGGCAGAAATCGCAATGCAACGTGGAATTGAATGGGAACAGAAAGGTACACATGAAGAGCATCTGGACGTTTATAATTTCAAGAAAAAGGAACGTAAAAAGGAAGTGCAGGAACTGGAGCAGGAAAAAGAAAATCTGACAGCAGAGAACGAAGGATTGATTTCTCAGATTGCGGACGCAAGGGCAGATATTAAACTACTGGAAGAAGAAAAAATTCAGTTCCAGAAAGATAAAGAAATAGCAGAAAAACGTGCCGAGAACGCAGAAACGGAATTGAAAAAACTGGAGGACAGAAGAGAATTCCTGCAACCGGTGATGGATAATGTCAGTAAGGAAATAAAAGAATATGGAATGGTCAAAACATTTTTGCCGGAAGCTACAGCATTGGAACGTGCGGTAACTTATCGGGATAAGAAAATAAAACCCTTGTTCATTGAAATGAAGAATAAAATTGGTGCGATGGCTGCACAGGTTAAAGAACTTACCAGAGAAAGAGATAAGTGGAAAAGTAAGTTTCAGAAGAAAAAGCAGGAGCACGAGAACACTAAAAAGGAACTGGCAGAAGTTCAGAAGGATTATCAGAAATTATCCGGTGAGAAAGAAATATTGCAGGGATTTGCAGACAGATACAATCAACTTTTACGTATGCTGGGGAAAGATATGGTAGAAAGACTGGTGCAGGACGATATCCGGATGCAGGCGGAACTTGAAGCGAAAAAGCAGAAAGAACAAATGCCGAAAAAAATAGGCGACCGTATACAATGGGCAAGAGAACGAAGTGAAGAACACAATGCACAGATAAAGAAGAACAAAACAAAATACAGAGAAATGGAGTTGTAAGAATATGAAGAAACAGATTTATGATGAAAAGAACGGACTGAACTACACACTGCATGGAGATTATTATCTGCCGGATCTGGAAATCAATGAGGAAGAACCCACATATGGGAAATATGGAATAATGCGAAAACAGTTTCTGAAGGAACACAGGAGTGCCAGGTATCAATATCTGGTACTGACCGGGAAATTGACGGAGCATTTGAATCAGGTCGATAAAGAAGCGAGAGAAAAAGTTGAAATGCTGGTGGAACAGATGGCTGAGCAGTGGGGCGTGACAGAAAAACTGAAGATGCAGGATCAGATGGAATGGGTTAGGAAAATGAATAATATTCGTAGCAGAGCAGTAGAGATTATAGATGTAGAATTGATTTGTGTTTAGGAGGACAAAGCGGCAGATATAATGTTAAAAGTAGTTGCGTGCGCACGCATATTGTATTATAATACTGGTGGTTAGGAGGAATATATCTATGAAACTATTAAAATGGCTTTCAGTAACAGACCGATTTTACAAAATCTATTTGGATAAACAGCTTGCCCCCTTTGGAATCAACAACAGCCAATATATGTTTTTGATTAAAATCTGTCGTTCGCCTGGCATTTTACAGGATTCTTTAATGGATATGTTTTATGTTCATCCGAGCAATATTGTACGGACAGTTGCGGCATTAGAAAAGCAGGGAATGATTATGCGTTCCCCAAATGATAAGGATAAGCGGACGTGTAAGCTGTATCCTACGGAACGTGCGCTGTCTGTAATTGATGAGATACAGACGGTATGTGAAAAGACAGAAGCTCTTTTATTGCAAGGCTTCAGGGAATCCGATAAAAACCTCTTTATTGATTTGCTGATTCAGGCAGGTGAAAATATTACAGCGGAACTCCGTATAGAAAGAAAGGGGGATGAATTTAATGACTGAGAATCCCCTAGGATATGAAAAAATTTCAAAACTGTTGAAAGATTTTGCCATTCCCAGTATTATGGCGTCTCTTGTCGGCTCAATCTACAATATTGTGGATCAGATTTTTATTGGTCAAGGGGTCGGTTATCTGGGAAATGCAGCAACCAATGTTGCCTACCCGTTCTCTACCATCTGCCTTGCTATTGCACTGCTGGTTGGAATTGGCAGTGCTTCCCGTGTTTCCCTCTGTCTTGGACGCAAAGAGCCGAAAGCTGCCGCCAAAGCAGCGGGAAATGGTATTGTTCTGATGGGGATTTTCGGAATTATTTATTTATTGGTTGGTGAAGCTTTTCTGTCTTTGCTCCTAAAGGCATTTGGGGCAACGACAGATGTATTTCCATATGCAAAGCAGTATGCTAGCATAACATTGATTGGAATGCCGTTTCTTATTGTAACGAATGGTATGAGCAATTTGATTCGAGCAGATGGAAAACCAAAGTATTCAATGGTTTGCATGGTTATGGGAGCTATTATCAATACCATTCTTGACCCTATTTTTATTTTTGCTTGCGATTGGGGGATTGCCGGCGCAGCTTGGGCAACAGTTATTGGGCAAATTTTTTCCTTCATACTCGCACTCCGTTATCTATGGCGTTTCCAAACAATCCATTTTGAAAAAGAGTCGTTTTTATTGGACATCAAAGAAAGTATGAAAATTTGCAGCATGGGAATCAGCAGCAGCTCAAACCAGATTGCAGTTACCGTGATTCAAATCATTCAGTACAATTCGTTGACTTATTACGGCGCATTAACAAAATATGGAACAGATATTCCCTTAGCTGCTTGCGGAATCGTTATGAAAACAAATGCCATAATCCTTGCGATTGTTGTAGGAATCTCGCAGGGAACACAGCCGATTATCGGCTTCAACTATGGGGCAAGGCAATACCATCGTGTACGGGAGGCTTACCTGCTTGCGGTAAAATGGAACCTTGTTGTTTCCACAATTGCTTTCATCGCATTTCAATTTTTCCCGCAATCTATCATTTCGCTATTCGGAGATGGGAACGAGCTGTATTTTGAATTTGCTGTTTTGTTCATGCGTACCTATCTTTTCATGGTGTTGGTAAATGGTGTGCAGTTGCTTTCTTCCAGTTTTTTTACCGCAATAGGAAAATCGTTAAAAGGTGCTCTGTTGGCATTAACAAGGCAGACCTTTGTGTTGATTCCGCTTACCCTGCTGCTCCCGCTTCGTTTCGGAATTATGGGAGTATTGCTTGCGGGACCTGTTGCTGATTTTTCAGCGTTTATGCTATCTGTTGTACTGGTGGGTATAGAATTAAAAAAACAAAAAAATGACATGTAAACAACAGCCCTATGTGAAAACATTCTTTTTCCGCCGTTAAGTAATCAAGAAGCAAAAACTTAAAAACCGTTGTGATAAATTTTATAAATTCACCACCACAATCTGCGCAAAACATGAGTCCGGTTAACGGATTTGCTTTGCCCTGTGCTATTGGGCGGTGCTTGGTCTCTCTGATTTTCTGAACCACATACCAGGTGTCTTCATCAACAATAGCTTCCTGCGTATCTCTGAATATCATCCAGTCCTCCGGATTAGTATATTGGGAATGCTTGTCTTCGCAAGATAGTAGGATGGACGCTCAACCTTTTCGTTTGTGAGTATTCTGGCAACCTGCATCGGTCCATTCCCTTCAATAATTAACTGGAAAATACGTCTTACCACAGCAGCGGCTTCTTCATCAACAAGCCAGTGGTTGTTATCTTCCGGGTCTTTTTTGTATCCGTAGATGGCATTAGAAGTCAGATGTTTGCCTTCCATACCCTTGTTGCGAAGTACAGACTTGATTTTTCTGCTGGTATCACGCACATACCATTCATTCATAATGTTTAAGAATGGTGCAAATTCATTGGATTCAGAATGTGTGCTGTCAACACCATTGGAAATGGCAATAAAGCGGACGCCTTTTTCTCGGAATAAAACCTCCGTATAAAAGCCTACTTCCAGATAATTTCTGCCGATTCGACTCATATCCTTGACGATAACACATCCGATTTTTCCTTCTTCAATGTCGGCAGTCAACCGCTTCCAATCCGGTCTGTCAAAGTTAGTACCGCTATATCCATCGTCGGTATAGTGTGCAAGGTTCGTAAACCCCTGTTCTTTGGCATACTTTTCAAGCATTTTCTTCTGGTTTACAATGCTGTTGCTGTCCCCATTCAGTTCATCATCTCGTGACAGTCTTTCGTAAAGTGCTGTTATTTTGTTGTTGTCTGGTCTCTTCATAAAATCTCCTTTCCGAGGTAGCAATACCTCTGTGACCGGGCATCTATGGATGAATTTATTCTATCATACAGGGTCACTGCTATATAATCTTGTGATTCGGGAACAGATTTTCTAAAAATGACCATAAAAATGACAGGGCATGTAACCCTGTCATAAAGTTAGAAATTGTTCCTTCACTTATAGGAGAAATTCGAGGGGATAAACGGAACTGTTTTTTTCTAAACAATAGTATGTAAATGTTTACGACAAACTGCGATTTTCCTACGATTCATCATATCTTATTTATCAGTTTTTCTATTAACGAATTCACTTCCTCCGGTGCATCGGTATTTGAATTATGTCCTGCATTTTTAATCCATGCAATAGGAATTCCAGTATTTTTATGCCATGCATTATTGTAACGAATACAAGAACCGGCATGATCTTTTTCTCCACATATCAGTTGAGCCGGACAGTTTATCCTGTATGGAAGATTAGTTTCCATTGCTTCTGCCAATATTCTAAAACCATGACCTGCGATTTTGGCATATCTTTTTTGGTCACCATCGTAGATCATCATAATATCATGCATTAATTTTCTACCATATTCGGATGTAGCCACACCATTTGTTCCCGTTTTCAATAATGATTTCCAAGGATAGTATCTATATACTGGCTCCATTTTTTTCAGAAGCCACAGCTCGATTCCTGTTACATATTTTCTTTGTAAAGGAGCAGAATCAATAGAAATAAATCCTTTCAGCTTGTTGGGAAATAATTCTGCATACGCTTGACCAACATAACCTCCCATGGATTGTCCTATAATCACTGGATACCGAATGTTTTCCAAGCTCAAAATATCATCAAGCCATTTCGCTTTATCCGACAAAGAAAAATTAAATTCAAACGGCCAGGATTTTGCATGACCAGGTGCATCCCATACAAAAACATTATATATGCCTTCAAAGAATTCAATTTGTTTATCAAATAGTCTATGGTCGGCAGTTAAACCTGGAAGGAAAATCAAGGTTGCTTTTTCTGGATCTTGTCCCAGATTTATCCAATAATGAATACATCCACTTTGCGTTTTATATATCTTTTCATTCATTGCAAACACTCTTTCAAATTCAAGTTTTCTTTATTATAGTACTGATTAAAACGTGATACAACATATAAGAAGGACGGGACTAAATAAATGTCCTGTCCATATCATTATGCTATGAATATATCAGTTGTCAGGGCTCCAGCCTATCCGCAAATACAGTTCATAATCACGCTTATCATCAGAAGCTCCATGCGGAAGCGAAACGGCATTTATTATTATGTATATCCGTGTGTGTACCGGGATAAAAAACTGACCTGCCTTGCCTATGCAACGTCGAAAAGTCCGTTAGGGCCATTTACTTATCAGGGGATAATTATTGATAATGCCAAATGCGACCCGAAATCCTGGAATATACACGGAAGCAGAGCCGGGAACCTATGAAATCAAAGTAACCTGTAAAGGAGATGTGGTACTGCATTCCGTGACCATTCAGTAAAGGAAATGCAAACCTATTTTTACAATAAATAACTCAAAACTATAATACGAAAAGAAAAATATATGCTATCTTTATCCAAAAGAGAAAGATTGGCAGGAGGATGAAACATGGAAACAGCAAAAATAAAAGAATTGGTCTCCAGAATGACTCTGGAGGAGAAAGCATCTTTGTGTTCCGGGCTTGATTTCTGGCACACAAAAGGAGTGGAACGTCTCGGAATCCCTTCGGAAATGGTCTCAGACGGACCTCACGGACTCCGCAAGCAGGACGATAAAGCAGACCATTTGGGAATCAACGACAGCATTCAGGCTGTTTGCTTTCCAGCGGGATGTGCAACCGCATCCAGCTTTAACCGTGAGCTGGTGACAAAACTTGGAGAAACACTGGGGGAAGAGTGTCAGGCAGAAAATGTAAGCACAATCTTAGGCCCGGCTATGAACATTAAGCGTTCCCCGCTGTGCGGACGTAATTTTGAATACTATTCAGAGGACCCACTTGTGTCAACGGAAATGGCAGGTGCGCTTGTCCACGGCGTCCAGAGCAAACATATCGGAACAAGTCCGAAGCATTTTATGGCAAATAACCAGGAATATCACCGCTTAACAAGCTCTTCAGAAATGGATGAACGCACCATGCGTGAAATTTACCTTGCTTCTTTTGAAGGAATGGTAAAGAAGGAAAAGCCGTGGACCATTATGAACGCATACAACAAGCTGAACGGCACATACCTTTGTGAAAATAAAGAAATGCTCACAGATGTGCTCCGCAAGGAATGGGGATTTGACGGCTATGTAATGACAGACTGGGGTGCGATGAATGACCGTGTGGAAGCTCTGAAAGCAGGCTGCAATCTGGAAATGCCGTCCTGTGAAGGCGCTACGGATGTGGAAATTGTTGCCGCAGTACAGGACGGAACACTGGATGAATCTGTACTGGACAAGTCCTGTGAAGAATATTTGAATGTTATTTTCAAATATGAGGAAAACAGAGACAAAAACGCGGTATTTCAGCATGAAAAAGACCATGAGACAGCCCGGGAAATCGAAGAGGAGTGTATTGTGCTTCTGAAAAATGAGGATGCGCTTCTCCCGTTGTCCGCAGACAAAAAGGTGGCTTTTATCGGCAAATACGCCGAGGAACCACGCTATCAGGGCGGCGGAAGTTCCCACATCAACAGCTTTAAAACAGAATCTGCAATGGACGCCGTAGAATTTCTCGCAACTGTAAAAAAGGAAAACATCACATTTGCCAAAGGCTTTGATGATGTTGAGGATAAAGTGGATGAAGCATTGGCTGCAAAAGCCGTAGAGGCTGCTGCTAATGCGGATGTGGCGGTAATCTTTGCCGGACTGCCGGACAGCTTTGAATCCGAAGGGTATGACCGGAAGCATCTTGGGATGCCGAACTGCCAGAACGCACTGATTGAAGCGGTGGCGGAAGCACAGCCGAACACCATAGTTGTGCTTCACAACGGCGCTCCGATAGAAATGCCGTGGCTCGGAAAAGTAAAAGCCGTGCTGGAAGCCTACCTGGGCGGACAGGCTGTGGGCGGCGCAGTGGTCAATGTGCTTTACGGAAATGCAAATCCAAGCGGACGATTGGCGGAAACATTCCCACTTCGGATACAGGATACGCCGTGCTATTTGAATTACGGCGGAGAACATGACAAATCGGTTTATTCAGAGGGCGTATTTGTGGGATACCGCTATTACACATCCAAAGAAATGGAAGTCCTGTTCCCGTTCGGATACGGATTGTCTTATACGACCTTTTCTTACGGCAATCTTACGGTGGACAAAAAGGAGTTTAAGGAAAGTGAAAAACTGCTGGTATCCGTAGACGTAACAAATACAGGCGCATGTACAGGAAAGGAAGTCGTACAGCTTTACGTAGCGCCGAAGGGCGGAACAATCATCCGCCCGGTACGGGAGTTAAAAGCATTTGAAAAAACAGAACTTGCACCGGGTGAGACAAAAACCGTCACCTTTGAACTTGACAGCAGAGCCTATGCATACTGGAATACGGAAATCCATGACTGGCATGTGGAGACCGGAGCCTATGAAATCCAGATTTGCCGGAATGCACAGGAAGTGCTTCTGTCAGAGGAAGTACAGGTAGAATCAGAAACCGTCCTGCCGAAAGTGTATACCCTCAATTCCACAATGGGAGAAATCATGGCAGACCCGAAAGGAAAAGCCATATTGGAACAGGCAATGGGTGAAATGGAAGGAATGGACGGCGAGAGTACAGAGGAACAGATGCAGGATGATTCCGGAGTGATCAACGACGAAATGATGGCGGCAATGATGGAAGCCATGCCGCTCAGACAGATGCTGAGTTTTGTACCGGGAGTGACAAAGGAAGCACTGAACCAGCTTGTTGCAGCGCTAAACGCAGCAGAATAAACATACAGATCTACAAAAAAATACCGGAACAGGGGATTCAAGTTTCCTCTGTCCCGGTATTTTTCTAGGACCACCAGGTGTCAGGCATTATTAAATTTCCTAACTCAAAAATTATTTAACAAACAACTCCCGCAGTGCTTTTCGGAATTCGAAGAAGAACAGTACTGCAGTGAATGTGACCGCCAAGAAGTCTGCAATCGGCTCAGCCATATACACAGCCATTGTCTGGTTGCTATGTAAGATTGCCGGCATGATGTAGATCAACGGAATGAGAAGGATGAATTTTCTCATAACTGCAACGATGATCGATGCTTTAGCTCTTCCGATAGATGTAAATGTCATCTGGCAGGCAATCTGGATACCGAACATAAACAGACATGCCAGATAGATGCGCAGCGCTTTTGCAGTAAATGCAAGCAATGTGGCATCGGAGGTGAACATTCCTGCAAATACCTGCGGGAAGATCATGACGCAGAGCCACAGGAAAACGGAGTATGTCAGACTGACCTTCAAAAGAAGTTTAAAGGCAGATTTGACACGATCCACATTTTTGGCTCCGTAGTTGTAGCTGATGATCGGCTGTGAACCTTGTCCGACTCCCTGCAGCGGAAGCATGGCAAACTGCATAACACTTGTCAGGATTGTCATTGCACCAACTGCGATATCTCCACCGTATTTCAAAAGAGAAGAGTTGAAACAAACGGAGATGATACTTTCACTTGCCTGCATCACAAAGATGGAAGAACCGAGAGCGAGTGAAGGCAGGATAATCTTAGACTGAAGTTTCATATTGCAAACTTTCAGTTTCAATGTTGTCTTTTTTCCAAACAGGAACGTCAGAACCCAGATGCAGGAGCAGGCCTGAGAAATAACAGTGGCAAGGGCAGCACCGCGGACTCCGAGTCCAAATCCAAAGATGAAGATCGGATCCAGGATAATATTGGTAACAGCACCGATCAATACGGAGAGCATACCGGTTTTGGCAAATCCCTGAGCTGTGATAAACGCGTTCATTCCAAGTGTGAGTTGTACAAAAAGCGTTCCGATAGCGTAAATGTTCATATAGGAAACAGCATATTCAATCGTGTTCTCACTTGCTCCAAAAGAAAGCAGGAAAGTCCGGTTTCCAATCAGAAGCACGATAGTAAGGATCGCAGATATGATGAGCTGTGTGAGAAAACAGTTGCCGAGGGTTTTCTCAGCAGACTCTGTATCTCTCTGTCCCATGAAAATAGATGCGCGCGGGGCCCCACCGTTTCCGACAAGGGCAGCGAATGCCGCTACGATCATGATCAGTGGCATACAAACACCTACGCCGGTCAGTGCAAGAGCACCTACATTTGGAATGTGACCAATGTAGATACGGTCTACGATATTGTAAAGCATGTTGATCATCTGTGCTGCAACGGTAGGCAGTGCCAGACGCAATAACAATTTACCGATAGGTTCGGTTCCTAAAAAATTCTTGTTCTCGTTCATTTCTCATTCTTCCTTTACAAATTATTTGTCTGAGTTCTGTTGCTGCATTTTGAATGCATTTTTTGCATTTTCCATCAGTTTCCGGTTCAAAAATTCCAGCTGCTCTTCCTCTTCTTTGGAAAAACCATGGAAAAGCTCTGTACGGAATGTCTCCTTTATCGTATCAATCTCATTCGTGATTGGAATTGCATCCGGAAGCAGCTCAAGATGAATCCTTCGCCGGTCATTTTCATCCGGAATCCGTTTCAGTAAAGATTTTTGAATCAGCAGTTCTACAGCCTGAGAGACATTTCCCTTGGAAAGCATCCGTAGTTCTACGATGTCAGCAGCTGTGTCACGACCCGGATTATTATAGAGAAAACTGATGATCGTTGTCTCAATCAATGTCAGCTTATGCCGTCTGCATATTTCTTTCAGCATACATTCGTACAGTTTGTTCAGTTGCCGGAATTGTACAAGAAAATGGGTTGAATTCATTATCCAAAACTCCTTTTGTGTTCAGATACAGAATGATTCGATTGAGTTCAACCAAAATGTATCACAGAACAGTTTTAAATAAAACAGTTCTAAAAAGAACTTTTAATTGTAATCATACGCACAAAAAGAGATTTGTCAAGAATAATTTGAAAAATTGTGTTACAAAATTATAATAATAAATTTATATTTATAATACGGAATACTCTTCAACTGTTAGAATAGTAAAAAAATGAACAAGCTGCATTAGGGAGGTCCGAATGAAAAAAATATCTTTAAACAAGAATTGGCAGTTTGCCAAAGGAACCATAACAATGATGGAGTTAATGATGGGAGACGCAGGAAATATAGAAAATATTGATTTGCCCCATGATGCCATGATTTATCAGGAAAGAACTCCGGCAACTGCGAATGCACATCAGACAGGATTTTATCCGGGCGGTGAATATACATACATGAAAAAGTGGGAGATTCCGGAAGCGTGGAGGGGATGTACAGTTGTTTTGGAATTTGAAGGTGTTGCAGATACCTGCCGTATTTATATGAACGGGGATCTTGTAACAGAGCATGTGAATCCATATACAGGTATTTTTGCAGACGTCAGCGGTTATCTGAAGTATGGCCAGGAAAATGAACTGAAAGTAGAAGTATGCAGTATAGAGCAGTCCAGCCGCTGGTATAGTGGTGCGGGGTTATACCGTTCTGTGTATGCATGGGTGGGAAAGACTGTGCATATTCCTGCCCAGGGGGTGCGTGTTACAACAAGAGAAGCTGACTGTGAGGCGGCAGTCGTGGAAGTAGAGGTTCCAATCTGTAATCGGGGAATGGTTTCCGAAACGGTACAGGTGGAAATTACATTGACCGGACCGAATGGGGCAGAAGCAGCCGCAGAGCACATACCGGTAACTGTTTTTGGAGAAAGCACGCAGATGTGCTGTCAGTGTTTGCTTGTAGAGCATCCTGCATTGTGGAGTGATGAAACACCAAATCTATACTCCTGCCGGATTACAATTTCTGAGGATGAAAATCCGATAGACAGTGTAAATATTTCAACAGGAATCCGTACACTTCGGCTGAATGCAAAACATGGTCTGTTGGTGAACGGTAAACCAACGAAACTGAGGGGGACTTGTATTCACCATGATAATGGGATTATCGGAGCGGCAACATTTCCAGATGCGGAGTATCGGCGTTGCCGCCAGATGAAGGAAGCCGGATTTAACGCTCTTCGAAGTGCACATCATCCGATGAGTAAGGCAATGCTGGATGCCTGTGATAAGCTGGGCGTGTTGGTGATGGATGAACTGAGTGATATGTGGACTCGGACAAAGAATCCCCATGACTATGCAAATTATTTTCCGACACATTGGAAGCAGGATGTGTGGGACATGGTGGAAAAAGACTATAATCATCCATGCGTGATTTTGTACTCGACCGGAAATGAGATTCCGGAGGCGGGCACTCAAAAAGGGGCAGAATGGAATCGGAGGATTCATGCAGAAATGAAACGGCTGGATGCCACACGCTATACGACGAACGGAATCAATGGTCTGATGGCAGGAAATGACCGAATGGGCGAAATTATGTGCCAGGCTACAGGGATGACTCCGGAGCAGCTTGAAGCGATGCAGCAGCCGGATGAGCAGAAGCGTGGAGGCGCAGATGAAATCAATGGGATGGCTGAGGTTATGGTGGGACCGCTGGCAGATGCGATTGCCACCAGTCCGATTCTGGAAGAAATGATAGGAGAATTTGCTGCGGCAAATGACATTGCCGGATATAATTATCTGACGGCATTACATGAAGAAGATCACATACGTCATCCGAATCGGGTTGTGCTTGGCACAGAGACTTTTCCGGCGGACATTGTTCATTTGTGGGATATCGTAAAGCGCAATCCACATGTGTTAGGAGACTTTACATGGACCGGATATGATTATCTGGGAGAGGCCGGATGCGGTATATTCCATTATAATGGAGGAGTGAATTTTTCAGCGCATTGGCCGGACAGACTGGCAGGTATCGGTGACATTGATATTCTTGGTGATCGTAAACCAATCAGTTATCTACGGCAGGCAGTATTTGGAATTGGCCATGCACCATCTATCGGTGTACTTCGGATGGATAAGGCAGGAATTGAAGTCGGAAAAACACCGTGGATGTGGAAGGATAACCTTGCAAGCTGGACATGGCCGGGATATGAAGGGGAAACAGCAAGTGTGGATGTTTATGCCAATGCAGATGAGGCAGAACTGTTCTTGAATGGGGAAAGTCTGGGACGAAAGTCGATTGGCGGAGTATATGTTGTGACGTATGAGGTACCTTATCATCCGGGAAAGCTAGAGGCAGTCAGTTATCTGAACGGAGTGGAGGCAGGCCGGGCTGTCTTACAGACAGCAGGGAAAGCGGTGAAGCTTAAGGTTGAAGCCGACCGGAATGAACTTCCTGCTGACGGAGAAAGTCTTACTTTCGTAAAAATCAGACTGGAAGACGCAGCAGGAAATTTCAATCGTCGGGAAAGTGCAGCAGTTACAATTAAAGTAGAGGGATGTGCTGCATTGCAGGGATTCGGAAGTGCAGACCCGAGCTGCGAAGGAAGTTACCAGTCTCATACATGGAATACCTATGACGGCAGTGTAATGGCAGTAATCCGGGCTGCAAAATGTTCGGGGAAGGCAGTCGTAACCATTTCAGCGGTAAATTTTGCAGAAGAAAAACTCGTTCTGAACATCAAATAGAAAGATGCCCCGCCTGATATATTAGTAGATTTTGTGGGTCTGATTCCGATACTGTGTCGGAGTCAGACCATATTTTTTCTTAAATACAGTCTGAAAGTAAGACTGACTGGAAAAACAAAGATAGTTACTGATTTCGCTTAATGTCTTATCCGAATATGTCAGGAGACTTTTTGCCTCTTCCAGCTTACACCGCATAATGAAGCTGCAGACATCGAAGCCGAGCTCTTTTTTGAACTTGTTTGTCAAATAAGAGCGGCTTCTTCCGATATGCTCAGCTACATCGCCAACCTGAATGGATTCGTTGATGTGGTGAGTAATAAACTGAATACACTCAAATATTTCCAGAGACATTCCCTGAGGAATTTTATTTTGCGAAACCCGTTCCGTAAAATCAATCAGCATAGAATAAGACAAGGTTTCAATGTGGGAAATATTCTGCAGCTTTTCACATTCACGGATATATACATCGGCAAGCTGGTAAGCCTGTTCCATATCCATTCCTCCGGCAATGGCACTTCTTGTAACAATTGCAACAGTTGTAATGAAAACATTCTTTTCCTGCCGGAGGGAGTTGTCAGCCATAAGACCACCCGATAATTCGGAGGGGGTGTTTAACAATGTTTTCATTTTTTCGACGTCTCCATTTTGAATATACTGCAGAAGTTTCTGTTCAAACTGGTAGGTATTATGAAAATGCTGTTCTTCCTTTGCATTCATCACCTGATTGGAATGTACATTGGAAAACTCGCTGATGCTGCTTGTGTTTTCCAGATTAAAATGCTGTCCAACAGAAATATATTCATCGTTGAAACACAGGTGAAGCCAGGCAAGTGTCTGGAGAAACTGGTTAAAGGAAATCTGAGGAATATTGACCAGAAATTGGAGTATATCCGGTTTGTGTTCCTGACTGATTGCCCATTCCTGCATGAAAGTGCGAAGTGTAAGATCTGAAATAGGTGTGCTGAATACAGGGCCAATGATGATTACGCAATCAGCATGCTCCGGCTTTATATAACCATAATAGCCGAAGGACTGCGAGATAAAATAGTCCGGGTTTTTTGTGAAATGTCGGAAACCGGACAGGATGCCTTTAAAAACAGACGGATCTTCCAAAATCGAAGGAAAGGAACAGTCATTGTCGGGTGAAGCGTGGTAATAGCCAATCGGTATGGAGGTTGATGCATAAAATAATTCACAAAATGCCTTTAAATCAGTAATCATGGAAGACTCCTCCAGGTAAAACCGTACTTTTAAACTCTCTTTGAAATGGATGTAATACTAATTATAAGGTGTTCTATTTATAAAAACAAGGACAAAATTGAAATATTGTAATCAATATTGTAATACAAAAATTATATGGTTTGATATTTTATTTTATAGATAACTCGTAACTGTGAGGGTACTGAACAGTTACGATAACTCAATGAAAGTATTTAAAAGGAGAACTCAACATGGGAATGGAAGATTTTTGGGAACAGCTTCCGACAGGAAAAGAAGATAAACCATTGCTTTTTGAAATGGGACCGCTGGAGTACGATTTTCATGATATTGACGGATTGTATTTTATGCTGGATCGTCGACTATCCGGCTGTCTGCTTATGATGTGGGCAAAGCCGATGAATCCGGATATTCAGGGAACCGTCACCTTAGATAGCAGGGTGGTATCCGGCTGTATCAACCAATATATGGAAGTTATGGGAAATATGTGGGTGCTTGGAATTCCGCTTCGGGGACTTGTGACAGAGTACGGTCGGGAATATCAACTTCACGTGGAAGGTTTTGTGGACATGGATGGGAATGAGATGAATCCGCAGGATTTTACGGTCAGAGGTGTGGAAAAAGTGAAACCGAAGCCGGAAGATGCAGCACATGAACAGATTGCACTGGAAGCCGCCAGGGAGGGAATCGTTCTTTTGAAAAATGAGGCGGAAGTTCTTCCACTGAAGAAGGGAACGGTATTGAATCTGTTTGGCAGAGGTATTCACGAATTTCGTATCGGAGCAGTGGGGGCAGGCAAAATCAATCCTCGCTACAGTGTTAATTTTGTGGAGGCTGTCAGGGAAGGAGAAGCTTATTCACTGAATGAAGAACTGGTTGAATTTTACGGCTGTGACAGGGATGAGATACCGGAGGACGAGATGTTGATGCGTGCAAAGAAATTGTCCGATACGGCAATCGTGTTCCTGACACGTGCAGCAGGAGAAAACCAGGATGCTTCCACGGCGAAAGGGGAATACTATCTGAGCGAGGCTGAAGAAGCACTTATTGCAAAAGTAACGGATACATTTGCAAAGACAATTGTGGTTTTAAATGTCGGATATCCGATTGATGTGACATTTGCAGAAAAGTATGCAGTTGCAGGACTTATATATTCGGGATTTGGTGGAATGCTTGCAGGACCGGCACTTTCGGATATCCTGAGCGGGGCTGTAAATCCGTCAGGGAAGCTGCCGGATACATGGGCAAAGGATTATTTTGATATTCCGTCGTCGAAAAATTTCTATGACTGTGTAGATAAAACACGTCTGACAGCAGATGAAAATATATATGTGGATACTTGTTACGAGGAAGACATTTATGTGGGATATCGTTATTTTACAACATTCAGGAAAAAAGTGGCGTATCCGTTTGGCTACGGATTAAGTTATACAGAGTTTTGTATCAGGCAGGAGAATATTCGATTTGACGGGGAAGTACTGGAACTGGATGTATATGTGAAGAATGTCGGGGAAAAAGCCGGAAAAGAAGTTGTTCAGGTTTATGTAGGCAAACCGGAATCAGAACTGGAGCAGCCGGAAAAAGAACTGGTATTCTTTGAAAAAACAAAGGAACTGCTTCCGGGAGAGGAACAGAAGATTCCTGTTCATGTTCCGGTGAAAGTATTGACTTCATATTCGGAAGAAAAAGCGGCGTATATTTTATCAAAAGGATATTACCGTATTTATGTGGGAAACAGTATTGAAGCAGCGGAATGCGGCGGATTCGACGAAGAAGAAACAAGAATAATCAAACAGGTAACCAATCTGCTTTGCTGCGATTACAAATTTACAAGATTATCCAAAACAAATCCGGATGATACATGGCCGACAGGAGCGCATTCCGGAGTGGTCAAAAATAAGTTGACATTTTTGCCTTATGAGAAGAGGAAACATTATCCTGCAAAGTTTGATATGGAGAAACCGGAAGAGAAGGTAACATTTGATGCTGTAAGAAAAAATCCGTCACGTGCGGCTGAGTTTGTGGCACAGATGTCACCGGAGGAACTTGCCCGCATCAGCATCTGTGCCTCGGCAGGGTGGGGAATGGAAGGTATCGGTGAGGCAGGTCGTGTATTTCAGACAGAAGGATATGATTTGCCGGACTTTCCGGTGAGCGATGGAAACAGCGGAGTCAATCTGAACATCAAAAATATTGGAATGCCGTCAGGCGTTACAATCTGTGCTTCGTTCAATAAAGAATTATCGGAAGCAATCGGGTGTGTAATCGGGGAAGAAGCGAAGGCATTGGGCATGCCGCTGGTTCTTGCACCAGCATTTAATATTCACAGAAATCCGCTAAATGGACGACAGCCGGAATATTTTTCGGAAGATCCGTATTTGTCCGGTGTCATGGCCGGATTTTATGCAAAAGGATTGGAAGGAGCCGGGATCGGAAGCTGCTATAAACATTTTATCGGGAACAACTGTGAATCTTCCAGAAAGCGAAATCAGAGTCTGATTTCCGAACGTGCAATCCGGGAAATTTATTTCCGAACTTTTGAATATGCGATGGATGTTCATATGCCAGCCAGCTTTATGACGGCGTATAATGCGGTAAACGGCTGCCCGACAGCAGCGGATGAAGAACTTCTACAGGGGCTTCTCAGAGAAGAAAATGGGTTTGCCGGTTTTGTAATGACGGATTGGACAACCTATGACAGTGTAGATGTGGCAGCAATGGTACAGGCGGGAAACTGCTGGATTACGCCGGGCTCTAATGATGATACATATACCGGTCAGATAAAGAAAGGATTGGAGAACGGTACCATAGACATGGCAAGACTTCAGGAGAATGTTACCGCTCTGATTCGTACAATGGCAAAATTTTCGTAACTGTTCAGTACCCTCACAGTTACAAATTTTCATAGAATAGAAAGAATCAGAAAAACAAAAAGAGAGAGGAAATGCATATGATTCGTGATTTGACAATAGAATACAGAAAAAATCCGATAGGAATCGATGAGAAACCACGTTTCTCATGGAAGTTGGAGAGTGAAAAGCAGGATGTTGTGCAGACAAACTACCAGATTCAGGTTGTCAGCGGAGGCCGGCTTATGTGGGACAGCGGCCGGGTGAAAAGCGACCAATCCGTTCTGGTGCCATATAAGGGTGCTGCATTGAAAGAGATGACTGTTTATCAGGTGCAGGTCAGTGTATGGGATAATTACGGAGAGCTGGGACAGGTGACAGGAAACTTTGAAACCGGTTTGATGAGAGAAGAAAACTGGAATGCAAAATGGATTACCCATACACTTCCGGCTGAAGAGACTGCATGTCCGGTATTTGTCCGCAGCTTTTCTCTGGACAGACCAGTGAAGAGAGCAAGGCTGTATGCGACTGCCTGTGGTGTATATGAGGCATTTATTAACGGAAGGAAAACAGGAGACTTGTTCCTGGCTCCGGGCTGGACATCTTATCATCACCGACTGCAGTATCAGACTTATGATATTACGGAACTCCTGGAAAAAGATAATGAGATTACGGTTACTGTAGGAAACGGGTGGTATAAGGGAGAACTCGGGTTTGATGCAAGACCAAATCTTTACGGCGACAGAACGGCTTTGCTGGCAATGGTGCGTATCGAGTACGAAGACGGGGAAATTATCTGCATCGGCACTGATACGGACTGGCATGTGGAAACAGGAGAAATTCTGTTTTCCGAGATTTATCACGGTGAGATACAGGATTATACAAAAGAAAGAAGGCAGGTAGGAAAGGCAGTTCTGTTTGAACATACGGATGATATCGGGCAGATTGTGGCGCAGGAATCCGAGCCGGTCCGGGTAACGAAACGGTTTGATGTAAAGGAAAGGATCGTGACTCCAAAAGGAGAATTGGTGTTTGATTTCGGACAGAATATGGCAGGACTGGTAGAAATACGACTTCCAAAACTTATTGGAGACAGATTAGTTATTCGATATGCAGAAACACTGGATAAAGATGGAAACTTCTATACAGAGAATCTGCGGACGGCAAGATGTACAGATACATTCGTATACGGAGAAAAGCAGGTGGGAATGCTTGTGATGCCGCACTTCACTTTCCACGGATTCCGTTATATTTGTGTGGAAGGCGCAGGAACGGAAACAGAGGCATCGGATTTTACGGCATGTGCAATGCACACAGACATGCAGCCGACAGGAACATTCACATCCGACAACACGTTGGTTAACCAACTGCAGAGTAATATACAGTGGGGACAGAGAGGCAACTTCCTCGATGTTCCGACAGACTGCCCACAGAGAGATGAACGGTTGGGCTGGACCGGAGATGCACAGGTATTCTGTGGCACAGCCTCCTATAATTTCCACACGGCATTATTTTTCCGAAAATGGCTGCGGGATATGGCAGCAGAGACCACTCCGGAGTGGGGCGTACCTCATGTTGTTCCGAATATTCTCGGAAATCAGGCGGGAGCAGCGGCATGGAGCGATGCTGCGACAATCATTCCGTGGACGATTTATAAGGTTTACGGGGATAAAGAGATGCTTGCGGAGCAATTCCCGATGATGAAGAACTGGGTGGATTATATACATGCGAGAGTCTCGAAAAACGGATTGTGGCAGAGTGGATTCCAGTATGGAGACTGGCTGGCGCTGGACATAGAATCCGGAAGCACCGACCGGACAGGCGGAACGGACAAATATCTGGTGGCAAATGCTTATTACGCATATTCGACCAGGATTGTGCGGGATGCTGCGGATGCATTGGGGTATGCAGAGGAAGCAAAAGCATACGGTGACTTATATGAAAAAATAGTAGAAGCCATTCATGTGGAATACGTGACAAGAAGCGGACGAATGGTCAGTGAGACACAGACAGCCTGTGTGCTGATGCTGTACTTTGACTTGATAAAACCGGAATTTCGTAATCGGATTTTGGAGACATTGGAGTTAAATATCGGGGCACACCATAATCATCTGACGACAGGTTTTGTGGGTACACCGTATCTGTGTCATTGTTTGTCAGAAAACGGTCTTCACGGGTTGGCGGATGAAATCTTTATGAAAGAGGATTTTCCGGGCTGGCTCTATGCAGTAAAGAAAGGCGCAACGACAATCTGGGAGCGTTGGAATTCCATTCTGCCAAATGGGGATTTTGACGAATCAGGTATGAACTCCCTGAACCATTATGCGTACGGTTCGATTGGAAGCTGGTTGTACGAAAAAGTTGCAGGAATACGCTGTATGGAACCGGGATATAAGAAAATACGGATTCAGCCGACGCTGACAAAGGGAATGACAGAGGTGTCCGCAGCTTATGAATCCATATATGGAACAATCGTAAGTGCATGGAGCTGTAGAGAAGGAAAAATCTGTGTGGATGTGCAGATTCCGGTGAATACAACGGCTGTTATCCAGCTTCCGGAGAAAGAAGCGGAATTTACGGTTGGTTCCGGCAGATATCATTACGAGTACAAAACGGATACAAATCTGAAATTCGAGAAATATTCGTTGGAGTCAACACTCGGAGAGTTGGTCGCCGAAGAACTTGGCCGCAATATGTTTGAAGAAATGATGCCGGGAATGCTGGAAGACCCGCTGATTCAGTTTGCATTGTCCATGACCATATCCGATCTGCTTGTGCAAGATGCGCAGGCAAAGCCAATGTATCTGGCAGTCATTGATGCGCTGAACGCTACAAATTCAAAATTATAAAAATTAAGCTAAAATTAAAATACAGACAAATAGGAATGTGATATTTTAAGCTTACAAGATATCAAGGAAATGTGATACGAAATGAAGGAGGGACACAATGAGTAAAAAACCATTAGGAAAGGACAAATTTGGCGTTCAGAAAGTAATGCGCGTGAAGGATTACTTCGGAGATGCTACGGGACAGTTCGCATTGAATGCGATGTCCACACTGGTAGGACAGCTTACATACTTCTATACGGATAAGGTTGGCATGGCTGCTGGGGCGATTGCAACAATGTTTATTGTCTGTAAGATTATTGACGCATTTACAGACCTGATTATGGGAAATATCATTGACCATACAAAACCGGGAAAAGAAAAATATCGTCCGTGGCTTTTGAAAGCGGGAATTCCGGCAGGTATTGTAATGGTTCTGATGTTTACGGTGCCGAAAATAGGAGATATGGGACAGATTATTTACGTGACAATAACGAACATTCTTCTGACAGCAGTATTATATACGGCAATGGCAATCCCTTATAACTCGCTTATGACCGTTCGTACGAACAGCCAGGAAGAACGAGGCATCATGGGAACATGGAGAGCGGCGACCGGTTATGTGGCAGGTATGATATTTGCAATCTGTATGATTCCGATTACGAATGCACTGGGCGGAAACCAAAACGCATGGATTAAATTTGGCTTTATCATGGGAATTATTGTAATACTGGCAGCCTTGATTTGTTATGCAACAAGCCGTGAGACAGCAACAGAGGCAGGAGCGGTAGTAGAAGCGAAAGAAGAGGATGAAGAAGTGATTCCGTTTAAGGAAGCGCTTGGAAAGCTGTTCCACAACAAATACTGGGTGATTGTTCTTGTGGTGAATCTGCTCTCATGCATTATATATGGTCTTACAGCGGGTGCGGGAGTATATTACTGTAAATGGATTTTCGGCAATGACAACCTGGTCGGCGTTCTCGGAGGAATCGGAATGATTCCGACCCTGTTAGGATTCATATTTGTAGGACCGATGATTAAGAAACTTGGTGTTGTGAAAACGCTGCTGGTGAGCTTTGCAATGGGTGCAGGAGCAAATATACTGCTTCTCTTCACAAAAGACATCTTTTTCTGCTACGCATTATTCGGAAGTATTACAACATTTGCAACCATTCCGATGATGTGTCTGGTTGGAGTTATGACGGCAATGTCAATTGATTATAATGAATATAAATATGGTGTAAGAATGGTAGCAACCTCCAACAGTGCATCCAGCTTTGGCGGTAAAGTGGGAAGCGGGCTCGGAACATCTATTATCGGCTGGTTCCTTGCGGCAGTCGGCTATGATGCTGCACTGACTGCAGCGCCGGCAGCTACAAAAATGGCAATTTACGGATTCACTATTGTAACACCGTTAGTGATATTTGTTATTATGTTTATTCTTGTAAGCAAGTTTGATCTGGAAAAAACACTTCCTGCGATGAAAGAAGAAATTGCAAAAAGAAAAGCACAGAATGCCTAAAAAAACGCCAAAAAGCTTCCTGTATAATTTAAATAGGTCAAGAGATTGACAAAAAAATACCTCAAGTAAAATTAGATTATTACTGACCGGCAAGTTGGTAAAATCTAACGAATACAAGAGGTATCTACAATGAATATTAAAGGTTCAAAGAAGAAAAATCAAGTTTTATCAGTAAATAAGAGATTCAACAGTAACGGATTTTATTCAGTGTATTGAGTGTGAATATAGCAAAAATTGCCGCTTAGTTTAGCAGACTGGGGCGGCTATTTTTGTGTCTTATTGCTTCCTATTGTGTATCCGAGACTGAAAGCTGTCAAGTATAGGCTAATAACAGCAATCAGACCTTCAAGCGTCAACATTGGCATCCCCTCCTTTAGCAAGATTTCCGTCAGCCGAGCTGGGGATTTCTATGTAATCGGAGGGGTGCTGAGTGCCGGTGGCACTCGTTTAGCACCGACCGTAACGGAGTGTAGACCACAGTCCCTCCGTAGAAGGACTAACCGCCTACCGTGTAGGTAGCACCCATAGAACGATCATAACAACCTGTGAGTGTATATGCAATCCTAAATTTGTTTTTATTGAGTGTTCACCAAAGAAGTTGTGATAACAGTATGATAACAAAATAATTCAAAATCAGAAAAACGCTCCGGATTTCCGGCTGAAAATGATAATAAAAAGACAGAAATATACGAAAAAAACGTCTTAATATGCAAGACCGATACCGTGAAGGTGGACGTACTGTTGGATCAGGACGTGTTGCTACAATTATCGAGTAATACAATCTGAATATAGATTTGTTATCGTAAGATAACGTTGTGTCCAAACGTAAGATACCCCGGAACCGCAAGGTTTCCGGGGTTTTTCTGTACTTTAAGAAAAGAATTGTTCGTAAATTTATCAGATTAGAAATAGCGAAACATTTATCAGTAAAATGAAATACGGATAAATGGTGTTGAGAGAAATACTTTATATATAAGTATTGGTTGTAAAGGACTGAACAGGAAAAGTATAATACTATCCGGCTTATTAAGATTTATTTCACATCTCTTGATTTTTATTACGGTTACTGATATAGTTATTACAGTAACCGTAATAAGGAGGGAATGCTATGAGGGATAATGTGAAAAGTGGTGCACTCACAGAAGTGACATTCTATATTTTGCTTTCACTCTATTCACCTAAACACGGATATGCTGTCATGCAGTTCATTGAAGAAAAAACAGGTGGGCGGCTTTCATTGGGAGCAGGCACTTTATATGGTGCATTAAATTCAATGCAGGAAAAGGGATGGATTGAGCTTTTCGGAGATAGTGAAGGTAGAAAAAAAGAGTATCTTATCACTGTAAAAGGAAAGGAGATAGCTGAAAAAGAACTTATCAGACTTCGTGAACTTGTAGGTATTGCAAGCGGAATTGTAGGAGGTACATTATGAGCAAAAAGTGTTATCGTTTTTTGGGTGGGCTATTGACGGTACAGAAAAACTGGCTGAATAAGATGGCTGAAAAAGGTTATCGCCTTATTCGAACGGGAAAATTACTCTATGAATTTGAAAAATGTAAGCCAGGTCAAGTTCAATATTGCGTGGAGTTTATAGGACAAAAATCAAAAGCTAATGCTGAAGATTACCATGATTTCTTGGAAGAAATGGGATATTCCGTATTCTATAAAAATATCAATCTTAATTATTCTGTTGGTAAAGTTCGCTGGCGTCCGTGGGCTGAAATTGGCGGTCGTATTGCAACAAACACTACAACATTTAACAGGGAATTGCTGATTGTAGAAAAAGAAAATGATGGAAAACCTTTTGAACTTCATACGTCCTATGAAGATAGGGCAAATTATTACAGTAATTTGCGAAATCCCTGGCTTTTATTAATGCTTATGCTCGTGGCATTTGCTACCGTAAATCGGTCTGTTATTTTAGGCATAGTTGCTGTGATTTTTCTAATCCCTGTCATTATATACCAGTTGCAAATTATGAAAAATAGGCATGAAGCGAAGATGAAGGAGTGGTGATTCAGGATAACAAGGTTGGTTTAGCTGATGCAATGTAATGCACTGTCGTTTGAGGGTTAGTAGCCCGTTCTTAAATTTGTGGGCAGTTTGTTGCTGATGATATAAATATTAGAGAAAATTAATTGAAAGTTAAAAAAAGAAAGTAATAAGTAAACAAAGGCTCAATTGTAAACATGTATTGGGAACGCTATAATGGAAATAAGGACAGGAGGTGTGAACAATGCGTATTGGTGAGCAGATAAAAAACTATCGAAAAACTGAGGGATTAACACAAGAACAGGTGGCAAATTATCTGGGTGTTTCTACTCCTGCGGTAAATAAATGGGAAAAGGGAAATACATATCCGGATATCTCATTACTTCCAGCTTTGGCACGATTATTGAAAATTGATATGAATGAATTGTTTTCGTTTCGTGAAGAATTGACCGAAAAAGAGATTGGACAATTTGTGAATGAACTTTCGGAAGTTTCATTGGACAGTTTTACAGAGGCTTTCGAGATGGCATCTCGTAAAATACAGGAGTATCCTCATTGCGACTTATTAATATATACGATCGCAACCGTTCTGAACGGATCTTTGACTTTGTCAGATCTTAATGGCGAAGAACGAATGGAATATAATACAGCTATTATTGAGTGGCTGGAACGAACAGCAGACAGTCAGGATGAAAGAGTGAGAAATTCAAGTGTTTTTATACTTGCAACAAAATATGTCCAAATGGAGAAATATGAAGAAGCAAATGCCCTTTTGAAAAAAATTCCTGATACTGTAATTGATGCAACGATTATGAAAACAAGTGTATTAGCACATCAGGAAGGAACAGACACTGCTGCGTTATTCCTGGAAGGGAAACTGCTACAGGCAGTTGTCAATATTCAAAGCTACTTGTATAAGTTAATTGAAATGGAAGAAGAAACAGGAAATCATGATAAAGCAGAGAGAATTGCTGAGATTACAGATCACATGATATCGTTGTTTGGACTATGGAATTACGGCAACACAGTGCCATATCTGCTGATTGCTGGATATCGAAAAGATGTAGAAAAATGTGTTCAGTTAATTAAGCAATTATTAAGTGAATCACAGAAGCCTTGGAATATGACACAATCCCCTTTGTATTACAGGTATGAAGATACTGCACAGGGAAAAGCCTTTTCGGGAGTTGGAAAAAATTTTGTTCGTGAATTGTATTCAGAAATTGAAAATAAGAAAGAGTATGAATTCTTGAGAGGGAATAAGGAACTCGAATTAATTTTTGAGGAACACTTGAAATAGGTTGTAAAAATGTATGGAAATAGATATAGTTGAGAAAGAAGAAAATTTTTGACATTTTCACAGATGCGTGATAATATGATTATAGAAAAAGAGTGCTACCGATAGACGGTTAGTCCGTTTTACTATTTAGAATATCATCAAAGATAACCGCTTAGTTTACCAGACCAGGGCGGTTATTTTTTGTGGTTTATGATTATCTTTGCCTAATGTATATCCGATACTAAAGCAGGTTAAGCCGAAGCTCACTACTGCTATGAAGTCAATAATACTCATTGGCTTAGCCCTCCTTTCCAGTGGATTCCCTTTCGGGTTTCTATATAATCAGAGGGGTGCTGAGTGCCGGTGGCACTCGTTTAGCACCGACCGTAACGGAGTGTAGACCATAGTCCCTCTGTTGAAGGACTAACCGCCTACCGTTATGATAGCATCTATGTTTCGATTATAACAGACAGGGTGGGAATTTGGCAGAGAGAAAAAGAGCCGGGATCTCTGTTTTGGCACGCAGTGTACGGAACAGGGAAAGCCTACTGCTGTCTGGGATTGACAGAATCAGAGAAATAACCTATTATAATTACAGAGATAAAGATTTTTACATGGGAAGCTTAGCCTTCCCATATTTTACTTTATAGGAAATGTTCAATAACAGAAAGTTACTCTGCAATATTTTCCTATATTATGAAAAGGATGAGGTTTGTATAATGAAAAAAGAAAAAGGAAATGTCATTGCTCTTCTGCCAATTGGTGTATTTCTCATACTGTACCTTGGTCTGGGAATTTTATTTGAATATATAATGAAGATTCCGATGGGATTTTATAATGTACCGATCGTGGTTGCATTTCTTACTGCGGTTCTGGTTGCCTGTTTGCAGAACAGAGCAGTAAATTTTGACAGGAAACTGGAAATCATGGCACATGGAGTAGGAGACAAAAATATTATTACCATGCTTCTGATTTTTCTTGCAGCAGGGTCTTTTGTTGGTGTGGTTGGAAGAAATAGTGCAGAAAGTGTAGCATATTTTATGCTGACACTGATACCGGCAAGATTTTCTGTAGCAGTTTTATTTGTGGTTGCCTGTTTTGTCTCTGTAGCGATGGGGACTTCTGTTGGAACGATAACACTTCTGGTACCTATCGCGGCAGCTGTTTCCAGTGCATCAGGTTTTGATCTTGCATTTTGTGTTGCATCGGTTATGGGTGGAGCAATGTTTGGAGATAATCTTTCTTTCATTTCGGATACGACGATTGCGGCATGCAATGGACAGGGCTGTGAGATGAAAGATAAGTTCAGAGAAAACTTCTGGATTGCATTTCCGGCGGCTGTTGCAACTCTGGTCATAATCCTGGTTCTGTCGTTTCAGACGGAGATTCAGGGACATATCAGTCAGGATTATCATTTACTTCAGGTGTTACCGTATGTATTGGTGCTGATTGGCGGCATTATCGGAATCAATGTTTTTGTAGTGCTTCTTACTGGAATTGTTTCCGGAGCAATCATCATGCTTGCAGGAGGGCATATCACTCCGATGGAACTTCTGACCAATATGGGGGCAGGTGTATCCGGAATGTTTGAAACCTGTATGGTTGCGATTCTGGTGGCAGCGATGTGTGCCCTGATTCGTGAATACGGTGGTTTTGATGCACTTCTTAACTGGATTCATAAAATTTTCCGCGGAAAGAAGGGTGGCCAGCTTGGCATGGGACTCCTTGTCGGTACCATGGATATTGCGACTGCAAATAATACGGTAGCTATCGTCATGGCAAATCCGATCGCCAAAGAGATGGCACAGGAGTATGGAATCACACCCCAAAAGACTGCCTCCTTACTGGATACTTTTTCCTGTATCTTTCAGGGAATCATTCCATATGGTGCACAGATGCTTGTGGCAATTTCTGCAGTCAATGAGTTGGGTGGAGAACTTTCTGCTTTTCAGATCATACCGAAGCTTTTTTATCCAATGTTTCTTCTGCTTGCATCCATTATTACTATAATAAGAAGTGATTCATGATGCGCAGCAGGTGACAGAATACGTGAATGAACTAAAAACAGAAATTTTCAAAAAACACTTGACCTTCCACCTTATGGAAGCTGTATAAAACAGATACAGACAGGGAGTTGAACGATTTCCGGAACTGTCGGGAAAGTAAGAGGTAGCACGATGAAAATCAAACAGGTGGAAGAACTTGTGGGAATCACAAGAAAGAATATTCGGTTTTATGAAGATCAGGGACTCCTGAATGTGGAGCGTGCAGAAAACGGATACAGGGAATATCATCAGGCGGATGTTATCCGGCTTCAGGAGATTAAATTATTCCGCAAGATGGACATTTCCATAGAAGAAATGAAACTTCTCTTCGAAAAAAAGAAAAGCCTGCAAATCTGTTTGGAACAACATCTGAAAGAACTGGATCATCGTAAAGAAGGTCTTTCGAAGATGCAGGACATGTGCGAGCGACTGATCCTGGAACACCGGTCACTGGAATCTCTGAATGCAGAGGACTGTCTGGAAGAAATCGAGCAGATGGAGAAAGAAGGTGCAAAGTTTATGAACGTAAACAAAACGGATGTCCACAATAAGAAAAGAAAAGGAGCAATCATAGGTGCAGCAGTTATGACACTGCTTATGCTTCTTACGATCATAATTATATTCTGGGCAAACATACAGGATCCGATTCCGACAGGATTGTTTTTGCTGCTGGAGGGAATTCCGATAGTGATCATTGTGGGAACGCTCATAGCACTTGCAGGAAGAATGAAAGAAATCGAAGGAGGAGAAGAAGATGAAGCTTCTAAGTATTGAATATATTCCAGGTGTGGATTTTGAGCCACTGGGAATCGTAAAAGGAACTGTTGTACAGACAAAAAATGTCGGCAGAGATTTTATGGCAGGTATGAAAACATTGGTTGGCGGTGAAATCGTAGGTTACACAGAAATGTTGAATGAGGCGAGACAGATTGCCACGAAGCGTATGGTAGATGAAGCCAAAGAAATGGATGCAGATGCGGTGATTGGTGTGAAGTATGGATCTTCACAGGTTATGTCAGGGGCAGCAGAAGTGATCGCTTATGGAACTGCAGTGAAATATAAATAAAAAGATCGTCAGACAGATATAAAAAAGAATACAGAACAGATTGGAGATCTCACATCATAGTCAAAGGTGGTGTGAGATTTTTTTTAATTGAATAGTAATGTATATAATGTTTCGTAAGATATGGGTGATATCTTAGAAATAGGATGAAAACATATGACAAACAATGTATAATAGGAATAATGGATGAATCAAAAGAAATAAAAACGGATGAGGAATTTAAATGGAAGGAAATTTAACAAAAGGTCCTATTTTGAGGACACTGACGAAGCTTGCGATTCCAATCATGGCATCGTCATTTCTTGGGACTTTATATAACATTACAGATATGGCATGGATTGGGCTGTTGGGTTCGAAAGCCGTTGCCGGAGTTGGTGTAGGAGGCATGTTTACCTGGTTTTCACAGGGACTGGCTGCCATGGCTCGAATGGGAGGACAGGTACAGGTTGCACAATGTATCGGTCGTGGTGAAAAAGAAAAAGCACATGGTTTTGCACAGGCGGCGGTGCAGTTGGCTGCTTTTATGGGGATGGCATATGCGCTTCTGTCGCTTGTGTTTACGAAACAGATGGTAGGATTTTTCCAGCTCGCAGATGCGGAGGCACATGCAGCGGCCATGTCCTATACAAAGATTGCATGTGGGTTGATTGTATTTTCCTTTATGACGCTGACGCTTACAGGCATTTATACAGCTCAGGGTGATTCAAAAACACCGTTTCTGGCGAATCTGATTGGACTTGTGACCAATATGATCCTGGATCCGGTCCTGATTCTCGGACCAGGACCATTTCCGAAGCTTGGGGTGACAGGTGCAGCGATAGCAACGGTGACAGCGCAGGCAATTGTTATGAGTATTATGGCCCTTGCAGTTATCATACGGAAAAAAGAAAATGTACTGAAAGGGATTCATCTTTTGGCTAAAATCCCACGCGAATATCTGGGAGGAATCTGCAGAATCGGAATTCCAACAGCTGTTCAGGGAATGGCGTACTGTGCGATTTCCATGGTTCTGACACGAATGGTATCGGGATATGGCGCAGAAGCAGTTGCAACACAGAGAGTCGGCGGTCAGATTGAGTCAATTTCCTGGAATACCGCGGATGGTTTTGCTGCAGCTTTGAATGCGTTTATCGCACAGAATTATGGAGCAGGGAAAATGGATCGTGTAAAGAAAGGATACAGAGCCTCTTTATGGACAGTTGGTATCTGGGGAATATTGATCACGTTCGCATTTGTCTGTTTCCCGCGGCCAATCGCAGAGATCTTTTTCCATGAACCGAAAGCAATTACAACAGCAGTTGGTTACCTGATCATCATTGGCTTCAGTGAGGCATTCATGTGTGTGGAACTTACAACGGTCGGGGCATTGTCCGGACTTGGAAGAACAAAACTTTGCAGTATTATCAGTATTACATTTACCAGTGCGAGAATCCCGCTTGCAATCATCCTTGGGGGCCTTATGGGACTCAGTGGAATCTGGTGGGCTCTTTCTGCAACATCGATTGTCAAAGGAATCATATTCACCTGTACATTTTTCTGGATCACCAGGAAGAGAGGACAAAGCATATGAAAACAGCAAAAAAAATTTTTAAAATTGTTGGAATCATTCTTGGAATTATCATACTTGCACTGATCGGATATATCATTTATTTATTTGCAAGTTATCATCGGATTGAGGATAATCTGCCACTTGAGGTGGAATCCCATGCAGCAGACGCGGAACTTACAACAGAAAAAGAATATTCCGCGCTTACATATAATATCGGATTTGGTGCATATACACCGGATTTCAGCTTCTTTATGGACGGTGGCAAGTTTTCCTGGGCGAAGAGCAAAGACAGTGTGCTAAAAACGGTTCAGGGGGCAGGAGAGCTCGTTGCTTCTTATGATCCGGACTTTGCGCTTATTGAGGAAGTGGACTTGAATTCCACGAGAAGCTATCATGTAAACGAATACACAATCTTGAAAGAATGTCTGGCAGATTATGACACGGTATTTGCACAGAACTATGATTCGGCATTTTTGTTCTATCCATTTACCCAGCCACATGGTAAGAGCAGATCAGGTCTGGCCCTGTTTTCCAGATATCCGGTGACGGATTCTTTGAGAAGACGTTTTCCGGTATCTACATCATTCAGTAAATTCTTTGATCTGGACCGCTGCTACAGTATTTCCAGAGTTCCGGTCGATAACGGCAAAGAATTTGTGATCTTTGAGCTGCATATGTCTGCATATGGAAACAGCGATGCGATTCGCGAAGGACAGATTCGTATGCTGGCTGAGGATATGCAGAAAGAATATGAAGCAGGAAATTATGTGCTTTGTGGTGGTGATTTCAACCATGATCTGAAAGCAGCAGAGGATGACTCTGCAGATAAAGAGTCCTGGGCATACCCTTTCCCGAGAGAAGAACTTCAGGAACATTTTGCGTTCTGCATAGATCAACTGACCGCGCAGGAAAAAAATGACCTTTGGGACAGTGCTCGTAATGCAGATATGGAGTACGTGCCGGGAGTGACTTACACCGTTACATTGGATGGATTTATTATATCTGATAATATAGAATGCGTTTCTTATGAGGACATCAATACAGGATATTCTTACTCCGACCACGATCCGGTATACTTGAAATTCAGACTGAAATAAAATAGCATTCTTATAAAAATAAGAAGGAGAGACATCAGATGAAATTTTTGTTTGCTTCTGATTCATTTAAGGGAACTTTGTCTTCTCCCAAAACAGCAGAATTACTTACACAGGCAGCCCGGGAGATATTCCCGGACTGTGTCTGCGACAGCATAGAAGTAGCAGATGGCGGAGAAGGAACAACAGAAGCAGTACTTTCAGCAGTCAAAGGAACAACAATTCCCTTGAAAGTGCACGGACCTTTATGGGAAGAATTGACATGCAGCTATGGTATGCTGGATGAAAAACGGGCAGTTATGGAAATGGCTGCGGCATCTGGCCTTCCGCTGGTTTCGGATGAGAAACGGGATCCGAGATATACAACTTCTTATGGAACGGGTGAGATGATACGGGATGCTCTGGAGAGAGGATTTCGTGATATTTCCATAGCGATTGGAGGTTCTGCTACCAATGATGGTGGAATTGGATGCATCCGTGCTCTGGGAGGTCGTTTTCTGGATGAAAATGGCGAAGAACTGAAAGGCTGTGGAGGAGATCTCATTAAAATAAAAAAGATTGATATATCCGGACTGAATCCGCTGATCAAAGAATGCAGATTTACAGTTATGTGTGATGTGACCAATCCACTTTGTGGTAAAGACGGTGCAACTTATACATTTGGCCGGCAAAAGGGCGCAACACCTGAGATTCAGGATGAACTGGAAAAAGGTATGTGTAACTATCGTGATATCATCCAAAAGCAATTTGGCATGGATATGGATAACGTAAAAGGTGCCGGAGCTGCCGGTGGCCTTGGATCCGCTTTGATGGTATTTCTGAATGGCACATTGAAATCAGGAATTGAAACAGTCCTTGATCTGGTTGACTTTGACAGACGCCTGGAAGGGGTAGATGTAGTAGTTACCGGAGAGGGAGCTACAGACTGGCAGTCCGTATTTGGAAAAGTCATGCAGGGCGTTGGTATACACTGCAAGGCGCATGGTATACCGGCAGTGGCAATTGTTGGAAGTATGGGCAAAGGGGCAGAAGATATTTTTGAATATGGAATAGAGTCGATGATTACGACTATTAACGGTGTCATGACACTTCCGGAAGCATTGGATCATGCGGAAGAATTGTATCTTGGAGCGGCCAGACGGCTGTTTCGTATGCTGCGTGCAGGAAGGAAACTCTCAGTTGCTGTGAACGGAGTGAACAGTAACGACTCTCATAAGAGGGCAGAGTAATTAATATAGGTTTCCTTGAGGTTGTCAGGCGGTTATGGTATACTGAGTCTAGCAAAATTTTAATGGGGTTTTTATCAAAAAGAGGAGGTTTTTACAATGAGAGAAGTAAAAGCGATCAAGATCAACGTAGCAGATTTTGCTCCATATGGAACATTCTGCAACATGACAGAGCCGGAAGGCTATCCATTACAGGGAGAAATCCATAAGTTCTATCCGGATCGTATTTCCGGAACTAGTATGGGAAGTATTGCATTTTCTCCAATTGCAGTTCGCAAAGATGAGAGGATTATCAAAGCAGCGGAATATCATACAACGACATGGGAAGGAATTGTAGCACTGGATGATGATATGATCATTCATGTAGCACCGGCATCCGGCGGGGTACCGGTTCCGGAACTTGCCAAAGCATTTATCGTACCGAAGGGATGCATGGTCAAGATTAATGCAGCAATCTGGCATCTCTGTCCACTTCCGCTGAATAATGAGGAGCTTCATGCAATGATTATTCTTCCGGAATGCACCTATGCGAATGACTGTACCGTCGTTGATTTCGAAGAAAAAGACTGGTTCAAGATTACCGTATAAGTATAAAAATATATACTAAAAACTCCTCCAGACGAGCTGTTTCCCTAAAGAAAGCAACCGGTATGGAGGAGTTTTATTTAGCGTCAGAGCATTTTGGGGACATTCAATATTAGAAGATCAGATCTACAAATCCGGTAGATACCAGGAACAGGATCAGCATAACGAGCGGTACCACATATCGAATCATAAAGCGATAAAGACCGGCACGTTTGAAGTGTTCGCCATTGCGTTCTACTTCGCCTATGATCCAGTCCGGACCAATTACCCATCCGATCAGAATGCTGGTCAGAAGAGAGATAAACGGCATCAGGAAACTGTTACTGATATAGTCCATGACATCCAGAAGCTGCCCTACAGACCCATTTGGAAGTTTCAGTTCAAAGTACAGCTTGTTATATCCAAGGCAGATTACTACAGCTGTGATCAGAGAATAGATACCGACAGCCCCACACATTTTTTTACGTGGTTTGTGATAAAGTTCCATGCAGTTGGCAACCAGAGTTTCCATAACGGAGACGCAGGAGGTAAGTGCAGCAAATCCCATCATCAGAAAGAAAGCAATTGCTACAGGTTGTCCCAGAACACCCATTGAATCAAATACTTTGGGTAATGAAATGAAGATAAGGCTTGGTCCGGAAGCCATGCCATCTGTGCCAAGAAATACAAATACAGCCGGGATGATCATCATTCCTGCAAGGAAAGCAACGCCGGTATCAAAAATTTCAATCTGGTTTGTTGCTTTGTTCAGATTGACTTCATTTTTTACATAAGAACCGTAGGTGATCATGATTCCCATGGAAACGCTTAAGGAGAAAAAGAGCTGGCTCATTGCATCCAGAAGAATTTCCAGGAAACGCTTCACAGTGAGCCCACTGAAATCTGGCTTTACATAAAAAGCAAGTCCCTCCATACCGGTACGGACAGTTCCGTCTGCATCGGTATGTGTCAGTGTCAGTGAGAAAATCGCGATGATCAGGATCAGAAGAATCAGTCCTGGCATGATGATCTTGGAAAATTTTTCGATTCCTTTTTCTACACCGCGATATACGATCCATGCGGTCAGTGCAAGAAAGACCAGCATAAATACGATCGGTGCAATATCTGATGTGATGAAAGCTGTAAAATATCCATCAGCCGCAGCATCTTTTCCATCAGATATAATATAGGTAACAAAGTATTTCGTGATCCAGCCACCAATGACAGAGTAATAGGTCATGATCAGTGTTGGAACTATAAATGTCAGTTTACCAAGAAATTTCCATTTCGGATTGAGCGCTTCAAAAGCCCTGAGCGCATTTTTCTTGGTTTTTCGACCGATTGCAACATCTGTTGTCAGTAATACAAATCCGAAGGTCAGTACCAGTACCAGATAGACCAGCAGGAATAATCCACCGCCGTCTTTGGCACAGAGATATGGGAACCTCCAGATATTTCCAACACCTACGGCACTTCCGGCAGCAGCCAGAACGAAGCCGATCGATCCGGAAAAATTACTTCCTTTTTCCTTCATTTTCAATTTCCCCCCTACATAAAGTTTAATTAAGGGCCAGAAAATATCTGACCCGATGTCTTTATTTTAACGCAAATAAGTATGTGTGTAAATGGTAGAAGTAGAGAGTTTTTTATATCAGATGTGAGATGACTCCCACCTCTGTAGGTGGTGAGCAACAAAATTATATCAGTGGTGGGATTCAATCTCCCATCTGATATAGCCTCCGGCAGGATTGCAGAGATGCACAGAAGAATATGTCATGCATTGCATGACGTGCATCTCGCAGCAAGAATGCCGAGGGCATTCTTGAACAAAAATATGGAAAGAAATTCTCCGGCACATTCAGTGGAATCGTAAACAATAATTGTGAATACAGACAATATATGGCATAATAAATATAATGTTAATTGTAGATCTTTGGAAGAAAAGCAGGTGATCAAGTGGTTAACAAAGAGTTTTTTGGTGAAGCAAGAATGTAGAATTCAAAAGGGAGATTCCGACTAAACGTGAAAAGTTTTTGAAAGATATCATAAAAAAGTTAAAGGATACCACAATATGAATGACAAGATAAAAGTCCTTTTTCTGGACATTGACAATACGCTTCTGGATTTTGATGCGGCCGCATCCTGGGCAATGGAGCAGTGCTTTCAGAAAGCGGGACTGGAATATAAATCAGAAATGTTTGCTGCTTTTACAGAGGAAAATAATAAGATCTGGCAGCGTATCGAACGCAAAGAACTGACGATGGACGACCTGTTTTATGTGCGCTGGCAGGCAATTCTTGGGCATCTTGGACTGGAGGCTGACGGAGTTGAAATGGAAAAAGAATTCCGTATACTTCTCAACTTAAGCGCTGTACCGGTTGATGGGGCAGAAGAAATTCTTACATATTTAAAAGAGAAAGATTACTGTCTGTGTGCGGCAAGCAACGGACCATATGGTCAGCAGATTAATCGTCTGAAGAAGGTAGATATGTTGAAATATTTTGCGCACTGTTTTGTTTCCGAAAAAGTAGGAGCAGACAAGCCGGGCAAAGCGTTTTTTGATGGCTGCATGAAAGAACTTCCGGGAGTATGTCCGGAGGAATGTATGATGATAGGTGATTCCCTGACTGCGGATATTACCGGTGGCAGGGCTTATGGAATGTCCACATGCTGGTATCTGCCTTCGGTGGAAAAGTATAAAGAAGAAAAATTGAAAAGTGGAAAACCAGCGGACTACATCATTCATGATTTACTGGAATTAAAGAAGATTCTGTAGTAGTTCAAATTGACATGAGAGCACTGGGAGACTTATAATTTATCAGTCAGAAAAGTTATCTGAGAATGAAAGAATTACATATAGAAGGTGAAAAATGTCAACATCTATGACAAAGGGCAGCCCGCTGAAACTAATGCTTCAGTTTGCACTGCCGCTGTTGATGGGGAATCTCCTTCAGCAGACTTATAATATTATTGACGCGGCAATCGTAGGTCAGATTCTTGGTGCTGATGCGCTTGCAAGTGTTGGATCGAGCAGCAGTGTACAGTTTCTGGTTTTAGGCTTCTGTATTGGATGCTGTGCCGGTTTTGGCGTTCCTGTTGCCAGATATTTTGGCGCCGGGGATCATCGTACTATGCGAAATTACATATTTAATGGCGCGGTACTTACAGCAATTATTGCGGCAATCCTTATGATTGCCTGTTCGTTATCCTGTGGACAGATCCTGCATCTGCTTTCTGTTCCGGATAATATTTTTGGAAATGCGTATGCATATCTGATCGTCATTTTTATCGGAATACCATTTACACTGCTGTACAATTATCTGTCCAGCATTCTGCGTTCTGTAGGCGATAGCCGGACACCTTTCCTGTTCCTGGGGTTTTCAGCAGTCCTGAATATTTTCCTGGATCTGTTCTGTATTATTGTTTTGAAATGGGGCTGTATGGGAGCTGCGATCGCAACGATCACAGCACAGGCGATCAGTGGAATTCTCTGTTTCTTTTATATAAGAGGGAAGATGCAGCTTCTTCGCCTGGAGAAAGAAAACATGATCGTGCAAAAGGATGCGGTAAAGGAACTTCTGGGCATGGGACTTCCGATGGGATTTCAGTTCTCGATCACAGCAATCGGGAGTATGGTCATGCAGGCGGCGAACAATGGACTTGGAAGTATTTATGTTTCTGCTTTTACAGCGGCTATGCGTATTAAGCAGTTCCTTCTGTGTCCATTTGATGCGATTGGAACAGCAGCATCTGTATTCTGCAGTCAGAACCTTGGCGCGCGTCAGGCAGACAGGATTAAAAAGGGTGCACTTGAGGCAACGATCGCAGGATGCATTTATGGTTTTAGTGCCGGTCTGATCCTGATTTTCTTCGGAAGACCGCTTTCCATGATCTTTCTGAGTAAAAATGCGACTGCAGTTCTGGATGCTTCAGCCAAATATCTGAGATGTCTTGGATTTTTCTTTGGAATCCTGGGAATTCTGAATGTGTGCAGAATGGTGACGCAGGGGCTGGGATATTCCGGAAGAGCTATTTTCTCAGGTGTTATGGAAATGATCGGACGAGTAATTGTAAGTGTTGGATTTGTAGGAACTATGGGTTATACAGCAATCTGTTTTGCAGATCAGGCTGCATGGATAGCGGCCAGTTGTTATATTGGACCGACCTGCATCTGGTGTATCCGCCGTTCCATTAAATTACTGGAAGGAAAACAGGCATAAAATCCTGAAAAATAAATGAGGAGTAGATATGATCATGAAAGATTACAAAGCAGATGAGGGACTTCAGGGCAATGATAAAATAGAAAAAGCAATTGCCGGGCTTCAAAAAGAAACTACACAGGAGATGCTGGCGCATACACTTACCGTTATCCGCAGACGCATGAAAGATGCTGGTCAGCTTATCATTGCTGTAGAACCGCCCAGTGGTGACGGTCAGCTTCGCCTGGAAGCAGTCAGAACAGAAGATGGTAAGAACTGGTGGGTTGCATTTACCAGTTTTGAAGAGGAACTGAAAGGCGGCGGAAGCGTCAAATCAACGTTTTTGACGGATATCGACAAATTATTTGAACTGACTCTTCAGACAGATGAGATTGAAGGTGTGATTCTCAATCCATGGAACCGTACCATTATGTTGGACAAATATCTGATTGAGATTATTTTGGGAAAAACTGCATAAATTTTTCTATATGACAGATACTATCATCGTATTGCAAAATGAAAGAGAGGAAGCAGGTACGATGATATTAAAAGAAAAAGAACGCACAACGATTGAAGACTTACAGACACAGGAAAAAAGCTGCATTGAGAAATATGGCAGATATGCACAGCAGGCAAAAGATCCTGAGCTGAAAAATCTTTTTCAGACTTTACAGCAAAAAGAACGTGAACATTATGATTCTCTTGACTGTGTGCTGAGAGGAGAAGTTCCGCAGTGCAACTGTAATGACAGTGATGGACGAGATTATCAGCCAAAGGCAACTTACACAGCAATGAGTTCACCGGAGGATAAACAGCAGGATTCATTTCTTGCAACAGATTGTATTGCGACAGAAAAGCTGGTGTCAGGAGAATATAACTCAGAAGTATTTGCTTTTGGCGACAGCGGTGTGCGCAAGCTGCTTGCAGATATTCAGGTAGAAGAGCAGAATCACGCAGAAATGTTATATAAATACAAAATGGCCAATAATATGGCATAAAAAAGAGAGACTATGACTCAGAACAATGAGTCACAGTCTCTTTTTGCATATAGATCCGAGCTGCTAATATAAGAAAAATCAGTCTGCATAATATTCTTTAAGGAATGGAATAGAAAAAGTTCCCATTGCATCTTTGAGATCTTCGATATTTCTTGGACCATAAAGTGGAAGGCAGGTGAAATCACGACAGGTCAGATAACCAAGGACTGCCTGTGTAAGTGAAATCTGATATTCTTCCATCAGTCCGTGAAGTCCTTCGGCAATCTTGAGATTTTCTGGTGTGTAGTATTCAGAATTTCTGACAGCATCAGCACCGCCGGCATATAATTTGTGGAAAAATCCACTGGCTACAGACATATATGGCATGGCCAGATTCTGTGGATTTTCTATATGATATTGCTGCATTTCTTGATCCATGATCTTCAATGTATCGTCTTCAAGAGGTTTCATGGAAGCAGAAGCAATATTAAACAGAGCTTCATTTGCGACAAAACCACGGTATCCTTTGGATGCTGCATAAGCATCGGCTTCTTTCATACGTGCAGTACTCCAGTTGGAGCATGCATAATAGCGAATCTTACCTTCTTTTCGAAATTCTTCCATAACTTCAATTAGTTCACTGGCAGGAATCGCCTCATTATCTCTGTGATAAAAATAAACATCAATATAATCAGTACCAAGCGCGCGGAGAGAAAGTTCCAGATCGTGACGCATATTTTCTGCTGAAATCCGAGAAGCATGCATGTCCGGAACGGCAGGTGTCATATCCGGATGTCCGCCTTTGGAGACAAGAATAATGTCATGACGTTTCCCGCTTTCGCGAAGCCACTGTCCAAGTACACGTTCACTGCGGCCGATTTCAGAAGGAATCCAGTCGGCATATACGCGGGCAGTGTCATAAACGGTTCCGCCCATATCCAGAAAAGCATCAAAAATTCTGAAAGCATCCCCTCCATCCCATTTGATACCGGCATTTACGCAGCCCATTCCCATTGGAGAAAGCTCAAGGTCTGTGTTTTTAATCGTTATTTTTTTCATACTATATCCCTTTCCTGTTATGTGATACGAAAAAGAATCTGTTACGGTGCACATAGCAATCTTAATATAAGTTTATTATAACTATCTTTTAGATACAGGTCAAAGTTTTTTGAAAAATCATTTTTACAAAGATTTTACACGCATGTGATTATGCATTTTACTTTTCTCCCATATAATTGCAATTGTCAATGAGAAATACAAAAATTAAATAAAGCAAAATAAAGAGGAGATTTATCATTATGAAGAAAAAAGTTTTAGCAATCGTTACAGCAGCACTTATTGGAACAACCGCATTCGCAGCAACAGCAAGTGCAGCAAGCGGAACCATTGATGTTATATCCCGTGAAGATGGATCCGGAACAAGAGGAGCTTTCATTGAACTGTTTGGAATCGAAGAGAAACAGGGAGACGAAAAAGTAGATATGACAACAGAAGATGCAAGCATCACAAACAGCACATCTGTTATGATGACAACAGTAGCTGGTGATGAGAATGCAATCGGATACATCTCACTTGGTTCTCTGAATGATACAGTAAAAGCAGTTAAGATCGATGGTGCCGAGGCATCAGCAGAAAATGTAGCAAACGATACATACAAAGTATCCCGTCCATTCAACATCATTACAACTGACAAACTCAGCGATGCAGCACAAGATTTTGAAAACTACATCATGAGTGCAGATGGACAGCAGATTGTTGAAGACAATGGATACATTAAAGTAGCAGATGATGCAAAAGCTTACGAGCAGAGCGATGCGGAAGGTAAAGTTGTAGTAGCTGGTTCTTCTTCTGTAACACCGGTTATGGAAAAACTGAAAGAAGCATATGAGAAAGCAAATGGCGGTAAGATCACTGTAGAAGTACAGCAGAGCGATTCCACAACAGGTATCACATCTGCAGCAGAAGGTATCTGTGATATCGGTATGGCATCCCGTGAACTGAAAGATGAAGAAACGAAAGAAAACCTTACAGCTACTAAGATTGCAAGAGATGGTATTGCAGTAGTAGTAAACAATGACAATGACATTGATGAACTGACAAGTGACCAGGTAAAAGCAATCTTCACAGGTGAAACAACAGATTGGGAAGACCTTGCGAAATAAGTAAGACCGATAGATATAGACTTAAGCAGGAAGCCCGGATTTCCGGGCTTCGTGTATGTCTGGTATTGTATATCAAAAGAAACACCAGTGGTGTTATCTGATGATGAGTATAAGAGAGGAAGAGTCCTGTATGAATAGATTTAAAGAACAGGCCATGAAAATTGTTTTTATGGTGGCTGCCTGTGCTTCAGTCTTGGCAGTATTTCTGATATGTTTGTTCCTTTTTGCCAATGGAATCCCGGCAATTGCCAAAATTGGACCGCTGAAATTTCTTCTTGGAACGGTATGGAAACCGTCTAATGACAAATTTGGAATTTTTCCAATGATCATTGCCAGTATTTATGTAACAGGTGGAGCGATTCTGGTTGGAGTTCCGATCGCCTTATTTACTTCAGTATTTATGGCTCGCTATTGTCCGAAAAAAATCTATCGTCCACTGAAATCCGGAATTGAGCTGATGGCAGGTGTCCCTTCTATCGTATATGGATTTTTCGGACTGGTACTTATGGTTCCACTGATCAGAAACACATTTGGTGGAACCGGAACCAGCTGGCTGGCGGCATCCCTCCTTCTGGGGATCATGATCCTGCCGACGATCATCGGACCTACAGAATCTGCACTTCGCAGTGTATCGGAAAGTTATTATGAAGGTTCGCTTGCACTGGGAGCAACAAAAGAAAGAAGTATTTTTGTGGTTATGCTTCCGGCAGCAAAATCCGGAATTCTGGCAGCAGTCGTTCTTGGTATTGGACGTGCGATCGGTGAAACCATGGCGGTGATCATGGTAGCCGGGAACCAGGCAAGAATGCCAGCCGGACTGCTCAAAGGTCTTCGTACCATGACTGCGAATATCGTAACTGAGATGGGATATGCAACAGGTCTTCACAGAGAAGCACTGATTGCAACAGGAGTTGTACTTTTCGTATTCATCCTGATCATCAACCTGAGTCTTTCTTTACTGAACAGGAGGTCAGAGAATGCAAACTAACGCAGCAGTAGCAGAACCGATGGTGGAAAAAATGAAAAAAAGAAATGAAACATCAGCAGCAGATCGAATTCGGTCTTATCTGCGTCATCCAGGATCAGGTGTACTTGCACTTCTTACGATTGGTGCAGCAGTTGTTACGTTTGCAGTCCTGATTTTCCTGGTGGCTTATATTCTGGTGAAAGGTATTCCATATCTGACACCAAGCTTATTCAGCCTGGAATATACATCAGAGAATGTTTCTCTGATGCCATCACTGATCAACACTTTTATTATGACAGCTTTGTCGCTGGTAATTGCAGCACCACTTGGGATCTTTGCTGCGATCTACCTTGTAGAATATGCAAAAAAAGGAAATAAACTGGTACAGGTGATTCGTATTACAGCAGAAACACTTTCTGGCATTCCTTCAATCGTATATGGCCTGTTTGGTATGCTGTTCTTTGTAACAGCACTTCATTGGGGAATGTCTCTTCTGGCAGGTGCATGTACACTTGTTATCATGGTTCTTCCTTTGATCATGAGAACCGCTGAAGAAGCATTAAAGGCAGTTCCGGATTCTTACAGAGAAGCAAGTTTCGGACTTGGGGCTGGTAAGCTGCGTACAATCTTTACTATCGTACTTCCATCAGCAGTTCCTGGAATCCTGGCAGGAATCATCCTTGCAATCGGACGTATCATTGGAGAAACGGCAGCACTTCTCTATACATCAGGAACAGTTGCTCAGGTCCCGAATCTGATGGGATCCGGCCGTACACTGGCTCTTCATATGTATGTACTTTCCAGTGAAGGTCTTCATATGAATCAGGCATCTGCTACCGCAGTTGTAATTCTTTTATTTGTATTAATTATCAACGGTTTGTCCGGTATGGTGGCAAAACGTATCGCGAAAGGATAACAGAACATGAGTGATAATATCAAACTTTCAATTGAAGATATGAATCTTTTTTACGGAAATTTTCATGCACTGCATGACATCAATATGCATATTCCAGAAAAAGAGATTACCGCTTTTATCGGACCAAGTGGATGTGGAAAATCTACACTTCTGAAGTCTCTGAACCGTATGAATGACCTTGTAGAAGGCTGTAAGATCACCGGTAAAGTAGAACTTGACGGAGAAGATATTTATGGAGATATGGACGTAAACGTTCTTCGAAAAAGGGTCGGAATGGTATTCCAGAAGCCGAATCCGTTCCCGATGAGTATTTACGATAACGTTGCGTATGGACCGAGAACACATGGTATCCGTTCCAAGGCAAAACTCGATGAGATCGTAGAAAAATCTCTCCGTGATGCTGCCATCTGGGATGAAGTAAAAGACCGATTAAAGAAAAGTGCACTTGGTATGTCTGGCGGACAGCAGCAGAGGCTCTGTATTGCAAGAGCTCTCGCAGTAGAGCCGGAAGTTCTCCTGATGGATGAGCCGACCTCCGCACTTGATCCGATCTCAACCTCCAAGATTGAAGAGCTTGCAATGGAATTAAAAGGAAAATATACGATTGTGATCGTTACGCATAATATGCAGCAGGCGACTCGAATTTCTGATAAAACAGCGTTCTTCCTTCTGGGAGAAGTTGTAGAATTCAGCGATACAGATACTCTGTTTTCCATGCCAAAAGACAAGAGAACAGAGGACTATATTACAGGGAGGTTTGGTTGATTATGGCAACGCATTTCGAACGGCAGCTTGAAGAACTTCATGTACAGATCATTACAATGGGAAGCCTCTGTGAAAAGGTTATTTCACTTTCGAACAGAGCTATCCGCGGTGATAAATGTATCCAGGAAATCTTTGATACTGATAAGGAAATCGACACAAAAGAGCGCGAGATCGAGAACCTCTGTATGCGTATTCTGTTGCATCAGCAGCCGGTTGCAAGAGATCTGAGAGAGGTTTCTGCAGCACTGAAAATGATTTCAGATATGGAAAGAATTGGAGATCAGGCATCGGATATTGCGGATCTTTCCAAGTTCATTGAGGAAAATCATGTGCAGATTCCGGAACTGATCGGCAAGATGGCGGAGATGACAGTCGGCATGGTGACAGAAAGCGTAGATGCTTTTGTCAAGAGAGATCTGGACCTTTGTCGCAAAGTTATTGATGACGATGATCAGGTAGATGATGCATTTAATCAGATCAAAGAGGAGCTGGCAGAGCTTATGTATCAGAATCTGGATGCAAAAACAGGCCTTGATCTTCTTATGACTGCGAAATATATGGAACGAATCGGAGATCACGCAGTGAATATTGCAGAATGGGTTGAGTATGCAATTACTGGTGTTCACAGAAATAATGAACATCAATTAGGAGGTCATTGATGTGACAAAAAAGATTTTTAAATCAAACATACTGGTAGCTGCGGCTGTACTGATTTTTGGGATTGCATGTGTTATGGCAATCCTTTATCAGCATTTTGGAAAACAGATCAATACTGAGTTGAAAAAAGAAGCAACTTATCTGGTATATGGTGTAGAGGAGAATGGTATAGATTATCTGAAACAGATCAAAGAAAAAGATGACCGTATCACCTATATTGCGGAAGACGGAACGGTTCTCTATGATAATCAGGCCGATGCCGCAACCATGGAAAATCATGGTGACCGTAAGGAGATTCAGGAAGCACTGAAGACGGGCAGCGGCCATGCGGAACGTACTTCCATAACCCTGTCGCAGAAAACTTTGTACTATGCATTGCGACTGTCGGATAATAGTGTACTCAGGGTATCCAGTACACAGTATTCTGTCTGGGTACTTCTTATGGAACTGGTACCACCACTTATAGGCATTGCTGTTGTGATGCTGATTCTGACAGCAATTATGTCTGTGCATATGGCAAATAAGATCGTGGAGCCGATCAATAATGTAGATCTGGAGCATCCGGAAGAAAATCAGATTTATGAAGAAGTAGGACCGCTTCTCAGCAAGATTTACAAACAGAACCGACAGATCAAGAGTCAGCTGGAAGCAGCCCGACGGAATCAGGAAGAGTTTGGCATTATTACAGAAAACATGCAGGAAGGTCTTCTTGTTATTGACAGTTACACAATGATTCTTTCGGGCAATTCCAGCGCATGGAAGCTGTTTCAGTTAAAAGATCCAAAGATTGGTGACAGTGTGTACTCTCTGAACAGGAATGAAGATTTCCGTCTTTTGATCGAACAGGTACTGAAGGGACAACATGGAAGTGTTCTGCTTCATATGGGAAGTGAAGCCATTCAGATGATCGCAAACCCGGTAAACAGGGAACACAGAGTTGTGGGTGCGGTCATCCTTCTGATGAATGAAACAGAGAAGGTTGAGCGGGAACAGTTACGCAGAGAATTTTCTGCAAATGTATCTCATGAGCTGAAAACACCTCTGACTTCTATTTCTGGATTTGCAGAGATCATCCAGGACGGACTTGTCAAAGAAGAGGACATCAAGAAGTTTGCGGGCAGAATTTATAACGAAGCACAGCGTCTGATCACGCTGGTAGAAGATACGATCAAGGTTTCGCAGCTGGATGAGGGTGAAAATCCATATGAATGGGAGAAGTTGGATGCGTATACAATAGTGAAGGATGTCTGTGGCCGTCTGAGAGAAGTTGCAGAGAAGAAGAATGTACATCTCTATATAGATGGTGGCAAAACGATGCTTACGACGGTGCATCCAATTTTGGATGAGGTGATCTATAATCTATGCGACAATGGTATCAAGTATAATAAAGAGGATGGAACGGTAAGTATTCATCTTCGTGATCTGGGAGAAAATGTGGAGATTCGTGTCAAAGACAATGGAATCGGTATTCCGGGTGAAGACCAGAGCAGGGTATTTGAAAGATTTTACCGTGTGGATAAGAGCCATTCCAAGGCAATTGGCGGAACAGGACTGGGTCTTTCTATCGTCAAACACGGTGTGACCTTCCTTGGCGGTACACTGAAGATGGTTAGTGAGATTGGCAAAGGAACCGAGATCACGATGACATTTCCGAAAGAACGAAAGGCAGTTTGAAAGAGCAAAAAAGATGCTGACATGCAATGCACGCCAGCATCTTTTTTGTCGTTAATAACAATAGGCGCCCTCATAGCTGTTGCAGGATTCTTTCTTATGGGAAAGATCCTTGCAGGAGCTGCAGTGATCACAGAATTCCTGCTCATAACAGGTGGCGCAGACACAATTCCCACAGTGGCTGCGGTCATAGGCCGGAGTACAGGTGTAGGGAAGAGCATCTTTTTTCGCTTTTTCTTCCATATACGATTCACCTCTCCTGAAGTTACCGTTCGTTTCGTTCACAGTAACTTACTGATACATTTCTGATACTGATATTATATCGCTGTACCTCGGGAGATTCAAGAAAATAATGATAAAAATTATCAAATTTTCAGAAGAATTTGAATACTTTATTTCGCTTCCCAGCGGCCGGAAGCACCGCATGGAAGTATCAGCCCATTGGAAGTTACCGGGAGTCCGATTTCCTGGGAATCGACATGTCCGTCAAATTCTTTCAGCTCTGTAGCCAGCATATAAGTCAGCACAGCCGGAGCAAGTCCTGTAGTATAGGAGTTGATCAGGAAAAACAGCGGATTTGGACTTAAAAGCTTCACACACAGCTTGATGAGCGGATGAATTGCTTCTTCAATCTTCCAGATCTCACCTTTTGGTCCACGTCCGTACGATGGTGGATCCATGATGATCGCATCGTAGTGATTTCCACGGCGGATCTCACGTTCTACAAATTTCACACAGTCATCTACCAGCCAGCGGATCGGCGCTTCAGAAAGCCCGGATGCAGCTGCGTTTTCTTTGGCCCAGGTAACCATACCTTTGGAAGCGTCTACGTGTGTAACCTGTGCACCGGCAGCGGCAGCGGCCAGAGTTGCACCGCCTGTGTAAGCAAAAAGGTTCAGGACTTTGATCGGGCGTCCGGCTTTACGAATTTTATCACCGAACCAGTCCCAGTTGACAGCCTGCTCCGGGAAAAGACCAGTGTGTTTGAAACTGAATGGTTTCAGATGAAAAGTAAGATCCTTGTAATGAAGATCCCACTGCTGTGGGAGATCAAAGAATTCCCATTCACCGCCGCCCTTTTTGCTTCTGTGGTAGTGAGCATTCATGTTTTTCCATCCACGGCTTATCTTTGGGGTGTCCCAGATCACCTGTGGGTCCGGGCGTACCAGCGTGTATTTTCCCCAGCGTTCAAGTTTTTCACCGCAGGAAGTGTCAATTACTTCGTATTCTTTCCAGTCATTTGCAATCCACATATATGATAACCTTTCTTTGATAACCTGATTTGTATATTCTGCTTATTTAGTATAGGTGAAAGCTCGAGATTCTGCAAGTTTTTTTATACGACGGGGACTTGACAATCAGTATTTTACCATACTAAAATATACAGGATAATGATTTAGCATAAAAGCTATATCAGAAAATCCATTATAAGATGAATGAATTTTGCCGGACAGTATTCTGGAAGCGGCACGAGGAGGACGAACAATGCAGAAATACAGTGAGATGAGCAAAGAACAGCTTCAGGCTGTCAAGAAAGAGCTGGATCAGCAGTATGCAGAAATCAAGGCACAGGGACTTGCCCTTGATATGTCACGTGGTAAACCGTCAGTTGATCAGCTGAATATTTCCATGGATATGATGGATGTTCTGTCAAGCAGCACAGACCTGAGATGTGAGACAGGCGTTGACTGTCGTAACTATGGTGTAATGGATGGTATTCCGGAAGCCAAACGTCTTCTCGGAGAAATTTCTGAGGTTGATCCGGAACACATTATTATTTATGGAAACTCCAGCCTGAATGTTATGTTTGATACTGTATCACGTTCCATGACCCACGGTGTTATGGGAAACACTCCATGGTGCAAGCTGGATAAAGTAAAATTCCTCTGTCCGGTTCCAGGATATGATCGTCACTTTAAGATCACAGAGTTCTTCGGAATCGAAATGATCAATGTTCCGATGTCACCGGAAGGACCGGATATGGATATTGTAGAAAAACTGGTAAGTGAAGATCCGGCGATCAAAGGTATCTGGTGTGTACCGAAATATTCCAACCCGCAGGGATACACATATTCCGAAGAGACCGTTAAGCGTTTTGCAAATCTGAAACCGGCAGCACCGGATTTCCGTATTTACTGGGATAATGCTTACAGTGTACATCATCTTTATGATGACGAAAAAGACCAGGATTTCCTTCTTGAAATTTTGGATGAATGCGCAAAAGCCGGAAATCCGGACATGGTTTATAAATTTACATCTACATCCAAGATCAGCTTCCCGGGTTCTGGTATCGCAGCTCTGGCAGCATCTAAGGCAAACCTGGATGATATCCGCAAATACATTACCGTACAGACGATCGGACATGATAAACTGAATCAGCTTCGTCATGTAAAATTCTTCAAGGATCTTGAGGGTGTTCATGCACATATGAAAAAACATGCAGCAATCCTTCGTCCAAAGTTTGAAATGGTAGAGGCTACCCTTGAGAAGGAACTTGGCGGACTTGGAATCGGAGAATGGACAACACCAAAGGGTGGATATTTTATTTCCTTCGAATCCCTGGACGGATGTGCGAAAAAGATCGTAGCAATGGCAAAAGAAGCCGGCGTTGTTATGACTGGAGCAGGAGCTACCTATCCATATGGAAAGGATCCGAAAGACAGCAATATCCGTATTGCACCATCTTTCCCACCGATTGAAGAGCTTGAAAAAGCGGCACAGGTATTTGTCGTTTGCGTTAAACTTGCCAGTGTAGAGAAATTACTGGCTGAATAAAATTTCATATTTCCGAATGTTAAGGAGGCGCCATGGCGGAAAATAACAAGAGTATGGACAAAGGAAGAAAACTACTGATCGGTTTTATTATTGTACTGCTCCTGCTTACCGCAGGCGCCTACTTTTTTGGAGTTTATTATTTTACCGAGCATTTTCTTCCCGGCTCACAGGTGAATGGTTTTAACTGTTCTTATATGACAGAGAAGGAAGCAGAGAATCTGCTGGAACAGAAGACAGGGGTATATGCACTGGCAGTACAGACCAGAGGAAACGGACAGGAAGCAATCACAGCGGATGAAATTCAACTGAAATATACATCTGACGGCAGTGTAAATAAATTGCTTCACAAACAGAATCGTTTTAGCTGGTTTTTAGCATTCAGCCAGCAAATGACTTATGAGCTGCCTTCTTCTGTGTCTTATGATGAAAGCCTGTTTGAACAGAAAATTGCCAGTTTGAAATGTATGCAGGACAATGTAGAGCCGGTGGATGCGTATATAAAGGAAATCGATGATGGATTTGAAGTTGTTCCGGAAATTGAAGGAACAAAAATAGACCGTGATAAACTGATGGAGGACATCAAAAATGCTGTTACTACCGGCAGGACAGTTGCAAATCTGGAAGAAGACGGATGTTACATAAATCCGACCGTGTATGCAGATGATCTGACAAAAGACTGCCAGCAGATGAATGAACTTACGGATGTTGTGGTTACGTATGATTTCAGCGACCGCAAAGAAACAGTAGATCGGTCTGTGATCAAAAACTGGCTGACAAAGGACGAAAATGATGATCTGGTGCTGGATAAGGCGGTTATTGCAGATTATATTTCGGAGCTTGCGAAGAAGTATGACACTGTAGGCACAGAACGAACTTTTTCTACTTATGACAATCAGGAAATTACGGTATCCGGTGGAAATTATGGCTGGGTGATCGACCAGGAAAAAGAAACAGATGCATTATATCAGGACATCATGGACAAAAAGACAGAAGTACGGGAACCTGTTTATGAACAGGAAGCGCAGAGCCGTAATACAAATGATATCGGATATTCCTATATAGAAATTGACCTTACCCGTCAAAGAATGGTATTATATCAGAATGGATCCCCGATCGTGGATACTGGTTTTGCGGCAAGCAGCAGTACGCCGACAGGTGTTTACAGACTGGGTGACAAGCAGGAGGCTGCTTCTGTAGATTTCTGGATGCCTTTTACAGACAAACTTGGCATTTATGGAGATTCTGGTCTGGTCATTACAGGAACGGATGTGTCAGATGAAACTGGGGATTCTGGCGATTTTGGAAGCTCAGAGGAGAGTGTGGATTTTGGCTCCTCAGACAGCTGGATGAGTACAGAAGGCTGTATAGTGCTGCCGGAAGAGCAGGCGCAGACAATTTATCAGAATGTAGATTCTGGATTGCCGGTAGTTATATACTGATACCAGGGAGAAAAGATCTGAATCCATGTGAGCTTGCTCACAAGTGGATGAGTTAGAATATTATGTGAGGATGATGAGAAAATGAAAATTGTTGTATTAGCAGGTGGAACCAGCACAGAAAGGGATGTTTCAATCGTATCTGGAACAGGAATCTGCGGAGCGTTGAGACAGAAAGGACATCAGGCAATTCTGGTAGATGTTTTCTGTGGTCAGGAAGAGGTAGACTGGGAAAATCCGTTCCCGGCAGAATATGATGTGGAAAAAGCAGCAGCTTATATCAGAGGATTTAATCTGCAGATGGCTGAACTGAAAAAAACAAGAAAAAATTTCTTTGGACCGAATGTCATCGATCTTTGTAAAAAAGCAGATTTTGTTTTCCTGGGACTTCATGGAGCCAACGGGGAGGACGGTAAGCTGCAGGGAGCATTTGATCTGATGGGTATTCCATATACCGGAACCGGATATCTGAGCAGTGCCATGGCAATGGATAAAGGTGTGACCAAGGCAATGTTCCAGATGAGAGGTGTTCCGACTCCGGCAGGTAAGGCCATGAAGAAAAAGGACCGTGTGGAAACTCCACAGGAGCTGGGAATGGATTTTCCGGTTGTTGTCAAGACATGCTGCGGTGGTTCCAGTATCGGTGTCTATATTGTTGATAACCAGGAAGACTACACGAAAGCACTGGATGGTGCATTCACTTATGAAAACGAAGTAGTTGTAGAGGAATTTGTAGAAGGTGTTGAATACACAGTTGCTGTTGTGGACGGTAAGGCATATCCGGTCGTTCAGATCGTTCCGGTACAGGGCTTCTATGATTATGAAAATAAATACAAACCAGGTGCAGTAAAAGAAACCTGTCCGGCGCCGATTTCAGAAGAACTGACAAAACGTCTTCAGGAAGCAGCCGTGGATGGTTATCATGCACTGGAGATGGAGAGCTATGCCCGTCTGGATTTCATTGTAACAAAAGATGAAAAAATCTACTGTCTGGAGGCAAATACGCTTCCGGGAATGACACCGACCAGCCTGATCCCGCAGGAAGCAGCGGTTCTGGGTATGGATTATCCGACACTGTGTGAAGAACTGATCAAAGTGTCTCAGAAAAAGTATGCTTAACAGACGAATATGTACCTGAATTGAGGTAACATATCAGGAGAGGAAATCAGAATGAAAAATCTTACTTTGAGAAATCTTACAAAAGTATGTAATGGCATCTGGCATGGCGACAATGCTTTGCTGGATCAGGAGATTTCTGCAATTACTACAGACAGCCGTAAGATTGAGAAAGACTGTCTGTTTGTGCCAATCGTGGGAGAGAGAGTCGATGCACACCGTTTTATTCCGGATGTGATGACGAAGGGAGCACTTGCAACACTTTCCGAGCGAGAACTGCCGGAGGCTGACTATGCATATATTCAGGTAGAAGCTTCTCTTCAGGCAGTTAAAGATATCGCAGAGTTTTATCTGGAACAGCTGCAGATTCCGGTTGTAGGTATTACGGGAAGCGTTGGAAAGACCAGCACCAAAGAAGTGATCGCATCCGTCCTGAAAGAAAAGTACCGCACTCTGAAAACACAGGGAAACTTTAATAATGAGCTCGGACTTCCTCTTACAGTATTCAGACTTCGTGATGAAGATCAGATTGCAGTTCTGGAAATGGGAATCAGTGATTTTGGCGAGATGGCCCGGCTGACAAAGATTGCAAAACCGGATACCTGTGTGATCACAAACATCGGTACCTGTCATCTGGAGAATCTGGGAGACAGAGACGGAGTCCTGAAAGCAAAGACAGAGATATTCCAGTCTATGAAGCCGAATGGACATATCGTTCTGAATGGTGACGATGATAAACTTATTACGGTCCGTGAGTACAATGGTGTGAAGCCGGTATTTTTTGGCTTGAACAGTGAACGTGATGTGTATGCCGATCAGATTGAAAGTAAGGGCCTGAAAGGGGTTGCCTGCCGTATCCATCTAGGAGAGGATGCTTTTGACGTACTCGTTCCGACTCCGGGAATACATATGGTCTACAATGCCCTGGCAGCTGCGGCTGTAGGACGAATTTATGGTCTGACGATCGAAGAGATCAGGAGAGGTATTGAAAGTCTTGAGACGATTCGAGGACGTTTCAAAATGATCGAGACAGATAAGTTCCTGGTCGTAGATGACTGCTACAATGCGAATCCGATGTCCATGAAGGCATCTCTGGATGTGCTTCATGATGGGGAAGGCCGCAGAGTGGCGATCCTTGGGGACATGGGAGAACTTGGTGAAGATGAAGCTGCACTTCACGAGGGTGTAGGCATACATGCAGCAATATGTGGAATTGATGCATGTGTATGTGTAGGAGATCTGGCTGTTCATATAGCAGAAGCGGCGCGCAAAGCGAATCCGGATTTCCCTGTATATTATGAAAAAACAAGAGAATCCCTTCTGGAGCATCTGAATGATTATGTACAGAAAGGCGATACGATTCTTGTAAAAGCTTCTCATTTTATGAAATTTGAAGAAGTCGTAAAAGCACTGGAAGAAATGTAACGGATAATTTAAAAAAGAAAATTTTTACGCAGGTGAGCCGGAAAGGTGTTACCTGCGTAAATTTTTGGCAGTTAAGAGGGGAGTTTTGCGAGAATTTGACGAACGATTTTTGTTTCATATAGGACGGAGCAGGTGTAGAATAGGCTTAACGGTAAATATTGTATTCAAGGAGGGACTTATGCTGGAACGAATCATGGACCTGCAGATCCTGCTCTATCTGATGACTGTTCTTGGAACAGCTGGAGCGATAGGGATGCTGGCAGTACACCTTACTTACAGAAGAACCCTGCGAAAGACAAAAGCGACAACAAACCTGAGAGAAAAATGGCTGAATCTGTGGAAGACACGAGATAAACTCCTGAATCGGATGAATTTCCTGGTATGGATTCCATCACTGCTATCTACTGTATGTCTGGGAATGTCGCTTTTTTTTATATCCAGAATCCGTGACAGCAGAGGACTTCCGATGAGCTATCTGTATATAGGGACTGCCGTGCCAATTGTTCTTCTTGTCCTCAGGCAGGCTCTGGATTTTAGCTTCAAAGAAGAACTGGTTATGAATTCACTTGCGGATTATATTCTGCAGGCGCGTTCCTGCAAAGAAAACCCACCGTCCGCCCGTAAATACGAACCGGTGCAGGCAGTACAGAAAACAGATCCGGTATTCAAAGAGGAAATGGTGGAGCGGATTGCTGCAAGTATCCGACAGACTGCGGCGACAGGAAGTCATTTCAGCAAGATGCTGAGTCCGGAGGAGGAAGAAATCATGAGAGAAATCATCCGGGAGTTTATGGAATAACCAGGATATTTCTTGTAGAGTCGGGAAGGATTTGTTATACTTTCGATGTAAAAAGTGGTCACTGTGGAAATCGAAAGTAACCAAAAGAGATTACGTAGGAGAGAAAAAGGTCGGAAGTATCAGACCTTTTGTAAAAACGATATGAATAAAAAAAGAGTTATATGGATTGAGCTGCTTCGTGTCATGGCGTGTATTGGAGTTATTGGCATTCATGCAGGCTCACAGCATTTTCGTGATATGCCACTGGATTCGTCTGTATGGGCGGTTTCAAACTTTTATCACGGGATCAACCGGTTTGCAGTAGCATCTTTTATTATGATCAGTGGATGTCTGTATCTTGACAGTAAGCGGACATGGAATCTCAGACGTTTGTGGAAAAGAAATATTCTGCCGATAGCTGCAGCATATATTTTCTGGCAGATGTTTTACGCAGTATACAGGATTATTACAAATGGAACGCTGGCGAAGGGCAGCAAAGCAGCCCTGGTCAAATTTATGGTATATATCAGTAAATCTTATTTCCATCTCTGGTATCTTCCAATGCTGATCGGACTTCTGATCATCACACCGATGCTATGGGAAATTGTAAACAGTGCCAGGGGAAAACAGTGGGAAGAGTATATGATCGTACTGTTTCTGGTGTTTCAGATCCTGCCATATACAATAAATTATTTTCCACTTCCATGGAAGGATCATATCATGGATATTCTGCAGACCGTGCAGCCGGAAATGGTTACCGGTTACATAGGATATTTTATACTGGGGCATTATCTGTCTCATTATGAGGTATCAAAGAAACTGGAATATCTGGTTTATGTACTGGGGGTAATATTGATTTTGGCAGCGATCGGCTTGTGTTACATCAGCTCACAGAAATCAGGAAAACCAATACAGTCATTTTATGAGAACTACACACTGGCAGGATTTTTCTGGGGAAGTTCGTTTTTTCTGTTTTTCAAAAACCATGTATCCAAGATCAAATGGAATGAAAAACAGGAAAAGAGGATCTGCTATCTGGGAAGCTGCACTTTTGGAATCTATCTGATCCATGCGCTTATCAGAGATATTCTTCACAGAATAGGAATTGACAGTATGGTGATAAGTAATACTGCAATTGCGATTCCGGTTCTGATCACAATGATTTTTGTACTAAGTCTTGCTGCAGTTATGATCATTAAAAAGATTCCGCGAGTTAGTAAGTGGATCATATAAGAGTAGATATGTAAATAAAATAGAATCATTACTTCACAATAAAAAATCTGCCGGGGACAGGAGATGCCTGAACTTCGGCAGATTTTTTTAATCTTCTTCGATCACCTGGATTTCAAGATAATCAAACTCGATATGTTCAATAAAACTGTCCTGGCGAAATCTGGTCTTTGAATGGCGTTTGAAATCAGAAATATTACTTTCCAGCCAAATTGGGTTCTCCAGGTCAAAATCATAGCAGATTTCCTGCAGGGCATGAAAAATTTTGTGTGTTCTTGTATCTTCCGAGTCATCATCAATGACCAGATCTTTTAGCATGTGGTTGTCTTTCCACATTTTTCCCCATAAACGAAACATAATGCTGTACCTCCTGTAAGAAGTGATTTTATACTGAATCAGCAAAAACAATACTTTAAGTATAGCTATTCTTTATAGAGAAGTAAAGAAAATTTATTGCAGATTTTAGCGAGATAAAGTATAATAGTATTACTGTTCGCAGGTAGTATCCCGCGAGATGTTTTGCCATTATTCATGGCATAAATCGCAGAGCGGTAGATGCGTGATTTTTATGAATGGAGGAGTTACAATGAAGCTTTATGACAGTGGTATTTATCTGGTAAATGGCCGTGATATCGTAGAAGAAGAGAACATGACACAGCCGGTTTCCAGAGAAGAAGCAGCCAGAAATACAATGGCTTATGGTATCCTGGAAGCACACAATACTTCCGGAAATATGCAGAAACTGCAGATTAAATTTGACAAGCTGACATCTCATGATATTACATTTGTAGGTATTATTCAGACAGCACGTGCTTCAGGACTTGAGAAATTCCCGATTCCATATGTACTGACCAACTGCCACAATTCTCTTTGTGCAGTAGGTGGAACGATCAACGAAGATGATCATATGTTTGGACTTACCTGTGCCAAGAAATACGGTGGAGTTTATGTACCACCTCATCAGGCAGTCATCCATCAGTTCGCACGTGAAATGCTTGCCGGTGGCGGTAAGATGATCCTTGGTTCCGACAGTCATACTCGTTATGGTGCACTTGGCACCATGGCAATGGGTGAGGGTGGTGGAGAGCTTGTTAAACAGCTTCTTTCCCAGACCTATGATATTAATATGCCGGGTGTTGTAGCAATCTATCTGAAAGGGGAACCGCGTCCGGGTGTAGGACCACAGGACGTTGCACTGGCAATTATCGGTAAAGTATTTGCCAACGGCTATGTGAAGAATAAAGTTATGGAATTTGTAGGACCTGGAGTAGCCGGTCTGAGTGCAGATTTCCGTATCGGTATCGATGTCATGACGACAGAGACTACTTGTCTTTCCTCTATCTGGCAGACAGATGAGACGATTGAAGAGTTCTATGAGATCCATGGCAGAAAAGAAGATTATAAAGAACTGAAACCAGGTAAGGTAGCTTACTATGATGGATGTGTAGAAGTTGATTTAAGTGAGATCAAACCTATGATCGCCATGCCATTCCATCCGAGCAACACATATACCATTGATGAATTGAAAGCAAATCTTTATGATATTCTGGATGATGTTGAGAAAAAAGCGCAGATCAGCCTGGATGGTAAAGTACCTTATACACTGAAAGACAAAGTGATCGATGGACAGCTTTATGTGGATCAGGGAATCATTGCAGGATGCGCGGGCGGTGGATTTGAAAATATCTGCGCAGCAGCAGATATCCTTCGTGGTGCAAGCATTGGAGCTGATGCATTTACACTCAGTGTTTATCCGGCAAGTACTCCGATCTATATGGAACTTGCAAGAAATGGAGTCCTGGCAGATCTTCTTGAAACAGGTGCGGTTGTTAAGACTGCATTCTGCGGACCATGTTTTGGTGCAGGAGATACACCTGCAAACAATGCGTTCAGCATCCGTCATACCACTAGAAACTTTCCGAATCGTGAAGGCTCCAAGGTCCAGAATGGACAGATTTCTTCTGTTGCACTTATGGATGCAAGATCTATCGCAGCAACAGCAGCAAACAAAGGTTTCCTGACATCTGCGGAAGAATTTACCGGAAATTACAGACATCAGAAATACTTCTTTGATAAGACTATTTATGAGAATCGAATCTTTGACAGCAAGGGTGTTGCAGATCCAAGCGTAGAAATCCAGTTTGGCCCGAATATTAAAGACTGGCCGGAGATGCCGGCACTGGCAGAGAATCTGGTGCTTAAAGTGGTGTCTGAGATTCATGATCCGGTTACTACGACAGATGAACTGATTCCGTCCGGAGAAACTTCTTCTTTCCGTTCCAATCCACTTGGACTGGCTGAGTTTACTCTTTCCCGTAAAGATCCGGCTTATGTTGGACGTGCAAAGGAAATTCAGAAGGCAGAGAAAGCTCTTGAAGCAGGTGAGTGCCCGGCAGAAGCGGTTCCGGAACTGAAAACGGTTATGGATGCGATCAGGGCACATTTTTCTGATGTCAGCAAGGAGAATATCGGCATCGGAAGTACGATCTTTGCGGTAAAACCTGGAGATGGTTCTGCACGTGAGCAGGCTGCATCATGCCAGAAAGTTCTTGGTGGATGGGCAAATATTGCCAATGAATATGCAACCAAACGTTATCGCTCCAATCTGATCAACTGGGGTATGCTTCCGTTCCTGATTCCTGCAGGAGACCTTCCATTTGCAAATGGAGATTACCTTTTCTTCCCACAGGTTCGCAAGGCAGTTGCAGACAAAGTAGACAGTATTACAGGATATGTAGTAAAAGCAGATGGACTGAAGGAATTTCAGGTAACACTTGGAGAACTGACGGATGATGAACGTGAGATCATTCTGAAAGGTTGTCTGATCAATTACAATAGAAGATAGTGTGATGTAATATAATATAATATTAATAAAGACGACAGGGTGTTTTCCATACAGTCCCGCAAATACCATTGCGTCTGCTATGTGATACATGCGCTTATGATCTGCCAGTCGCTCGAACTCGCTTACGCTCAGACAGCGAGCTTGGTGGCAGAAGCTAAGCCTGTATCACATGACGCAGTACTCATGAGTATTTGTGGGTTCTGTATGGAAGATACCCTGTCTGTTTATTAGCATGGGGAGAGATGAGAATGGCTGGTATGGGGAAGATAGTATAAAATCGTAAGATGATAGAATTGTCAGAAAATAATATATAATATAAAAAATATACAATATAACAATTCGGCAAATGATAAGATAAATAATAATTACAAGAAATATATAAAAATGTGTTGACAAATATGCGGTGTGGTGTTATTATAATGACATCAAAAGAAAAGAGAGAAAATAAAACGAAGAAGTAACAAATTTAAAAATCATTCAATTCATAGCATATATATAAATGTTACATGAAAAGGATGAAATTAAATGAAAGGGTAAAGGTGATACCGTTGGGAAAGTAGTCAATCATTTTCAATATGAGAAGTGGCAGAAATCAAGTTTCCTGCAAGAAAGACCTGATACATAAATTATCCATTATTTAAATCAGATTATCGGAATACATTCGGAAGAGAATATTAAATATATTACCTGGTGAACAGGACTTTCAGAAAAAGGATAATCTTTATAAACGTATTACAGGTATATAGAATTGATTACTCATATTGAATAACTGTCACAAACCTGATATAAAGATTTTTGAATCTGTGTAAAGAAACATTTTCAAATATTGCGATCCATAAACGTGAGTTATATGAATCAAAGCTTTACATCAGAAGAATATCTTCTCACAAAAGATATTAAACAGAAATAACAGAAACCTTATTCCCGAAGAAAACAGTTTGAAATTTAAAAAGTTAAGTTTGAAGCTGCTCTAGTCTGACGGAAAAGATTTCAGAGATTATTTCAAAATGGAATTATAATCCGTAAATTATAATTTCGACTCTATGAACTTTCTAAATGAATCGAATGATAAACATCATATCGTTTATGAGCAGGAAATTAAATGAACTGTAACCGAATAAAGACACGATATAATATATATAATAAAAACTGAATACAGAAGATTGAAGGAAGTATACTATAAGAGGTATCAGAGGATTTCAATCAGCAAACAAGACGAAAAGTTTTGAAAGAACAAAGAGGTAAATTAAAATTGAATATTGAAGATTGTTAAGACGGTCATCATTTCAGGATTATGAAAAGTAATTGTTAAGAGAAGTGATGACCGTCTGACTGTTGTATAAAAAAGTTTTTTACGATATACTCTCCATAGAAAGTGCGAAAGCATAAAAGGGAGAGCTTTTTTTATGTGGAATAATAAGAATAGTATAGAAGATATGATCATATTTGAGGATAAAGACATTCTGGTATGTCATAAAGCTGCGGGTATTGCAGTTCAAAATGCACGAATTGGAGCTGCAGATATGGAAAGTTCTTTAAAGAATTATCTGGCTTTAAAAAATACGGAAACAGTTCCTTATCTGGGAGTTGTGCACAGACTGGATCAACCGGTTGAAGGGGTTCTGGTATTTGCAAAGAATAAAAAAGCAGCAGCTGGTCTGACGAGGCAGATTACAACGGGAAATATTGTCAAAGAATATCTGGCAGTGACAGACAGGATGTCGGAGAAACACCAGGGACGACTGGAAGATTATCTGATAAAAAATGGAAGAACCAATACTTCTGAAGTAGTAACATCAAAGACGAGCGGAGCTAAAAAAGCAGTTTTAGATTATGAGGTTATACATCAAATTTCAGATGAGAGGACAGAGAGCGGAAAAAGAATCCTTATAAAAATTCATTTGGAAACCGGTCGTCATCATCAGATACGTGTACAGATGGCGCATGCAGGAATGCCGCTTCTTGGTGACCGTAAATATAATCCAGGAGAGATATCTCAATTACCACTTGGATTGTGTTCCTGTCATCTGATATTTCGTCATCCGATTACCGGAAAGAAGATGGAGTTTCAGGTAACTCCGAATGGAGAAAGTTTTGCAGGTTTCCCAAATCCGTGATTTTAAAACTGGTAAAATTGCCGTATTTTCCTCTAAAAGATGAAAAAACTATGAAATCTATAGACGCAAAAAAGAAAATGTGTATAATGTAGAAAGATAACGGTAACAGAGCGCATTTGTATAAAAATATATTCAGAAAAGAGGAAAATACGATGAAAAAAGCAGCTGTTGTGGTGCTTCTTCTTGCAGGTGTGGCTGCAGTGGCAGGAGAAGCCGGTATAATGGATGGCTTTGGTAATTTTGTTGCGGATGTGCAGGCAGAAGATGAACTGCCGGATAACGAGAAAGCTCAAAATGAATCAGAAGAAGTAACAGGTGAGGAAGAGGACAGTGCATCCAAGATAGATACTTCCATCACAATTGGGACAGGGAGCAGGATTGCTGTTGTAAGCAAGGCTACAGATGGAGAATACTGGAAACTTGTTCACCGGGGCATGGAAGATGCTGTGAAGGATATCAATACAGCATATGATTTTTCTTCTGATGATGCAGTCACTATGACATTTGAAGGACCTTCCGATGAACAGGATGTAGAAACACAGATCAATACGCTTGATGCGGTAATTGCGGAGAATCCAACGGTTCTTTGTATGTCTGCAAGTGACATTGAATCCTGTCAGGCACAGCTTGAAGCAGCAAGTGAAAACGGAATTCCGGTCGTAGTATTCGATTCTAATGTTAATGAAGATGAACTTGTGGCAGCATTTCGCGGAACCGATAATACATATGTAGGAAAGCTTGCCGCAGAAAAACTGGCAGACGCTATTGGCGGGTCTGGTAAGATTGCAGTATTTTCTGCCCAGGAAAAGACAGAAAGTTCCCAGAAACGAGTGGAGGGATTCAAAGAAACCCTTATGGAGTATCCGGATATTACGATCGTAAGTGAATTGTATACAGATAAAGTAGATGATATGGAAACTGCAATGGCAGATGTACTTAACAGATATCCGGATCTGAGCGGAGTGTTCTGCACAAATGAAGATGTTTCAGATCTGTATCTTGGTCTTGATAAGGGAGAGAAGGCTCCGGTTATGGTTGGAGTTGATGCGACGACTGTTCAGCAGAAAGCGATTGCAGATGGACAGGAACTTGGAACAGTATCACAGGATCCATATGCTATAGGATATCAGACGATCATTGCGGCTGCACAGGCAATGTCCACGGATGTTCAGAAGGCTGCGGAAGTAGAAAAGAATGTTCTTCTTGAGCCAGAATGGATTGATGCATCAAATATCAGCGATGAGACCAACAGTAATTATCTTTATTCAAAATAATATATGATAATGGCAAAAGGGTGTCATAAATAGTTTTCAACTCCGGCAAGGACAGTTCACATTGAACTGTCCTTGTGTTATAATAGATAAGATTCGACGAAAATGTAATGAATCGGATTTAGAATGGAGGAAATTTTTTTGAAAGAAAGAGAAACATTTGGCTCAAGACTTGGATTCATCCTGGTTTCTGCAGGGTGTGCAGTAGGTCTTGGAAACGTATGGAAATTCCCATACATGACAGGAAAATATGGCGGAGCTGCTTTTATCCTGATCTATCTTGTCTTTCTCGTTCTGCTTGGCCTGCCAATTCTTGTAAGTGAATTTGCAGTAGGACGAAGCAGCAGACTGAGTACGGCAAGAGCATTTCACAAACTGGAGCCGGAGGGTTCCAATTTCCATAAGTACAGCTATATGGGAATGATCGGTAATTATATGCTGATGATGTTTTATACCATGGTAGCAGGATGGATGATGTACTACGGTTATGTTATGGCGACCGGGAAACTGAGCGGAGCTTCTTCTGATGAAGTGAGTGGCTTTTTCTCAAACCTGATGACATCTACCGGAACAATGACCGGCTGGATGATCGTTGCAGTCCTTCTTGCCTTTGGTGTTTGTTCTTTGGGACTTCAGAATGGAATTGAACGTATCACAAAGGTTATGATGATCTGTCTTCTGGCACTGATCGTGGTGCTGGCTGTTCATTCTGTAACGCTGGACGGAGCGATGGAAGGTGTTAAATTTTACCTTGTACCAAACCTCGACAATATCCGTGCGGCAGGTCTTGGAAACGTGATCTTTGGTGCGCTGTCACAGGCATTCTTTACTTTGAGTATCGGTATCGGTGCGATGGAGATCTTCGGAAGCTATATGGGAAAGGAATGTACCCTTGCAGGAGAAAGTATTAATATCCTGATCCTGGATACATTTGTAGCACTGATGGCTGGTCTTATCATCATTCCGGCATGTTTTGCATTTAACGTAGAGCCTGGTGCGGGACCGGGACTTGTATTCATCACTCTGCCAAACGTATTCAACCAGATGGCAGGTGGAAGACTCTGGGGAGCTCTGTTTTTTCTGTTTATGTCCTTTGCGGCACTGTCTACGGTTATTGCAGTATTTGAGAACATTCTGTCCTTCGCAATGGATCTGTGGGGCTGGAAACGTAATAAAGCAGTTTTATTTAATATCGTTCTGCTCATTATTCTTTCCATGCCGGCAATTCTTGGCTTCGGACCATGGTCCGGAATTCAGATCCTCGGTGAAGGAACAAATATCATGGATCTGGAAGATTTTATTATTTCCAATAATATCCTGCCACTTGGTTCAGTAATCTTTGTAATCTTCTGTGCATCTAAGAATGGGTGGGGATGGGACAACTTCATTAAGGAAGCCAATACTGGAAAGGGAATAAAATTCCCGACATGTATCAGAAATTACATGTTGTGGGTAATTCCGGTCGTTGTAGCGATTATTTATCTGAAAGGTTATTATGATATGTTCCAGCCGAAAGGAAATACTTATCTGATTCCATGGATGATCGTGGGCATCGCAATGCTGATATTGGTAGGATGGATCGTATTCGGACATAGTAAGAAAAACAAGAAGTAAGAAATAAGAGGGGGCATAAATTATGATAGCAGAAAAAATGAAACCTTTTGTACAGAACAATTCAGCAATTCGTATGATGTTCGAAGAAGGAAATCGTCTCCGGGCAAAGTATGGTGCAGACAAAGTCTATGACTTCAGCCTTGGTAACCCAAGTGTTCCAGCACCGGATTGCGTACGCGAGGCAATCATAGATCTTGTAAACAACGAAGAACCGACTGTTCTCCACGGATATATGAGCAACGCAGGCTTTGAGGATGTCAGAGAAACGATCGCGCAGTCTCTGAACCGCCGTTTCGGGACAGCTTTTTCTGCACATAATCTGATCATGACAGTTGGTGCTGCCAGCGGTCTGAATGTCATCCTCAAGACGATACTGAATCCGGGCGAGGAAGTGATCGTTTTTGCACCGTACTTTCTGGAATACGGTGCATATGTACGTAACTATGACGGTAAGCTTGTGGAAATCTCTCCTAATACAGAGACTTTCCAGCCAAATCTGAAAGAACTGGAAGAGAAGATTACAGCCAATACCCGTGCAGTGATCGTAAACACGCCACATAACCCGACCGGTGTTGTTTATTCTGAGGAGACGATCAAAGAACTTGCTGCGATCCTCGAGAAAAAACAGCAGGAGTTTGGTTCTGTGATCTATCTGATTTCGGATGAACCGTACAGAGAACTGGCTTATGATGGCGTAGAAGTTCCATATCTGACGAAATATTATAAGAATACGGTTGTAGGATATTCCTATAGCAAATCTCTGTCTCTGCCGGGAGAGCGTATTGGATATCTGGTCATCCCGGATGAACTGGAAGACAGCGCAACAGTCATCACAGCAGCAGCAATTGCAAACCGTGTACTTGGAAGTGTTAATGCACCATCCCTTATGCAGAAAGTTATCCAGAAATGCGTAGATGCAGAAGTGGATGTGGCTGCTTATGACAGAAACCGTCTGGCACTTTACAATGGCCTTAAAGAATGTGGATTTGAATGTATCAAACCACAGGGCGCATTTTATCTGTTTGTGAAATCTCCGGTTGCAGATGAGAAGCAGTTCTGCGAGGCCGGTAAGAAATACAATATCCTGATGGTTCCGGGAAGCTCCTTTGCCTGCCCTGGATATGTAAGACTGGCATATTGTGTATCTTACGAGACGATTCAGAATTCTCTGCCTGAATTTGAGAAGCTGGCAGCAGAGTATGGGCTGTAGGAAGCCGGAATGTACAGTACACGAATTTGTAAAATGTATAATAGAAATTTATAAGAGTAAAAACAGATAAAAAAGACGCAGGAGCTGACTTTTTTGGTCATGCCCCTGCGTCTTTTGCAGTGCATATCGAGGAAGCACCGGTGGTGCGCTGGTCAGATCTTGTCAATTTTTTTACGGATATCCAGCATTTTCTGATCGAGCTGTGTGATCACAGAAGCACACTGCTGTAATTCTTCATTGATCACTGCTGCCTGCTTTTGTCCGCGTTTGTAACGCAATTGATGGTCGAGGTTGGCCCAGTAATCCATGGCAGCAGTTCGAAGCTGCAATTCCAGTTTGATCCACTGGTTTTCTTTCTGGAATGGAATTGCAATTTCCAGAATCAGATGAAGGCTTTGATAGCCGGATTTCTTTGGCTGCTGTACATAATCTTTGATTTTCAGGATATGGATATCCTGTTGTTTTTCGATCAGGTCAGCTACTTTGTAAATATCATCTACATAAGCACATACAGCACGAACGCCGATCAGGTCATTGATCTTTTCCAGTGCCAGATCAAAATTCAGGTCCAGTCCTTTTTTCTGCATTTTTTTGCAGACACTGTCATAGCTTTTGAGTCTCCAGGTTTTCATCTGAATAAAATTTCGTTTATATTTCATCAGCAGAAATGTGTTGATGATGTCGAGTTTGGTCATCATAAGATTGATGGCACATTGTCCTTTAATGCTAAATTCACTGTCGGTCAGCATGCTCTTAAGAAGTTCTTTCTTTTTCAATTTCTGTCTTTCTTCCTCTAATTGTATCAGTGTAAATGTTTCTGTTGCCCGTAATGCATTTCCCGTTCCCATTAGAATACTCCTCCAGTAATAAATCTGTACGTGATTTGCGTTAAATCAAAGTTAAACAGTCGCGTTGCCAGCGTTAGCTGGAATGCAACCCGTGTGCGGGAATCTTGATTTGGATTTCTGTTTCCCATCATTTAATCTATGAAAAGGGGTGGAGAAATATGACAGGAAAAAATAGAAAATTTTGTTATGAAAATCACAATCTTATGAGCATGAAATCGAGGAAACAGACTTTGAAAACAGGTGTATATCAAATTTTTTGCCTGGGAATTAAGAGGAATGATGAAAATACGGATTGTATAAAATGCTGATTAATGGCGAAAATGTAAGAAACAATTTGTTTGAAATTTTAACAAAATACAGATTGACAAATGATTAACGAACCCGTATAATAAGCGCATATCAATCATTGATAAATAATTAACGTTAATAAATTGACGGAATTGTTTATCGGACTAAAGAATAAGGCTCATATCATAACAGAAAAACAGGAGGATTCACAAATGGCAAAGAAAGAAACCCACATCCCGGCAATCATTGATACTCCGGAAGCACTGGAAGCAAAGATCGCTGCGATGAAAGAAGCACAGAAACTTTTCGCCACTTATACACAGGAGCAGGTAGATAAAATCTTCAAAGCTGCTGCAACTGCAGCTGATAAAGCACGTATCCCGCTTGCAAAAGCTGCTGTTGAAGAAACTGGAATGGGTATCGTTGAAGATAAGGTCATCAAAAATCATTATGCAGCAGAATATATCTACAATGCGTATAAAAACACCAAAACCTGTGGTGTTCTTGAAGAAGATCCGGTTTATGGAATCAAGAAGATTGCGGAGCCGATCGGTCTGATCGCGGCAGTTATTCCAACTACAAACCCGACTTCCACAGCAATCTTTAAAACGCTGATCGCGTTAAAAACCAGAAATGCGATCATCATCAGCCCACATCCTCGTGCAAAAGGAAGTACGATTGAAGCTGCAAGAGTTGTTCTGGAAGCTGCCGTAAAAGCAGGTGCTCCGGAAGGCATCATCGGATGGATCGATGTACCGAGCCTTGAACTTACAAATCTTGTAATGAAAGAAGCTGACATCATTCTTGCAACAGGTGGTCCTGGAATGGTTAAAGCGGCATATTCTTCCGGAAAACCGGCACTTGGAGTTGGCGCCGGAAACACACCGGTTATCATTGATGACACTGCAGATGTTCGTCTGGCAGTAAACTCTATCATTCACTCCAAAACATTTGATAATGGTATGATCTGTGCATCCGAACAGTCCGTAACAGTTCTCGAAGGTGTATATAAAGCAGTTAAAGAAGAATTTCAGTACAGAGGATGCTACTTCCTGAAGAAAGATGAGATTGAAAAAGTAAGAAAAACAATCCTGATCAATGGTGCACTGAATGCCAAGATCGTTGGACAGAAAGCTGCTACGATTGCAGAGATGGCAGGCGTTACAGTTCCGGCAGAAACCAAGATCCTGATCGGTGAAGTAGAATCTGTAGATATCAGTGAAGAGTTTGCACACGAGAAACTTTCTCCGGTACTTGCCATGTACAAGGCAAAAACATTCGACGAAGCGATCGCAAAAGCAGAACAGCTTGTAGCTGACGGTGGATATGGACATACCTCTTCTCTGTATATCAATGTGAATGAGAAAGAAAAAATGGCAAAACATGCAGCAGCAATGAAGACCTGCCGAATCCTGATCAATACTCCATCTTCTCAGGGTGGTATCGGAGATCTTTACAACTTCAAACTCGTACCATCTCTGACACTTGGCTGTGGTTCCTGGGGTGGAAACTCTGTATCTGAAAACGTTGGTGTGAAACATCTGATTAATATCAAGACTGTTGCTGAGAGGAGAGAGAACATGCTCTGGATGAGAACCCCGGAAAAAGTTTACTTCAAAAAAGGCTGCCTGCCGGTTGCTCTGGATGAGCTGAAAAATGTGATGGGCAAGAAACGCTGCTTCATCGTAACAGACTCCTTCCTGTACAAGAATGGATATACAAAGAAAATTGAAGATAAACTGGATGAGATGGGAATTGTTCATACATGCTTCTCTGATGTAGAACCTGATCCGTCTCTGGCTTCTGCAAAAGCAGGTGCAGCAGCAATGCGCGCATTTGAACCAGACTGCATCATCGCAATGGGCGGTGGATCTGCAATGGATGCCGGTAAGATCATGTGGGTTCTTTATGAAAATCCGGATGCAGACTTCGATGACATGGCAATGGATTTCATGGATATCCGTAAGAGAATCTATACATTCCCGAAAATGGGTAAAAAAGCTTACTTTATCGCTGTACCTACATCTTCCGGTACAGGATCTGAGGTAACACCGTTTGCCATCATTACAGACAAAGAAACAGGAATTAAATGGCCACTGGCTGACTATGAACTGATGCCGGATATGGCAATCGTGGATACCGACAACATGATGAGTGCACCAAAAGGACTGACAAGTGCTTCTGGTATCGATGTTATGACACATGCGATCGAAGCATATGTTTCTATGATGGCTTCTGACTACACAGATGGACTTGCTCTCCGTGCGATCAAACTTGTATTTGATTATCTGCCAAGAGCATACAGAGATGGAAATGATGTAGAAGCAAGAGATCATATGGCAAATGCATCCTGCATGGCCGGTATGGCATTTGCAAATGCATTCCTTGGAGTAAACCACTCCCTGGCTCACAAACTGGGTGCTTTCCATCACATCCCGCACGGTATCGCAAATGCTCTGGTTCTGACAGATGTTATGCGTTATAATGCTGATGAAGTTCCGACCAAGATGGGTACTTTCCCGCAGTATCAGTATCCAAAGACACTGGCACGTTATGCAGAGATCGGACGTTTTGTAGGACTGACAGGAAAAGATGACAAAGAAGTATTTGAGAAACTTCTGGATAAACTGGAAGAACTCAAGAAGATTATTGAGATCAAACCTACGATCAAAGATTATGGTGTAGATGAGAAATACTTCCTTGAGACTCTGGATGAGATGAGTGAACAGGCATTTAATGACCAGTGTACCGGTGCAAACCCGAGATATCCACTTATTGCAGAACTGAAAGAAATCTACCTGAAAGCATACTATGGTAAATAATAAATTTTAGATTGGTGTGTTTTCTTCCATAAAAATATTATAAGCAGTGATTGCCCCGGAATTACAGGAATGTAATACCGGGGCAATTGCTTTATTGGTCATACTATTGTAAGAGAAATTTAGATAAAATTCAGAATCTGTGTATTGCAAGCCGGGGGATATGGATGTTACAATAAGCACTAATGACAATGTTAACATAAACAGAGAGCTTATATAGGAGATATATAAGGAAAAGAAGCTGATGCTTCAGGGGGCATGATTATTGAAACAAAATGAAAACACAAAATATGTAAAACTTGGTATTACAGGAGCGGCAGTTCTGGCATTTGGATTTGCCATCATGTATATTCTGAATCAGAGCAAGAATATTGCAGCAGGTATTCAGTTGGTATTTAATATTCTGAAACCTTTCCTGTATGGTGCGTTGATTGCCTATCTGCTGGCACCGATCTGTAACCGGATGGATGAGCGTTTCCTGAAATGGTTTCCCAAGGCAACAGAAAAGCAGAAGAAAGGTTTGAAATTTCTATCTATTGCAATTGCAGTTATTTGTGCAGTCACGATTGTAGTTCTGCTGATTCTGCTGATTCTTCCGCAGGTATGGGACAGCACAGTGAAGATCATTAAGATACTTCCGGCCAGACTTGCCTATTGTAACCGCATGATTGATCAGCTGCTCAAGGATCAGCCGGAATTACAGACATATTTTAATCATTTTTCATCACAGGTGGAGAATGGTCTGAATGATGTTCTGAAAGCAAATTCCAGTATGATGACAACGATTCAGGGAATTGTCAATAATATTACAGTACAGTTGATCGAGGTTTTAAGCGTATTCAAAAATATGTTTCTTGGATTTTTGATCGCAGTATATCTTCTTGCAAGCCGTAAACTGTTTGGAGCACAGGCAAAGCTTCTTCTGTATGGTATCTTTCCGAATAAATGGGCGAAGATCATTGAAGAAGAAGTTCATTATACAGACAAAATGTTTAACGGTTTCTTTGTTGGTAAGATCATCGATTCTGCAATTATCGGTCTGATCTGCTTTGCGGGAACCACTTTATTGGGATTCGAATCCGCTGCATTTATCAGTGTTGTGATTGGTGTGACGAATATCATTCCGTTTTTCGGACCATTTATCGGAGCAATTCCATGTGCATTATTACTACTTCTGGGAAGTAATCCGTGGGATGCTTTATACTTCCTGATTTTTATCGTGATACTTCAGCAGGTGGACGGAAATATCATCGGACCGAAGATCCTTGGTAATACAACCGGAGTTTCCAGTTTCTGGGTATTATTTTCCATTCTGTTATTTGGAGGTCTGTGGGGACTGGTTGGTATGGTGATCGCAGTACCATTGTTTGGGGTTATCTATGATATTATCCGTAAACTGACAGCAAGAGGACTGAAAAGAAACCGACATGAAGAGATGATGCAGGAATATAATGAAAAATTTCATGAAGAGCCTGAAGAAACAGAGACAACTCAAAAGGATACGTTCAGCAAAAAAATTAATGCAAAAATCAATGAGTACATTGATAAGAATGTAAATAACAAATAGCATATTGAGTATAAAAATAAGTCCCATGAGTTTTGACTCATGGGACTTATTTTATGTAAAACACCTTAAGGTGTTTATATTAATGTTTTTATCACTGCTTACGAAATGCTGCACGTTTTCTTTCTCTAGGATCCAGAATTCTCTTACGGATACGAAGGCTTTCTGGTGTTACTTCCAGAAGTTCGTCCTGATCGATGAATTCGATTGCCTGCTCGAGGCTGAGAACTCTTGGCGGTGTCAGTTTCAGAGCTTCATCCGCGGAAGAGGAACGTGTATTGGTCAGATGTTTTGTCTTGCAGACATTCAGCTCGATGTCTTCGGCTTTACCATTCTGTCCGATGACCATACCACTGTATACTTTTTCGCCAGGACCAACGAAGAGTGTTCCACGATCCTGCGCTGAGAACAGACCATATGCAACTGCTTCACCGGATTCAAAGGCAATCAGGGATCCCTGTTTACGATACTGGAAATCTCCCTTATATGGTGCATATCCGTCGAAAGTAGTATTCAGGATACCGGTACCCTTGGTGGAAGTCAGAAATTCACCACGGAATCCGATCAGTCCACGGGATGGAATGTGGAATTCCAGACGAACAGATCCATCACTTGCTGTGCTCATTCCCTGAAGTTCACCTTTACGCTCGCTCAGTTTCTGGATAACAGTACCGGAGAATTCTTCCGGAACATCTACATAAGCGATTTCCATTGGCTCAAGTTTCTTACCACGTTCGTCCGTGTGATACAGAACTTCCGGTTTACTTACTGCGAATTCATAACCTTCACGGCGCATGTTCTCAATCAGTACGGACAGATGAAGTTCACCACGTCCGGAAACTTTGAAGCACTCTGTAGAGTCAGTATCTTCTACACGAAGGCTGACATCGGTGTTCAGCTCACGGTACAGACGGTCACGAAGATGACGGGAAGTGATGTATTTACCTTCCTGTCCGGCGAGCGGGCTGTCATTTACCATGAAGTTCATGGAAAGAGTTGGCTCGGAAATCTTCTGGAAAGGAATTGCTTCCGGGTTGTCACCGCCGCAGAGGGTATCACCGATATGGATATCTTCGATACCGGAGATCGCTACGATAGATCCGATAGATGCTTCTTTTACTTCGACCTTGTTCAGACCATCAAACTCATAAAGCTTGCTGATCTTAACTTTTTTACGTTTGTCAAGGTCGTGGTGGTTCAGAAGTGTCAGCTCCTGGTTTACTGCAATTTTTCCATTTTCAACTTTGCCGACACCGATACGTCCAACATATTCGTTGTAATCGATGGTACTGATCAGTACCTGTGTGTCTGCGTCCGGATCACCTTCCGGTGCCGGGATATATTTCAGGATGGTTTCAAACAGCGGAGCCATGTTTTCCGGTGTGTCTGCAAGGTCAAGAACGGCATGTCCTGCTTTGGCGGATGCATACAGGAACGGGCAGTCAAGCTGCTCATCGGATGCTTCAAGGTCCATGAGAAGTTCCAGAACTTCATCAATAACTTCTTCCGGACGGGCTTCCGGACGGTCGATCTTGTTGATGCAGACGATGACATGAAGGTCCAGCTCCAGAGCTTTACGGAGAACGAATTTAGTCTGTGGCATAGCACCTTCAAAGGCATCTACCAGAAGAATAACGCCGTCTACCATCTTAAGAACACGTTCTACTTCACCACCGAAGTCTGCATGGCCAGGGGTATCAATGATATTGATCTTTACTCCCTTGTAATGTACAGCAGTGTTTTTGGATAAAATAGTAATTCCACGCTCACGTTCAATGTCGTTGGAGTCCATGACACGTTCCTGAACTTCCTGGTTTTCACGGAATACACCGCTTTGTTTAAGGAGCTGATCCACCAGGGTAGTTTTGCCGTGATCGACATGGGCGATGATGGCAACGTTACGTACGTCTTCGCGTTTTGTCTTCATAAAAATCGAAATCCTTTCTTTTTTCTTCTATATAAATGTGTAAAAACTTTTTTTCGTGATACGATATTCCAGTTTACCACATTTTTCGCAGATTACAAGGAGTTACAGAAATTTTTTTAATTTTTTGGTTCTAAATCTTTAGGGGTATTCATAGCTTAGTATAGACAAAATACCCAAAGAGGAAGGAGAACAACATTATGGCAGACAAAATCATTGAAAACAATCAGGTATCGATCATGGGGAAAATTGATACAGGCTTCACATTCAGTCATCAGGTATTTGGTGAAGGCTTTTATACCATGGAGCTTCTTGTGCGCAGGCTGAGTGATTCTGAGGACAGGATTCCGGTCATGGTTTCAGAAAGGCTTCTGGATATAACGCAGGATTATACGGGGCAGTATATTGAGATCCATGGACAATTCCGGTCTTATAACAGGCATGAAGAGAAACATAACCGTCTGGTTCTTTCTGTTTTTGCGAGGGAAGTAAATTTTGTTGAGGAGCAGGACGAATCACTTCCGGTCAATCAGATCTTCCTGGATGGATTTATCTGTAAGCCGCCGGTCTACCGAAAAACGCCGCTTGGCAGAGAAATTGCAGATATGCTTCTGGCAGTGAACCGTCCTTACAGTAAATCTGATTACATACCATGTATCTGCTGGGGCAGAAATGCCAGATATGCATCAGCGTTTACTGTTGGAGGTCATGTGCTTCTGTGGGGAAGAATTCAGAGCCGTGAATATATGAAGCGGATCGGTGAGAATCAGTCAGAGAGAAGAATAGCATATGAGGTGTCTGTAAGTAAGCTGGAATATATAGATTAGAAGGGGCAAAGTAGTTCGGTATTGCTTTTTTGGCGGAACTGCGGTAAGATAAGACCAATAATGCGATAAGCGAGTCTTAGATAACATTAAGAGGAAGTATTATGGAAAAAGAATTAACAGAGGTATACTGCGGAAACGGCAAAGGCAAGACTGCACTGGCTATCGGACAGAGTCTCCGTGTGGCTACCCAGGGCAAAAGCGTGATCGTGATCCAGTTTCTGAAAGGAAGAGACCAGCGTTCGCTGGATTTCCTGCAGGATGTGGACAACCTGGATTTTAAGATCTTTCGCTTCGAAAAGAGAGAATGCTGCTACGAAGACCTGACAGAAGAAGAAAAGGCAGAGGAGAAATCCAATATTCTGAACGGACTGAATTTTGCCCGTAAAGTTGTTGTTACTCAGGAATGCGATTTTTTGGTTCTTGATGAGATTCTTGGACTTCTTGACTGTGGTATCATAACAGTTGAGGGAATCGCAGATATACTGAAACATAAGGATGAATCTATGCATATTGTCATGACTGGATGGAATTTCCCGGAGGAATTAAGACCGTATGTAGATGTGATCACAACGCTGAACACCGAGGAAGTTCATCCATTGGATGCCAACGAATAATATAAATTACAGAAGAATAAAAGGAGGAGTTAAAATGGCAATTTTTAAAGGTGCGGGCGTCGCAATTGTTACCCCTATGTATGAAGATGGAAAGGTGAATTACGATAAACTGGAAGAACTGCTGGAATTCCAGATCGCCAACAGCACAGATGCCATTATTATCTGTGGAACAACCGGTGAGTCTTCTACAATGACACACGGAGAACATCTTAAAACAATTAAATTTGCAATTGATAAAGTAAATAAACGTGTACCGGTTATCGCAGGAACAGGTTCTAACTGTACAGAGACAGCAATCATGATGTCAAAGGAAGCTGCATCCTACGGAGCAGATGCATTACTGGTTGTAACTCCTTATTATAATAAAGCAACACAAAAGGGACTTATCGCTCACTATACTGCAATCGCAAATGCAGTTCCTGAGACTCCGATCATTATGTATAATGTACCGAGTCGTACAGGATGTAACATCCAGCCGGCAACCGTTGCCACACTGGTTAAAAATGTTAAGAACATCGTAGGCCTGAAAGCCGCAAGCGGAGATCTTTCTCAGATCGCAAAGACAGTATCTCTGGCAGGTGCTGATCTGGAACTGTATTCCGGAAATGATGATCAGGTTCTGCCGATCCTTTCACTTGGCGGACTTGGCGTTATCTCTGTACTTTCTAATGTTGCACCGAAGGAAACACATGATATGGTCATGAAATTCATGGAAGGTGACACTGCAGGTGCTGCCAAGATTCAGATCGATGCGATTCCGCTGATCAATGCTCTGTTCTGTGAAGTCAATCCGATTCCGGTTAAGACAGCACTGAACCTGATGGGTATGAATGTAGGACCTCTTCGTATGCCTCTTTGTGAAATGGAAGAAAGCAATAAAGAAACCCTGAAGAAAGCACTGCAGGATTTCGGAATTAAGCTGGCATAAAACAGGCATAGGATACGGAGGAATACTATTATGGTAAAAATTATCATGCACGGATGCTGCGGACATATGGGACAGGTGATTTCTGATCTTGTTGCAAAAGATGCCAATGCAGAGATCGTAGCAGGAATTGATGTAACAGATAAAGGAAATACTACTTATCCGGTATTTACCAATATTAAAGAATGTCAGACAGAGGCAGATGTCCTGATCGATTTCTCTTCTGCAAAGGCAGCAGATGCATTACTGGATTACTGCACAGAGCGTAACCTTCCGGTTGTTCTCTGCACAACAGGTCTGTCTGAAGAACAGCTTGCAAAAGTTGAAGAGACAGCAAAAAAGATTCCGGTACTGAAATCTGCAAACATGTCACTTGGTATCAACACTCTGATGAAACTGATCCAGGAAGCTGCAAAGGTTCTTGCAACAGCTGGATTTGATATGGAGATTGTAGAGAAACATCATCATCTGAAACTGGATGCTCCGAGCGGTACAGCGCTGGCACTTGCTGACAGCCTGAATGAAGCGATGGATAATCAGTATCACTATGTGTATGACAGAAGCCAGAAACGTGAGATGCGTGATGAAAAAGAAATCGGCATTTCTGCAGTACGTGGCGGTACGATCGTTGGTGAGCATGAAGTGATCTTTGCCGGCGAAGACGAAGTGATTGAATTTAAGCATACCGCTTATTCAAAAGCCATCTTCGGTAAAGGTGCAATTGAAGCGGCTAAATTCCTGGCTGGTAAACCGGCCGGAAAATACGATATGGCTGATGTGATCGAAGGCTGATCGTAGTTTTGTATTAATATTGAAATTCTGGCAGGCATGTATCGAAAGATATGTGCCTGTTTTTTTACATTATTTTGCATAGGAATCTGCCAGATTGTACATATTATCATTACAAGTTTAAATCCATAGTAAAGGAGAAATTAGAATGAAAAAAATACGCACAATTCTGACAGGAATCCTCCTGATCCTGACGTTGAGCATCTTTACTGCCTGCGGAAATAACAATGCACCGGCAGATGAGGCAGGAACAGCTGCAGAAGAAAACACGACCGATACAGGGACGAATGAAAATGCAGATGCTGTGAATGATAAAAAAGACAATGAAAATACGGATAATTCAAATAATAAAGTAACGGACAACGAAGGTGTGGCAGACGATGCTGCAATCGATAACGGTGATACCATGTCTGAGGGAACAGACAATGATAATGTGCCAAATAATACAGAAGATGGAAGTGTGGCGCAGGATCTTGGTGATGGTGTCCGTGATATTGGCGATGGAGTTGGCAACGCAGTAGAAGATGTCGGTGATGCGGTCGGAGATGTCATTGATGGAGATGCCGAGACACGATAACGGTTACTGCTCACCCCGTTCACCGCAACCAATGATTTGATTTATTCATTTAGCACAATAAAGTGCTTGCATCAGATGAAAAATCATATTATCATAGCATCAGATAAACCTGATGATTTATAGTACAGGCTTCGGATTCAGGAAATCCGGGGCCTTTTTGAAAGGAAAATACAGATGAAATTTCGACCATGCATTGACATACATAATGGAAAAGTAAAACAGATCGTAGGCGGAAGCCTCAAAGATGCCGGAGATCAGGCAAGAGAGAATTTTGTGTCCGGTCAGGATGCAGCCTTTTATGCTGAGCTGTATAAAAATGCCGGATTAAAGGACGGACATGTTATCCTTTTGAACGGAAAAGATTCAGAGTATTACGAGGCGACCAGAAATCAGGCACTTAAGGCACTGGCAGCTTATCCGGGAGGCTTACAGATCGGCGGTGGTGTCTGCCCGGATAATGCGGAAGATTATCTGAAAGCAGGGGCAAGTCATGTAATTGTTACTTCCTACGTCTTTAAAGACGGACAGCTTTCCTGGAAAAATCTAAAAAAAATAGAAGAAATTGCAGGAAAAGAGCATCTGGTCCTGGACTTAAGCTGCCGTAAAAAAGACGATCAGTATTTTATTGTGACAGATCGTTGGCAGAAATTTACAAATGTACCGGTGACACTCGAAGTAATGGAAGAACTGGGAAATCATTGTGATGAATTCCTTGTGCATGCGGTAGATGTCGAGGGAAAGGCAAATGGAATTGAAACAGAACTGGCGGACCTGCTTTCTGACTATACACAGCGACCGGTGACTTATGCGGGAGGTGTCGGAAGCATGGAAGATCTGAAACTTCTGAAAAAGTATGGAAAAGATCGTTTGGATGTTACCGTTGGCAGCGCATTGGATCTTTTTGGAGGAACGATTCCGTTTGAAACACTAAAAAATCTGGATGATCTGCATATATGATAGGTGGAAATTCTTGACGAAAAAGTTTCCTGATTATATGATGTAGGCAGGAATATGGGTGGTGAGAACACCCACTAAATAAATGATCACAGGGAGGTATTTATCATGAGTGAAGTACTTGACAAAATCAAAAGCAGAAGAAGTATCCGTAAATACAGGAGTGATATGATTCCACAGGATAAGCTGGAGAAGATCATCGAAGCAGGAACTTATGCGGCAACAGGAATGGGAAAACAGTCTCCGATCATCATTGCTGTAACGAACAAAGAACTTCGTGATAAGCTTTCTGCAATGAATGCAAAGATTATGGGTGTTGATAATATGGATCCATTTTATGGAGCACCGGTTGTTCTGATCGTGCTGGCTGATAAGAGCAGACCAACATGTGTCTATGACGGAAGTCTTGTTATGGGAAATCTGATGCTGGAAGCAGAAGAGCAGGGAATCGGAAGCTGCTGGATCCACAGAGCAAAAGAAGAATTTGAAAGTGAAGAAGGAAAAGAAATCCTGAAATCCCTTGGAATCGAAGGTGATTATGAAGGGATCGGACACTGCATTCTGGGTTATGCGGACGGTCCGGCACCGAAGGCTGCACCAAGAAAAGATTCCTATGTATATCATATAGATTAAACGTAGTAATAATATTGCTTAAATAATGGGTTGGTGGGGAAATTTCCCCACTGACCATTTTTTGTCCATTGAAAATAGAAAGTTTATCTGAATATAATGTAGAAAGATAAAAAAATATTGCCAGAGATGGAGGAAATACCAATGAACAAGATTAAACATGCAGCAGCTAAGAAGGTTTTCGCAGGAGTAATGGATTATGCTGTTGATCAGGTGAATAAGAATCCTGAGACAGCTTATGAGAAAATTATCGACACTGCTGAGAAGTATTTAAAAGATTTTGGAAAGGGTGTGAACTGGGATTATCTCAGGAAAGTTGCCTGTAATCCGGAATATACACTGAATCGTTATATAACTTCCATGGTACAGGAACTCCATCCTAATGTTCTGAAGACAACTCTGATGAATCTTGGATTTGAGGCTTTCTATAATGGAACAAAAACAATTCATGAGATGCGAGAAATACATAAATGTAATATCCCGTGGATCATTCTGATGGATCCTACCAGTGCATGTAACCTGCATTGTACAGGATGCTGGGCAGCAGAATACGGAAACAAGCTGAACCTGTCCTTTGACGATATGGATTCAATCGTTACACAGGGTAAAGAACTGGGAGTTTATTTCTATATGATGACAGGTGGAGAGCCGATGGTAAGAAAGAAAGACATCATCGAACTCTGCAGAAAACACAATGACTGTGTATTCTTTGCATATACAAATGGAACACTGGTTGATGAAGCACTCTGCAAACAGATGCAGGAAGTTGGAAACCTGTTTCTTGCCTTAAGCGTTGAGGGTGAGCCGGATGTTAACGATATGCGTCGTGGAGAAGGTGTGTACAATAAGGTTATGCATGCCATGGATCTGCTGAAAGAGCATGGACTTGTATTTGGTACATCAATCTGCTATACAAGTGCCAACTATAAGAGCGTTACCAGTGATGAGTTTATTAAGATGCTTGTTGATAAGGGTTGCCGTTATGCTCTGTACTTCCATTACATGCCGGTTGGAAATGCAGCATCTGTTGATCTGCTGCTGAATCCGGAACAGCGTGTTTATGTGAAGAACCGTGTAAGAGAGATCCGTAACATGGAACATGGCCCTGGAATCTTCACTATGGACTTCCAGAATGATGGAGAATTTGTTGGTGGATGTATCGCCGGAGGAAGAAACTACTTCCACATCAATGCAAATGGTGATGCAGAACCTTGTGTATTTATCCATTATTCCAATGGAAACATTCATGAGAATACAATCCTTGAGATTCTGAAACAGCCGTTATTCATGGCTTACCATAACAACCAGCCGTTTAACGATAACATGCTTCGTCCATGCCCGATGCTTGAGAATCCAGAGATCCTGCAGCGTATCGTAAAAGAAAGTGGTGCACATTCAACAGATCTGCAGTCTCAGGAGACAGCAGAACATCTTTGCAGTAAGTGTGTTCATTATGCCGAGGAGTGGGCTCCGGTTGCAGATAAACTGTGGGCTGAGGAGCATAAAGAGTAAGTTATAAAAATTTAGGATATAAGGGTGGGACCTCTCATCCTGTATCCAGACTTCAGGCGTCTGGAGTCCGGATACAGGAGAGAGGTCCTTTTCTCATATCCGGAAGTCTTTTATATGGGCAGGGAGAAAAAAGGTTAGGGTTTATTTTTGCAGGGGTTTGTATTAGAATAGGGGTATTGGCAGGAATGTAGTTTTAGGAATTGGAGAGTATTTATGAAGGTTGTTATTTTAGCTGGTGGTTTTGGGACAAGGATCAGTGAGGAGAGTCATCTTAAGCCAAAGCCAATGATCGAGATCGGGGAGAAGCCGATCTTATGGCACATCATGAAGATGTATTCTGCGTATGGTTTTAATGAATTTGTAATCTGCTGTGGATATAAGCAGCATGTGATCAAGGAGTGGTTTGCAGATTACTATCTTCATAACAGCAATATCACATTTGATTTTACACAGGAAAATAAAATGATCGTGCACAATAACGTGCTGGAACCATGGAAGGTAACGCTGGTTGATACAGGTCTGAATACTATGACCGGCGGTCGTATCAAACGCGTAAAAGAGTATCTGGATGGAGATACGTTTATGCTCACTTACGGTGACGGAGTTGCAGATGTAAATATCAGAGAACTTCTGGAATATCACCGCTCCCATGGTAAAATGGCGACGATCACAGCAGCACAGCCGGGAGGACGATTTGGTATCCTGGATATTCAGAATGATGGAACGATCACGAATTTTAAAGAGAAGAAAAAAGAAGACGGAGGCTGGATCAATGCCGGATTTATGGTGCTGGAGCCGTCCATTATTGATCTGATCGAAGGAGACCAGACTGTATTTGAAAAAGAACCGCTCGTGGAGGCAGCCCGCATGGGACAGCTGAATGCGTATCGCCACAAAGGATTCTGGCAGTGTATGGATACTCTGCGTGAAAAGAATCTTCTGGAGGCATTGTGGCAGAGTGGACAGGCTCCATGGAAGATTTGGGAATAAACAGAATCGGTCAGAAAACAATCTGGTGTAAAATAAATCTGTTGGAGGAATTGTTTTGAGTGCAACAAGCTGTGATTACTGTGCAAATTATGTATATGATGAAGAAAGTGAAAGCTATTATTGCGATGTGAATCTGGATGAGGATGAATACTACCGCTTTATCAGTACAGAATATAAAGAATGTCCGTATTATCGTAATGGTGATGAGTACATTGTGGTGAGGCATCAATTATAATTTACAGGTAGTATTCCGCGAGGTGTTTTGCCATGAATATGGCAAAATCCCGAGACATACGGGGCAAAATGCCATCACCGAAGGTGATTTGGAATGCATTTTGACCAACGACTGTGAACGAAGTGAACAGTTGTAGTGAGACACCAGATGTAAAAATTACGAAAGTCAGTAATTAAGGGATCGGAGAAAAACATGATTACAGTAGAGCTGGATAATTTCAGCCTGAGAGAAATCTGCCGGTCGGGACAGTGCTTCCGTATGCACGAGACGGCAGAAAATAACACATATGAACTGGTTGCCGGGGATAAATATCTGAAAATATCTCAGGCAGGAAGCATTGTAAATTTTTATTGCAGTGATGTAGAATTTATCTGTTATTGGGTACCGTATTTTGATATTGATTCGGACTATGGACGATATATTGAAAAGGTGAATCCGAGGGACACGTATCTGAGTGCGGCGGTACAGTGCGGAAAGGGAATCCGTATTCTGCGACAGGATCTTTGGGAAATGATCATTACTTTTTTGATCTCGCAGCAGAATAATATTTCCAGAATCCGGAGCTGTATCGAGAGGCTTTGTGTCAGATATGGGGAGAAACTGAAAGCAGGAGATACCGAATATTATTCCTTTCCGACACCGCAGCAGTTGTCCGGGGCGACAGAAGAAGAACTGCGGAGGCTTGGAATGGGATACCGTGCCAGATATATCGTGGAGACAACGCGAAGCATTCTGGAGGGAGAAGTTTCACTGGAAAAACTGTATCAGATGAAGTATTACCGCAGAGCACGAAAAGAACTGATGAAGCTCAGTGGAGTAGGCGAAAAAGTAGCAGACTGTATTTGTCTGTTTGCATTGCATCACATGGATGCATTCCCGATCGATACGCATATCCGGCAGGTTCTTAACGAACATTATCGCAGAGGTTTTCCGAACAGGAGATATCATGGCATGAGAGGCATTATGCAGCAATATATTTTTTATTATGAACTGATCGGAGAGAGAGGGAAGATATGAAGTATTTTGTAAATGTGCTGGTGGATGTTCTTGGAGCAGTCTATCAGGCAGCAGGCGCATCGCTGCTTATCGCGGTTCTGATCATGTGTGTCTATATGCTGGGAAGGAAGCAGGGGGTTGGACCGGTAGCCAGAGCGTGGATCTGGCAGTTTAAAGAAAGCAGCTGGTTTCGCAGACACTTTTTCCTTGTGTTTTATACCTGTATGCTGCTTTTTCGTACGTTATTCTGTCGGAGCGTCTGGGGAAATCCGCTGGAAAACGTGATCGGAATCTGGGGACTGCATTATAACGGACAGCTGTATACGGAGAATTTTGAGAATCTGATACTGTTTATGCCGTTTATTATTTTTCTTTTCTGGGCGAGAGAAGAAAAAGATCACACAAAGGATAAAAGAATTCAGGAAGTATTGTTGAACAGTTTTGAGATCAGTTTCTGCTTTTCACTTGGAATTGAAACCTGCCAGCTTTTTTTGAAAATTGGAACGTTTCAGCTGACAGATCTTTTCTTTAATACGCTTGGCGGAATGCTCGGTGGAGTGATCTACTGGGGATTTGAGAGAACCAGAAAAAGAATTGTTTTCGGCGTGAAGAGAATAGGCGGCTGGGATGTTATCCCGTGGAAAAATGTCGCACAGAAGGAAGCAGATGTGGAAAACACTGCGGAAACTGTTACAGTCGTAGAGGGAAGCCTTCCGGAAGAGGCGATTGCGCCGGAATGTTCGGAACCAAGATATGCTGCAATCGAGAAACTGGTAAGAGAAGCCGGACAGAAAATGCTGAAGGCGAGACCGGGTGAGGAAAATATCCACAAAAAAGAGGGACTTGCAAATTTCTGCACGGATTATGATACAGCGATCCAGAGATTTCTGATCAAAGGTCTGGGTGAGATTCTTCCGGGAGCTGCTTTCTTCGGGGAAGAAGACACGGAAGGAAACGCCGGTGCTGATGCAGAGGGTGAATTTACTTTCTACATAGATCCGATCGATGGAACTACGAACTTTATGTTTGATTATCATCACAGTTGTATATCGGTTGGTCTGGCGCATGGCGAGCAGATGATTGCCGGATTTGTATATCATCCATATGTGGACGATATGTATGTGGCAGTGAGAGGACACGGAAGTTATCTGAATGGAAAAAGACTTCAGATGGCTGACAAACCGGTGGAAGAGGGAATCGTGGAATTTGGCTGTGCGAGATACAATGAAGCAGGAATCGACTGGCTGTTCCGCGTGGTAAAAGAAATGTTCCAGAACAGTCTTTCTATTCGCTGCGGTGGTTCTGCGGCACTGGGACTCTGCAGAGGAGCATCCGGAAGTAACACCGTTTATCTGGAACTGAAACTGCAACCGTATGATTATGCGGCAGCATCGGTGATCCTGGAGGAAGCCGGCGGCAGAATCACACAGATCGATGGCAGCCCGATTACCTTACATGAGGGATGCTCGATCATCGGAGGAACACCTGCAGCATGGCAGGAGAGCAAAGAGGCCTTCGAAAAATTAAAAGAAGAGATGTAGATCAGAACCGACAAGATTCTAAAAATCAGTAAAAAAGCATTGTGTGGTTGAAAAACTGCATAGTGCTTTTTTATTACGAAAAAGTTAAAATAAAATAACAAGTGTATTTCGTGCTATTTTGTTGCTGAAAATGATTTTCAATAAGAACATTAATGAGAAAAAAAGTCAATTTCTGGTTAGAAAATGCTAACATTTTTGTGGACATGAAAAAAGAGTTATGGTATAAAAATAAATGGTTAGAAAACGCTAACGCAATGGTGTATAAATAAAGAGGAGGAAGGAAATGGCAAATCAGAGATTGATGAAAAAAGTTGCACCAGTTGTTTTGAGTGCAGCGGTCGTAATGACAAGTATGCCGGCAACAGCTTTTGCAGCAGATTTTTCTGATACAGAAGTTACTGTAGCAGAGGAAAGTGCTGATATTGAAGAAGCAAGTGCAGAAGCTGCGGACACAGATGTTGTGGAAGATACAGAGGATACAGATGTAGACGTTGAAGAAGCAGCAGAGGACGTGACAGAGGATGAAGAAACATCTGATGAAGAACTCTTCAGCGCAGAGGTCAGTGAAGATGAATTTGCTGATGAGGCTGGAGATGGACAGACAGAAGGCGAAGCATATGTCCTCATGAACATTCCTTATGACGATTTTTATAAGGCAGAATTAAAGAATAATGATGTGAAAGTTGATACATTCACATCTGCAACAAAACAGAAGACAAAATCCAGTTATGCAAAAGGCTCTTATCACGTAAATTCAGATGGAAGCGATATCACTGGTGTGACTTTTCCTGTGAAAGTATCTGATATTTCAGTATTGAAGGACAAAAAACAGATTAAAGATAACGATTCAGTGAGTATCACAACAGCTATAAAGGGAAAAGAAACTACTACAGAATACAAAGGAAAAGATGCTCTTTTTGAAAGCGACTCATATTCCTATTATGTTCTTTCTAAGGAACCATCCTACTACAAAGAACTGACAGTCGGTGAAGATGGAAGTTTTACATTCAGTGCCATTGAAGGTAAATCAGCAGCACCGGAGACAAAACAGGTGCAGGCTGAATTCAAAACAAAATCCAACCATGGTGACTACCAGCTGAAGTTTGATAAGACTGAATTCAAAAGCATTATCAATATAGATACTGACACAGTGTATGGTGCAGTTATTAATACAACAGACGGAACAACCTATGGTCTCTGCCATCAGGAAAATATCTGGAAAGGATATGAGTTGGCATGGAGTACAGGATATACAACAGAAAGTAATGGATGCCATCTCAACTCTGAACATTTTGAGTCTATGATCGGAAAGACAATTGACAGCGTAACATATTATGCAAGTAATGGCATTTATACATTAGATATTGCAGATGTAAAGGTTCTGGACAAAAACAGCTATGTGTACGCAGGACTCACCTGGGGCGAATACTGGAGCCAGGAAAATGTGACTGCAGCAGGAAACGTAAGCGGATCTGATGAAAAAGATTCTCATAATGAATCTGATACAGGCGCATTTGATGCAGTAACAAGAGCTACAACAAATCATGGCCTTCACAGAGGAAGCTATCAGTGCATGGCAACAATTTATACAACAGAAGGCAATGCATATCAGTTATCTTACTGGAAGAGCAGTACAGAACCGGTTCTTGCAGATGGAACAGTTGCAATCTGGACTCCGGCAGACAGAAAGACTGGTACTCCGGCATCTATTCAGGTAAATGGCGGAGCGAAAGAAAGCCTTGATCATTATGCAGTAACAGGTATTAAATATGTCCCTGTACAGGTAAAAGCTGAAGATTATGCAGATTTTGCAGCAAAATATCCGGTAGTAAAAAATGGTGAAATACTTGTTGGTGGTTTCTCTGAAAACAATCTGAAAGCATACAGCGAGACTGCAAATGTAACAGTAAACACAAATGGACTGAAAACAGTAACTAAGAATGAAGATGGAAGCTTCTCTTTCAGTGCAAGAAAAACAGGAACAGAATCCGGTATTCAGGGAACTGATCTCAAAGTTGCAACTGGAATTAAGCCAGAGGTTAAAACAGCAAGTGGATCTTATGGAGAATTCCTTCGTGTGGATCTGAATGGTAATTATGGTGGTCTTGGTGCTGCAATGCAGGCAGTTAAATGGGATTACTATGGAAATGGTAATACAGTACTTGCAACATATGGCACGAAATTTGCTGCTGATAACTGGATGCATAAAATGATGGGAATTCAGCTTGGTCTGACACATTCTGTAAGATGCCAGCTTCCGGCAGGAACAGATGGAACAGGTCACTGGAAATTGACCGTTTATGCACTGGGATATCAGGACTATACATTTGAGTTTGATGCAACAGCTACCAATATTGTGACTTCAACAGATCCGTCCACAATTGATACAACAGCACTGAAAGCAGCACTTGAAAAAGTAAAAGCTCTCAATAAGGATGATTATACAGAGGAATCCTGGAAGAAAGTAGAAGATGAAGCTACTGAAACACAGGAAATGCTGAAAGAAATTGAGGCAGCAATTAAGAATAAGACAACAGTTGCATTCAGCCAGGCTGCAGTAGATGAGCAGGTTAATGAGCATCTGACAGCAGCAATCAATGGACTTGTGAAGAAAGAAAAACCTGTAGAGCCGGTAGTGACACCAGATGTTAAACCAACAGTAACACCAGGTAAAAATGAAACTAAGCCAACAGCAACTCCGACGCCAGTAGTTAAGCCTGGTATCACTGCAAAAGTCTCACAGGTTTATGTCGGAAAGAAAGCTACAATCAAAGTTACCAAAACTAAGGTAACAGGAAAAGTTACTTTCAAATCCAGCAATAAGAAAGTTGCAACAGTCAACAGTAAGGGTGTTATCACAGGTAAGAAAGCTGGAAAAACTGTTATTACTGTAAAAGTTGGTAAATACACCAAGAAATTAACAGTTACTGTTAAGAAACCTTCCTTCAAGCTTGTAAAATCTTCTGCAAAACTGAAAAAAGGTAAGAAAACAACGATTAGAGTAAAAGCAGCACCGGTATCTAAAGTTACATACAAGACCAGCAACAAGAAAGTTGCAACAGTTAACAGCAAAGGTGTTGTAACAGCTAAGAAGAAAGGAACAGCAAAGATTACTGTTAAATGCAATGGAATTACAAGGACATTCAAAGTAACAGTAAAATAATTCCTTTATAAAATACACATACAAAAGAACGGGGGCCGTTTATAACTGCCCCTTCTTTTGTATGTTAAGGGGTAGATTATATGTACAAAAAGAATCTTATGAAACTTCTTCCGGCAGTTGCTGTAATTATTGCGATCGCAGCAGCTGGATTTCAGCAGGACAGTGAAGTGAAAAGTACAAAAACAGTTCAGGCAGCTGAGAATGAACTGATAAAATCAGATGAACTTACGAGTCTGCTGACAACTGCATATTTTAATGACGGAGGAATGAAGGATACGGATGAGGCAGACAGCAGCATTCTGAAAACAAAGAAAAGTAAATCCAAAATAAAAAAAGCGGGAATTACGACAGGAAAAACAAAAGCACTTCCGGAAAAGTCAGCAGCAGCTTCTGGGCAGGGGCAGGGAACGACCACGACACCTACAACTTCTGTTCCAAAGGGCGGATATAAAGATGGGATTTATCAGGGAAGTGGAACTGGATTTGGTGGAACGATCACTGTTCAGGTAACGATTTCCGGAGGAAAGATTGCTTCTATAGAAATACTGAGTGCTGCTGGTGAAACAGGCTCTTATTTTGCATCAGCCAAAGGCGTGATCAGCAAGATGATCTCCGGTCAGACTCCAAATGTCGATGCAGTAAGCGGCGCAACCTATTCCTCAAATGGAATCATCCAGGCAGTTCAGAATGCACTGTCAAAGGCCGGAAAAGGAAAAGCTGCAAAGACAACGAAAAAGACGACAAAGAAGAATACCAATACTTCAAATAAAACAACAACGCCGGTTGAAATTACAAAACCGTCCGGAGAGGTAACTTATAAAGATGGAATGTATACTGCAGAAGCAGAAGGATTTGACGGTCCAGTAAAAGTCACTGTTACGATTAAAGACGGAAAGATAACCGCAATCACAAATACGAACACTGATACAAAAGAATATTTTAATAAAGCATGGAATAGTATTCAGCCAAAGATTCTCGAAAAACAGGCAGTGTATGGCGTGGACACCGTAAGCGGAGCAACGTTTTCTTCAAATGGTATTCTTAAGGCGGTACAGAAAGCCCTGGAACAGGCTGCGGTAAATGTGACACCGGCACCAGAAGTGACGGTAACTCCAACTCCGGCACCGACAACCGCTCCAGCACCGGTTATACCGGACACCCCGAAGGTTTTATATAATGACGGCACATATACGGGTACCGGAATTGGATATGGTGGAAAGATAAATATCAGTGTAACAATTAAAGATGGAATAATTACGGAAGTATCTCAGACCAATGAAGGAGAAACACCAAGATATTTCAGAAATGCATGGAATGTAATACAGCCGGCAATTATTGCAAAACAAAGCACAGATGGCATTGATACTGTATCAGGAGCAACATATTCTTCTGAGGGAATTCTGTATGGAGCAAAATCAGCTTTAGAGCAGGCTTTAAAAACTTCAGATATAACAGCGACACCAACTCCGAATCCAACAGCAACACCGGAACCAACGGCAGCACCGGAACCAACGGCAGCACCGGAACCAACGGCAACACCGGAACCAACAGCAACACCGGAACCAACGGCAGCACCAGAGCCAACAACAGCACCCGGAGCTGGGTATAAAGATGGAAGTTATACGGGAACAGGAGAAGGATTCAATGGTCAGGTAACTGTTACGATTAATGTATCAGGGGGAAATATTGTGTCAGCCGGATATGATGGGGAAGATGATGAACCGGAATTTTCAAATGCATGGAATGGCATTTATAATCAGATCATGGGAAAACAGTCTGCCGATGGAATAGATACAGTGACAGATGCTACATATTCTTCAAATGGACTGATTCAGGCATTTCAGAGTGCTATCAGCCAGGCAAAATAATAAATGTTCGATAGTGAAAAAGAAAACTTGAAAATATAAGGAGTCTGAAAGGAAAACTTTAGATGAAATACCAGAATTTTATTATGAGAATTTTGTGTCTTCTGTTGATTCTTGCCGCTGTAGTAGGATATAATTCTATGCAGAAAAAAGATACGCAGGCACAGGAATCACAGGAGATTACGGCACTCACAAAGCGTGTGGAGAAGCTGGAAGAACAGAATACGGAGATACTTTCTGCTCTGGAAGAGGCTGCTAAGAATCAGGAAGCAGCGATCGCACAGGCACAGAGGGATGCAAAAGACAAAGATGATGCTGCAAAAGAGGATGCGGAGGAAGCTGACGCTGCAGATACAGAAGAGTCTGATGATTCTGAAAATGTATACAGAGATGGTACGTATACCGGTTCCGCACAGGGATTTGGAGGTGCGATCACCGTACAGGTCACACTTGCAAATGATGAGATCACAGATATTCAGGTGACAAGTGCACCGGGTGAGGATTCCGCTTATCTTTCGCAGGGAGAGGGCGTGATCAGTTCCATCATTTCTGCGCAGAGTACGGATGTGGATACGGTATCAGGTGCGACATTCAGCTCTACAGGTATTATCAATGCAGTTGTAGATGCTCTTGGAAAGGCGGAGAACTGATGAAAAAGAGGCAGAGAAAGGTCCGTCTGATCCGGGCTGCCATACAGCTTGTATTTTTTATCTTTTATCCGGCGCTTTTTTCAACGGCATTTGCGGGCGTGAAATCTATTTTTCAGGCAATTGCAGCACACCAGCAGATTGCCTGGAACTCATTTCTTGATGTGACAGGATTACTTCTTCTGGTTACGATTTTGTTTGGCAGACATTTCTGCGGATATGCATGTGCATTCGGTTCATTGGGAGATGCCATGTATGAACTGACTGTTTTTATCAGACAGAAAGTATTTCATAAAAAGGGAAGACATGGTTATCCGGAAAAAGCAGTCAGAATTCTTCAGAAGGTGAAATATGTGCTTCTGGCATTTCTTCTGCTTTCCATCCTGATCGGATGGTATGCATCCCTTCAGGGGATGAGCCCGTGGGATGTCTTTTCCATGCTGACAGCAAGAAAACTTCCAAATGCTTCTTATAAGATTGGAATTATCCTGCTGGTGCTGATCCTGATCGGAATGTGTACACAGGAAAGATTTTTCTGTCAGTTCCTTTGTCCAATGGGAGCAGTTTTTGCAATGATGCCGATCCTTCCGTCTGCACTGTTTAACAGAAACAGGGAGAAATGCCCTTCAAAATGCGGACTGTGCAGGAAGAGATGCCCTGCACATCTGGAGATTGACGGAGATACACCGCTTTCAGGGGAATGTATCTGCTGTCATGCCTGCCAGGTGACCTGCCCACGTAAAAATATTCAGATTGGCCCGGTAAAAGAGCGGGAAATGGTGAAAGAATGAAGATAAAAAAGAAGTCAGCTGTCATGCTGTGCGGAGTTTTCTGCACGGTATTGACAGCAGTTCCGGTACTGGCGGATATAGAGGTACAGAAATATACAAATACGGATTTTGCAATGGATACAGTTGTGTCTGAAACATTGTATACAACAGGAGATGACCTGAATACTGCAATTGGTCAGAAGATACGGGATATTGAGACAGAGTATCTTTCCTGGACGGATGAGGATTCTCAGATCGCGAAACTGAATGCAACATCGGGAGAAACAACGGAAGTTTCAGATGAGCTTGCCGGCTATTTGGAAAAAATATTTCAGCTTGCGAAGGATTCGAATGGAGCTTTTGATCCAACGATTGGAAAGATCATTCGTCTCTGGGATATTACAGGAGAAAATCCTCATGTCCCAGAGCAGTCAGAGCTGGATGAACTTCTGAAAAATGTGGGATACCAGAAAGTATCTCTGGATGGCGATAAGGTAACGCTGGAAAAAGGAGCTACTCTGGATTTGGGAGCAACCGGAAAAGGAATTGGCTGTGATGTAGTTTCTGATTTTCTGAAGACACAGAAAGATGTGTCAGGAATGATCCTGAACCTTGGCGGCAGCAGTGTTATGGCTTACGGTGAGAAACCGGATGGTTCTGACTGGAAAGTTGCTGTGACTGATCCGCGTGATGTCGAAGGCGATTACCTTGGTGCGATCACACTGGAAGGTGGAGAATTCCTTTCGACTTCCGGTGACTATGAAAAATATTTTATGGAAGATGGTAAGAGATATCATCATATCCTTGATCCGAAGACAGGATATCCGGTGTGGAATGGTCTGGACTCTGTGACGGTTGTCTGTGACAGCGGACTTTTGGCAGATGGACTTTCTACAGCATGTTTTGTACTTGGAATGGATGATGCATTAGAATTGCTTGAGAAATATAATGCGGAGGCAGTCTTTGTAGATGAGGATAAGAACGTGTATCTGACGTCCGGGATGAAAGACCGTTTTGAATTGATGAAGAATACCTATACAGTGAAAGAGGCAGAATAAAAAACAACGAAATTGTCTTCGGACGATTTCGTTGTTTTTACGTTACAGTAAATGACTTATATCAGATGTGAGATGACTCCCACCTCTGCAGGTGGTGAGCAACAAAATTATATCAGTGGCGGGCATTTTTGAAAAATTAAAAGTGGATACGTTTCAAAACTTCATTAGTCAGCGTTCCAATCAGTAATCCGGTAATGACACCGGAGATCAGCAGTGCCGGTGCATAGTAGATCAGACCGGACGTCATGGTGATCAGACAGGCAATCAAAAGCTGACCAATATTATGGGAGACACCTCCGGCAACACTGATACCGAGGATGCTGAAGTCGGATTTTTTTTTCATAACCGTCATGACGGTGAGGCTTAAAGCTGCACCGGCCAGACTGTACAGAATACTGAAAAGATTTCCGAACATGAATCCGATGATAAAGATACGGATGACAGAAACAAGGGCGGCTTCTTTCCAGGTATATTTTTCAAGGATAAACAGGACTGCAAGATTGGCCAGCCCGAGTTTCATTCCCGGAATTCCGGCAAAAAAGGGAATCAGTGATTCCACATAGCCAAAGATGATTGCTACTGCGGCAAAAAGCCCGAGATTGGCAAGTTTTTTCTGATTCATGGCAGGTTCCTTTCAGGGAGAATTCTCCCGGAATGATGATAAAGTTTCAGACAGCAGTATCGAATTTAGGGGAATCTTCATTGAGGGATTCTCCTTTTTCGCCTTCAATCACAACTTTATTCGGCAGACAGACAATCGTTCCACCGGTACTGTCAACTGCTTTCTGTTTCATACAGAGGTGGTCCGGGCAGTCGGCTTCGGTCATTTTGACCTCGCCGTTTTTTATTTCGCATACATTGGTGCCGTTTATTTTGATCACCTGATCTTTCCCAAGGGAATAGGTGCCGTATTCCTCGCCGTTTACGGTAATTCGAATACTTCCGTAATTCCCGCGGCGGGTGAGATACATGCCACCCCAGAGGAGCAGGGCAAACACCACGATGCCAATAATAAAAGTCAGTTCTTTTTTCTTCAATTTCAATACCTCAGTCAAAAAAGTATGTTCATAAGATGCGTAGAAGGTTGAGTTTATGGTTTCTTTTGAACTTACAGATACGCAGATTATCATAGCATATCGAAGATTGATTGACAAGCACAAGTTAGAAATAACAAACAAATGCACGGGGATTCGTCATGGACATATTTTATTTAAGAAATATTCATTGTTTTCCCCGGTGGAAAGTGGTAAAATAGTAGGGATTTCTTAAATAGGACAAATACGATAATTTTGTATATAAGCGATCAATAAATACAGAAACAGGAGCAGGCTATGAATTTATTCCAAAAAGTATTCGGGACAAGAAGTGAGCATGAAGTAAAACGTATCATGCCGCTTGTGGAGAAAACAGAATCACTCCGCCCGGAAATGCAGAAATTAACAGATGAACAGTTAAGAGACAAGACCAGAGAATTCAAGAAGCGTCTGAGTGAAGGTGAGACACTGGATGACCTTCTTCCGGAGGCTTTTGCGGTTGTACGTGAAGGTGCCAAACGAGTTCTTGGTATGGAACATTACCGTGTACAGATCATCGGTGGTATCATTCTTCATCAGGGCCGTATCGCAGAGATGAAGACCGGTGAAGGTAAAACCCTTGTTTCTACACTTCCGGCATATCTGAATGCACTGGAGGGTAAAGGCGTTCATATCGTAACAGTCAACGACTACCTGGCAAAACGAGATGCTGAGTGGATGGGTAAGGTTCATGAGTTCCTTGGACTGACAGTAGGTGTTGTCCTGAATGATATGAAACCAGAAGAGCGCCGTGCAGCATACGGATGCGATATCACATATGTAACAAACAACGAACTGGGATTTGATTATCTTCGTGACAATATGGTCATCTATAAAGAACAGCTGGTACAAAGAGATCTGCACTACTGTATCATCGATGAGATCGACTCCGTCCTGATTGACGAGGCACGTACACCTCTTATCATTTCCGGACAGAGCGGTAAGTCCACCAAGCTTTATGAAGTATGCGATATCCTTGCACAGCAGCTGGAACGTGGTGAAGCTAGCCATGAGATGACAAAGATGGCAGCCATCATGGGTGAAGAGGTTGTTGAGACCGGTGACTTCGTAGTAAATGAAAAAGATAAGATCGTCAATCTTACTGAACAGGGTGTGAAGAAGGTTGAGAAATTCTTCAATATTGAAAACCTGGCAGATCCGGAGAACCTGGAAATCCAGCATAACATCACACTGGCACTTCGTGCACATAATCTGATGCACAAAGACCAGGATTATGTTGTAAAAGATGACGAGATTCTGATCGTTGATGAATTTACCGGACGTATCATGCCGGGACGTCGTTATTCTGACGGACTTCATCAGGCAATCGAAGCAAAAGAACATGTTAAGGTCAAAAGAGAGAGTAAAACGCTTGCGACGATCACATTCCAGAACTTCTTTAATAAATATGACAAGAAGGGCGGTATGACCGGTACAGCACTTACAGAAGAAAAAGAATTCCGTGATATCTACGGAATGGACGTTGTAGAGATCCCTACCAACAGACCAGTACAGCGTATAGACCTCGAAGATGCGGTATATATGACAAAAAAAGAAAAATTCAATGCAGTTGTTGAGGCTGTTAAAGAAGCTCATGCGAAACAGCAGCCGGTTCTGGTTGGTACGATTACCATTGAAACATCCGAACTTCTCAGCAAGATGCTCCGTCGTGAAGGTATTGCGCATAACGTACTGAATGCGAAGTTCCATGAACTGGAGGCTGAGATCGTTGCACAGGCCGGACAGGCAGGAGCTGTTACAATTGCTACCAACATGGCAGGTCGTGGTACGGATATCAAGCTTGACGATGTGGCAAGAGAAGCCGGTGGTCTGAAGATCATTGGTACAGAACGTCATGAGTCCAGACGTATTGATAACCAGCTGCGTGGACGTTCCGGACGTCAGGGAGATCCGGGTGAATCCCGTTTCTATATCTCTCTGGAAGATGATCTGATGCGTCTGTTTGGTTCTGAGAGACTGATGAAGATCTTTACTTCACTTGGTGTTGCTGAGAACGAGCAGATCGAACATAAAATGCTTTCCAATGCAATTCAGAAAGCACAGGAGAAAATCGAGTTCAATAACTTCGGTATCCGTAAAAATCTTCTGGATTATGACCAGGTTAACAATGAACAGCGTGAGATTATTTACAAAGAACGTCGTCAGGTTCTGGATGGTGAGAACATGCGAGATACGATCTACAAGATGATCACAGATATTGTAGACAGTACAGTGGACATGTGTTTCTCTGATGATGTAGATGCGGTTGACTGGGATCTGAATGAGTTTAATACAACACTCCTTCCGATTATTCCGATCGAGCCGCTTACTACAGAGAAAGTAAAAGGCAAGAGAAAAGATGAGATCAAACATCTGATCAAAGAGGAAGCCGTGAAGCTTTACGAAACGAAGGAATCTGAGTTCCCTGAAGCAGAGCAGCTGCGTGAACTTGAACGAGTAGTTCTTCTGAAATCCATCGACAGCAAGTGGATGGATCATATCGATGATATGGAGATCCTTCGTCAGGGTATTGGACTTGTAGGATATGGACAGAGAGACCCGGTAGTAGAATACAAGATGAGTGCTTTTGAGATGTTCAACAATATGATCAGTTCTATTCAGGAAGATACGGTACGTATGCTGTATCATGTCCATGTTGAACAGAAGATTGAACGTGAGCAGGTAGCGAAAGTTACCGGAACAAACAAAGATGACACATCTGTTAAGAAACCGGTTCAGAGAAAAGAGGACAAGGTTTATCCGAACGATCCGTGTCCGTGCGGAAGCGGCAAGAAGTATAAACAGTGCTGCGGACGTAAATTGATGAAAGCATAATATATTAATATATAACAGAGCACCGATTCATATATTGATTCACAGGTAACCGGATAACGATCTGGCGAACTAACTGCTAACTATGACTAGACATTCTCTCAGGAGTGCCTTCGAGAATGAGTCATCGTAAGCAGTGGATTTTGCCAGAATCTAAAATCATCCGGAAATAACCTGCTCATTCAATATATGAAGCGGTGCTCTTGTTTACAAACAAAAACTCCCTGTATGAATTTGGTTACATACAGGGAATTTATAATGTTATTTAAAAGAATTTTGCGATTTCGCTGAGTTCTTTTCGATGTGGGCGGATTGGTTCTTCGGCTGCTTTGCCGATTGCGATAACGGATACAATAGTCTCTGTTTCCGGGATGTTCAGAATCTCACGGAGTCTGTCTGCTTCACGGAGTCCCATGATCAGAGTGGACAGACCGAGATCTGTGGCTTTCAGAATGAGATTTTCGTTCTGCAGACCAAGATCGTAGCATCCCCATCCGTTGCCGAGTTCGTTATCAGCACTGCCGTCTTTCTGAAAACCGGCACGGTCATGAATGAAGGTTGTGATGATCAGTGAGGCATGTTCTGATTTACCGGCATTTCCGGCATCCGGCAGGCATTCCACGCGGATTTTATCTACCATCTCTTCAGACAGGACACAGTAATAACGGCCGGTCTGGGAGTTTTTCCAGGATGGAGCTTCCTGTGCGGCACGAAGCAGTTCTTCCATCTGTTCTCTGGTGACACCGGCACTGTATTTGCGGACAGTTCTTCTTGTTTCTAATACTTTCTGAAATTCCATGACATTCAAGCCTCCTTAATATGTAAATGAAATGGCATACAGGAAATTCTGTATGCCATTATTATGCCATTTTACGTCAGAAAATGCAATTCTGCAGAACTGTTCATATACAAATATCTGGCACGATAAGGGATTTTTGTTCAAAATTTCAAGATGTATCATCTGATAAACAGATATGCTGTATATCCGATATAACTCAGTACACAGATAGCTCCTTCTGTACGGTTCATAGACTTCCTGGTATATGCAAAAACAAACAGCAGGATTCCGCTTACCAGCAGAATTGCACAGTCAATAACAGATTCAGACAGGATATGAAGCGGTGAGATCGTAGCTGACATACCCAGGATAAAAAGAATATTGAAAATATTCGATCCGATTGCATTTCCAAGAGCCAGACCGCTGTCTCCTTTTCGTGTAGCTACGATTGAAGTCACAAGCTCTGGCAGGGAGGTACCGATTGCAACAATGGTGAGACCGATAAAGTTCTGGCTCACACCAAATGATACTGCAATCTGGCTTGCATTGTTTACTACAAGATTACCACCGAAGATAACGGCAACAAGCCCACCGGCGATAAAGATAAGAGATTTATACAAAGGCATGCTCTTTTCATCCGGACAGCTACTTCTTGTTTTTAAAGCAGAGAAAATCATATTTACAATGTAGAAAATCATTCCGGAAAGAAGCAGGATCCCTTCCAGTCTGCTGAGTCTGCCGTCTGCGATCATAACACAGAGAATCGCAGTGATCAGAATATTAACCGGCATATCTCGTTTCAGAATATCGCGGTTTGTTTTGAAACCAGCCATAAATGCGCAGATACCTACAACAATAAGTCCATTAAAAATATTGGAACCGATAATATTGCTGACAGCAATATCATTGTTGCCGGCAAGTGCCGCATTGATGCTGACAGAAGCTTCCGGGGCACTGGTTCCCATGGCAACGATCGTAAGACCTATGATGACGCTGGGAATCTTGAGAAACCTGGCAAGTGAAGAACTTCCCTCCACAAAAAAATCAGCACCTTTAATTAATAATACAAAGCCGATAATCAGTAACAGATATTCCATATAAGCTCCTTTCCTGTGATAAAAGCATGGAATAAAAAAAGAGACCTTTATCACATCAAAAAAATTGATTGATAAAAGTCTCGTTGATTACAACAATAACCGGCCGTATGGCGTGATGACGATCATTGTTTCATCCTGTATGCAGGATGATAACTACTCCCTCTTATTGATATTATAGTAAACAAATGGAAAGAAAATGTCAAACAAAAATTTATTTTATCTTTGCCTTTCTGGCTTCTTTCTTAGCTTCCAGGTTAGAAACAACCATTGTGCAGGCAGCATCACCAGTGATGTTTACAGTGGTACGTCCCATATCAAAGATACGGTCAACACCGGCAACAAGTGCGATACCATCTACCGGAAGTCCTACAGAAGTAAGAACCATAGCCAGCATGACCATACCTGCTCCAGGTACACCGGCGGTTCCGATGGAAGCAAGTGTTGCAGTAAGTACGATCGTCAGCATCTGAGAAAGTGTCAGATGGATTCCGTAACAGGATGCGATAAAGATAGCACAGATACCCTGATAGATTGCTGTACCGTCCATATTGATCGTAGCTCCAAGCGGAAGTACGAAAGATGCGATTTCGCGTTTGGCACCAAGTTTTTCGGTACATTCCAGGTTGATCGGAAGAGTTCCTACAGAAGAAGCACTGGAGAAAGCAAACATGATTGCCGGAAGCATGCCTTTAAAGAATTTCAAAGGACTTAATCCACCCAGCGTTCTGACTGTCAGAGAATATACAACAACAGCATGCACAACGTAGCAGATATATGCTGCCAGAAGGACCATTGCCAGAGAACCGATGATTGCCGGACCATTGGCTGCGATAACCGGGCACAGCAGGCAGAATACACCGATCGGTGACAGTTTCAGGATCATTTCCATACATTTCATGAAAATCTCATTCAGATCATTAAATGCGTTTACAACACGGACATTTTTCTCTCCAACCAGAATGATCGCGAAACCAAGGATCAGGGCCATTACGATGACCTGAAGCATATTGGCTTCTGCCATTGGTGAAATGAAGTTGGACGGGAAAATATTTACCAGTGTGTCCATGAAAGAAGTTGCTTCTGCAGCTTCATAAGACAGGTCTGTTGTTGCAACTACAGGAAACAGTCCTCTGAACAGGTTTCCGCCGACCAGACCGATCGTTACAGCAAAAGCTGTTGTGCACAGATAAAAAACAACCGTTTTCAGACCGATAGACCCGACTTTTTTGATATCACTCATTGAAATAATACCACACATGATGGAAAACAGGACGATCGGAACGACAATAAACTTGATTAGATTCAGGAAAATTGTTCCAAAAGGTTTGATATAAGACTCGGCAAAATCAGTATAGTTCTGCATCAGCAGACCGGCAATGATCGCCAGGACCAGTGCGATAAAAATCTGCATGGCCAGTGACATTTTTTTCTTTTCTTTCATTAGGATTCCCTCTCTTTCTCTCCCTTTTCAGGTTTCAGGTATAAAAAATGGCATTGCAAATAAACGCAATGCCTTCGTCGCCATCACCCGACCTTATAATTGTATCATATTGATAAAAAGGATGCAATAAAAATCGGGATTTTGGTATATTTTTCTAGTGATATTGACAGCTATTCACAGGAAGGTGCTTTACCGAACTGTTTTTTATATGCCCGGACAAATGTTGTATAATCATGAAATCCACTTGCCTGTGCTGCTTTCATAACGGGCATTCCCTGACTGATGAGAGAGCGCGCCATGAGGAGCCGTTTACTGGTAATATAGTTGTGGATAGTATAACCGGTCTCATTTTTGAATTTTCGCATCATATGATATTTGCTGAAAAAAAATCGATTGGCAAGCTGATCAATTGAGAGATTTTCTGACAGATTGCGATTGATATATTTCAGGAGCTGTTCTACCTGTGTGTCAGAGGAATATGTTTTTTTGTCCGGGGAACTGCTCGTACGAAGAAAAATCCGGTTGATATATATCATGAATTGAGTAAACAGCGCATTTCTCAGTACTGTATCTCCAAAATGTTTGTTCTGTAAGGTCTGCTCTATTTCTGGAAGCAGATCTTTCAGATGTTCCTGCAGGGCAGAATCGGCTCTTACAAGGTTGAAACTGCGATCGTTTGCTTTTTGAAAGCAGGTATTCAATTCCTGGCAGGAAAGATCATCACGAATCCAGAAAATATAGCGCTCATACGGAACCGATGGATCAATCTCTGGTTTGTGGATCGCACCCTGGCTGACAAGCAGAATATCCCGTGGTTTCAGATGATACGCTTTTCCTTCTATATGATAGGTTACCTTCCCGGAAATAAAAACAATGATTTTATGAAAATCATGATAATGATAAGAAAAATCTTTCTTTGTCTGGTCATTGATATGGAACAGTCGAAAATCTTCTTTCAGATATCCGGTTTTCTCGAGATTATACTGTGAATAATCCATGAGATACCTCCTCAGAAAACGAATGTTTGCTATATATTAGGATTTTGTATAATCATTTTATTATATTATAGCATTTTTTGCAATATGACACGCATTTTATTCTATATACATAGCAAAAAGAAAACTATATACTGGAACAAAAGACGTATGTAAATACGATTACTTAATTCGGAAAGAGAGGATATGGTTATGGATAACTGTATTACAATGATAAAATATCAGGGACTTGGAAATGATTATCTGGTGCTGGATCCAAACAAAAACCGTGTACAACTTCAGGGCAAGAAAATCGCACTGCTGTGCCAGCGAGGCTTTGGACTTGGCGCAGACGGTGTTCTCTACGGACCGATTGAGATTGATGGGAAGATGGGCGTTCGTATTTTTAACTCAGATGGAAGTGAAGCTGCCATCAGTGGAAACGGTGTCCGTATTTTTGCAAAGTATTTGATGGATCATGAATATGTAAAAGAGCAGAAATTCAGTATTCAGACAATTTCCGGACCGATCGAGGTGGAATGCCTGAACAATCGTGCTACTGAATTTCGTGTAAAAATGGGCAAAGCCTCTTTTATCTCCAGGGAAATTCCGGTAACTGGAGAAGTTCGTGAAGTAATCAATGAGTCCTTTACTTTTCATAATAAAGAGTACAAAGCTACCTGTCTGACCGTTGGAAACCCACATTGCATTATTTTTATGAATCAGGTGACACCGGAACTGGCAAAAGAGCTCGGACCATATGTGGAAAATGCAGATGAATTCCCGGAAAAAATGAATCTTCAGATCTGCCGTAAGATCGATACAGGCAACCTGGACATTGAAATCTGGGAGAGAGGTTCAGGATATACAAAAGCCTCCGGAACAGGAAGCTGCGCGGCAGCAGTTGCAGCACACAGACTTGGTCTTGTGGAAAACAGAGTTAATGTAAATCAGCCAGGCGGTATGATCCAGATCGACATCAAAGACGACGGCACGATCTACATGACTGGTAGCGTTGGATATGTGGCGGATATGAGCGTGGCTGAGAGCTTTTTCTCATAAGAAAACTTTATAAATAAAAAGAATCTCCGGAATTTTAATCTGTGCGAATAACAGATTGGGGTTCCGGAGATTTTGTTTTTTATATCAACAATATCGTAAAAGAATGATGGATTCGAAAGTGTTTTCACAGTCATTCCACTGCCAGCTTCCGTCATATTTGCGGCAGATATCCTCAATGATAGAAAGACCCAAGCCGTGATAGAAAGTATTTTCTTTGGTAGTGTTATGGTCGAATACTTCCAGAGGATTCTTACTGTTTCTGACTAAAATAGAAAGAAATCCTTTCGAGGTTGTCAGTGACAGTGAAAGGTGCGGTTTATCAAATCCGGAAGAACTGCATGCTTCAATGGCATTATCAAGTAAGTTAAATAGGACACTGCTGAGATCAGTGGGTTGAATCAAAGATTTTTCAGGAAGAAAAATCTGGTAGTTTACATTGATACCGGAATGTTCGGCAAGCATTCGTTTGGATTCTAGGATGACAAGTATAAGATTATCTTCGCAATAAGGATGAAAACGGTCGTTCTGAAAAGTTTCAAGAGCTGTATGAATGAGTTTGTGTGTTTTTTCGCAATTACCTGCATGAAGAAGCTTCTGTGCTTTCTGAAGAGTTTCCGTAAACTGTTCCTGGAATTTGAGAGAGTTGCTTTCTTGCTGATGTATAAACTGTAAATGCTTGTTTTTTAAGGCCTGTTGTTTTTGCAAAAGACTAAGTTCGGAATCGATTTTTTGACTGGTAAATATTTGTAACAGAAGTTGATACACGTTGTAACAGACAATGAGAGCAGCTAGGCTGGTCAAGAGGAAAAACAGATTTAAATATTGTCCACTATAGTGTGCCAGTAGATAAAACAGCTGAAAAAAGATTAGGGAAATAATCAAAGTTATTTTACGTCTGAAAATCATAATACAGAATCCTCCTGATTGGCTGGTGTGAGTTTATTCTGATTTGAGGTGTTTTGTAATACAGAAATACAGTATTTTTCGGCTTCTTCCGTTTTTTTCATATCAGTGAGATAAGCTAAAGAAAGCAGGTGGTTTTCTATATCATGATTCCATTTTCGTATTTTAGTATATTCCTGTTTCATTTCTTCAGACATTTCCAACTGCTTTTTTAGCAATTCTATTTTATGCAGATTTCGGTTTAAATTTGCCTGTTCTTTTTTGAATACGTTGAGTGCATGTATAAATAGAAGAATACTTATAAAGCAACAAATGATATATAGAAAAACAGGAATAAAATGATTAGTAAATGCAGCGTAATGTATAACTTCTGTTGCAATCAGTGGTAGAAAAACAGGAAATGTTATAAGGAGCAGTAGAGTAAACTTCAAGTAATTTATACATTCCTTTAGAAGCGAAACAACATTCTTATAAAACAGATAGTTTAAAGCAAAAATCAACAGCTCTATGATTAGTTTTTCGTGAAAGTTGCATAGTGAATAAATATTTAAGGCATTGTATTTATTGCGATAAATAAACAGATTATAGATCTGAATGTAAATATTTATGGACAGGATTTCCGCTAATATAGATAGAAATAGAAAAATAAAATAAGACAGTATTTTCTGCTTTGCAGATCCTTTGAATAAAACAAAAATATTGAAAAAAATAATCAACTGAATGAGAGTTGTTGTCTCAGATTCATAACCGTATAGTTTGAGCATATGAAGAAACCATAACAGAATAATAGAAACAGCAATGGTAATAGAAATTAATGCTTTTGAATTTGTGCGTTTTGGAAAAAGCTTTGCAGAAAAATATACAGGAATGATTGCATAATATAAAGAAGTAAGTGATGTAAAAAGTAAGTTTTTTAACATGATAAACCTCGGTCTAATTTTTTAATAACAACTGTGCAAAGGAGTCTTTAGTTGACTGGTAGCAGTTGCGACTTACAGGAAGGTGCGTACCGTCAGAAAGTTCAATGCCGGCATGGCTAAATGTATGTATGGCATTTATGTTAACTGCAAAACTCTTGTGACAGATACAGAAATCAGGCTTTAATTGTTCAAGCAGATCCTGAATTTTTTCGCAGCAGTAATAGATTTGTGATTTTGTATGTATCTCGGTATTTCGCAGTTTTCGTTCCATATAGAGAACATCAGAACGAAGAATACGGTAATCCCGGGAATGATAGCTGAAACAGAAATATTGTTCACGGAGATTGTATATTTTTTGGCAAGCAGCAGAAAGAGCTTTAGGAAGATATTCGGCCATTTGTTGCTTATAAACAAAATAAACGTGATTTGTCTCATAAACAGAAGAGGCATATTTCAGATGCTGGCTGATAAAAATAATCTGCGTGTTTGGATTTGAGGAATTGATTTTTTTTGCAAGGTTAATTCCTGACATGGATTCAGAGCCGAGCTCAATATCCATGAGAACAATCTGATATGGACATTTTTTATTGGAAATCTGCTTAAGAAAACCTTTGGCAGAAGAAAAAATATCAAATTCAAATGGAATCCGAAGTGAAGATTGGGTCAGGCATTGGATCTGTTCACACTGAATAACATCATCTTCACATATTGCAAGTTTCAACATAGCGAAATTCTCCTAAACGAAATAATTAAGGATATTATAGCATAATTTCGGGGGGATTTGGGGAAAAGCAGGAAAATGTATTGTATTGTTAAGGCATATTTTTGAATAGCTGCGGTCTGACTTTGAATTGTTTGAATTTGCATCTAGACGGAGTTTGTCAATTATGTATTCAAATATGTCTACTTATGCAGAAAGTGAAAAATAGAGGACAAATTGTGGTAAATTAAGGAAAATAAGAAAGTGAGGAAGTGAGGGGTACTGCATATGAGCAAGAAAAGCTATAAAACAAGAAAAAGAATCCTTGGGTTAATAGTAGGATTTTGTTTATTGATTACGGGATTCACACCGACAACCATAATGGCATATTCGGCACATACCCAAAGCGAAGCTGTTGCCTGGGCACAATCGCAGCTCGGAAAGGCGTTAGATTATGATGGCAAGTATGGCGCACAATGTGTTGATTTAATTTGTTACTACTATCAATATTTGGGAACTACATCACCGGGAGGTAATGCAGAAGAGTATAGACGAAATAATCTGCCTAGTGGTTGGACCAGAGTTTATGAAAATTATCAGCCGGGAGATATTGCCGTATGGAAACCCAGTTACCGTTATGGTTCTTATTCAACCACAGAGAATGGGCATGTAGGAATCGTTACGTCAGCGGATTCAGTAGGTTTTAATGCTGTTGGACAAAATGTTGGAAATAACAAATTTTGTACACAGAACTGGTTTCCGCTCCAGCTTCTGGAATGTGCAATAAGACCAGACTTTGGAGCTACTTCATCAGCTGCAATTTCCTATAGCAACATTCGAACCAACTGGACCGACACATGGAATGCAGAGATTGCTGGTGATATTCAAAATCCTAGCAGAGCTACCGTATCACAGGTAGGTGCTTACATTTGGGATTCTGCAGGAAACTGTGTGGTAGATCATAGAGAAAACTGCGGTCTGAATTATTCGACTATTAATCAGACCTTGAATATAGTAAGTGAAGCACGCCCAAGTGGATTGCAGTCAGGAGAAACGTATACATATCAGCTTTGGGCAAATGCAAATAATCAGTATTATTTCAGTGGAAAGGCTAGCTTCACAATTCAGGACAATACAAATCCTGTGATTAGTGATGTTAAGATTTCTAATCTGACATCAGAAGGATATACAGTTACATGTACTGCTACAGATAATTACAAAATTGATCGTGTGCAGTTTCCGACATGGACAGCTGCCAATGAACAGGATGATCTGATAAAAGACTGGTGGAGTAATGTGAAATGTCGTGGCGTACAGAATGGAAATACATTCAGTTTTACGGTAAAGCGTTCAGATCATAATGGAGAGTATGGTGTTTATAGAACACATATATATGCTTACGATAAAGCCGGCAATTATTCATATGCACCACTTAATGTAATCAATGTAGAAGAGACAAAAATACCAGATAACGTCAACCCGGGAAATACAGTAACTAAGCCAGGAAATACTACAAATCCTAGAACAATATCTTCAACAGGACAGAATCAGCAATCGGGAGTTTCAAAGAGTAAAGCTCCATCAGTCAAAATAAAAAGAAAAACCAGAAATTCTGTAACATTACAGTGGAAAAAGATGAAAAAAATATCCGGCTACAGAATTTATCGTTCCACGAAGAAAAATTCAGGTTACAGACTGATAAAGAAACTCAATAGAAATGCGGTTAAGTACACAGACAAGCATTTACGAAGAAAAAAGACTTATTACTATAAAGTAGTACCAATGATAAAGTCAGCTGGAAAAGTGCATAAAGGAAAAGCAGCCAACGTAAGGGTAAGAACTTTGAAATAGAAATTTGCTAAGAAATACTGAACCATCAGAATAGAATATCTGGTGGTTCGTGTTTTTCAAGAGAAGAAACTCGATATAGTGAATTGCAAGGAGAAAGGGGAAAATATGAAAAGAATAGTACAAATATGTTTGATAATGACAGGAATTTTTTGGGGGGCTTTTCATGTTTATGGATCTTCAACGTATCAGATTTTAAAAGATCAACAAATAGAATTTACGGATATTCTGGTAGAGGGAGATAGTTTAGTTTTGGTAAGAAATGAAAAAAATGGTTTCTCATCAGAAGGAACATATTTAGGCGTGTATAACTGTGTTGAGAGAATGTGGATTGTAGAATATCAGGCCTATGATGAATATTTGGAATCATCCTATTATGCAGGAGATGGAATATTCGCTTTGTCAGATGGAGAGACCACTACGTTATTAAATACTAAGACGCAGGAATTTTTGAAATTGGATATAAATGTTAATTTTTATAATCTTCATTTTTATAATGGATGTGCGGTGAGCGGTGCCAGAGAATCCTATGGAGATCAATTGTATGGAATTTATGAAATCGATGAAGCTGGAAATTACCAAAATACCGGTATTACAGATTTTATTACCGAGAATAAAATATTGAACCCCGATGATTTTGAGTTTGTATATGCGGATGGAAAGCAGGCTGTTTATATTTATGATGGAGAAGAGTTTTATATATATAATGTTGCTACTGCAGAAGTTTATGACATTTACAATCCAGATTATGCTGATAAGTTCTGGCATGGGTGGACTGATACATTAAAAGTAAGTATATGTGGAGAAAAATATCTCGTTCTTTTAAATATGGAAGGTACTGACGGACAAAATTATTATGCGGTTATGGATTTTTATGGAAGTATGATTACGGAGGCAACGAAATGTGATTTGGCAATAGCAACGGAAAAAGGAAACATTGTAGTAAAAAACGGTGATGGATTAAATGAGATTGAGCTTGCTAAATTGGAAACGCCAGAAGAACAGTCGTTAAATTTGATGCCTTTATTGGAAACAAACCGTTCTTGGAGAAATGAGCAAACAGCTGGAATGGATATTCAGGGAAATACTTATGGAAATGCAATAGAGTATTCTTTTGTCACTAATCCGTTTGGTACAGAAGAATACAGTACGTGCGATGCCTGGTATTTAGGGGGAAATTATTCAAGACTTACGGGAACCTGGTATTTTCCTGCAGATCAGATTCAAGATGGGTTTGCACATATAAGATTAATAGGCGATGGAAATGTAATATATGATAATTCAGAGTTAAATGCAGATAATTGCCAGATCGATTTTGATATAGATGTAAGCGGAATCAGAGAGCTTAGTTTTGAATATAACGGGATTTGTGATATGACAGATATTTTGTTTGGCATGTCTGATGCCAAATTATATAGTTGAGAGATTTTTAAATAAATGATAAAGGGGAAGAAAAATGACAAAAGTTAAAAAATGTTCACAATGTGGAAAAGAAGTGCCTCAAGGAGGGACATTTTGTCCGTTCTGTGGAAATATTATAAATATAAATGGCAAAGTTGAAAGTAGAGAATCAGGTAGATGTGAAGTAGATGATGATATTCAAAAGAAATATCGAAATGATATAAATGAAAAATTACAAAAACAAAAACAACTGGAATATCAAAAAGAAAATTTATTAAAAAAGAAAAAGAGTTTGGGACTGAAAATTGATAATTATAGCAAGATTATGAAAAAAGAGATTCCGCGTTGTGAACGAAATAAAACGGCACCGAATATGCCAGTTATAAAAACTGAGAATTCTAAAATGGACGTCAAATGGTATATAGCAGCAGTTATAGCAGTAGTGGAAATTATTTCTGGTTTTATGCCATGGGTGAGTTTATATTATGCGGATCTGTTTCAAGGTCAAACAATAAGTTGCGCAGGTATTTTTGATTTATTGAACGATATCTCAAAATTCGAAGATTGGACGAACTCAACACCAGAAGTGTTAGGAGTATTTGTATTTATTATTATGTTTGGTTTTGTAATGCTGTTTATAAATGGCTATTTTATAGCACAGGTTTTACAAAAAAGAGAATCTGAGGTAAGTGGAACGATTGCAGGTATCAGCGGAATTGTAGTATCAGTGGCTATCTTATTGTATAAATGGTATCTCGATATTAGTATGGAAGAAGATGGCTGGAGATGGATTTCAATTAATACGCAGGTTGGCGTTTGGTTGATGTTGCTTGCAGGAATCGCTTTGATTTGTGTAATTGTATTTTATAAAAGTGATACAGAAGCAGAGACAAAGAACAAATCAAACCTCGAATTTGAAGTAATGAATTATGATCCAGTTCTGCCGATTCGAATGAAAACTCTTAAAATCAGAAAAGAAAATGATAAATTAATACTTGAATTAACATATGCGGAATTTGAATGGGCAAGTATTGAGGAATTTATAGTAGATATTCAGTTAGTAAGATATGATGGCACTGTTAATATTTTAGCCCGAAATGCACTATTTGAGAAAAAAGGACAAAATTTTGCAAGATTCCAATTGCAGGATGCGGGATATGATCTGGATGGGATTGCAAGCGCAAGAATAAATATTTTGGCTTATAACATATATAAGAGTCAGAAGAAACATGAGGAAAAAGGAAGTGGTTTTTCAGCATACAGTGATTATTCTGTTGATGAACTTCGTAGTGCAAGATTCGCGAGTCCGAATATGGTGATGTGTATGGAAAAAAATATCGGGGAAAACCATCAGTGTTGCTGTGGACAGGTGTATTCCAATAAAAATAATAAATGCCCGCTTTGCGGAAAGGAAAGAAGGGGTAAGTAGTATGAATGATACAGAATATAGAGAAAGATGCAGAGAGTTAGAAAAAAATATACATATGTTAGAATCTGAAGTCAATGTATTAAATAATGAATGTGAAAGGTTGTCGGATTTAAAAGAAAAGAGTCGAAATAGTCTACAGATGTCTTCTTTTGGGGATAATCCGATATTTGTTGAAAAAGCACAAGTTAATATGGAGAAAGAAATTCCAACAATAGGTAAATCTCAAGACAAAAAAACAGAAGATAAATCTGAAATTTCGCAAGAAAAAAAAACACAGATAAATCAATTCTGCCCGTATTGTGGAGCAAAAGTAAAAGGAATGCGATTCTGTGGACAATGTGGAAAAAGAGTAAATTGAGATAGAGAGGCGCGTATGAAGAAATGTCCAAAGTGTGGGAAAGAAAATATAGATGAGGCAAGATTTTGTACATGGTGCAGAGCAGAGTTACCGGTGATATTAGAGAAAAAGAAAAATAATCCAGGGAGAATAATAGCAATTGTAATACTTATAGCAGCTATTTGTGCATGTCTGGTCGGAGTATTTATGCTTTTTAAAGATAAAAACTCTGGAAATGATCAAGGTGAAGCAATAGCACAGAAAGAAGAAAACAAACAAGTAGATAAAGACATATCTGCTGAAAAGAAGAGTTCTGATGTATATGTAGCTCCTTTTATGAACAATGAAGGAAAGTGGGGGTATATAAACACAGATGGAGATGTAGTTATTGAATGTAAATATGATTCAGCTTTTGAATTTGATCGGGATGGATATGCGGTAGTTGGAATGCAGACAGATTCGGATGCAAGTGAATATTATACGATTTATGGATTGATAAATACAAAGGGAGAAGAGATTATTCCTTTAGACTATAGCTATATTAACAGTTCAATTGGTTCCACTTGTGATAATTATGGATATAGAACTATAACTCGACTTCCGTATCCATTTGATTATGAGGAGCAATATTCTGGAGTTATGGATAAGAACGGAAATATTATGATGTCTCCAGAGTATAGCAATATAAGTAATATAGGTGATTCTGGATATTATGTTGCCTGTGAGGCTGAAACAGGAATGTATGGAATTATAGATGAGAATTACGAGTGGATTTGTGAATCGGAATATTCAGGTATTTATAAAGTGTGGAATGGCTCTACTGATAATTTGGTGAAAGTAAATGAAGAGTATCTTCTGATAGCAGTTTATGATTTTCAGGAAGGTCATGGTGCTGAGATTATAAACGAATATGGCGGAACTATTGTACCAATGGAATATTATGATATAAATGCACAATGTGGAATGAATCGTTTGATTGTTGAAAATTCTGAGGGATATTATGGCGCTATAGATTTGAATGGTAATCTGGAAATAGCATGTCAATATGATGAATTAGGAGATTTCTCATATGATGAAGAGACATATGCAATGAAAGATGGTGCTGTTTTCGCAGTAGACATTTATGGAAATGAGCGTTTTCTTACAAATGCAGATGATTGTTGGCAGATTGATTCAAATCTTTATGAAGTAGGGATTAATGAAAACTGGAGTGTTATTGATTCAAATGGTGAATATCTATTTTCAGAAACTTATGATAATCATGAAGTAAATGAGAAGTATATAGCAGGGAGTAATGAAGAGAATAAGAACGGTATATTGATGTTGAAGTCAGGAGAGGTGGTTAGTACAGAATATCAAAAATATATGCTTTCATATAAAGTGCCTGATATAGTAAAAATTTATGATGGGGCAAATTACGGAATGCTTGGTTCGAATGGAGAATTAATAGTCTCATGTAGCTATGATAGTTGTGAAATTTCTGAAGATGGAGTATATATTACTGCTGATAGACAGAGGGATGAGTATGGGAATTATACAGAATGTACTTTATTTGATAGCAATGGTAATGAAATAAGAACTTTTGATACGGGAATTTATAATGTGGGTACTTTCCAGAAGATTTTAAACGCCGCATAAGTGAGTTAATAGAAATAAGAGAAGAGATATGAGAAAAATTAAACATTTTTGTTTTATAGCACTTCTGTTTTCAATATTTATTTTAACAAAAAGGACAGAAGCAGCAGTACAGGATGCAAACGATAGTACATTGACTGTTCAATGGAAAGATGAAAATTTTGGTGCATTGATCTGTAAGGCTTTGAAAAAAGAAGAAGTAATATATGCAGATATTGAGGGGATAACAGGCATCAGTATAGACTCGCAGTATACCGTGAAACTGGATTGGGAAGATACGACAGAAGAATATGTTTATAATGCAGGAAACGATATGTGTGTAATACTTGCATTGCAGGAATTTTCTACACTGGAGGATTTGAAGAAGTTTCCTCAACTTCGAAAATTACGTCTGAATGAATGTAGCGTTGATGACAATACTGCATTAGGCGAACTGACTAATTTAGAAAAACTGCAGTTGGATGAATATGCCATAAAATCCCTTGATCTTTTGGAAAATCTAACTTCATTAAAAAGTCTGACCATCCAGGGCGCTGAGTTCTCAGATTTACAGGCATTAAAAAATTTGACTAATATTGAAAAATTATGGTTGCCTAACAATGATATCGAAAACATCGATGCCCTGGGGGAAATGACTAACCTGGAAGAACTCGTATTATATGGAAATCGAATAAAAGACATATCTGCTCTCAGTAAACTCGATAAACTTAAAATCCTAAAATTGGGAGGAAATCTGATAGAAGACGTAGAACCATTAATGAATCTCAAGAATCTTACGGAAGTAAGCTTAAGAGATAATCCAATTAAGAATGTACAGGTTCTTGAAAATCTTACGGGAACAGATATAAAGTTGGAGTAAAGGAGATCAAATGAGAAAAAAGGTAAATAAATTATTGACAATTTTACTTGCTTTGACTATTTTTTTAAATTCATTTAATGTTGTGTACGCAAGTGAGGAAAATAAGACATCTTTGGGTTCAGATGCATCTGTGGAAATGGAAGTAGAGGGAACAGATTCTGTTGGAGAAATGCTTGCATCGGAAATTCAAACACAAAAAGATGAGCGATTTCAAAATGAAGGTAATTGTATTATGTCTTTGAAATTTGAAGGCGAAGATAAAGACGATGATCAATCCAGTAGAAATGTTGCCTGTGTTTCATTTTCGGTAAAATCAGAAGCACAACTAATTGTTGGAGTGTATGATGAAAATCATATTCAGATGTTAGATTATGAAAAAACAGAAGTAAATAAAGATGATACATATAAAGAGATAATTTTTGACATAGACGAAATGCCAGAATATTTTACAGCTACAGCGTACTTGCTTAGCAAGGAAAATAATCGTCCCCTTTGTCAAGAGTATACAACTGAAATGTATACAAAAGAAATGCAGGAGCTGGAAAAATCTACAGTAGATGATTATGCTCCAGAAGACGTATTACAGTTGGATGGTAACAATAAAGAAACTAATTTTGCAGTTTATAATAATGATACTGTTGTAATAGAGGAAAATGAAGGCATAAATGAACTGAAAGATATGGGAAATGGCATTATCGAAATTGATAATGCGGATCAGAAAATTATCGGACTTAAACAGGGTGATACCTTATCTTATAAGTACATGGATGGATCTGTTTTATTAATAAAAGTTATGTCCGTTAAAGTAGATGGGACAACGGTTATAATTACTCAATCTGACGATACGGATCTGACAGATTATTTTGATTATATAAAAATAGATGCAGACGGTGGAAGCGGAGATGCTGAAATTGATAATAATAATCTGGAGTCAGGAGTTACATATTTAGAAGAAGCGACAGAAAATGCTCCGGCGGTAGGGGCATTGGATGGGGATGGAAGCATAAGTGCATCAGTGGCATACAAAATTAAACGAGGAGCTATCAAGGGAAGTGTAGGGCTTAAGCTTAATTTTCATATCCAATTTTATTGTTCTTTAAGTTATAAGTATTTTTCAATGGAGACTGAATACTCAAATTCGATTTCAGTAGAATTTTCTGGAAAATGTGATCTGACAAAGATACAACTTTCCAAACTCACACAATATCCGATACCATGTATTAAGGTTAAGTGTCAATTATATTTTGTTGTAAGTGCATCTGGAGAATTGAAATGGGAAGGAGAATGGAAAGGAAGTATTGGATTTAGATATGACAGCAACTCTGGAATAGACGATAAAGCACCATTTTATAATCCTAATATCAAAAATGAAATAAAAATGGAAGGAAAATTATTTCTTGGTTTATGTATAGTTCCGGATTTATCTGTCATTGATGAAAATGTGTGCAAAGCAGAGATGGACGCGACTAGTGGACTAGAAGTAGTTGGGAAAAAACTGATTGCCACGAGCAGTGATGATATGGTTCATGAATGCAATAAGTGTATTGATGGAAAAATTAATGTAAAAATAGAAGCAAAAGCTAAATTAAATATATTGAAAGACTGGAAAGATATAGAATGTAAAATTGCATCTATTACATTAAAAATAACAGATTTTTATTGGAGCACAGATAAAAATGAATTTGGTTTCCGCAAATGCCCTCACACAAGTTATAAAGTCGATATAACTGCAATCGATGATAATGACAATGCAGTTCCAGAAGGTGAAGTTACTGTATATGATAAAAAAACGGGAAAAGCTGTGGACATTACATTAAAAAATGGAAACAAACAGTCTTGTGTGAAATTGAATGATAAAGGAAAACAGAGTATTTATTTGCAAAATGGAAGTTATACTGTCAAGGTCACAAAAGGAAGAGAAAAAGGTGAAGGAAGTCTTAGCGTTGGAAACAGAAAAACTTCAAAAAAGATTACGGTTCAAGGTGAAGTAAGCTGGACATTAAGTAATGGAATACTCCGTGTTTCTGCTCAGGGGAAAATGCCGGATTATGGTTGGGGTGAAAATGCCGCTCCATGGAAGACACGGGAAAAGGAAATACGAAAAGTTATTATAAATGCAGGAATTACATATATAGGTGAATCAGCATTTGAAGGATGCGAAAATCTGGTAGAGGTACAAATTGCAAAGGGAATAAAATCAATAGGTGCATATGCGTTTAAAGATTGTGAACGACTGGAAACAGTTGAAATGCCTGACAGCGTGACAAAAATTGGAAATAGTGTATTTTATAATTGCTATAAACTTACAAATTTCCAATTGCCATCTAACATCCGCGAAATTGGCGAAAGAGCATTTCAGGATTGTAACAGTATACATGATATTATTCTTCCAGAGACGTTGAAAAAAATTGATTTTGGAGCTTTTATCTGCTGTCATAGTCTGAAATCAATAAAAATACCGTCAAGTATTGAACCAGGAGGGATAGGCGGAAGTACATTCTGGGAATGCAAAGGATTGGAAAAGGTTGAGATACCAGCAGTAGGTGGAGTTATGGATCGAATGTTCTATAATTGTGTGAATTTGAAAGAAGTAATACTTCATGAGGGGATTTCTTGGATTGGTGATTGTGCATTTGGGAAATGCAGTAGTCTGGAAACCATAGAATTGCCTGAGAGTGCTGAAATAGAAGGAGGCGCTTTGTTTGAGGATTGTACATCCCTTAAAAAAGTGATTTTTAAAGGAAAAGGAATAACTACTCTTGGAACAAATATGTTTAAAAATTGTACAAGCTTGATAGAGATAGAGATACCAGATTCAGTGGAGTATATTGATCATAGTGCTTTTGCCAATTGTACGAAATTATCAAAAATGTATTTTAAAGGAGAAATGCCTGGCATAAATAGAATGTATGCGTTTACTAATTGTAATTTCACTGCATATTATCCGGAAGGAGATGAAACCTGGGATGGAATTGAAGAAATAGAGTTCCAGAACGCAAAAATCAAATGGGTTCCGTATAAGGTTGCAAATGTAAGGAACGCAGATGTGTTGACGGAAGATTTAGAGAATCTGGATCCGGACGAAAGTGCTGAACAGGCGAGTGTAGAGTTTGAAGATTCAGATATGCAGATAGATCGGGATGATGGAGAGGAAACAGAATCTGAGATAGAAGATGATTTAGACCAGATAACAAATGAAGAAGTATCGGAGATTACGTTTGAAGATGGCGAGAGTATAGATGGTGAAGAAAGTGAGGAAGAAGATGCTATTATTAACGAAATAGAAGTTCCTGTTAGCAATGCGAAAGAAGGGGGAGGGGAACAAAATTCCATGTATACTCAAACTGGGTTAAGACCAAATGGATCTTATCTTTTTGTGGCATTATATGATGATATGGAAGAAGAATTGTTGGCTGCATCGAATGTTCTTTATATTGACCAGAAAACAGCAGATGAAGCAGGAACTGTTTCGTTTAAATATAAAATGAAAACAAATTATACTAATCCGGTACTACTTATTGTGGGTACTCCATTGTGTAATATTGAAGATGCGCAGATTGAAGTTGATTCACTGACAGCAAATGGGAAAGTTCAGTTTCCTGAAATATCTGTTACATATGATGGAAAAAAACTTATAGAAAATTCTGATTATGAGATTGATGGAGATACCTGGGCTGTTGATGCAGGAACTTATTTATTAACTGTTACTGGAATTAATGAGTATGGAGGAAGTGTAACAAAAGAATATAAAGTAAACCAGGCACAGCCAATGAAGCCTGCGGAGCATAAGCATGTTTATGGAGCATGGAAGACTGTAAGAAAATCAACGGCTTTAGTTGCAGGATATAGTCAAAGAACCTGTAAAGGTTGCGGAAAGACAGAACAAAAGAAACTCGCCAAACTTGCCCCTACCGGTTCGTTGAACATGACGTCAATTCCGTTAAAGGTAAAACAAAAAACAACTGCTTTAAAAGTATCTGGACTTGCAAGTGGTGATTATATAAAAGTTTATACTAGCAGTAACAAGAAGATTTTTACCGTTACAAAAAAAGGTAAGATTACAGCTGTCAAAGCTGGGAAGGCAGTTTTGACTGTAAAATTGGCAAGTGGAAAACAGTTAAAGGCAAAAGTAAAAGTCCAGAAAGGAACGGTAAAAACTTCAAAGGTTACGGTTGCTGAACGAAGCAAAGTGTTGAAAAAAGGAAAATCATATAAGATTAAGGCTTTGATCTCGCCATTGACAAGCCAAGAAAAAGTAACATATTCAACATCAAATAAAAAAGTGGCAACAGTTAGCAAAACTGGAAAAGTAGTTGCCAAGAAGAAAGGTAAGGTGGTCATCACTGTAAAATCTGGTAAGAAAAATGCAAAAGTAAAAATTACAGTAAAATAGAGGAAGGGAAAATCATGAAAAAAATCAAATATTACCTTGCTATCATAACATTGTGCATAGCTACATTGATGATAACAGAAACTTTACCACTGAATTTGGGTACATATACTGTTCAGGCAAAGGCTTCCACTTCAACAAAGAGGAAAGCCCAGAAGGCATATCGAAAATTCTTAACGCAAAGAAAATACAGATATTTTACATTATGGGATATTGATAAGGATGGCCTTAAGGAACTTCTTGTTACCGATGGAAAAGAGAGAGTAGGAAATTCACCGACCAGAGCATATGTATATACTTACACACGTGGAAAAATGAGATATGCAGGTGAGATTGGAAGCCCTATGTCAGGCATAAGCTATAATCGAGTAACAAAACGTTTGCATGCATCTTGGGGTGGATGTGGAAATGTTGAATACTGGTATTATACTCTGACGAAGAATAAAAAGGTAAAACAGGTAATGTGTGGCGCGTATGTAAATGGAGTGAAAAATGGAAATATACAATATAAATGCTTATATAATGGAAAAAGAATTTCTTATAAAAGATGGGATCAGATAACCAGAAAATGGATTAAACAGACAAGCGATTTGAAATATTATAGAAATACTTCAAGTAACAGGAAAAATAATATGAAAATGTAAAAGGGGGACACGTAAATATGAATACAAAAAATATTTATAAGAAATTATTTCTGTTTTTGTTCTTGTTTGCGATGGTAATGGTTCCTGCAAGATTTGCGAAAGCAGACACGATAGTTCTGCGAGACGGAAGAATGTATACAGAACATGATGTTACCGGTGATCGACGTGCGGATATGTTTTCTATAAGCATGGGAAATTATCAGGGCTATGGAGAGTACAAAGCTGTTGTAGTCAGGGTAAATGGAAAAAAACAGGTCATAAATGGCAGTAGATGGGATTCATTTTACGATCTTGATGCTCGGTTATATAAACTGAAAAACAGAAAGACATTGCTTTATATAGGAGCACATGGAGATAACGACCATATATATTTGAATGGTCTTTATGAGTACAAGAATGGATCATGGAAACGTATTTTAAATTTGAATAACTGTTTTGGAAAATATCGTCAGTATGAACGAGGCGATGTGATTTCCTGTTCGGGAAATACTTTAAAAGTGCGACATGAAGTTATGACATGGTCTCTTGGGCTTTGCCGGGTAGATTATACTTATGCATATAAAAGCGGAAAGCTGAAACGCACAAGCACTTATGGAAAGCTGATCAGTCAGTCAATACGTGGCGGTGGTAAATACCTGAAAGTGAAAAGCAATATTAATGTTTATAAATATTGTGGATCTGGCAAGAAACTTCTGACACTTAGAAGAGGAGCTAAGATTAGAGTGGAAAAATGGCGCGTTGTGAATGGAAAATTTTATTATCAGATAAATTGTAAAGGTCGCAGAGGATGGATCAATGGAATTACTAAGCGGAATTCAGTTGGAAATCCTCAATATTCGAATGTTTATTATGTTTAAATATATATAGATCCAGTAAAAGTAAATAATTTGGTATCAAGAGGGGAACAGCCAGTCTGTTCCCTTTCTCGCTAACTTATGGTAAGATTTATCCGATATTATTGCGAACACACAGGAGGAATTTTCCATGAATACAACAATGCTTGGAACAGGAAATGCAATGGTTACGGAATGTTATAATACATGTTTTGTACTGGAAGATGGGGATAAACATCTACTCGTGGATGGTGGCGGTGGAAATACCCTGCTTCGCCAGTTGAAACAGGCTGGTTTTGACTGGAAAGATATGCGAGAGATCTTTGTGACCCACAAACATGTGGATCATCTGATGGGAATCATCTGGATGATCCGTATGATCTGTCAGAATATGAAACAAGGACAGTATGAAGGCGAGGCCTGGATTTACGGACATGATGAGGTCATCAGTCTGCTGAAAGATTTTGCGGAGAAGCTTTATCCGGCGAAACAGACCTGCTTCATTGGTGACCGTCTGCATCTGGTCGTTGTAAATGACGGTGAAGAGAAAGAACTGATGGGACACAAAGTCACATTCTTCGATATTCAGTCCACGAAGGCAAAGCAGTATGGTTTCTGCATGGATATGGGAAATGGCGAGAAGCTTACCTGCTGTGGAGATGAGCCGTACAATGAATGTGAGAAAAAATATGCCGAGAACAGCAAATGGCTGCTTCATGAAGCTTTCTGCCTTTATGATCAGGCAGATGTTTTTCACCCATATGAGAAACATCATTCAACGGCAAAAGATGCCAGTGAACTGGCAGAACAGCTGGGAGTGCAGAATCTAATCCTTTATCACACAGAGGATAAAAATATTGTACGTCGTAAAGAATTATATACAGAAGAGGGAAAGAAATATTTCAGCGGTAATCTGTATGTGCCGGAAGATCTGGAAAAGATTGAATTATAGGCAAAATTATGGTATTGTATAACAGTATATGATTATTTATATTTATTATATAGAAAGAAGGTGAAGCTGTGGTTGAATTAGATCAGTTCAAGAGTATTCTTGCAACATACACAGAACCATTAGTGGAAGTGAGGGATTCACTTTGACCTCGCTAATAAAGAGCAGAGGGTTGAAGAATTAGAGCGTGAAATGGAAGCGCCGGACTTCTGGGATAATGCAGAAGTTTCCCAGCAGAAGATGAAAGAACTCAAGAGCATGAAGGACGATATGGAAATCTATCACAGTCTGGAAACCCAGATGGAAGATATGGAGACCATGATCGAGATGGGCTATGAGGAAAATGATCCGGAAATCATTCCGGAGATTCAGGAAATGCTGGATGAATTCCAGAAGAATTTTGACAGTATTCGTGTCAAAACTTTATTATCAGGAGAATATGACAGTGAAAATGCGATCATTAAGCTGAATGCCGGAGCCGGTGGAACAGAAGCCTGCGATTGGTGCGGAATGCTTTATCGTATGTACAGCCGCTGGGTAGACCGTAAGGGATTTACAATGGAAGTTCTGGATTATCTGGATGGAGATGAAGCAGGTGTCAAGTCTGTTACATTCCAGGTAAATGGTGAAAATGCTTATGGTTATCTGAAATCCGAAAAGGGTGTACATCGTCTGGTACGTATTTCACCGTTTAATGCAGCCGGTAAACGTCAGACCTCATTTGTGTCCTGCGATGTTATGCCGGATATTAAAAAAGATCTGGATGTTGAGATCAATGATGATGATATCCGTATTGATACCTATCGAAGCAGTGGTGCCGGCGGACAGCATATCAACAAGACATCTTCTGCGATCCGTATCACACATTTCCCGACAGGAATCGTGGTACAGTGCCAGAATGAACGTTCTCAGCATATGAATAAAGATAAGGCCATGCAGATGCTGAAAGCGAAGCTGTATCTTCTGAAACAGCAGGAAGCAGAGGCAAAGCTTTCCGGTATTCGTGGTGAAGTTACTGATATCGGCTGGGGAAACCAGATCAGATCCTATGTTATGCAGCCATATACGATGGTAAAAGACCACAGAACCAGTGAAGAGACCGGTAATGTGGATGCCGTCCTGGATGGAGACATTGATCCATTCATTAATGCATATCTGAAATGGATCGCTCTGTCAAATAAACCAGCAGAGCAGCAGTAATCCCAGCGTGTGCTGCGAACGAGGTGAGCAGTAACACAGAATCAGTTTTCAGCCTGTTTGGAACGACAAAAAATCCTTGCAGAGTGTGGGCTGGTATGATAACATATCCCTCGTAGGGAAACACGTGTCCTTGATATATGGACATGCCCGAAGAGGGATATGTATTATTTTGGTTACAAGTAGTATCCACAATGTGACGGATATACACTGTAAAAGGATTAAGGACTCAACAGGAACAGGAAGATTGGAATGGAAAAAACAACAGAGAAGAAAAAGTATTTTGTAGTCAGGGAGCGGGCAGTTCCGGAAGTATTGTTGAAGGTGGTACAGGCAAAGCGCCTACTTGATTCAGGCAGGGCACAGACTGTGCAGGATGCAGCAGAACAGACCGGAATCAGTCGAAGCTCCTTTTATAAATATAAGGATGATATTTTTCCTTTTCACGAAGAGGCAAGAGGAAAGACCATTACCTTCATTATTCAGATGGATGATGAACCAGGACTTTTATCTGTAGTACTTCAGACCATTGCACATTTTCATGGAAATATTCTTACGATTCATCAGAGTATTCCAATCAATGGAATCGCAACTCTCACACTCAGTGTAGATATTCTTCCGGGAGAGGGAGATGCAGAGGCCATGGTTGAAGAAATCGAAAGTCGGGAAGGAATTCATTATCTGAAGATCCTTGGAAGAGAATAGAAATTTTTTTACACAGGAGGAAGATATGGTTAATATTGCGGTATTAGGATACGGTACAGTCGGAAGTGGTGTCGTGGAGGTTATCAACACAAACCACGAAAGCATTAATAAACGGGCAGGTCAGGAGATCAATATCAAATATGTTCTCGACCTCAGAGATTTTCCGGGAGATCCGGTACAGGAAGTTCTGGTACATGATTATGAGATCATTGCCAACGATCCGGAAGTAGACATTGTAGTAGAAGTTATGGGCGGTATTGAACCGGCATATACCTTTGTAAAGAGAGCACTGGAATCAGGTAAGAGTGTCTGCACTTCCAATAAAGCTCTGGTTGCAAAGCATGGCCCGGAGCTGATGGAGATTGCAAAAGAAAAGAACATCAACTTCCTGTTTGAGGCAAGCTGCGGTGGTGGAATTCCGATCATTCGAGCACTTAACGGATCTCTGACAGCAGATGAAGTCGATGAGATCACAGGAATCTTAAATGGAACTACCAACTACATGATGTACAAGATGGCAACAGAAGGTTCTGATTTTGATGTGGTTCTTAAAGAAGCACAGCAGAAGGGATATGCAGAGGCTGATCCGACCGCAGACGTAGAAGGTTATGATGCATGCCGTAAGATCGCAATCCTGTCTTCCCTAGCTTATGGAAAGTTTCTGAATTATGAAGATGTTTATACAGAAGGAATCACAAAGATCACACCAGAAGATATGGTATATGCAGAAGAACTTGGCATGACCATTAAACTTCTCGGAACCAGCCGAAAACTGGGCGAGGACACATTCACTGCACTGGTTGCACCGTTCCTGGTTGGCCAGAAGAGCCCGTTATACAGTGTTAATGATGTTTTTAATGCTGTTTTTGTACATGGAAACATGCTTGGAGATGCAATGTTCTACGGAAGTGGAGCAGGAAAGCTTCCAACAGCAAGTGCAGTAGTGGCAGATGTTGTTGATGAAGCGAAGAATCTTCATGAAAATATTGCAACAAACTGGTCAAATGAGCCGATGAAACTGACTCCGATGGAGGAGACAGAGGGAAGATTTTTCGTAAGAGTCAAAGGTGTGACGGAAGCACAGGCAGAAGCCGCTTTTGGAAAACTTCAGATTGTAAAAGTTGCTTCTCTTCCAGATGAATTCGGATTCATTACAGAGTGCATGAAACAGAAAGAATATAAAGAAAAGATCAGTAAACTGAATGGTGAAGTGATCGCAATGATCCGTGTAAAGGATTGATAAAATCGTATTCCGGGAGGAAACTATGTTAATAGTAAAGAAATTCGGAGGTACATCTGTAGCAAACAAAGAACGTATCTACAATGTTGCCAACAGATGTGTTGAAGAATATAAAAAAGGAAATGATGTGGTAGTCGTTCTTTCTGCAATGGGAAAATATACGGATGAACTGATCTCCATGGCAGAAGATATTAATGAAAAACCACCAAAAAGAGAAATGGATATGCTCTTTACGATTGGAGAACAGATGTCTGTATCTCTGATGGCAATGGCATTTGACAAACTGGGAGTTCCGGCGGTATCACTGAATGCATTTCAGGTAGCTATGCATACGACAAGTGTGCATGGAAATGCCCGCCTCAAAAGAATTGATACAGAACGTATCCGCAGAGAACTGGAAAATCATAAGATCGTCGTTGTTACAGGATTCCAGGGAGTCAATAAATACGATGATTATACAACTCTGGGAAGAGGCGGTTCTGACACGACTGCAGTTGCTCTTGCAGCAGCTCTTCATGCAGATGCCTGTGAAATCTATACAGATGTAGACGGAGTTTATACAGCAGATCCACGTAAGGTTCCGAAAGCACGTAAGCTGAAAGAAATTACGTATGATGAGATGCTGGATCTTGCAACGCTTGGGGCAGGAGTACTTCATAACCGTTCTGTAGAGATGGCGAAGAAATATGGAGTACCGCTTGTGGTACGTTCCAGTCTGAATAACAGTGAGGGAACTGTCGTAAAGGAGGAAGTTACAGTGGAAAGAATGCTGATCAGCGGTGTTGCGCTTGATACAGAGGCGGTAAGGATTGCCGTTATCGGTCTGAAAGATGTACCGGGTATGGCGTTTAAATTATTTGATGTTCTTGCTAAAAAACATATTAATGTTGATGTTATTCTGCAGTCTATCGGACGTGCAGGTACAAAGGATATTTCCTTTACGGTAGATGGCAAAGATCTGGATGATGCAATTGCGACTCTTGAAGAAAATAAAGCCAGACTTGGCTATCAGGAACTGCATTCAGAGAGAAATATTGCAAAACTTTCTATTGTTGGTGCAGGAATGATGAGCAACCCTGGTGTTGCTGCAAAAATGTTTGAAAGCCTTTATAATGAGGGTGTAAACATTAATATGATCTCAACTTCTGAGATTCGAGTAACTGTTCTGATCAATGAAAAAGATGGTGTGAGAGCCATGAATGCAGTACATGATGCATTTAATCTTGCAGACTGATACAGGATGTCGGGATCATTGCAGAAGTAAGGAACAGTAAAATTCAAAATATGTAAATTCCATCTTCGGTTTTGCGAAGGTGGAATTTTTGTCTGATGCCTGAAAAAAGGCAGATAGGAGAAAAATGACTGGACAGAGAAAGTACTGGAAATCCTATGCAAAGAGTAATCTGAAGGGAAACTGGGGGATTGCAATTGCTGCAATGCTGGCCGTTGTAGCTGTAAATTTTATCGGAAATATTTTTGCTGTACAGCTGTTTCCGGGAGATTCCGTATTTGCATTGGTATTAAGCGAAATTTTTGTGTTTATTGTATCTCTGATAGGAATGATCTTCAGTAACGGATACAGCTATATGCAGCTGAATATCTGCAGAGGCAGGGATTACAGCCTGAGTGATCTGCTGTACATGTTTCATAACCAGCCGGACAGAGTGCTGGTTGCTGGACTGGTCGTGGCGTTGATCGATACAGTGGTGCAGATTCCATTCTATTATGTGACTTATATGGTAAATCCGGGAGAGACTGTGGAAAGCATGATTCACTGGTATCAGCTTCTTTTGGGAGCGTGGCTTCTTGCAATGGTACTGAGTGTGATTTTTACAGTGCCATTTGCACTGACATTCTATTTTCTGGCTGATGATCCGGAAATGGGCGGTATAGAGGCTCTGAAAGCAAGTACACATGCCATGAAGGGACATATCTGGCAGTATCTTATGTTGGAACTTAGTTTTGTCCCACTGCTGTTTTTATCACTGTTTACTCTTTATATTGGGCTGCTGTGGCTGATGCCGTATATGCAGTTTACAGAAACTGCATTTTATATGTATGTAACAGGAGAACTCGATCAGCAGAGAACTGACCGGCAGCATACGGGAATCCAGGAGATATCTGACCGAACCGGTGATGATTATAATTCAGAAGCATAGAACAGAAAACAAAATATAAAAGATACAATGATTATCATGCATGAAAAAGGAGACTATAATGGATATTATTCAGGTGATAACCAAAGAACTTAATGTGGAAAAATGGCAGGTAGAAGCTGCAGTCAAATTAATTGACGAAGGCTGTACTATCCCGTTTATTTCCCGATACCGTAAAGAAGCAACGGGTTCTTTAAATGATGAACAGCTTCGTACTCTTCATGAAAGACTGACCTATCTTCGTAATCTGGAAGAAAAAAAGAATCAGGTACTTGGAAGTATTGAAGAGCAGGGAAAACTGACGGCAGAGTTGAAGAAACAGATCCTTGATGCACAGACGCTGGTCGTAGTAGAGGATCTTTATCGTCCATTCCGACCGAAACGTCGTACCCGTGCGATCATTGCGAAGGAAAAAGGACTGGAACCGCTGGCAAATATCATTATGCTTCAGATGACAGACAAGCCGATTGAAGAAGAAGCACAGGATTTTGTCTCAGAAGACAAAGGTGTGGAAAGCGTAGCAGATGCGATCAATGGAGCCAAAGATATTATTGCAGAGCACATTTCTGATGAGGCAGATTATCGTATTTATCTTCGTAAACTGACTATGGACAGAGGTTCTGTTGCTTCTACAGCGAAGAAACCGGAAGAATCTTCTGTTTATGAAATGTATTATGAATTTGAAGAGCCGATCAAAAAGCTTGCGGGACATCGTGTGCTTGCCCTGAATCGTGGTGAGAAAGAAAAAATCCTTACGGTTAAAGTCAATGCACCGGAAGAAGAAGCAATGGGATGGCTTCAGAAACAGGTCATTACAAAAGAAAATCCAATTACAAAACCGATTCTTCGCGAAGTAGTGGAAGACAGTTACAAACGTCTGATCGCACCTGCGATTGAGCGTGAGATCCGAAGTGATCTGACAGAAAAGGCCGAAGACGGGGCAATCCATGTATTTGGAAAGAATCTGGAGCAGCTTCTGATGCAGCCTCCAATCGTTGGTAAAGTAGTTCTTGGATGGGACCCGGCTTTCCGTACAGGCTGTAAACTGGCTGTTGTAGATGAGACAGGAAAGGTCCTTGATACAACTGTTATTTATCCGACAGCGCCGACAAATGATGCAAAGATCCGCGCTGCAAAAGAAACACTTAAGAAGCTGATCAAAAAGTATAATGTTTCTCTGATCTCTCTGGGCAATGGAACAGCATCCAGAGAATCTGAGCAGATTATTGTAGAACTTCTGAAAGAAATTCCAGAGAAGGTACAGTATGTGATCACAAATGAGGCAGGAGCTTCTGTATATTCCGCAAGTAAACTGGCAACTGAGGAATTCCCGAATTTTGATGTCGGACAGAGAAGTGCGGCTTCTATCGCAAGACGTCTGCAGGATCCGCTGGCAGAGCTGGTCAAGATCACTCCACAGTCTATCGGTGTAGGACAGTATCAGCATGATATGAATCAGAAGAAGCTCGGAGAGGCTCTGAGTGGAGTCGTAGAGGATTGCGTAAATAAAGTTGGGGTGGATCTGAATACAGCATCTGCATCCCTTCTGGAATATATTTCAGGTATCAGTAAAGTGATTGCGAAGAACATCGTGGCTTATCGTGAAGAGAACGGAAGATTTGAAAGTCGTCGTGAGCTTCTCAAAGTTGCAAAACTCGGACCGAAAGCATTTGAACAGTGTGCAGGTTTTGCACGTATAACAGGCGGAAAGAATCCGCTGGATGCGACAAGTGTTCATCCGGAAAGCTATGAAGCTGCGCAGAAGGTTCTGGAAAAACTGGGATACAAACCAGAAGATATCACTGTTGGCAAACTGAGTGGTATTTCCAGACAGATTAAGAATTACAAAAAACTGGCAGAAGAGCTTGGCGTTGGTGAACCGACACTTCGTGATATTGTCAAAGAGCTGGAAAAACCGGCACGAGATCCTCGTGATGAGATGCCGAAGCCGGTACTGAGAACAGATGTACTTGATATGAAGGACCTGAAAGAAGGCATGATCCTTAAAGGAACCGTACGTAATGTAATTGACTTTGGGGCGTTTGTCGATATCGGTGTACATCAGGATGGACTTGTGCATATCTCTGAGATGACCGAGAGATATATCAAACATCCACTGGAGGCAGTGTCTGTTGGGGATGTTGTAGATGTACGAGTGATTGGAGTGGATTTGAAGAAGAAGCGAATCAGCTTGTCCATGAAGGGAATCAAATAAAACAGAGTGAATAGTGGTTGAAGGATTGCAGATATTTAGTATATGGATGCGGAAGAGAAGAGTGTGAAGTGTGCAGGATGAATGTGCATTAATTTCAGAAACGGCTTCATCGCTTAGAAATACTAAGGCGTAAAAAATATGTTAAAAACCATACAGCAAAATTCACAAACTCGCTGTCGCTCAGACAGTGTGAATTTTGTGTATAACACATATTTTTTACGCCTAAGTTTTTCTACAGCTCTTGCAGATGTTTCTGAAATCAAAGCCACATTGCACCTGCACATATTCAGCGTTCTTGCTACTTCTATTCAAATCCCGAGTATCTGCAGTCCTTTTTTGCTTTACTGGCTGTTTTATGGAAATCCCCTTGGCCTGGACAGCGCTCTTTATAGTGCGGTGTAGGGAAAGTACCAGGATTACGCCCATCAAAGCACGCCGTCAATTCTCTGCTTTTTGCTATAGCCTTCTGCGGTGTGTGGTCGGGCTCCCTCTGGGAAGGAGGCAGCTGAGCGAGATGGGGAGAAGAGCGGTAAAGATATAATGTTTTGAATTTAAAGCATATTTAAGAATATTATAGAAAATATTATTAGAAATTTTATAGAAATTATAGAAGTACTTGAGATACTTGTCTTATTACAAGCATAAGAATACTTTTTGTTTCAAACATAAATTAATATAATTCAGCTTACAGCAACTAAAAAAGATATATGATTAATTCAACATCTGCAAGAATCCTGGAAGTTCTTAGGAATGTTCCGAGTGTGTTATTCATAAAAATCACACTGTTTGAGCGTCAGCGAGTTTGTGATTTTTATGAATGTATTTAACACGAGGGTTATTCCTTAGTACTTCCGGATGATGAAGCCGTTGAAAAATCATATATCTTTAATTAGTTGCGTGAATATTAATAGTAATATCAATAGTAATATTACTTCTTTAATGTTTGCGTAAAAGAAAAACCATATCTTTTACGAAATCCCCATCTCAGCTCAGCAGAGCAGAATCATTGGAGAACTCCTGTCCGCTGGCTTTCTCAAACTGATCCAGCAGATTTCTTACCGTAAGCTTCTTCTTTTCTTCCCCCTGAATATCCAGGATGATCTTTCCTTCCATCATCATGATCAGGCGGTTTCCGTGTGTAATAGCGTCCTGCATGTTATGAGTGATCATCATTGTTGTCAGATGATCGCGGTTTACGATCATCTCAGTGATCTCAAGGACCTTGGCTGCTGTTTTCGGGTCAAGGGCTGCGGTATGCTCATCGAGGAGCAGAAGCTTTGGTTTCTGGAGGGTTGCCATCAGCAGAGTAAGTGCCTGGCGCTGTCCACCGGAGAGAAGTCCGACTTTGGAAGTAAGGCGATCTTCCAGGCCAAGGCCAAGAATCTTCAGAAGTTCTTTATATTCTTCGCGTTCTTTCTTTGTGATTCCGGATTTAAGGAAACGTGTTTTTCCGCGGCGTTTTGCAAGGGCAAGGTTTTCTTCAATTCCCATTGTGGCAGCTGTTCCTGTCATAGGATCCTGGAATACGCGTCCCAGGTAAGCTGCTCTTTTGTGCTCGGATAATTTGGTAACGTCGATTCCGTCAATGATGATCTGGCCTTCATCGACCATCCAGGTACCTGCAACAGCGTTCAGCATCGTGGATTTACCGGCACCATTACCGCCGATAACAGTGACGAAATCTCCCTCGTTCAGTGTAAGGTTCAGACCATTCAGAGCCACTTTCTCATTAATGGTTCCAGGATTAAAGGTTTTATATATATTCTTAAGTTCTAGCATTATTTGTTACCTCCACGTTTTACTGGTTTAGAAAAATACTTTGCTTTCCAGTATGGAACAGCAAGGAAGACTGCAACTACAAGTGCGGACAGCATCTTCAGAAGGTCTGTATCAATACCCATCCAGATAACTGTCTGGAGTACCAGATAGTAGAGGATAGAACCAAAAGCAACGCTGAGAAGACGAAGCGCAAAGTTACGGAAGATCTTTCCAAAGATTGCTTCACCGATGATAACTGCAGCAAGACCGATAACGATAGCACCACGTCCCATGTTGACATCAGCAAATCCCTGATACTGTGCAAGGAGAGCACTGGAAAGCGCAACCAGTCCGTTGGAGATCATAAGACCAAGAACTTTACATACATCCGTATTGATTCCCTGTGCACGGGACATATTCGGATTACATCCGGTAGCGCGGAGGGAGCATCCAAGTTCTGTACCGAAGAACCAGTAAAGGATTGCAATCAGAACAACGATAAAGATTGCAACGATGAAAATTGTATTCTGATAAAATGGAACATTTTTTACATTACGGAGGGAAACAAGCAGATCAAATTTGTTTCCGTTTACTGCCTGGTTTGCTTTTCCCATGATCTTAAGGTTGGCAGAGTAAAGACCAAGCTGAGTCAGGATTCCAGCGAGGATCGCAGGGATTCCCATGAATGTGTGGAAGATACCTGTAGCGAGACCGGCAAGCATTCCGGCTCCGGTAGCAGCAAGCATAGAAACCCACACACTGTGACCGCTCATCAGCATCATAACGCAGACAGCACCGCCAGTACACATGGTGCCGTCAACAGTAAGGTCGGCTACATCGAGGATACGGAAGGTGAGATAAACACCAATTGCCATGATTCCCCAGATCAGACCCTGCGCAGCAGCGCCTGGAAGTGCATTGATTAAAGTAAGAATATTCATTTTTCAGTTCCTCCTGATAGCACAGAAAGCGAGAAAGGATAATTCCTTTCCCGCTGCCTGCATATATTTGTAATGTTTGATTATCTTCGAAAATTATTCAGCCTCTTCGGTTGTTTCCTCTTCAGCTGTCTCGTCTTTTGCTGCATCATCATCAGAAGCTTCTTCTTCGTCTGCACCGATTGCTACATAATCATCCGGAACTTCAATACCGAGTTCTTCACAGATTTCCGGGTTGTATTCTTTTGTGAACTGTGGAGCATATTCAATTGGCATTTTGGAAATATCTTCACCATCTACAAGAACTTTGAGAGCCATTTTACCGGTAGCAACACCGAGGTCATAGTAGTTGATGGAAAGTGTGGCAACACCGCATCCTTCACAGATACCTTCTTCACCTGCGATTACCGGAACTTTTTCCGGAAGACAGATGTTGTTGATGATCTCTGTATTAGAGGCAACAGTATTATCAGTCGGAACATAGATCACATCACTCTCAGTAGCTGCTGTTGTAGCAACAGAAGAGAGGTCGTTGGAGTCTGAGAATGCATAGTAAGTACATGTGTAACCTAATTTCTCAAGAGCTGCTTTTACTGTATCAACCTGATACTGGGAATTGGCTTCTGCTGAACAGTAGATAAGACCAACATTTTTTGCATCCGGGAACAGTTCGTTGAGCATTGCAGCCTGATCTTCAAGCGGAGCAAGGTCTGATGTACCGGAGATGTTTCCGCCAACAGTTCCATCGAAATCATCCAGATCAAGTGCTACACCGTATTCTGTAACAGCTGTACCAAGAATCGGGATATCAGATGTTCCTGCTGATGCTGCCTGAAGTGCAGGTGTAGCGTTTGCAAGAATCAGATCAACGTTTTTAGAAACAAAGTCGGTGATGATTGTAGAACATGTATTGGAATCACCCTGAGCGTTCTGCTCATCGAAAGTTACTTTATCGCCAAGTTCTTCTGTGATCGCATCTTTGAATCCCTGTGTTGCAGCGTCCAGTGCTTCGTGCTGTACGAGCTGGCAGATACCGATGTTGTATGTTTTATCATCTGCTTTATCTGCTGCAAATACGCTGACACCACCCATGCCAACTACCATTGTTGCAGACAGAATGCCTGCTAAAATCTGCTTTTTCATATTTTTAATCCTCCTGATTTTACTGATTCATGTTCGAATCAAATTAACTTTCTAAAGTATAACGCTTTAACGTGAAAAAGTCAAGAAAATTATTATTTCCTTATTAATATACAAAAAAAAATTAGGTTATCAAATAAATAGTACGTTTTTTGCAAATTTATTGACAATTTAAAAATTGCCATGTATAGTAAAAGTACTTGCAAAGAGGCGTAACTGAGAAAGTTGTGCCTCTTTTGTTCCGTAACAGGAGTAAGAGCACAGAAAATGGAGGAAAGAAGAATGAAAAAAGCATTGGCAATTGGACTTGCAGCAGCTATGGCAGTTACTATGACTGCACCTGTATACGCAAGTGACGACAGCGAAAGTGGCAAGGGTATTGCAAAGGAAGACCTCAAGATTGGTGCAATCTACATCGGCGATGAGAACGAAGGTTACACAGCAGCTCATATGGCTGGTATCGATGAAATGCAGGAGGCACTTGGCCTTGACGATTCACAGGTTATCGAAAAAACTCTGATCGGCGAAGATGAAGGATGCTACGATGCAGCAGCAGACCTTGCAGATCAGGGATGTCAGATCATCTTTGCAAACAGCTTCGGACATGAGACTTATATCCTTGAAGCCGCAGGAGAATATCCGGACGTACAGTTCTGTCATGCAACCGGAACTCAGGCAGCATCAAGCGGACTTTCCAATATGCACAACTACTTCACAAACATTTATGAAGCTCGTTATGTGTCCGGTGTAGTAGCTGGCCTTAAACTGAATCAGATGATCGAAGATGGAACGATCACAGAAGATAGCTGCAAGATGGGTTATGTTGGTGCATTCCCGTACGCAGAGGTTATTTCCGGATATACTTCTTTCTACCTTGGCGCAAAGAGTGTATGCCCGTCCGTAACTATGGAAGTAAAATATACAAACAGCTGGGCAAGCTTCGACCTTGAAAAAGAATGTGCAGATGCGCTGATTTCTGATGGATGTGTTCTGATCAGCCAGCACGCAGATACAACAGGTGCTCCGACAGCATGTGAAGCAGCAGGCGTTCCTTGCGTTGGATACAATATTGATATGACATCTGTTGCACCGAATACAGCTCTTACTTCTGCATCTATGGACTGGGGTGTATATTACACATATGCAGTACAGTGCATGCTTGATGGAACAGCAATTGATACTGACTGGTGCAAAGGCTTCTCCGACGGCGCTGACAAGATCACACCTCTCAATGAGAAAGTTGTAGCAGAAGGAACAGACGAAAAAGTAAAAGAAGTGGAAGATGCACTTGCAGACGGATCCCTTCATGTATTCGATACTTCTACATTTACAGTAGATGGCAAAGAACTTACTACTTATAAGAAAGATGGCAGTGATACAGAATATGTTTCTGACGGATATTTCCATGAATCAGAATATGGTTCTGCACCGGCATTCGATGTAGCTATCGATGGAATCACATCTATCACAGAATAAGATCTGAAACAGGCGGAGCTGCTGGGTCAGCAGCTCTGCTTTTTTTCTTGTTATACGTGCAAAGAAAGTCTTCAGGGCGGAGGTTTCTTTTGCAGATATGACAATATATCAGATAAAAGGAGGGAACGATAGTGGAAGAAACTTATGCACTTGAGCTTAGAGATATTTCCAAGCGATTTGGATCAGTCCAGGCGAATAATCATGTAAATCTTACACTGAGGAAATCAGAGATTCTCGCAATTTTAGGTGAGAATGGAAGTGGTAAAACGACTCTGATGAATATGATCTATGGAATTTATTATCCAGATGAAGGTCATATTTTTGTAAATGGGAAGGAAGTAAAAATCCGTTCGCCAAAAGACTCCTATGAATTAGGAATAGGTATGGTACATCAGCATTTCAAACTGGTAGATGTACTTACGGCAGCAGAAAATATTGTATTGGGCCTGCCTGGTAAGGCCAGACTCAATATGAAAAAAATAACCGAAGATATTCAGAAACTGGTCAATAAATATGGTTTTGATCTGGACCTTTCCAAAAAAATCTACGAAATGTCCGTTTCTGAAAAACAGACAGTTGAAATTGTGAAGATGCTGTATCGTGGAGCAAGGATCCTGATCCTGGATGAGCCGACAGCAGTGTTGACGCCACAGGAAGCCGACAGGCTGTTCGATATTCTTCGAAACATGCGTGACGATGGATGTTCGATCATTATCATTACCCATAAATTGCAGGAGGTTCTTGCTTTGTCTGACCGCGTTGCAATTCTTCGAAAGGGTCAGTATATTGACACGGTAGAGACAGCACAGGCCAATGTGCAGAGTCTTTCAGAAATGATGGTTGGAGCCAAAGTAGATCTGAACATCGAACGTCCGAAACCTGAAAATGTAAAACCGCGTCTGATCATTGATGGAATCAACTGTAAGGACAAAGAAGATGTCAAGACACTGGATGATGTGGATCTGACAGTCAATACAGGGGAGATTCTTGGAATTGCCGGTATTTCAGGAAGTGGACAGAAAGAACTTCTTGAGGCGATTGCAGGACTGCAGAATGTAGAAAGCGGTTCCATACGTCTGTTGGATGATAACGGAGGCGAAATGGAACTTTCCGGAATGGATTCTATTTCCATTAATGAAGCGGGAATCAGCCTTGCTTTCGTTCCAGAGGATCGTATTGGTATGGGACTTGTCGGTGATATGGATATGACAGACAATATGATGATCCGAAGCTATCGTAATGGAAAGGGACCTTTCCTGGATCGTAAAGGACCAAGAGCGCTTGCAGAGAAGATCAAAGATCAGCTGGAAGTTATGACACCAAGTATCTCTGCACCGGTCCGCCAGATGTCAGGTGGTAATGTACAGAAAGTTCTGGTAGGAAGAGAAATCGCACAGAATCCAAAAGTTCTTCTTGTAGCATTCCCGACTCGCGGTGTGGATATCAATACCTCTCATGTTATTTATCAGCTTCTGAATGAGCAGAAGAAAAAAGGCGTAGCAGTTGTCTGCGTAATTGAAGATCTTGATGTAGTACTTGAACTCTGTGACCGCATTGCGGTACTGTGTGGAGGAAAAATCAGTGGAGTGGTTGATGGCAGAACTGCAACCAAAGAAGGAATCGGTCTTCTCATGACGAAACATGAAAAAGGAGGGGTTGTCAATGAATAAAGAACCTTTCTTACAGGTAAGTAAAAGAAGGAACAAAGCCGGATGGCAGGAAAGACTGCTGATTCGATTTATTGCGCTGATCCTTGCACTGATCGTGTGCGGTGCTGTAATCGTCGCACTTGTCAAGATGAATCCGGTAGATGTATATAAAGCAATCTGGGATGGAGCGATGGGATCGGAACGTCGTATCTGGCAGACAATACGTGATACGATGGTTCTTCTGTGTATTGCAATCGGACTTGCTCCGGCATTCAAAATGAAATTCTGGAATATCGGTGCAGAAGGCCAGATCCTGATTGGTGGAGCCTGCTCCGCAGCGGTGATGATCTATGCAGGTGATAAAATGTCACCGGTGATCTTACTTATTGTTATGTTTATTGCAAGTGCACTTGGCGGCATGATATGGGGTATGATCCCGGCGGTATTCAAAGCATACTGGAATACAAATGAAACACTTTTTACTCTGATGCTGAATTATGTTGCCATGCAGGTGGTTACATATTGTATCGTTTTCTGGGAAAATCCAAAAGGTTCCAATACTGTTGGTATCATTAATCAGGCAACACAGGCAGGCTGGCTGCCGGAACTGTTTGGACAGAAATACGGCTGGAATGTTCTGATCGTTCTGATTTTGACTGTTGGGATGTTCATTTATCTGAAATACTGCAAACAGGGTTATGAGATTGCTGTAGTTGGTGAGAGTGAGAATACTGCAAAATATGCCGGTATCCATGTAAAGAAAGTTATTATCCGTACCATGGCAATCTCTGGTGCAATCTGTGGTATCGCAGGATTTGTTATTGTAAGTGGTGCGAGCCATACAATCTCTACTGCAACAGCAGGAGGGCGTGGATTTACAGCAATCATCGTTGCATGGCTTTCCAAATTCAATACTTTTATTATGGTGGCTGTATCTTTTGGTATTGTATTTATGAATCAGGGTGCTGTTCAGATTGCGACTCAGTATGGATTGAATGAAAATGCATCCGATGTTATTCTCGGCATTATTCTGTTTTTCCTGATCGGTGCAGAATTCTTTATCAACTACAGAGTAAAGCGTACAAAAAAATAGGAGGTAGATGCAATGAGTGTACTGACCATCTTTATTCAAAAAGCAATTGTCCAGGGCATCTGTATTCTTTATGGTGCGCTTGGTGAAATTATGACGGAGAAATCCGGAAACCTGAATCTTGGTATTCCGGGAATTATGTATATGGGCGGTATTGCCGGCCTGATGGGAGCTTTTCTTTATGAAAAAGATAACCCGAATCCGAATGCATTTATAGGTGTCCTGATATCGTTTGTATGTGCCTTTGCATGTGCAATGATCGGTGGCTTGATCTACAGTATCCTGACCATTACTCTTCGTGTAAATCAGAACGTAACCGGTCTTGCTCTTACAATCTTTGGTACAGGTTTTGGTAACTTCTTTGGTGGTTCTATTTCCAAACTTGCCGGTGGTGTCGGACAGATTTCTGTAAAAGTAACAGGAAGTGCTTACACAGCCAAAATCCCGGGATTATCTAAGATTCCGGTGATCGGACCGATTTTATTCAATTATGGATTTATGACATATCTCTGTGTGATCGTAGCGGTGGTTTTGTCTTTCTTCTTATTTAAGACAAGAGCAGGCTTGAATCTTCGTGCAATTGGCGAGAATCCTGGAACAGCAGATGCAGCAGGTATCAATGTTATCAAATACAAATATCTGTCTACCTGTATCGGAGCAGGGCTTGCCGGACTTGGCGGACTCTATTTCGTAATGGAATATTCCGGCGGAACCTGGACAGACAATGGATTTGGTGACCGTGGATGGCTTGCAGTTGCGCTGGTAATCTTCGCCCTGTGGAAACCACTGAATGCAATCTGGGGAGCGTTCCTTTTTGGAGCACTTTATATCCTGTATCTGTATATCCCGGGACTGGGACGAAGTATGCAGGAGGTGTTCAAGGCACTGCCGTATGTGGTAACGATTATCGTACTGGTGTTTACAAGCTTCCGAAAGAAGAAGGAGCACCAGCCGCCGGCGGGACTTGGATTACCGTATTTCCGTGAGGAGAGATAATAAAGGATTCCCGGTGATTATGGGATAATTAAATGAACCAGATGGGATTTTCGATAAATGTTCCTCTGGATACGTTTCAATTCAGAACTTCTAAGGTACCAAGGTGTACAGAACTTTGCTAAGAACAATACAGAAAATGCTGAACTCGCATCAAAGATGCTCAAACAGCAGCATTTTCTGTATCAACGCAAAAACCTGTACAACCAGGAACCTTCACGAAGTTCTTCAGGCGAGAACGTACCAGAGAAACATTTGCGAAAATTTTGCCTGGTTTTTATATTATCCTTGCTCTCACCGTACTTTATTTTGGAGTAGTGGCTGATGCCACTGGCGCCAGTGACCAGATATCAGCGCGGAGCGCGAGCCTGTGGGGCACCCATGGCAATTTAAAGTGAAGAAAATGAAGGACATGCGGGAAAGGAATTTTCTTATATTAATATATTGGATTATGGAAGGCTGATGTTTAATAAACAAGCTAGCCCCTTCCGTCATATACCATCATTTTTCTTCTAATTTTATATTGCATTCTTATAAAGTTAGTTATATAATACAGAAATATAAAAGAAAATTCTTCGGGGCAGGGTGACCGACGCAGTTGGAATTCCCTACCGGCGGTAAAGTCCGCGACCCGCGTAAGGCGGCTGATCCGGTGACTGGCACAAGTCAGAATTCCGGAACCGACAGTAAAGTCTGGATGAGAGAAGAACACGAATAATTCATACGTGCTCAGTACCCCGGGAAGATTATTCCCGGGATTTTTTTATGCAGCAGAAACTAATCTCCCCACTAAACTTATCTGCAGCATAGCGTAGAATTTTCTTTTAGAAAAAAAGAACAATTCAAAAAGGAGAGATAAGTATGAGTGAACAGGTTTTAAAAAGTGGAAACGTAATGGAGAGGAGTCGTACAAGAACGATCACACAGATCGCAATGCTTGGAGCCCTCGCCGGAATATTAATGAATTTTGAATTCCCGCTCCCATTCCTGGCACCATCCTTCTATCAGCTGGATTTCTCTGAGATTCCGGTACTGGTAGGAGCCTTCGCAATGGGACCGATCGCAGGTATCCTGATCGAAGTGGTAAAAGTTCTGGTGCATCTTGTAACAATGGGAACTATGACAGCAGGTGTTGGTGATTTTGCAAACTTCCTCTTTGGATGTACATTTGTTGTACCGGCAGGAATCATCTACAGACTGCATCATAACAAGAGTCGCAAACATGCCGTTATTGGAATGGCAGCAGGTACAGTACTGACAACAGCAGCAGCCTGCCTTATGAATGCATTTGTACTGCTTCCGGCATATGGCAAAGCATTTGGTATGCCGATCGAAGCATTTATTGAAATGGGATCAGCAGTACATCCTTCTGTAAACAGCCTTCTTGGTTTTGTAGCATTGATCATCGTTCCATTTAACTTATTTAAATATATTCTGATTTCTGTAATCGTATTCTTTATTTATAAAAGAATTCGTGTTATCCTTAAGGGAGACTGATTCAGGCACAGCAGACAGAGTGTGCAGAAAAGAGGAAACCCATGGGAAAGATTCATAATGTAGAAAAAATGACAGATAACCGTTTTGTCAATCTGTATCATGTGGATGCTACAAGTGTTCACAATACCCCGGTGTCTTATTACGTGGCATCCAGAGCAAAGGATGTTCCGGCGCTGAAACTGAAGACCGGACGTAATGATCCGGATGGTGTGATCATTTATAGTATCTATGGACAAAAGAAGGACAAGGTTGTTCTGGTACGCCAGTATCGTTACACATTGGGCGATTACATTTATGAATTTCCGGCAGGTCTGGTTGAGCCAGGCGAAGATTTCCATGAAGGTGCAGTCCGTGAGATGTATGAAGAAACTGGTCTTAAACTGGAACCTTTGAAAGTAGATCCTGCATTCGAAAAGCCGTATTTTACAACAGTAGGTATGACAGATGAATCCTGTGCAACTGTATACGGCTATGCCAGCGGTGAGATCAGTAAGGCAGCACAGGAAGACAGTGAGGAAATTGAAATCGTACTCGCTGACCGTACCGAAGTAAAACGAATCCTCAAAGAAGAACGTGTGGCAATTATGTGTGCCTATATGCTGATGCATTTTTTAAAGGATGAGGATCCATTTGAGTTTTTGAACTAATATAGCTGAAATGTCATGACCGCCTTGTGTGGATTGACATTTCAGTTTTTTTTTACACATGAATGTGAGGCGTTAAAGATGAAAGAAATAATGGATTTTTTAAAAGAGGAAGGAATCAGTCCGAAGCTGATTCAGGAGGTACAGGAGTTTTCTGCGGCTCATCCGGTGAAGGAGGAGCTGAATGGAAGGATTCCTGTACCTCATTTTTATTATTATGGCAAAAAAGTGTGGGAGGAAGCCCTGGCAGCACTTTTGTGTGGAAAGAATCTATTGCTTTCAGGTGAAAAAGCCACGGGGAAAAATGTACTTGCGGAAAATCTGGCAGCAGTTTTCGGCCGTCCTGCCTGGGATATCTCATTTCATGTCAATATGGATGCGTCTTCGCTTATCGGCACGGATACTTTCAGAAACGGGAAGGTTGAATTCAGACCAGGACCAGTATACAGCTGTGCGTGCAATGGAGGCTTTGGTATATTCGATGAGATCAATATGGCAAGAAATGAAGCACTTGCAGTTTTGCATTCTGCATTGGATTTCAGGCGGGTTATAGACGTTCCCGGATATGAAAGAATAACTCTGGCAGACGATACTCGCTTTATTGCAACGATGAACTATAACTATGCAGGAACACGAGAATTGAATGAAGCACTTGCGTCAAGATTTGTAGTGATCCGTATGCCTGCACTTACACTGGAAGATCTGCAGAGGCTTTTAAGAGAACAGTTTCCAGATCTTTCTTCTAAATATAATAAGCAGTTTGGATTACTTTTTATGGATATCCAGAAAAAATGTGAAAGTGGAGAACTGACTTCAAAAGCAATGGATCTTCGTGGACTCTTGGATGCAATCAGCCTGATGCACAAAGGAATTCCAGTCAGAGATGCTCTTGATCTTGGCGTGACAAATAAAATATTTGACAGTTATGAGCAGGCTCTGCTCAGCGATGTGATGAATGCCAGGATTTCCATGAAACTCAAAGCTTCGGAGGTGTTTGATGGATGACCGGATCTTATACAGAAGTACAGAGACGGGCCGCCAATCAGATTTGGGGTGCTGCTGGTCATTATGATTTTGAACCAATGTTTCTGGCAATACACAGTCAGGAAAACAGGCCGGATTTTTATATGAATCTGGTCATAGGACTTGCATATAAATATTTTGGCGAAAAGACACTTACAGAACTTTTTGTGCGATGGCAGGGAGATAGCCGGCAGCAGATGCTGGATGATCTGGCCTGGCTTTATATAGAACCGATCGTGTACAAGCTTGAAATTCCGATTAGACCGGCACTGGAAGATGTGCGGATGGATTACGCAGAAGCTTTTTTTGCAGGAGAGTATAAGCTGTCACGGCAGGAATGGATGAGCAAAAATCAATTGGTATATACCCTGCAGTCTGCCAGGTGGAGCAGAGTATCAGGCAGAAAACTTCCAGTGATGACGCCATTTGAGAAAAAATTGCTTTTGGCTCTGACTCCGGAAAATAAAGTGTCACAGGAAGAAATTATAGAGAAACTGGTAAGTATTTACAAAACTTTTTATTTATTTGATGGGAAAAAGCATATCAGAAAACCATTAATGCTCCATTTTACTGGAACAGCGGCCAGGCTGCTGACTCGAATCATGCCGGCTCAACTGGTAAAGACAGACCGGGTTGTGGTAATGCGTTCTTCACAGGCTGACAGCAGCCAGAATGGAATCATGCAGAATAAAAGCAGCAGTCATATGATCTTAAAAAAAGAAGAAACCGATCATGCATATATAGAAAACTGCTTTGGAAGGTCACTGTATTCAAAACAGGAACTGGCAAGGACCGAGAAAGAACTCTGTAAAGGAAATCACGCAGGCTGCCACGTATGGTTTACGGATGGAAAATATATTCCAAAAGAGAAAATATCAGCAGAAAACCGTTATCTAAGAAATCAGGCACAGCTTCAGATGGAAAGAAACAGAATATATTATTATAAAAATCAAAAACTGTATCAGAGTATTATCGCACAGCTTTCGTCACAGATAAGAAATTGTATGATGGTTCATCAGCAGCCGGATATACTGCCTGGCAGATCTGGACGCCTGGATCCTGCGAGAGTGTGGAGATCGGAATATGTCATGGATAATCGGGTCTTTCATGCTAATTATGAAGAGAAAAAGCCACTGTTTACGGTGGATCTTCTTTTGGATGCGTCTGCGTCAAGATTACAGTATCAGGAAATGATCGCTGCGCAGGGAGTGATTCTTTCAGAAAGTCTTCAGGCATGTCATATTCCGGTCAGAGTTTCGGAATTCTGCAGTGTACGCGGATATACAGTGCTTCGGATTCTGAAGGCATTTGAGGAGAAAAAAAGTGATGACGTTTTTCGATACTTTGCAACTGGCTGGAATCGTGACGGACTTGTCATGCGGGAGATGAATGAACTTCTGAGATCCCATAGTGAATCAGCTGACCGTCATCTGCTTATTTTACTGACGGATGCGGAACCAAATGACAGTTTTCGTATACAGTCTTCAGAACAGTTTCCATTTGGAAAGGACTATGGAGATGAGGCAGCTGTTAATGATACAGCGGCTGAAGTGCGGGCATTGCAACGAAAAGGCATCTGTGTTTCTGCTGTATTTATGGGAACGGATGCAGGCGCATTGAAGGCAGAAATAATTTATGGAAAAGAATATACCAGAATACAGGAGGTCGGACAGTTGGCCAGGGCAGCAGGTTTGCTGATCCAGAAGGAAATAAGTAAAATTGATTTATAAATATGATAAATAAATAACAAAGATGTTATGGAATAGACAAATAAAATTGTATACAATATTCCTGTATATTTATAAGAATAATAGACAAATTTAACAATAACTATTGTTTTTTAAACGAGAAGTTTTATAATAATAATTGCTAAGCAGAGTGTATGGTAAGCTGATCTGCCATACTTTGACAAAAATATGACAACTGTGAATTGCAGTAGAGGGAGGGATTTAAATGATCAGTTTTATTTTGTGTCTGGCACTTCTGATTATCGGTTACTTTACCTATGGTAAGGTCGTTGATAACACTTTTGGACCAGATGATCGTGAAACCCCGGCGGTAAGCATCAACGACGGAGTGGATTATGTAGTGATGCCACAGTGGAAACTGTTCCTTGTACAGCTTCTTAACATTGCAGGATTGGGACCTATTTTTGGTGCGATGCAGGGTGCATTGTGGGGACCAATCGTATTTCTCTGGATCACGTTTGGTACAATTTTTGCCGGCGGTGTTCATGACTACTTCTCTGGAATGATCAGCGAACGTAATTCGGGAAGCTCAGTAGCAGAATTTACAGGTAAATACCTCGGCGGTGTTATGCAGAACATCATGCGAGTATTTTCAGTAGTACTCCTGATCATGGTTGGTACTGTTTTTGCAGTAGGTCCTGCAGGTCTTATTGTTACACTGTGTAAGAATGGCGGGCTGTCAGGTGTTCTTACCACTACACTGTTCTGGCTTATTCTTATTCTGGTTTATTATTTTATTGCAACATTTATTTCCATTGATAAGATCATCGGTAAGATTTACCCGGTATTTGGTCTCTGCCTGATCATTATGGCAGTTGGTGTTATCATAGGAATCTATACAAACCCTGAATTTACGATTCCTGAAATCTGGAGTCATATGTACAGTATGCATCCGGCAGGAACACCAATCTGGAGCTTTATGTTTATTACTGTAGCCTGTGGTGCAATCTCCGGTTTCCATTCTACACAGTCACCATTGATGGCTCGTTGTATGAAGAGTGAGAAACAGGGTCACTTTGTATTTTATGGTGCAATGGTTGCTGAGGGTATCATTGCTCTGATCTGGGCAGCAGCAGGATGTGCTCTTTATGAAGTTACAGGCGGACTGAATACAGGTCTTGCAGAAATTCTTTCCGGTGGCCAGTCAGCAGCTATCTATGATGTATGTTCCAAGACAATGGGTGGTGTTGGTATTGCACTTGCGATGATCGGTGTTGTTGTATGTCCTATTACTTCAGGTGATACGGCTTTCCGTTCAGCAAGACTTACTCTGTCTGACTGGTTCCATATTGATCAGGGAAGATACGCTAACAGACTGAAACTTTGTATTCCGGTTCTTGGTGTTGGCGCTGTTCTTGGTATTGGTAATGCAGTTGGCGCAATTGACTATACAGTTATCTGGCGTTATTTTAGCTGGACAAACCAGACACTTGCAATGATCGTTCTCTGGGCAGCATCCATGTATCTGGTAAGTGAAAAGAAAAACTTCTGGATCACAGCAGTTCCGGCCACTTTTATGAGTGCAGTTTCCAGTACATATTTCATCCTTGCACCGGAATGTCTTGGCGGTCTGATCAATTCCAAAACGGCAGAAGGCGCAGTTGTTTATAATACAGCTGTAGCTTATCCGATAGGTATTATTTTTGCAATCGTACTTCTTGTTATTTTCCTTCGCGCAGCGAAGAAACATGCAGCTGCCTGAAACTATTTTAAGTGAGGTCTGATATCATGATTTTTAAACCACATCCACTTAGTACATCTCAGCTTCCGGCACCGGAACTTGAGGAAGACAGAAAATCCTGTCGTAAGGTCGGCCCCTGTGGGATCGGAAAGAAAGCAATTTACCTGAACAGCTTTTATGTAGACAGGTGCTATTATATTCCTTTTACGGCGGTCCGACGCGTCTTTAAACGCGTGGCTATGAGTAAGGGTGGATTTTCTGGAAAAGGAATGTTTGCCAGTATTCCGTATCTGGTTGTGGAGTATGATGACGGACAGCAGAAACAATGCAATTTCAAATATGAAAATCAGGTAGATGATCTTTTGAAACTGCTTTCAGCTGAGCAGCCACAGATACGGCTGCTCAGTGAGGCCGCGGAAGCGAAGCTGGAAAAGCAGAAAGCAGAGAAAGAACGGGAGCTGCGTTCCAGACCGGAAATAACCACTCAGTCACAAAAAGAAGTGGCAAAGCTTCAGAGGGCCATTGATTACCTGGACCAGAAACCTCAGTTAAGTGAGAATCTGAGCCGGGCGGCGGGAAGACGACGGACCTATCAGTGCACAAGCCCAAGCTATCGCTGGGTGGCAATGGCAATTACTATGCTGGGATTTGTAGCAGTGGCGGCAGGAATTTATTCATTTATTGTACACAATGATTTTGCAGTATACTTTCTTTTGTTTGGTATCGCTGCTGTTTTTACTTTTGCCGGTTTCAGTGTTCTGCCAACGGCACGTAATAATCGAAAAGCAATCATGAGCCAGGATGAACAGGCACGAAAGCAAATGGAAGATTACGTTAAAGGTTATCCGGATTTTCCGGTACCTGCCAGATATGCTCACCCGACGGTACTGAAACGGATGCAGAGAGTGATCGAACAGGGACGTGCAGAAGAAAAAGGCCAGGCACTTGAAATTGTCAAGGAAGATCTCAAAGCATTGAACAGTGATGTGAAAGTATCGCAGGAAGAATATGATGAGGTAGTTGCGATTAAGCCAATGTTTTTGAATGCTATGTATCAGTAAAGCTGCTGTGAACGGAGTGGACAGTAATTCAGTAAAAATAGAATCAGTAAAAATATAAAATAGCGGGTTGACAAGTTCTGGGCTGACGTGTTATATTTTCATCAGTTGTAGTGTGTAACTCGATTTCAGGAGGCATTAACTATACATAACTAGGAGTGTTTATGTATATTAGTGCCTTTTTTTGTACAAAAGTTGCTGTAAACAGTAACAAAAACCGGTTGATTAAGGCACTTATGCATACTCACTTCTACCAAATATATAGAAGGAGAGTGTCAGATGAAAGACAAGATTTTTGGTGTTTTACAGCGAGTTGGACGAAGCTTCATGCTCCCGATCGCAATCCTTCCGGTAGCCGGACTTCTTCTTGGTATCGGAAGTTCTTTCACCAATGCAACAACGATTGAGACATATGGCCTGACAAAGATTCTGGGTGACGGAACACTGCTTCATTCCCTGATGGTGATCATGAACAGCGTAGGAAGTGCAGTCTTTAATAACCTGCCACTGATTTTTGCAGTTGGTGTTGCAATTGGTATGGCAAAGAAAGAAAAAGAAGTTGCAGCTTTATCAGCAGTTATCGCATTTTTCGTAATGAATACAGCGATCAATGCGATGCTGACAGTTACAGGACAGATTCTTGCAAATGGAGAGATCGCAGAATCCGTTCTTGAGGGAACGATCACTTCTGTCTGCGGTATCCAGTCACTGCAGATGGGCGTTTTTGGTGGTATTATCGTAGGACTTGGAGTAGCAGCTCTGCATAATAAATTTTACAGAATACAGCTGCCGAATGCACTGTCATTTTTTGGAGGTACCCGTTTCGTTCCGATCATTTCCACGATCGTCTATATGTTTGTGGGAATTCTTCTGTATTTTGTATGGCCGGTAGTTCAGAACGGAATCTACGCTCTGGGCGGTCTTGTAACAGGAACCGGTTATGTTGGAACACTGATTTTTGGACTTATTAAACGTGCTCTGATTCCATTTGGTCTTCATCATGTATTTTATATGCCATTCTGGCAGACTGCTGTCGGTGGTACAATGGAAGTTGCAGGACAGATGGTACAGGGCGGCCAGAATATTTTCTTTGCACAGCTAGCTGATTCTGCAAATATTGCACATTTCAGTGCTGACGCAACAAGATACTTCTCCGGAGAGTTTATCTTTATGATCTTCGGACTTCCGGGAGCTGCACTGGCTATGTATCAGTGCGCAAAACCTGAGAAGAAAAAACAGGCAGGAGGCCTTCTTCTGTCTGCAGCGCTTGCATGTATGGCAACCGGAATTACAGAGCCGCTGGAATTTTCATTCCTGTTCGTAGCTCCGGCACTGTTTGCTGTTCAGGTAGTTCTGGCAGGTAGCGCATACATGATCGCACATATGCTGAATATTGCCGTAGGACTTACTTTCTCCGGTGGATTCCTTGATTTCTTCCTGTTTGGTATTCTTCAGGGAAACGCAAAGACAAGCTGGATGAGAGTTATCCCGGTTGGTATTATTTATTTCTTTTTATATTATTTTATTTTCAAATTCATGATCAAAAAGTTTGATTTCAAAACGCCTGGTCGTGAGGATGATGATGTAGAAACAAAGCTTTATACGAAGGCTGATGTAAATGCCCGCAAAGAGGCACAGAATGGTGCTGTTGAAGCTGGTTCTTCTGATCCGGTCAGCGAGGCAATCACAAGAGGTCTTGGTGGTAAGAAAAATATCAGTGATGTGGACTGCTGTGCAACACGTCTTCGTTGTACGGTTAAGGATGCATCTCTGGTAAACGATGGTATTTTAAAGGCAACAGGTGCATCAGGTGTGGTTCATAAGGGACTTGGCGTACAGGTTATTTATGGTCCAAATGTTACCGTTATCAAATCAAATCTTGAGGATTATCTGGAAACAGCACCAGATACTCTGGAAACACCGGCGGAAAGTGTTGAAACACCGGAAGTAAGTGAGCAGAAAGAAGATGCCGGACAGAAAGTTGTCGACCGCATTGTGATTTCCAGCCCGATCACTGGTGTAGCGGCTGAGCTCTCTACAGCACCGGATGAGGCATTTGCCCAGAAGATGATGGGGGATGGTGCGGTAGTTACACCGGAAGATCCTTATGTACGTGCTCCTGAAGATGGAGAAGTTGCCTTTGTCTTTGACACAAAACATGCAATTGGATTTGTAACAGAATCCGGAATCAGTCTTCTGATTCATGTGGGAATCGATACTGTAAAACTGAATGGTGAGGGATTTGAGGCACTGGTAGAAAGCGGGCAGGAAGTGAAGAAAGGAGATCCGATGCTGAAACTGGATCTGGATTATCTGAGCAAAAACGCACCTTCTATTGTATCACCGGTTCTTTGTACAGAGCTGGAGGATAACCAGAGAATCCATCTGTTAAATGAGGGTCAGGTCAAAGCAGGAGAGCCGCTTTTCGAAATCGAGGTTCTTCAGTAAGAACTACCCGGATGGGGAAGAGATACGGATGTTGTACAGGATAGCAAAAATTTTAAATCATAATTCCTTTATGGGAATCCAGGATGAAAATAACCAGGAATGTCTGGTTATGGGAAAAGGAGTTGCTTTTGGCAAGAAAGTGGGACAAACTGTTCCGGTCACTGCGGAAGCAAAGGTTTATTCATTGAAAGAAATGACAGAGCGAGGAGAGGCAAAAGATATCCTCAAATCGGTTTCACCACTTTGTCTGGAGTTTGCAAACGAAGTGCTGAATCAGGCGGAGCAGGAATTTGGCAAAGTAGACCGGACAATTCTTTTTACCATGGCAGATCATCTGGACTTTGCGATCCGCCGCATTCAGAATGGAGAGCAGATCAGCAACCCGCTGACTGATGACATCCGTGTTATGTTTTATAAAGAATATAAAGTAGCCAGTTGTATTCAGGAACTTCTGAAGGAAAAACTTCAGTTGGAGATAGATGAACATGAGATTGGCTATATCGCCCTGCATGTGCATGCTGCCATCGTAGATGAAAATGTTTCCCAGGCAATGGAGATTGCCAGAACAGTCCGCGAATGTATTTCTCTTGTAGAGAAAGAAACCGGAAATTCTATCGACGTCATGTCACTCGGATACAATCGTCTGATGAATCATGTGCGCTATATGGTAGCACGTGCAATCCATGGTGAGAAATTAAAAATGAATCTGAATGAATATATGTCCGTAAAGTTCCCGGAAGCATTTATGGCAGCAGAGCGAATCTGCCGTCAGATGGAAAAGAGCCTGAAGCTTCCGATTCCGGACATTGAAATCGGATATCTTGCCATGCATCTGGAAAGAATGTTAGATACGGATATCAATGAGTAAGATATAAAGTTAAATGTCACTGTCGAAGGTAACTGTAGGATAAATATAAATACAAAAACATAATATAAAAGGAGAACAAAACTATGAAAACATTTGAGTATACAATTAAAGATGAACTTGGAATCCACGCAAGACCGGCAGGACTTCTTGTAAAAGAAGCAAAAAAATTCGAATCTGAATGCACCATCACAAAAGACGGCAAAACAAAAAAACTCACACAGCTTATGATGCTTATGTCTCTTGGTGTAAAACAGGGTGACACTGTTACTGTAACAGCAGAAGGCGCTGATGAAGAAGCTGCAGCTGCTGCATTAAAAGAATTCTTTGAGAATAACTTATAATTCGCTGGAACGACCAGAATCAGTTTACATTTGAATTCAGGGAGGAAAAGGAATGCAGTGTTTTCAGGGAAAATCTGTATATAAAGGAATCGCGATGGGACCGATCGTGGTTCTTAAGAAAAATGATTATCAGGTAAAACGTACCCGTATCGAAGATACAGAAGCAGAAGTAAAACGTGTGGATGAGGCATTAAAAGCATCTCAGGAACAGCTGCAGAAACTGTATGACAAGGCTGTCAGAGAAGTTGGCGAAGCCAGTGCTGCAATCTTCGAAGTACATCAGATGATGCTGGAGGATGAGGATTATCTGGAGGCAATCCAGAATATGATCCGTACAGAACAGGTCAATGCCGAGTATGCGGTTGCGGTTACCGGCGATAATTTCGCAGAGATGTTTGCTTCCATGGACGATGATTATATGAAAGCACGTTCTGCCGATATCAAAGATATCTCTGAACGTCTTGTACGTAATTTAAGTGGACAGGGAGATGTGGATTTAAGCGAAATCGAGCCATCTGTAATTGTAGCGGATGATCTCAGCCCAAGTGAGACAGTCCAGATGGACAAAGATAAGATCCTTGCATTTGTAACAGTTCACGGATCTACCAATTCTCATACAGCGATTCTTGCGCGTATGATGAATATTCCGGCACTGATCGGAGTAAAAATGGATCTGGAAGCTCTTCAGAGTGGAGTGACAGCGGTTGTAGACGGTTTCCAGGGAATGGTTACTTTTGACCCGGATGAAGAGACAAAAGCACAGACTGAAACCAAAATACAGGAAGAAGCTGAGAAACTGAAGCTTCTTCAGGAACTCAAAGGCAAAGAAAACATTACTCTGGACGGACGTAAGATTAATATTTATGCAAACATTGGAAGCGTTGGCGATATTGGTTATGTGATGGAAAATGATGCCGGCGGAATCGGACTTTTCAGAAGTGAATTCCTGTATCTTGGAAGAAACGATTTCCCTACTGAGGAGGAACAGTTCCAGGCTTACAAGCAGGCAGTACAGATGATGGCAGGTAAGAAGGTTATTATCCGTACATTGGATATCGGAGCCGACAAACAGGTAGATTATTTCAATCTTGGTAATGAAGATAACCCGGCTATGGGATACCGTGCAATCCGTATTTGTCTGAGACAGCCGGAAATTTTCAAAACTCAGCTTCGTGCACTTCTCCGCGCAGCCGTTTATGGAAATCTTTCTATCATGTATCCGATGATTACTTCTACAGAAGAAGTAAAGAAAATTTATGAGATCGTAGCAGAAGTAGAAGAAGAGTTGAAAGCACAGGAGATTCAGTATAAGATTCCGGAACAGGGAATCATGATTGAGACTCCGGCAGCAGCGATCATCAGTGATAAACTGGCAGAGATGGTTGATTTCTTCAGTATTGGAACGAATGATCTGACCCAGTATACACTGGCAATTGACCGCCAGAATGAAAAACTGGATGAGTTCTATAATCCACATCATGAAGCAATCCTGCGTATGATCCAGATGGTTGTGGACAATGCGCATAAATGTGGTAAATGGGCAGGTATCTGCGGAGAACTTGGAGCAGATGCAACTCTTACCGAGCAGTTTGTACGTATGGGACTGGATGAACTCTCTGTAGCACCATCCATGGTTCTGAAGCTTCGTAAAATCGTTCGCGAGATGAAAGTAGAAGAATAAGTAAATAAGAAAAAATATCAAAAATGAAAACCGTTTTCATATTGACACTCTATCAGAATGTGCTATAATATGAAAACGGTTTTCATTTTGGGTAAAAAGAAGGAAGAAATTATGGGAACGAAAGCACCTTATCAGACAAAACAAATGAAACAGATACTGGCTTATCTTCAGACGATAGAGGGTACACATGTGACGGCCGCAGATGTCTGCTCCTATTTCAAAGAGCAGGGAATCAATGTCGGAACAACGACAGTTTATCGTAATCTTGAGAAGATGGTAGAACAGAGGCTTGTTGCCAAGTATAACGTGGATGGGACGAGCAGTGCCTGTTTTGAATATCTCGGAGCAGAAGAACATTGTCATAAGACCTCCTGTTTCCACTGCAAATGTGAAAAATGTGGAAAACTGATTCATCTTCACTGCGAGGATGTGGTTAAACTGGAGCAGCACCTGATGGACAGTCACGGATTTCGCATGGATCCGTGCAGAACGGTTTTTTATGGAATCTGTGAAGAATGCAGAGGACTGGAAGATGACAAAAAAGAAACAGAGACTGTACATATCAGGGCAAAATAAGCGGAATATAAGGTAACGGAGTAGAATGCTGAGACAGAAGAAAGCAGGTATAAGGATGAAAAAATGGATCACTGGTGCGCTAGCAATTCTGCTGGGTGTGATGAGCATTGCGATTCCTTTTTCAGGAATGCACATAGCAGAAGCTAAAACAACGGAGGAAACAGACAGGAAACTGAATATTGTGACAACCATTTTTCCGGAATATGACTGGACAAGAAATATTCTGGGGAACAGGGAAGCGGATGTGAATCTTACGATGCTCCTGGATAATGGGACAGACCTTCATAGTTTTCAGCCGGCAGTGAAAGATATTATGAAAGTATCCAGCTGTGATCTCCTGATTTATGTGGGTGGAGAATCCGACCAGTGGATTGAGGATGCACTGGAATCGGCTCAGAATAAAGATATGAAGACGATTAATCTGATGGAAGTCCTTGGCGATACGATTAAGGAAGAAGAAACAGTTGAGGGTATGCAGGACAGTGAACACGAACATGGTCATGAGGACGAGCATGCCCATGAGGGTGAGGATGAGAAGGAATATGACGAGCATGTCTGGACTTCCATGCGAAATGCTTCTGTGATCTGTGACGCGATTGCAGAAACGCTTGAGGAGATGGATCCTGAGAATAAAGAAATCTATCAGACAAATGCTGAGAACTACAAAGCAAAACTTTCTACACTGGATCAGAAATATCAGGAAACGGTAGATACAGACAGACAGAATACGCTGATCTTTGCCGATCGTTTTGCATTTCGTTATCTGGTCGATGATTATGGACTGAACTATTATGCAGCTTTTTCCGGATGCTCTGCAGAGTCGGAAGCAAGCTTCAAGACTGTGACTTTTCTTGCGGGTAAACTGGATGAACTGGGAATAAAAACGGTATTGACGATTGAGAAGTCCGATGACAGGATAGCACAGACCGTGATTGAAAATACAAAAAAGAAAGATCAGAAGATCCTCGAGCTTAATTCCATGCAGTCGATCACTTCGGATGAGATTAAAAACGGAGTGACATATCTTTCTGTGATGGAAGATAATCTGAAGGTTCTGAAAGAAGCACTTAAGTAGGAAAAGAGGAACAACAATGGCACAGCTTACATGTAAAAATCTTACATTGGGATATGATAACCGGGCAATTCAGGAAGACCTGAATTTCTCTATTGATGCAGGTGATTACCTTTGCATCGTAGGTGAAAATGGTTCCGGTAAATCTACATTGATGAAGACACTTCTTCATCTGCAGGCACCGATCAGCGGCAGTATTGAACTGGGAGATGGCCTGAAAAAAAACGAAATTGGTTATCTGCCGCAGCAGACGCTGGTGCAGAGAGATTTTCCGGCATCCGTGAGGGAAATTGTGTTATCTGGATGCCAGAGTCGTTGTGGATGGAGACCTTTTTATAACAAAGAGGAAAAAATGGTTGCCCAGAGAGCCATGGAAAAAATGATGATCCAGGATCTGGCAGATCAGTGCTATCGCGAACTTTCCGGAGGGCAGCAGCAGCGGGTTCTTCTTGCAAGAGCTCTTTGTGCAGCACAGAAGATCCTGCTTCTGGATGAGCCGGTTTCGGGACTTGATCCGAGAGTGACAGCAGAGATGTACCAGCTGATCAGGAATCTGAATAAAAAAGATGGAATTACGATCATTATGATCTCACATGATATTGCGGCGGCAGTAAAATATGCAACACATATCCTGCATATCGGGGAGCATTGCTTCTTCGGAACAAAGAAACAGTATCTGGAAAGCAGTCTGGGAAAGGCGTTTACTGGACAGGAAGGAGAGGACGAATAAGATGTTTGAGACACTTTGTATGTATTTTCAATACCCGTTTGTGCGTTATGCATTGATCGTTGGGGTACTGATCGCATTATGTTCTTCACTTCTGGGCGTGACTCTGGTATTGAAACGTTTTTCCTTTATCGGTGACGGACTTTCTCATGTGGCATTTGGTGCAATGGCGATAGCATCTGTCCTGAATATTACCAACAATATGCTGTTTATCCTGCCGGTAACAGTAATCTGTGCGATCCTTCTTCTTCGTGCTGGTCAGAACACAAGAATCAAGGGCGATGCGGCGATTGCCATGATCTCTGTCGGAGCCCTGGCAATCGGATATCTTTTGATGAATCTTTTTTCCACCAGCCCAAATATCTCCGGAGATGTATGCAGTACATTGTTCGGCTCCACATCGATCCTGACATTGACAAAAGGCGAGGTATGGCTGTGTGCAATCCTTTCTGTTGTGGTTGTTGCTATTTTTATTCTTTTTTATAATAAAATTTTTGCAGTAACATTTGATGAGAATTTTGCCAGAGCGACCGGAACGAAAGCGAATGCCTATAATCTGCTGATTGCAGTTGTGATTGCAGTGATCATTGTACTTGCAATGAATCTGGTAGGTTCACTTCTGATTTCAGCACTTGTAATTTTTCCAGCGTTGTCAGCAATGCGGTTGTTTAAATCTTTCCGCTCGGTAACGATCAGTGCGGCAGTGTTGTCCGTTTTAAGTGCTACTGCCGGCATTCTGATCTCCATTCTGGCAGGTACTCCGGTTGGCTCCACGATCGTGGCAGTGGATATTGCTGTATTTCTGATTTCTTATGGCATTGGAAGGATTACGGGAAGATAAAAATATCTCAGCCGGAGCTGGATCCCCGACTGAGACAGTATTTTAAAAATGTTGGTTTATAACAGGAATTCTTGTAGAACTCAGATTTCTACGAGGATTCCTTTTTCTTTGTCATAATGGCAGTATTTGCCATTTGCGGAGATGAACGGCTGATATGTATCGGTACGGGTGTCTTTGACATAGACAACACCGGTTGCGATCATCTCAACAAGAGAGAAACGTTTGCTCAGGCTGGAAATCCACGCATAGGTCTTCTCGCTGTCAGAGTCAGCTGCAAGCAGACTGTAACCGCCGTCACAGGCTTTGAGAGAGAAATAGATTTTTTCAGGTTTTACAATTTCTCTGAAAACCTGACTGGTAATGTAAGAAGAGAAATTCTCCTTTACAAATTTCTGGAAGGTTTTCGTGGTATAAACTTCTCCGGATACTTCATCAGTGATTCTGTCTCCACGCTCCAGACGGTTCTTGATCAGAGTCAGAACTTCGATCGTCCAGTTGATAAAGGAGATACTGCTGTAGGTCATGCTTTCCTGAAGCTGGTCGATCAGCTTTTTTGTCAGGACATTTGATTTGGCCGCTTCGTTAAAAAGTTCTTCGTTCATAATGTTCCCTCCATAATAAATGTATGTGGTAATTGATAATTTTTATTATAAAGTGCGGTTGTGCAAAAAGCAATGAAAAACAGGTGAAATATCATAAAAATTGTATAAAATACACATACTTAGCACTTGCTGTTGCTTGAACCACATATTTTGATTATGTTGCAGAAAAATAGGGAATCAGTTACAATAGAATCAGGTGTGAAATCAGAATTCAAAATAAAGAAGAGAATAAAATCTGCCGACAGTTCGGGGCAATTGATGGGATGGAAACAGAATGAAGAAGGATAAAGATAAGAAACTGACTTATTTTTTGAGAGCCGCGATGATGGTTCTGACAACGATACTGATCGTATTGTTTCTGGTGATCATGTCTATGGTGGGCAAAATACAGGGAACAGCCAGGGTAGTGAATTATGCGGGATTTGTCCGGGGCGGTACACAGAGGATGGTTAAGCTGGAAATCTCCGGTGCACCGCAGGATAAGATGTATGAGACGATTTCTTCTTACATAGAGGGGCTCCGAAATGGCAGTGAGAAACTGAATTTTGTACGTCTGGATGATGAAGATTTCCAGACTAAGATGGATGAACTGGAAAAATATTTTGATGAATTGAGAAGTGAAATCCTCCTTGTTCGCGAGAAGGGTTATGAGAATACAGAAATTATAGAAAAGAGCGAAAAATTTTTCCAGATCTGTGATGAGGCAGTAGGTTTTGCAGAAGTCTATTCACAGAAAAAAGCGACCGGACTGGATCATCTGGAAAAAATCGTATTGGTTGATATTCTGGGACTGGTATTGATCATTGCTACGGAACTGATAAAGGTGGTACGTTTTGCTGCACAGAATAAGATTTTGCAGAAAAAAGTCTATCTGGATGAGGCGACAGGCCTTCCAAACAAAAATAAGTGTGAGGAGATCCTGAATGAGACGGAGCCGATACCGGTGAATGAGCTGGTGGCAATGTGTGTGTTTGATCTGAACAATCTGCGAACGATCAACAACAATCTGGGACATGACAAAGGGGATGAGTATATTCGCTCTTTTGCAATCCAGCTCCGTGAGGCGGTACCGGAAGAATTTTTTGCAGGTCGTGATGGTGGTGATGAATTTATTGCGGTTCTGAAGGGACTGGACCATGAGGGCGTTCGGAAATGTCTGCAGAACATCCGCAACCAGGCTGCAGAATATTCCAGACAGCATCCGGAAATGCCAATCAGCTATGCAGCCGGTTATGCACTGTCAAGTGACTTTGAAGGCAGTACGATGAGAGAACTCTTCCGTTTGGCTGACAAAAACATGTATATTGATAAAAACCGTGCAAAGATGGAGGAAGCAGCAGAGAAACAGAGGATGAATATTCGTCTTCTGGAAGAAATTACAGAAAAGGGGTTTCAGTTTACGGACTGCATTTATTGCGATGCGCTTTTGGATCAGTATTATGTACTGCGCGCAAGCTCACGATTTTTCCTGGCCGAGGATGGAAGCTATTCCGGAGCTGTTGAGCAGATCGTGCAGGAACTGGGAACGGATGAGAATCGCAAGAGTATGAGAAAGAAATTGCAGATTTCTTATCTTGCAGAACAGATCAAGGACAAAGGCGAGAAGCTGGAGCTTCCATATCAGTACAGGAAAGAGGACAGTATTTGTCGAGGACGAATGACAGCACTGTTTGTAAATAATACCGAAGATGGCAGGCTTCATCATTTCATTCTGGGATTTGAACCATTCCAGAATAAAAATGAAAACACAGCAGATGAAAGGACTCGACTGAATCGATATTATGAACAGCTGAAACAGTCCATTGTTGAAAATGAGAATTATGCGGAGGCACTCCTTCAGACTGCAAATGCAGTCTATACTGTGGATCTGACGAATGATAAGCTGGAGAATGTTTATTATCATGAGGCAGCATTTAAGGTTGAAAATGATATACAGACACCATGTTCTTATAGCGATTATTGCAATAAACGGAGTCGGTATGTGACCGAAGATACTTTGGAGAACTACAGAATCGTTGATTCTTCTTTCAAACTACTGAAGCGATTTGCTACAGGTGCGAAGCAGGTTACAGTAGAATACTGCGAAACGATGGGAAAAGAAAATAAGCCGGTATGGCTGCAGAAAACAGTTCTGATGTCCAGAGATATGGTGTATGATGCGAATACAGATAAAGAGAGTTCCGTAGTCCATGGAATTGTTCTGTTTAAGAATACTTCAGATTTCCATGAAAAGGAACAGCAGGAAAAAGCGCGTTTGCAGATGGCTTATGAAGAAGCGGATTCTGAAAACAGAGCCAAGACGGAATTTATGAATCGCATGAGTCATGATATTCGTACGCCGATCAATGGAATCATGGGAATGGTAGATATCATCCGTAAAAACAGGGATGACCGGGAAAAAGTTGATGACAGTCTGGATAAGATTCAGCTGTCTACCCGACATTTGCTGGAGCTAGTCAGTGATGTCCTCGATATGAGCAAACTGGAAGCTGGTATGTTTGAGATTCATGAAGATGTATTTGATATGAATGAGCTTATGGATGAAGTTGCTGCACTTGTGGATGCTCAGCTGGTTGAATCCGGTATTACACATTGCAAGCACAGAAGTAATATTCAGCATACTGCCTTGAAGGGAAGCTCCCTGCAGCTGCGGCGTATCATGGTCAATCTTCTGAGCAATGCAATCAAATATAATAAATCAAATGGAACAATTGATACATATGCGGAAGAACTTTCCTGTGACGGTACAACCGTGTGGTATGAATTTAAAATCGTTGATACCGGAATCGGTATGAGTGAAGAATTTATAAAAGAACAGCTGTTTAAACCTTTTACACAGGAAAAGAATGACGCCAGAACACTGTACAGAGGAACCGGTCTGGGAATGTCGATCGTCAAGGCGCTTCTGGATAAAATGGGAGGTTCTATAGAAGTAGAGAGTCAACTTGGAGAGGGAAGTACTTTTACTTTCCGCCTTCCGTTTAAAGTTGATGAAAATGCCATCGAAACCAAAAAAGAAGAGCAGAGCTCAGGCGAACAGAAGCTGGAAGGAAAGCAGATTCTTCTGGTTGAGGATAATGAGATCAACATGGAGATTGCAGAGTTCTATCTGAAGGAACTGGGAATTGTGGTTGATAAGGCATGGAATGGCAAGGAAGCGATTGACAAGTTTGAAGAGTCAGCACCGGGAACTTATGATCTGATTCTGATGGATATTATGATGCCGGTTATGGGCGGCAGAGAAGCAGCCCGTCGTATACGGACACTGGAGCGACCGGATGCAGAAACGGTGCGTATATATGCCATGACGGCGCAGGTTTCTTCCGAAAGTGTACATAAATGCCTGGCTTCCGGAATGAATGGACACATTGCGAAGCCGATTGATGAAAGCAAACTCAGAGAAATCCTGACCAGATGTGAAAGCGTGAAAAAGCAGAAGGATTAACATAAAATAGAGATACGATAAAGCAAGATCAAAAGTTCCAGTGAATTTTTGTTATCGCTAATCAATTATGTGCTGGAGACAGCCCGAATTGAGAGTGGAAATTCACTGAAATATACTCCGGCAGGTGGTAAGATCACCATAGATATCAGGGAGATTCCGTTTGACAGGGAAAATTATATTGCATATAAGATTGTAGTTGAAGATACTGGAATTGGGATGAGTGAAGACTATCTTCCACATATTTTTGAAGAATTTTCCAGAGAACATACAAGTACGGAAAGCAAAGTAGTCGGAACAGGTTTGGGGATTCCAGAGCTGCTGTTCCGATCGTAGCCATGACAGCGAATGCTTTTGAAGAGGACAGGCAGAAGACACTTGATGCAGGCATGAATGCACATGTATCAAAGCCGGTGGATATGAATGTTCTGTTCCGAGTGATGGCGAAGTTCATCTGATTTCGCTGTCGTTATAATATATGGAAGAAGCACAGTAAATAGCTGCATGAGGAGGAGCTGTCCATGATACAGCAGAAAAAGATTAATGTTGAAAGAATTCTTCGCGTCAACAGAGTAGGAGCATGGAGAATAGAAATTGAGGATGGGAAATCACCGAGATTTTATGCAGATGCGGTGATGGATGAATTACTTGGAATCCAGGGAGAAATCTCACCGGAAGAGCGATTTACATTTCATCGGGCACGTGTACATCCGGATGATATGCAGTTATTTCTGGAATATTCAGATAAACTGTCAGAGACAAAATCAGAAATCGTATATCGCTATATTCATCCTACATTTGGAGAGATGTTCGTACGTTGCAGTGGCATAAGAGATAGGTCTGTAGTGGATGGTATTTCCATTATGGGAATACATCAGGACATTTCAGAGACGGTACGTTTGGAGAAAGAAAAAGAAGCGGAACGTCGTCTGGCGGAACTTAATGATACACTTCGTAAAGAAAAGATAGAACAGGAAGATTATTACAAAGAACTGCTGGAAATGCAAAGTTGTGGTGTCCTTGCATATACAATTCCCGGGCATAAGATCATTCATATGAATGCACAGGCTTTGCGGATGTATGGAGTGGAGAACATTGAAGAGGCACAGTCCAAACTCGGTACTATGCTGAAAAAAGTAATCTATCCGGATGTGGACGTAATAGAGAAGTTGAAAAGACTTCACAAAGTAGATGATATGGTTGATTATGAGTGTATCATCGGAAAAGGTGAGCCGAATGAATGTCATGCACTTGCTACAACGAAAGTAATCCGTGTTCCATCGGGAGAAAGAGCCGTGATCACCACATTTCTTGATGTATCAGAGATGGTAGTACTTAAGAATGCACTGCAGAAGGCGGAAGAGGGAAACAGGGCAAAATCATCCTTTTTATTTGCCATGTCACACGATCTGCGGACTCCGATGAATGCAATTATAGGATATGCAGAACTCATGGAGCGGCACTGGGGAGACAATGAGCTTACGACAAATTATCTGCATAAGTTGAAGGGAGCGAGCCAGTTCCTGCTTGCATTGATAGGAAATGTACTGGAAATTGCCCGTATTGAAAGTGGTAAGGAAACTTTGAATGAAGCACCATGGAATCTGAAGAAAATAAATGATACGTTGGAGATCGTTCTTGACAGAGAAATTCTGAATAAACAGCTACATGTAGCACGAAATATAGAAATTCAGCATGCAGATGTATATTGTGATTCGCTGAAGATTCAGGAGATTATCATGAATCTTGTAAGTAATGCAATTAAATATACACCGGATGGAGGAAAAATAGACGTAGATATCGAGGAAATGGAGGCTGTCGGAGAGGATTCCATAATTCTGCGGATTTGTGTTTCGGATACGGGAATTGGTATCAGCCAGAAATATATTCCACATATATTTGAGGCATTTACACGCGAGAAAAATTCTTCGGAAAGTGGTATAATGGGAACTGGTCTAGGACTGCGTATCGTAAAATCCTTTGTAGATTTGATGGATGGAAGCGTGATCGTACAAAGTGAACCTGGAAAAGGCAGCAGTTTTATTGTTGAGATTCCATGTCGGATCGTATCGGAAGAAGAACGTATTGACCAGGCAGAACAGAGCATGCCAGAGAACTTTCTGAAGTGCAAAAGAATTCTTCTTGTAGAAGATAATGAATTAAATGTGGAAATTGCAAGGACAATTCTTCAGGATGTACAGGCAGAAGTGGAAGTAGCTGCAGATGGCGCGATTGCAGTTGCAATGCTGCAAAAGGCTCCTGTCGGGTATTATGATGTGATATTAATGGACATACAGATGCCGAAGATGAATGGGTATCAGGCAACAGAGGCGATTCGAAAGCTTCCGGATGAAAGAGCTCAGGTTCCGATCATAGCGATGACCGCAAATGCATTTGAAGAAGACAGACAGGCGGCGTTTGCAGCAGGAATGGATGATTATCTGGCTAAACCGATTGAAATTGATAAATTACTTCGCAAAATAGTAAAGGTATTAGAAAAGAAGTAAAAGACGTCAGATAGGGAAATTGCAATTCAGACGGAGAAAGAGATATTATGGAGATCAAAATTCGGACAGCGAAAGTAGAAGATGCAGAGAAATTGCTCGACATTTACAGCTACTATGTGAAAAAGACAGCGGTGACATTTGAATATGAAGTTCCATCGGTCGAAGAGTTTCAGGAACGAATCCGGCATATTTCTTCTCATTATCCATATCTTATCGCAGAGGAAGAGGGAGAAATTATTGGCTATTCTTATGCAGACCGTCTGCGTCCGAGGGCAGCTTTTGGATGGGATGTGGAGATGACAATTTATCTGAAACAGGATATACGACGAAATGGTTTAGGACGACATATGTATACTCTTATGGAAGACATCCTGAGAGAGCAGGGCGTTGTAAATGCTGTTTCATTGATTACAAAGCCGACAGATGAATATTCTGATTTTAATAGTGTACAGTTTCATGAAAAAATGGGATATAAGCATGCTGGTGAGCTGAAAGACTGTGGCTATAAATTCAATAGATGGTATGCACTTTTGTATATGGATAAACAGATTGGAATTCCACAGGAAGAGATGCCGCCAATCAGAGATTTTGACGAAGTGCGGGAAAAATTTGGCCTGTAGATTTTTCACGAGGAGAAAGTTTATTATGTGCTATAAAAACGGAGGTTTGAATGATTTACAAGAAAGTTGAGATTAAAGTAGAAGGTTATCAGGAAACTGCGGATTTGTATACTTATATTCTGGACAATTCTGTGGAAATGCGTCCGAATCGAAAGCGCCCGGTCATTGTGATCTGCCCGGGTGGCGGTTATACAATGACCTCTGACAGGGAGGCAGAACCAATTGCCATGCAGTATCTTGCAAGAGGATACCATGCAGTGATCCTTCGTTACAGTGTAGCCCCGGCGAGATATCCACTGGCACTTCTGCAGCTTGCGAAGTCTGTCGCATATTTAAGAGAACATGCAGAAGAATTTCATATTGATACTGCTAAAATTATCCTGCAGGGATTTTCGGCGGGTGCCCATCTGGCTGCAAGTCTTGGGGTATTCTGGAAGGAAAAATTTATCTCCGAAGTATTGCATACAGAAACAGAAATAGTGAGACCGAACGGCATGATCCTCAGTTATCCGGTCATTTCCTCCGGGAAATTTGCACATACGGGGTCTTTTGAGGCATTGCTTGGAGCTGACAGCAGTGATCCTGAAAAAAGAAAAAAGCAGTCGCTGGAATTTCAGGTAACAACGGATACTCCGCCGACTTTTCTCTGGCATACGGTCACGGATGATTGTGTCCCGGTTGAGAATTCCCTGTTATTTTTTGAGGCATTGCATAAATACAAAGTGCCGGTAGAACTACATTTGTACCCGACAGGTGTTCACGGGCTCAGTCTTGCAAATGAAGAGACATGTCATGAAGATGGTGGATGTATTCAGCCGGAATGCCAGTCATGGATGGAACTTGCGTGTACATGGATCAGGAATTTATAAAAAAAGAAAAAGGTGTTCCATAAATCGGAAGACCTTTTTCTTTTTGTGAAATTTTTTGTAACGTTTCCCATACATATATCGTCATATATGTGAAGGAGGACAAAACTGGTAGAGAGAGGAGAAACAAATGCTGAATATTCAGGAAGTATATGAGCAGTATTTTACTGTCGTATACCGTTATCTGCTCTCGCTTTCGCACAATACCCATATTGCAGAGGAACTGACGCAGGAAACATTCTTCAAAGCACTGAAAAAAGTCGACGATTTCAGAGGTGACTGTGACCTGCGTGTATGGCTTTGCCAGATTTCCAAAAACACGTACTATGACTATCTGAAGAAAAACAAGAAGTATGCACCGGAATCTCAGGACGAAAAGAAAGAAAGCTTTCCCTCAGATCTGCTTCAGAATTTTTCAGATAAAGAAACTGCACTTCAGGTTCATAAGGTTCTTCACAGACTTTCAGAACCCTATAAAGAAGTTTTTTCACTTCGTGTATTTGGAGAACTGTCATTTGGTACAATTTCCTCGCTGTTTGGCAAAAGCGAAAGCTGGGCAAGAGTTACTTATCACAGAGCATGTAAAAAAATCAGGGAGGAATTGGATCATGAAGATCAGTTGTAATATTATTGAGGACCTGCTTCCGCTTTATGTGGACGATATGGTCAGTGAGGACAGCAGACAGCTTGTGGAAGAGCATTTGAAAGCGTGTCCGACATGCCGAAGAATGCAGGAAGAAATAATGAGGGAAAATCATCTGACAGATGTTAAAAAAGGCAGTGATTCTGTACAGACAAATAAAATGGAAGCAGAACTGCTCAAAAAAATTCGCTGTAAGATTCGTAAAAAGAGAATTGCGTCGGTACTCCTGGCAGTTGCCATTGTTCTGGCAGCCGGTGGAATCGGGCATTATTGGTATTATGATAAGGAAAATTACATTTCCTGGGACGAGGCAAACATATCTGTAAAGGATGGAAAAGTATATTCTACGGTAAATCCATTGGGAAGGATGAAATCAATTCTGTCCGTAGACCAAAAAAACATGTTTTACATGCTGTCAGAAACTATGTGGACCCACAAAGAATATCCATCCGATTCAAACACAGAAAATGAACTCTGGAATCTGCAGGATTTTCAGGAAGCATATGAACGTGGAGCAGATACAGTTACTGATGAAACATCTTTTCCAACAGGAATTGAACATGTTTATTATGTAGATCCGGAAAATGTAAAAGAGGCTTTTAAACTCTGGGATTATCAGGATGAACCTGAGAAGGCGCAGCAGAAAGAAGAAGAGCTGGCCGCGAAATGCCACCTGATCTGGAGCGCATATTAAAGTGGATTATCATGAGTATTCTTCTGACAGTGGCGGCAGAATTCTTAAGCAGCCCATGCTATCATAGTTCTTTTGTAATCTAATCATAGAATCCGGTACAGCTTTGTGGTAAGATAGAACAAAAAGCAAGAAAGGACTGCACCAGAATGGGAAATTATCTGAATCCGGATAACAGCAAATTTCAGAGAGCGGTAAATTCTGATATTTATGTGGATAAAACAGGACTGATAAAATATACGAATCGTGTAATAAATACCATGCAGGCATATGTCTGTGTCAGCAGACCGAGACGTTTCGGAAAATCTATGGCGGCAGATATGCTGACTGCGTATTACAGCAGAGGGTGCGATTCCAGAGAATTGTTTGCAGGCCTGGAAATTGCGAAAGATGAGAATTTTGGCGGATACCTGAATAAATATGATACGGTTTTTCTCAATGTACAGGAATTTTTGAGCAGAAGTTCTGATGTGAAGGAATTAATTGCGAGAATTAAGCAAAGAGTAATTCGTGAGCTGACAAGGCAATATCCGGATGTAGAGCTATTTGATTCGACAGATCTGGCAGAAACTATGCAGGATATCTACACAGAAAGTAAATGTCCGTTTGTGCTTATCATAGATGAGTGGGACTGTATTTTCAGAGAATTCAAGAATGATAAGGAAGCACAGGAAAAATATCTGGATTTTCTGAGGGATCTTATCAAAGACAAGAGCTATATTCATCTGGCATATATGACAGGAATTCTTCCTATCAAAAAATATGGTACGCACAGTGCTTTGAATATGTTTGATGAATTTTCCATGATCGATCCGGGACCGCTGGCTTCTTATGTAGGCTTTACGGAAAGCGAAGTAGAAAAACTCTGCGGAGAATACCAGATGGATATAGACGAGATAAGAAACTGGTATGATGGATATTCTTTTGAAGAAGTTCCGTCTGTATACAGCCCAAAGTCTGTTATCAGTTGTATGAGGCTTGGCAGGTTGGGAAATTACTGGAACCAGACAGAAACATTTGAAGCACTGCAGCTTTATATCGATATGAATTTCGAGGGTCTGAGGGACGATATCTTAAGTATGCTCGCAGGAGAGGAAGTTCCAGTAAATACAGGAAGTTTTACGAATGATATGGCAACCTTCCGTACAGAAGATGATGTCCTGACACTGCTGATTCATTTGGGATATCTGGGGTATCGTTATGCGACAAAGACAGTATTTATTCCAAATGGAGAAATTCGTGCAGAATTTGTGAATGCAGTTTCAGTATCAGATTGGGGAGAAGTATCCAATGCCCTTAAGAACTCAGCGGATACGCTACAGGCAATCTGGCAGGGTCGGGAAAAACAGGTTGCAGAGGGAATTCGACAGGCGCATTTTGAGACTTCACATATTCAGTATAATGATGAAAATGCATTGAGTTATACGATTTCTCTGGCACTTTATGCGGCAAGAAATTTTTATACGTTTCATAGAGAATTATCTGGTGGAAAAGGATTTGCAGATCTGGTATTTATTCCGAGAAAACGTTTTATGGATAAGCCGGCATTGGTGGTGGAACTGAAATGGGACAAAGATGCAGCAGGTGCAATTACTCAGATCAGAGAGAAAGAATATTGCAGAAGTCTGGAAGAATATCATGGAAAACTTTTGCTGGTTGGAATTAATTATGACAAAAAGACAAAAGAACACAGCTGTAAGATAGAGGAATACAGGAAATAAATTGTATGAAAAATATTATTGAAATCAACGACATTACTGCACTGGAACTGGATGTTTATGCGAGAACATCCGAGGTGCAGCTTCTTAGATATAATGAGCCAAATCCAGGACTTTTTATTGCAGAGAGCCCAAAGGTGATCGAGCGTGCATTGAAAGCGGGGTACGAACCGCTTTCTTTTCTGGTTGAACATAAAGATCTGGATGGAGAGGCAGGAGATATCCTTGCGCGTTATCCGGAAATCCCGGTATACACAGCAGAATATGAAACACTTGTCAAAATGACCGGTTATGCACTGGCAAGAGGGATGCTCTGCGCCATGAAACGCCGAACACTGCCTTCTGTAGAAGAAATCTGTAAGAACTCCAGACGTGTTGCTATACTGGAAAATATTGTGAATCCGACCAACATAGGGGCGATTTTCCGCAGTGCGGCAGCACTTCATATGGACGCTGTTCTTTTGACAGGAGGATGCAGCAATCCACTCTATCGAAGAGCGGCCCGCGTAAGCATGGGGACAGTTTTCCAGATTCCATGGACTTATTTTGACAAAAAAGCTTCCTGGCCGGAAGATGGTATGAAAGCAATCCAGAATCTTGGATTCAAAACCGTGGCAATGGCACTTAGAGAAGATTCTTATAGTATTGATGATCCGAAGCTTCTTGCTGAAGAGAAGCTTGCAGTCATTCTTGGCACCGAGGGAGACGGACTGGCATCACAGACGATTGCGGACTGCGATTATACGGTTAAGATTCCCATGGCTCATGGTGTGGATTCTCTTAATGTGGCAGCTGCAAGTGCTGTGGCATTCTGGGAACTGGGTAGGAAACGATAGTTGAGAACGGAATGAACAGTAACAAATTCATTGACGATACAAAAGCGAAACAGATTATGACAATTAAGGTACAGCTGTGATCACAGTAAAATCCGGAAGCAAGACAGTTAAATGCAAAGTAACTGTTAAATAAAATCTAAATTAAAAAGTGAGTAAAAAGTTCTCCAGGAGACATTGTCTTTTGGGGAACTTTTTACTATAATGCAAAGGATAGTTATCAGAAGGAGAAGAGTCAAAAAATGCTAAAAAGATTTTCAAAATACATATGCCAGAGTGTAGCTGCCATGATCGGGCAGTCCGTCTATATTCTTGCGGATACTTTTTTTATATCATTTAATTCAGGAGCGAACGGTCTGGCGGCTCTTAATCTGATCCTGCCGGTGTTTGGAATCATGTTCGCGATAGGCTCGATGATCGGAATAGGATCTGCAACAAGATATGGGATCAGCAAAGCCAAGGGTGAAGATGCAGATCATTACTTCACACAGTCAATAAGCTGGAGTCTGGTGTGCAGTGTTCCATTTATACTGATCGGTATTTTGACCCCGGATAAATTTCTGGCGCTTCTTGGAGCAGATGCAGGTCTGGTTGAGCTGGGAAAAACTTATCTGCGGATCGTTCTCATCTTTGCACCATTTTTTATGTGTAATTATTCGGTAACTGCCTTTGCAAGAAATGATAATGCAACTTCAACGGTAATGGCAGGTTCACTGACTGGAAGTGCTTTTAATATTGTGTTTGACTATATTTTTATGTTCCCTATGGGACTTGGATTTTCCGGTGCAGCACTTGCAACCGCTTTTTGTCCGGTAGTGACTATGCTGGTATGTTCTACTCATTATCTGAGCAAAAAATGCAATATTGGTTTCAAATGGAAAAGATTGTCTCTCAGACATCTGATTTCCTGCTGTCAGCTTGGTGTGTCAGCATTTGTAGGCGAAATTTCTTCTGCAGTGATCACGTTCATATTCAATATGCTGATTCTCGGACTTACCGGAAGTACCGGAGTTGCTGCTTACGGTGTTGTAGCAAATATGTCACTTGTAGGGATGGCAATCATGAACGGTATGTCACAGGGGGCGCAGCCGCTGATCAGTGAAAGCTTTGGTAAAGGTGCAGCTGATGATGTAAAAAAACTTCTCAGCTGGGCTTTGAAGAGCGTAGTGGCAGTAGAAATCATTCTGGTTGCTCTGGTCTGGATATTTACCGATCCTTTCATAGCTGTTTTTAACAGCGAAAATAACAGGCTGCTTCTGGAATATGCACATACAGGTCTTCGGTTATATTTCCTGGGATTTTTGTTTGCAGGAGTGAATATCATGCTTGTTGCATATTTTTCTGCAACGGCAAATGCGCGTCCGGCAATCATTGGTTCATTGCTGCGAGGTGCAGTTGCTATTGGAGCATGTGCGATTGTACTTTCCATGATTTGGGGAATGAATGGCGTGTGGCTGTCTTTCCTGACATCAGAAATTATCACCTTTGCGGTTCTTCTGATTCTTGGAAGAAATAAGGAAAGCAGGAAAATGAATGAATACGTTTGATATTATACTTCAGCAGGTTGGATTATTCGTTATTTACATTCTGGCAGGCCTGCTTCTGGTCAAAACAAAAGTGCTGAACAGGGAAACTTTGGAACCGATTTCAAAATTTGTGATCAAAATGGCATTGCCGCTGATGGTTTTTATTAATATCACAGATGGAACAGACAAGAAGAACCTGTATGAGTCGTGGCCGATTCTTGTGATTGCGGTCGGTTTTTATATCTGTATATATGCAGCAGGAGCAATGGCAGTGAAGTTTTTTAAACAGCAGGAAAGTCGTGTCGGAATCTATCGGGCGATGCTGCTGTTCGGAAATATCGGGTTTATAGGACTTCCAATGATCTCAAGTGTTTTTCCGGAAAATGGAATTTTGTATGCTTCAGTATTTATGCTTATAGACCAGTTTATGCTGTGGACTCTAGGTGTGAAGCTGACATCTCCGACGGGTGAAGGAGGCTTCAAGCTGAAAAAAATGATCAACCCTGCAACAGTGGCAATTGTGCTCGCAATAGTACTGAAGTTTACGGGGATAAGGATTCCGATTCTTCTGGATACTGCCTTTTCAAAAATAGGATCTACCGCATCTCCACTTGCAATGATTTATGTAGGAGGAATTTTTGCAGGAATTTCATTAAAAAAATATCTCAGGGAAATTTCTCTGTATGGAATTGTATTGCTTAAAATGATTCTTGCACCGGTCTTTCTGTTTTTGATTCTCGGACTGTTTCCGGTTTCAGGTGAGCTGCGTCTTGCAACGTCATTGATCGTTGGGATGCCGACTATGACGGCGGTTGTCATGATGGCGAATGCGTCCGGGCTTGACGGAGATTACGCTCTGGGTGGTGTATTTATAACAACGATCAGTGGAATTATTACACTTCCGGCAGTATGTTGGCTTCTGCAATATGTATTATAAATATGAAAGAAGGGTATCAATTTTCAGAGGAAAGTTGGTATCCTTTTTGATTTATCTTTTCAATAAGGAAACATGAAAATCCTTGCATGATAGCCAGAATTAGTCTATACTAACTACAGAGTTAGATAAAAGAAACTCTTGTGCAAATAAAACAGTCGTGGTCTGGTACAGAGACCGGAGGCCGGGCTGAAAAGTAGTAGAAAGGGGATTTATCATGTACCTTGAGATTGAGAAAGTTGTAGGAAGAGAAATTCTGGATTCCAGAGGAAATCCGACAGTAGAGGCAGAGGTTTATCTTCTGGATGGCACTGTTGGCAGAGGAACTGCACCGAGCGGAGCATCTACCGGTGAATTTGAAGCGCTGGAACTCAGAGATGGAGATAAAGCACGTTACCTTGGAAAGGGTGTACAGAAAGCAGTCGAAAATATCAATACGGTAATTAATGAAGCAATTGAAGGTCTGGATGCAAGCGATATTTATGCAGTAGATGCGACCATGATTGCAGCAGACGGGACAAAGGATAAATCAAAGCTGGGTGCAAATGCAATTCTTGCTGTATCTATCGCATGCTGCAGAGCAGCAGCTACGGCACTGGAGATTCCGCTGTATCGTTTTCTCGGAGGTGTATCTGGAAATCGTTTGCCAGTACCGATGATGAATATTATAAACGGTGGGTGCCATGCACTTTCATCTGGACTGGATGTGCAGGAATTTATGATCATGCCGGTTGGAGCACCTTCTTTTAAAGAATGCTTAAGATGGTGTGCAGAAGTGTTCCATGCGTTGGCTTCTATTCTGAAAGAACGCGGACTTGCAACATCCGTAGGAGATGAAGGTGGATTTGCTCCGGCGCTGAAATCAGATGAAGAGGCAATTGAGACGATTCTGGAAGCCGTGAAGAAAGCTGGATATGAACCAGGAAAAGATTTTAAGATCGCAATGGATGCAGCTTCTTCTGAATGGAAGAGTGAAAAGGGAAAAGGATATTATAAACTGCCAAAAGCAGGTACAGAATATACAGCAGAAGAACTTATTGAACACTGGGCTAAACTCTGCGAGAAATATCCGATTATTTCCATCGAGGACGGTTTGGACGAAGAAGACTGGGAAGGATGGCAGAAACTTACTGCAAGACTGGGAGATAAAGTACAGCTTGTTGGTGATGACCTGTTTGTAACCAATACAGAAAGACTGGCTAAGGGAATTGAACTTGGTGCTGGAAATGCAATCCTGATCAAGCTGAACCAGATTGGTTCTGTTTCTGAGACATTGGAAGCCATTAAGATGGCACATAAAGCAGGATACACAGCAATTTCTTCACATCGTTCAGGAGAAACCGCAGATACAACGATTGCAGATCTTGCAGTTGCACTGAATACCTGCCAGATCAAAACCGGTGCACCAAGTCGTTCGGAGCGTGTGGCAAAATACAATCAGCTTCTCCGCATTGAAGAAGAACTTGGCGCAAGTGCCGTATATCCGGGCATGAAAGCATTTAATGTAAAACAGGATTAAAAAAAATTACCTTCTAAAGCAGAACAGATCCCCGGCAGCAAGCCAGGGATCTGTTTTTATCTCTATATCACATGGGAGAGTCCTTTTTGCAGGGCAAGGATCTTATTATAAATTGCATCAGCCAGTGCGGCATGACCTTTTTCATCCATATGTTCACGGTCAGTAACACTTGGAGCAGCAAAATCAGATGCGTTTAAGAAGGCAGCATGATTTTGGAGTGCAATCTTGCGGTATTCATTAGCCAGATTTCTGGAAACCGCTACAGAAGCTGCATCAAATTCCGGATCAAAATCGGCATCTCCGACGCCAACGCCCAGGTGGATTGGCGAGATGACAAGCAGATCAAAATGCCGGGACGCATTCTGACGTGCTTTTCGGATTACCTGATCAAGTCCTTTTGCGATCACACTGGCGGATGCTCTGTAGCGTGTCTTACAGTCATTCGTGCCGAGCATGATGATCATGAGGTCAATTGGGTTATGCATCTCTACTGTGACTCCAATCAGATCCAGTCCGCGGCGGCCCTCACGCAGCTCATCCTGAAAGACAGTTGTTCTGCCGCAAAGTCCCTCTTCTATAATGTGATATCCAGATCCGAGTTTTTTCTGTAAAAGTCCGGTCCATCTTATATTTTCATCATAACGTCCGGATTTATCCGGCTTATATCCCCAGGTATTCGAATCACCAAAGCATAAGATATTCATAAGATCACGCTCCTTAACCAAACAAAATCATACAAACATACCAAATAAATATGCTGATATAATAAAGGTATTTCATTGAATTGTCAATGATAATTTTCAGAAATGAAAAGATGGTCATTTTGTTTTTTAGGGGAGATAGAATTTAGGAAATGGTTAATTAAATATTGCAGATCAGGAAAAAAGAGAATATAATGGATATAAGTTAAATAAAACTAACTTAAACCATGAAAAAACTATTTCATGGATATAGCATATACTGTAAACAGAAGGGCATTTTGATTGGGGTGTCTGAATGACAATCATAAAATGCGCAAGGGAGGAGAAGAATGAATTTAAACGTATTTTATGGAATTTTGATTCCGTTTATCGGCACATCAGCCGGTGCGGCCTGTGTCTTTTTTATGAAAAAAGACCTGAACCAGTGGGTACAGCGCTGTCTGACCGGGTTTGCTGCGGGTGTCATGGTAGCAGCATCTGTGTGGAGCCTGCTAATCCCTGCACTTGAACAGTCAGAAGGAATGGGAAAGCTCTCTTTTGTACCGGCAGCAGTTGGCTTCTGGGCAGGGGTGCTATTCCTGCTTTTGTTGGATCATATTATTCCACACCTGCATCAACAAACAGATAAGGCGGAAGGACCGAAGAGTCGTCTGCAAAAAACGACTATGCTTATATTGGCAGTTACACTTCATAATATCCCGGAAGGAATGGCAGTCGGTGTCGTTTATGCTGGTTATCTGACCGGAAACGTGCAGATTACGTTGATGGGGGCACTTGCACTGTCACTTGGAATTGCAATTCAGAATTTCCCGGAGGGGGCGATTATTTCCATGCCTCTGCGTTCTGAGGGAATGGGAAAAACAAAGGCATTCATTGGTGGTGTTTTATCAGGAATCGTGGAACCGATTGGGGCAGTGATCACAATCCTGGCAGCAGGACTGATCGTCCCGGCATTGCCATATCTTCTGAGCTTTGCGGCGGGAGCCATGCTCTATGTTGTTGTGGAGGAACTGATCCCTGAGATGTCTGCCGGGGAACATTCGAATATTGGAACGATTTTCTTTGCAGTTGGATTTACGCTGATGATGATATTAGATGTGGCATTAGGCTAAGTGTGTATTCTGATGGTTGTATAAACCAGTGGCGGTATGAGGAAGACTTGCGGCATCTTTGTAGATATAGAAGATGCCGCCCAGGAATCCAAAGATCAGACCTGCATAGCCACCGGAACAAAGAACAATGGTTGCTTTGACAAGTGCCGTTGTATTGTGAAGAAACAGACAGATCAGAGCACCGGCAAAAAGTCCGAGAACTGTCCATTCGAGTACCAGAACAGGAAGAAAAACGGATGCGGTAGAAGATTTTTTTGAATGTTTGCTGATATAGTTCCATATTGTTTTATACATTGTAATCCCTCATTTCTTAATGAAAAGTAATTGTTTTTTGATTTATTTTCATTATAGTGAGAGATTGTAAAGCAGGAATGCATAGTAATGAAAAATCTTTGTAAAATTTATGGTTTGGGTCAAAAGCTTTACATACAATAAATAAATGCATGAATGGAAATGAGATATTTATGCCGGATCAGAAACTTGATAATCTTTTAAACCTTGCAATGGATGCTACGCCACAGGAGCGGGCGAAGTCGGAAAATCTGAATGTCGGATATGATTCTACGACCAGGCTGTGGGATGTGATCGTAAAATACAGTGAACCGGAAAGAGGACTTGGTGGTGATGGAATTCAGGTAGTTCCGCTGCTTGGCGGTTATGCTGTGGTTACTTTACCGGAAACGGAGCTTGATGCATACTCTGACAGAGAGCAGGTGGAATTTATAGAAAAGCCGAAAAGACTTTATTTTGAGACTTTTGAAGGGAGAGAGGCGAGCTGTATCCTGCCAGTACAGGCTGAGTTAAATGGGCTGACCGGTGAGGGGATTCTGGTCGGTATTGTTGATTCCGGAGTGGACTATTTTCATCCGGATTTCCGGAACGAGGACGGCAGCAGTCGGATTCTGCGATTATGGGATCAGAGTGTGAATGGAAATCCACCAGAAAGTTATGTGACAGGAACAGAATATACAAAAGAAGAAATAGATAAGGCGCTTGCACTTGAAGAAACTGAGGGCAGGCGCCTTGTTCCGTCCAGGGATTTCAGTGGACATGGTACTGCAGTTCTTGGAATTGCAGCGGGAAATGGGAGAGCATCAGGTGGAGTGAACCGTGGTGTTGCGTATGAAAGTGAACTTCTGGTTGTAAAGATGGGAAATGCACGAGAAAATTCTTTTCCAAGGACAACGGAACTGATGGAAGGGATCGATTATCTTGTCCGACAGGCAGTGCAGATGGGGAAGCCGATTGCTATCAATATCAGTTTTGGAAATAACTATGGTTCCCATCAGGGAGACTCATTGTTGGAAACTTATATCAGCAACGTAGTGAATGTGGGACGTTCTGTCATTTGTGTTGGAAGCGGAAATAATGGGAATGACAGAATCCATACGGCGGGACAGCTGCGTCAGGGACAGACAGAGACGATAGAAATGAGCATTGGGACTTATGAGACAACTCTGAATCTACAACTGTGGAAAGCATATGCAGACGAGATTGAAATTTCCATAGAAACGCCATCCGGTGAACGACTGCCGACGCTTTCTGAAAAAATCGGTACACAGAGATATCGTGCGGGGGAAACGAATCTGTTGATTTATTATGGTAAACCAGGGCCTTTTCAGGTGACACAGGAGATTTATTTTGATTTTATTCCTGTGGGGACATATCTTACCAGCGGAATCTGGAAGATTCATCTGCAGGGAAAACGAATCCGGGAGGGTAACTATAACCTGTGGCTCCCAGGAGGAAACGTCCTGAACCCGGTGACTGGATTTTACCGACCGGTGGCATCGGAGACATTGACGATTCCCTCCACGGCAGCGAAGGTGATCACGGTAGGAGCCTACGACTCCAGATTAAATGCCTATGCAGACTTTTCCGGTCGCGGTGGAGAGAGACTTTCTTATCCAAAACCAGATCTCGTCGCACCAGGTGTCAATATCACTGCACCCGTACCGGGCGGCGGATATGCTAACGTAACCGGGACATCATTTGCCACACCATTTGTGACCGGATCGGCAGCACTTATGATGGAGTGGGGAATTGTAAGGAGAAATGACCCATTTCTATGGGGAGAGAAGGTAAAGGCATATCTGAGACGAGGCGCCCAGCCACTGCCTGGTTTTGAGAAGTATCCGAACGAAAGTGTGGGGTGGGGAACCTTATGTACAGCACAAAGTATCCCTTATATGTGAAAGTAAATGTTGGGTAAAGAGTGAAGATTTTCATTCATCCGGGTTTGTTTCATTCATTGCGGAATCAATATACATGCACAATACCCCGGATGCGGCTGAGAGCAATAAATAGTCAGGTCTTTCCCGATTTCCGGACTGTAAATAAAATATATGCAGAACCATCAAATCAAAAAGAGTGGGGCATGTATATGACTGGTGATATATTTTTCAGCTACAGCAAAGTGTACAAAAACAAATAGACAAAAATATGAAATATGTCTAATTTGTTCCTCGATTTTCTATGAGAAAAAGAGTAAAACATAGGTAAATCAAAAAAGAGAGAAATGCATTGCTTAGGACAGGTCACAAGAAGTAACCGGATTACAGAGAGCCGCAGATGATGAGACACGGCAGAAGGTATTTTGTGATATCACCAGGGAGCATCCCACTGAATATTAAAGTAAGCCGGGACGTAGTCTTCACGTTACAGAAGAAGCTGTTTATACTGACAGTAGTAAGAGGTTATATCAGATGTGAGATGACTCCCACCTCTGTAGGTGGTGAGCAACAAAATTATATCAGTGGTGGGATTCAATCTCCCATCTGATATAGCCTCCGGCAGGATTGCAGAGATGCACAGAAGAATATGTCATGCATTGCATGACGTGCATCTCGCAGCAAGAATGCCGAGGGCATTCTTGAATTAGTAATAGATAGGACAACGCAAAGTGGTACCGCGGAAATTTCGCCTTTGTTATCCAAATGGATAGCAGAGGCGTTTTTTATATACAAAATATAAGAGAAAGAAGAGGACAAGATTATGAGTGGAATCTTAATGATGGTAATAGCCATTGTAGTGCTCGGAGGAGCATATCTTCTGTATGGCCGTTATCTTCAGAACAAACGGGGAATTGATCCCAAAGCTAAAACACCAGCATATGAGCTGGAAGACGGAGTTGATTATGTACCAGCTGATACAAATGTAGTATTTGGGCATCAGTTTGCGTCTATTGCAGGAGCCGGCCCGATTAACGGACCTATTCAGGCTGCAATTTTCGGATGGCTTCCTGTTTTACTCTGGATTCCGATGGTATTTATGATGGCAGTAACATTTACAGCACTTGGTATGACAATTACAAAACTTTCAGGAGCTCTGTTCACAACAGGCCTGGATATGGGAAATACCTTACAGCTCATTTTTGCGATATTACTATTGATACTTGGTGTACTGGTAGCAATTCAGGGTGTTAAGAAACTGTTTGAAAAACAGAAAGCTTAACAAATAAGATTCTGGTCAGTAGCACTTGGAGAAGCAAATACGTTTATATAGTTAATGACTTTTCATTAAAAGTCAATGTGCTTTTAGAAAAAAATATGCCCCATATACCACAAGGTGATATATGGGGTATATTTATGCTAAAAAGCAAGAATTCCGAGATGTTCCAGAAGAATTTTGACGCCCAGAAGAACCAGGATCAGACCACCGATAAATTCTGCTTTGCTTTTATATTTGCTTCCGAAGAAGTTGCCAACGATAACTCCGATGATAGAGAGTACAAAGGTTGTGATACCAATAATACTAATTGCTTCAATGATCGGAGTATTAAGAAAAGCAAACGTGATGCCGACTGCGAGCGCGTCGATGCTTGTTGCAACAGCAAGAACAAGCATGTTTTTGTGATCAATCGGAGCATCTGTGACTTCGACGATTTCTTCTTCATTCCATTCACGGACGGCTTCAATTATCATTTTGCCGCCGATGAAACCAAGAAGGATAAATGCGATCCAGTGGTCAATGCTGGTGATGTACTTCTGGAACTGGCTGCCAAGAAGCCAGCCGATGAGCGGCATAAGTGCCTGAAATCCTCCAAAATACAATCCGATAATAACGGCCTGTTTTTTGTTAAGTTTTCTCATTCCGAGGCCCTTACAGACTGAAACTGCAAAGGCATCCATGGAAAGTCCGACACCCAGCAGAAATAATTCAATAAAAATTGCCATAATAATCTCCTTTTCTTTTCTGAAAGTATGTAAGCATACAAAAAACTCACGTATGCAACAAAACAATACAGACAAATGTCTGTATGTGATATTGCATACATGAGTCTCATTCATTAAGATTTGCCAGGTACAGGTACCAGTATGTTGACAAATCACACATTCGTGCAAACTACTCCCTCACGTAAGTTTGTGTTAAGTTTTTCCAACTATAACAAATGCAAGGACGCCTGTCAATAATTTTTTTCATTAACAGCTACGTGTATTTCATTAGCAGCTGTGCGCGAAATGTTTTCCTTTTGGCAGAAACGCGTTATAATATTAAGTAATATAAGCATTTTTTATTAAGAAATTAAGTTTTCAGTGGAGGATAATTTCAGGGATGAAAGCGATTGGAATTGATATTGGAACAACTACGATCAGCGGAGTGGTTGTTGAAGTTGATGAAAGAAGACATTCAACTGTAATAGAGGCAAGGACAATACAAAATGGAAGTTTTATTGGAACTTCTAATGAGTGGGAACGAATCCAGGATGCAGAAAAGATTATCCAAAAGGCAAAGGTAGTCGTCGATGAGTTTATTGATAAATATCCGGATGCACACAATATTGGTCTGACCGGACAGATGCATGGAATTGTCTATCTGAATGCTGAGGGGAGAAGTGTAAGTCCACTGTATACATGGCAGGATGGACGTGGGAATATCTGTGATGATAAAACAGGAAAAAGTCTCTTAAAAGAAATCGAAGAGAAATGTCAGTACAAGGCTGCTTCTGGTTATGGACTTATCACACATTTATATAATGAAAAACATCATCTGGTTCCGATAGAGGCGAATACATTCTGTACAATCATGGATTATCTTGGAATGTGTCTGACAAAGAGAACTCATCCACTCGTACACGTCAGCAATGCTGCCAGTTTTGGATTTTTTAATGTGCAGAAAAAGTGTTTTGAAACGGACTGGTTGAATAAAATTAGAATGGACACTATAAGACTGCCGGAAATTTGTGAAGATATGGAAGTGCTGGGAATGTATAAGGATATTCCGGTAACAGTAGCAATCGGTGATAATCAGGCCAGCTTTCTGGGGGCAGCAGGCAGCGAAAATAATACATTACTGGTGAATATGGGAACAGGAGGACAGATTTCAGTTCTGACAGATCAGTATTTTGAGACGGAGGGAATCGAAGCGCGTCCATTTCTTGGGGGAAAATATCTTCTGGTTGGAGCCTCCCTGTGTGGTGGTAAAGCATATGCATTGCTTGAGAATTTTTTCAGGTCATTTATGAAGGAGGCAACCGGACAGGATATACCATTGTATGAAATATTGGGAAGACTTGCAGAAAAAGGAATGGACGCCTCAAGTAGTAGTATGAAAGTGCAGACAACTTTTGATGGAACCAGAACAGATTCAGGGCTCCGTGGGGAAATCAGAAATATTTCATCAGATAATTTTACACCGGAATTCCTGACATATGGTGTACTGGAAGGCATGATCCGGGAACTTTATGATATGTTTGTTCAGATTGAAAAAGGCACGGAGATAAAGATTGTTCAGATGATCGGATCTGGTAATGGGTTCAGAAAAAACAAAGTGCTTTGTGAGATAGCTGAGAAAATGTTCGGGATGAAACTGACTTTATCAGAGTGCAAAGAAGAGGCCGCAACTGGTGCAGCAATCAGCGGTTGCTTATAATAATTCTATCAAAACAATTTAATGATTCCTAGATTTGTAGTAATATATAATCAAAAGGATAAAAGCAAAGTGAGGGAACAAAATGTTAGGATATTTGATCAAAGACACAACAGTTGAGGAGCGTAAAAAGATCGTAGAGGAATCACTGGGTAATATTTCAGCAGATTGTGACGGATGCATGTCAGGTCTTGCGGAGATGTACCAGGATTATATCGAGGGAAAAAGAGAAATCCGCGATATCAATATGGAATTCAATGCTCGTTATGTCAGAGGAGACATGGACAAAGAGGAGCGAAGAAGCTGTCCGATGTGATTTGAGCCGTATAGGCAGAATTCTTATTCTAAAATGTGGACTGTGGGGAAATCGTGATGAAGAAAAAATTAATTAAGCCGTTTGCAATACTGCTGGCAGTCTTTCTGGGATTACTGGAGGTGGGATGGCGTTTTTTTAACATGGTAGTCTGCTGCAAAAGAGGAGAGCACAAAAAGGAAAGAAAGAAATGGTTTGAACTATCTCATATCAGGGAAAATCATCCCAGGAATGGTTATGCAAGAGTATATAATGAGAGTAAGGCTTGGTGTCTTGAACAGAAGATGCAGGACTGTTATATCAAAAGCATTGACGGATTAAAACTGCATGCATTATATCTGCCGGCAGAAGATGCAAAACGGATTGTTATATTAAGCCATGGATATCGCGGCAGCCGGTTTGGCACATTGTCATTTATGGCAAAATATCTGCATGAGCATCAGTGTGATGTCCTGTTTATAGAACATCGCTGCTGCGGTGACAGCGAGGGAAAATATATCACCTTTGGAGCAAAGGAACAATGGGATGTGCAGCAATGGGCAGTCTATGTATCTGAACGAAACAAAGAGAAGCTTCCGATTTATCTGTACGGACAGTCCATGGGGGCAGCTGCTGTACTGATGGCATCAGGACATACGCTCCCGGCGGAGGTAAAAGGCCTGATTGCGGACTGCGGTTTTCAGTCTATGGAAGGACAGATGCGAGATATGGCAGCTAACTGGTTCCACCTGCATCATATCCCACTGCTTCTGATAGAACTGGACTGGTTCTGTTCTCTTCTGGCAGGATTTCATATGAAAGATGCAGACACTGCCGAAGCCATGAAAAAAAATACAAGACCGGTTCTCTTTTTCCATGGAGAGAAGGACACCTATGTGTATCCAAATAACTCTTTTCAGAATTATATGCTCTGCAGGGCAGAGAAGGAACTGGTGATCATACCGGGAGCACGGCACCTGTGCTGCGCTTATGTAGATCCGGAACTGTATCAGCACAAGATGATGGAATTCTTTGAAAAATACGATTAAACTGAGATAAAAAATCCTGACCGGGATTTATCAGACATAGTACATAACAGGAAAAATACCTTTAATCTGTTATGTTAAATGCATGATAAGTCCCGGTCAATTTTTTGTAAAGTGTTCATTAAGTCTTTGGGGTACTGGTATTTCCTGCGAAGGTATGATATTTTTGCACCTGAAGCATATATACAATGTTTTCTGTCTCGGATAAAGAGGAAAACCGGGACAATGGAGGTTATCTATTATATGAGAAATTATTATCCTTTGACGGCAGCTCAGAAGATGCATCATAACTGGATCATGGATTATGGTACACAGCAGGTATCTGGCGTAAGTGTTGTGGCTTCTGTACAGGCAGAACTGGATTTTGGATTATTAAAAAAATGTATTCAGATGGAAACAGAGCGTTCAGGCTGTACCAGAGTCCGTTTTACAAAGCCGGATAAAGATGGAAATGTAAAACAGTATATAGAGAAGCAGGATTCGCGAGATATTGAGCTGAAGGATCTGTCGGGAATGGAAAGTCTGGCAAAGGCAGATGAGCTGATGCAGCAGTGGGCTTATGAAACATTTGACGGAGATAATATCCCGATGTGTGAATTTATTATGCTGAAGCTTCCGGAAGGATACAATGGTTTCTTTTTACATATGGATCACAGACTGATCGATTCCTGTGGGCTTGTAGTTATGATTGAAGACCTGTTCCAATTATATACGCATTACAGATATGGAACAGCCTGCCCGCAAGAGCTGGTAGATTTTGAAACAGTCCTGAAAAAAGATCTGGCAAAAGCGGGCAATGAAAAGCGTTTTGCAAAAGACAAAAAATTCTGGGATGACCAGCTGGATGCATTGGGCGAGCCGTTATATTCTGATATACAGGGACCAGCCGTATTAGAGGAAGCAAGAAAACGTCATGGAAATCCGAAACTTCGTGCTTCTGATATTGAGATGAAGGAGCTGTTTGTTGCAGTAAAGGATTATCATCTGGAACCTTATGCAACACAGAACCTGATGGATTTCTGTATGAATCATCAGCTCTCTATGACGAATCTGCTTCTGCTTGGTATTCGTACTTATCTGTCAAAAGTAAATAATGGACAGGAAGATATTACGATCCAGAATTTTATATCCAGACGTTCTACCCATGAAGAATGGACTTCTGGAGGAAGTCGAACCATTATGTTCCCGTGCAGAACAGTGATCTCACCGGAAACAGATTTTCTTTCGGCAGCTTATGAAATCCAGAATATGCAGAATCGAATTTATATGCACAGCAATTATGATCCGGCATTTATTGTGGATGAGATGAGAAAAAGATATCATACACCGGAGCATACCAGTTATGAAAGCTGCTATCTGACCTATCAGCCAATGCCGGTGAAGGTGGAGAATGAAATGCTTGGAACCATACGCCAGCATGCCAAATGGTTTGCAAACGGTGCCGCAACCAAAAAAATGTATCTGACCGTATCGCATACTGAGGATGGTGGCATGAACTTCTCCTATCATTATCAGACTGCTCATCTGGAAGAGCATGACATGGAACTGCTTTATTATTATATGATGCGTATTCTTTTTAAGGGGATCGCAGAGCCGGATATGAGCATCGGCGAGATTATGGAACAGGTATAGAAATCAAAAATAACAGGAGGATATGAGATGAATCAGGAAATGGAATTTAAAAATATTGTAGCGCAGTACAGCAAAGTGAAACCGGAAGAGATGACGGGTGAAATGAGATTCCGTGAAGATCTGGGATTTACTTCTCTGGATTTCATGTCTTTTCTGGGAGAGCTTGAGGATACCTTTGACATTGAACTTGAGGAAACCGAAGTGACCCAAATTACAACTCTTGAGGAGGCGCTTAAGCTTCTGGAGGAGCTTCAGTAAGAATGAAGCTGTTGTCCGCAGAAAAGTGAAGGAGGAGAAAGACATGCTGATCAGGGAGATATTAGAAGAAAGTGTACAGAAATTTGGCGAAGTCAAAGCAGTAAAATGGCTTAACAGGAAAGAAGTTCTGGAGAGAAGTTACAGCGAAATGTTGAGAAACGTGATTTCCATCAGAAAAGGACTTCTTGCAGAAGACTTTGCGGGAAAGCATATTGCATTGATCGGAACCAGCTCTGTAGAATGGATCGAAAGTTATCTGGGAATTATTACAGGATGTACTACAGCGGTGCCGCTGGATGCAGCACTCCCATGTGAAGAACTGATCGATCTGATAAACCGATCCGATTCCGAAGCACTCTTCTTAAGTCCGAAACACAGACCATATCTGGAAGCGTTCCTTGCAAACTGTCCGAAACTCCAGAAAGTATGGATGCTCCAGGAAGAGGTGGAGGATGTACCTTCAGGTGTATACAGTATCAATGAGCTGAGAAACACGGGAATTAGTGCATCGGCAGATGCTTCCTGTCCGGCAGCAGAAGATATTGCGACGATTATCTTTACTTCCGGAACGACAGGAAAGAGCAAAGGGGTTATGCTGACACAGAATAATCTGGCATCCAATGTTGAGGCAGTTAAGATTTCAGCAGAACCCGGAACTGCCATGCTCAGTGTACTTCCAATCCATCATGCATTCTGTCTTGTCATGGATTGGCTGAAAGGTTTCTCTCAGGGAGCAACTATCTGTATTAATGACTCTCTGCTTCATATGGTCAGAAATATGAGTATTTTTAAACCCGATATCATGCTCATGGTTCCGATGATGATTGAAACAATTTATAAGAGACTGTCAGCAGCTGATCCACAAATCCCGAAGGTAGTTCTTGCAGAAAAAGTTTTCGGTGGAAAACTGCAGACGATTTTTACCGGTGGCGCACATCTGGATCCGTACTATATTGACCGTTTTGCAGAGTATGGTGTTCAGATTCTGGAAGGATATGGCATGTCAGAATGTTCTCCTGTTATCAGTAATAATACACCGGAAAATCATAAGCCGGGTTCTATTGGAAGACCACTTGAGAATGTGGAGATAAGATTTGAAAACGGTGAGATTCTGGTAAAAGGCACAAGTGTTATGAAAGGGTATTATCAGATGCCGGACGAGACAGCTGAAACACTGAAAGATGGCTGGCTGCATACTGGCGACAAGGGTTATATGGATGAAGATGGATACCTCTTTATTAATGGCCGTGTAAAAAATCTGATCATTCTCTCCAATGGAGAAAATATATCTCCTGAGGAAATCGAGAACAAGCTTGCATTGAATCCGCTTGTGGGTGAGGTTATTGTAACAGGTGAGGACAATGGTCTTACAGCCCGAATTTATCCGGAACAGGCAGTTGTGGAGGCAAAGGCACTGGATACGGAGATGATTCGTTCACAGCTTCAGGAATTTCTGGATGAATACAATAAAAATCAGCCGACCTATCGTCGTATTACAGGCCTGGTGATCCGGAAAAATCCGTTTATACGCAGCACGACAAAGAAAATCAGGAGACAGGATGTCCTGATCGACGAGCCACAGGCATAATAAAAACCCGTTTGAGTGAATTTCTCAGACGGGTTTTTATTATGTCTGTTTATATGCAGGGCATTCAGGATAAAAGAGGCAGCATGCCAGACAGGAAAATCTGCGTCAGAATCCCTGCAATGACTTCTGGTGCAAGATCAAAATTATCCCTTGTCCATTTGTGAAGGACACCGATCGTACTGCCGATCGCACAGGTGATCACGTAAGATATTTCCTCTTTTGTATGCCTGCCGGGTCTGGCACTGGAGGTAGTAGCGGTGACATAGTGATGAAGCATAGTCAGCATTTTTTCAAAGAGATCATTTCCATGAGGCGTACTCAGAAGACTGGAAAGAAAAGGATTTTCCATTGTATAACGGCAGATCGTCAGAAAATAGGACTGACAGATATCGTGGTCATTTTCAGGATGAAATTTTTCCATTATGGAGAAAACATCATGGATCGTCTTTTCTTCAACAGCAGATACAAGAGAGGGGATGTCCTGATAATGATTATAAAAAGTGCTTCTCGCGATACCGGCTGTTTTTGTGATATCGGATACAGTGATCTGGTCAGTAGTTTTTTTCTTTACAAGTTTAAAAAAAGCACCCAGAATAGCTTCATCCGCTACAGAATATCTTTCATCAGAAACTGGATTTTGCATAGTCACGATTCCCTCCCACATCTTATCAATAAATATAATAAAGTATAACACAAATCCAATAGTAAATAGTATAAGAACAAGAAAAAACAGTAACAAGCAGTTTACGCTTCTGGTAAAAAAATAACGATAATGTTTAGAAAATAACAAGATTTTGGGGCCTGTAGAAATTAAAATTTATAAAAAAAGCCAATCTTTTTGATAAAAATATACAATAATATCTGGATAAAATGAGTGCTTTGTGCTACATTTATATAGACAGTAATTATAGAACCAGATTATCAGATTTTTATTGTTTTTTTCTTAACAGTGCAGAGGAGGAAAAGAAGGATAAAAGGCGATAAGTATACAGGTTCAAATATTTCATAAGGAAGGTGAGCAATTGGAAAACTATACTAAGTACAAGCTGAAAAGCAGTGATGAACTTACATCAGTGCTGAACGGCAGGGACAACCTGTTTGTGATTGCCTGCAACAAGTGTTTCAAAGAGTTTGAAACTGTTGACGAACCAGATTGCGGAGAGTTCCTGAAATTTGCTGCGGAGCAGGGAAAAAACGTCACGGGCAGTGCAAAGTTTGATTTCTTATGCAATAAAATGCACACAGAAAGAAAATTACAGGATCTGATTCCAGAAGGTACAGAGAATGTAGTAGTAATTTCCTGTGGTCTTGGTATTCAGACTGTTGCGGATCTGGCTGGCAAACCGGTCATTGCCGCAAGCAATACCCTTAACTACAGAGGCCATCATGGTATGGCACTTACAAAGAAGAGCTGTGATGCTTGTGCACAATGCTATCTGAACATTACCGGAGGCGTCTGTCCTATCGTTGACTGTTCAAAAAGTCTTGTAAATGGACAGTGCGGCGGAGCAAAGAACGGAAAATGCGAAGTGGATCCGAACAAGGATTGTGCATGGGAAAAAATCTATCAGAGACTGGCAAAACAGGGACGTCTGGAAGAATTTCTCAATCAGCCGGTACAGGTTCGTGATTTCTCCAAAGTTAATTTCAAGGTCATCAATGACTATGTGAAATCTATCAGAGAAGACAGACTGAACGGATATTACGGCGGTGTTCATCCATCAGAACACAAGGAATTCAGTGAACATGTTGATCTGAAGAAATTCCCGGATCCGAAGACTGTTGTAATTTCCATGTCACAGCATCTGGGAGCTCCGGCTAACCCGATCGTTCAGGTTGGCGATACCGTAAAAGTTGGTCAGAAGATTGGTGAAGCTGCCGGATTCATCAGTGCTCCGGTACACTCCAGTGTAAGCGGAACTGTAGTTGCCGTTGAACCTCGTATGCATGGTACAAGAGGCAGTGAAGTAATGGCTGTTGTTATTGAATCGGATGGAAAAAATACTCTGCATGAATCCGTACAGCCACATAAATCATTAGATGAACTGACTCCAGATGAAATCATTGACATTGTAAAAGAAGCAGGAATCGTTGGTATGGGTGGTGCAGGTTTCCCAACCTGTGTCAAACTGAAACCAGCCAAACCAGTTGATACGATTCTTCTCAATGGATGCGAATGTGAACCATATTTAACAGCAGACCACAAGGTTCTTCTTGAGTTCGCAGATGATATCATTTTTGGTCTGAAAGCAATCCTCAAGACGACAGGTGCCGAGAAGGGTATCATCGTTATCGAAGATAATAAACCAGATGCTATCGAATTAATGAAAGAAAAAGTTGCTGATATTGGAAATATGGAAGTCTTTGTTGCACGGACCAAATATCCACAGGGTGCTGAAAAAACTCTCATTAAACGTGTCATGGGCAGAAAGGTTCCAAGTGGCGGTCTCCCGGCTGATGTTGGAGTTATCGTAGATAATATCAGTACGGTAAAGGCAATTTCCGATGCAATCCAGAAAGGCATGCCTTTGATCGAACGTGTTACAACAATAACAGGTGAAAAGATCAAGAATCCTGGCAACTTTATCATCAAGATTGGTACAAGTGTAAAAGATCTGATCGATTATTGCGGTGGATTTACAGATGATGATGTACTGGTTAAGATGGGCGGACCAATGATGGGATTCCCTCTGAACACGCTGGATGTTCCTATGATGAAGGGCTCCAACGGTATCATCGCTATTGATACAGATGAGACAAAAGAGCAGCCATGTATCAAATGCGGACGTTGCGTAGATGTCTGTCCGATGGAACTCTCTCCGCTGTATTTCGTGAAATATGCAAAAGAAGAGAACTGGCAGGGCATGAAAGACATGAACGTTATGGATTGTGTTGAGTGTAGATGCTGCCAGTATATCTGTTCTTCCAAGATTCCGATCATTAACAGTATCAAAGCCGGAAAAAATGCAGTAAGGGGGATGAAGTGATATGTTGATTACCCAGTTAAAAGCAAAAGAAACCATCACATCACTGACAGCTGGAAAGAAAGTTTTTATCATTAACTGCCACGGATGTAAAGAAGTTCGTTTTCCGGAAAAAGAAGCTGTTGAACTTCAGAAAGAGCTTGCTGCTGAGGGAACGGTAACAGGAATCATGACAACAGATTACATTTGTAATCCGGAAAATCTGGAACTTCGCCTTAAGAAACATATGAGTAAGATCCAGGAAGCAGATCTGGTTCTGGTATTCTCCTGTGGTGTTGGTGTACAGACAGTTGCCGAATACCTAGATGACAAGATGGTCTGCGCAGCCTGTGATACATACCCGGTACCAGGTTTCCAGGGTGTGACACCATTAGAGTACAAATGTGACCAGTGTGGCGAATGTTATCTGAACCTGACAGGTGGAATCTGTCCGATCACAGCATGTTCAAAGAGCCTTGTTAACGGCCAGTGCGGTGGTTCCAAGAATGGAAAATGTGAAGTAGACAGTGAGATGGAATGTGGATGGGAACGCATCTACAGACGCCTGAAAGAAATCGGACGCCTTGACGCACTGAAATGCCCGACACAGATTCATAATTTTGCGACAGATGATGAAGTAAAATAATTAAAATGTCTGGTAACTATTTAGTTACGAAGCCTGATAAATTATAATATTATAATGATTGGAGCAATGTACAATGAAAATGAAAGAATTATTTGACCGTGGTGAATTTGTAGTTTCAGCAGAAGTAGGACCGCCGAAAGGAATTCATGTAGATGAACTGGTAGAGGAAGCCAAAACATATCTCAAAGATGTCCATGCAGTTAACGTAACAGATAACCAGTCTTCTGTTATGCGTCTTGGCTCTCTTGCAATGTGTAAAGTCCTTAAAGATGCAGGAATGGATCCGATCTTCCAGCTTGCATGCCGTGACAGAAACCGTATTGCTCTGGAATCTGATCTTTTAAGTGCTGCAATGTTTGGTATTGAGAACATTCTCTGCCTGACAGGTGACCATACAAAGATGGGTGACCATCCGCAGGCAAAACCGGTA
>OBAS01000053.1_pt1 | contig 165727 bp, 145 predicted proteins | sample 1517591 | NCBI WGS metagenome assembly OBAS01 (sample SAMN04571700, study PRJEB22368) | human gut metagenome | biome: human gut; material: stool | host: Homo sapiens | place: Luxembourg | collected 2012-10-05
TTACTCTATCACATGTTCGTTTCTTTGTCAACAATTATTTTTGTTTTTTTCAAAACTTTTTAAATTGTTTAATCAGAAGAAACAATTTCTTGTGACAGCTCAGTTAGAATACCACTATCCAACCGAGTTGTCAACACTCTTTTTTATAATTTATAATTATTCTTCATGATATAACGAATTGCATCTTGAATCCAGGACACATATACCAGATTAATGCCAGAAACTTTTCCCACAGACGATTTACATACTTCCGGCAAGATCACTGTATCAAAACCAAGTTTTTTCGCTTCGGCCACTCTTTGTCCTGCCATACTCACTGCCCGGACCTCACCACTTAATCCAACTTCGCCAAATGCGATCACTGAATCCGGAATAATAATATCTTTACAGCTCGATACAACTGCCAGTGAGATTCCCAAATCAATCGCAGGCTCTGTCATTTTCATGCCACCTGCGATATTTACATATGCATCGCAGGCTGCCAGATGAATTCCTACTTTTTTTTCTAATACAGCCATAAGCAGATTTACTCTGTTAAAATCAGTTCCCACCGCAGTTCTTCTTGGTATTCCAAAATTGCTCTGGCAGACCAGTGCCTGAATCTCCACAAGGATCGGTCGTGTTCCTTCCATCGAGCACGCAACAATGGAACCAGATGTCCCATTCGGCTTTCCGTTCAGCATAAACTCTGACGGATTCTTCACTTCTTCCAGTCCTGTATTTCTCATTTCAAATACACCAATTTCATTTGTAGATCCAAATCTGTTTTTGACAGCACGAAGAATACGATAAGACGCATGACGGTCTCCCTCAAAATACAGCACTGTATCCACCATATGTTCCAAAACTCTCGGACCTGCTACATTGCCTTCTTTTGTCACATGTCCTACGATAAAAATAGAAACACCCTGACCTTTGGCAATCTGCATCAGAATATTCGTTGATTCCCTAACCTGCGAAACACTGCCTGGTGCCGAACTGATATCTTCATGGAACATCGTCTGGATTGAATCAATCACGACCATATCCGGTTTTTTTCTTTCAATCACCTCTCTGATTGTTTCCAGATTTGTCTCACATAGTAACTGGAGATTCTCATTGAACTCCCCAATACGTTCAGCACGTAATTTAATCTGCCGCAAAGATTCTTCACCTGATATATATAATACAGAATTACCCGACATCGCCAGATTTCTGCAAACCTGTAAAAGAAGGGTGGATTTTCCGATTCCCGGATCTCCACCCACCAATACCAAAGACCCGGGGACAATGCCGCCCCCGAGTACTCTGTCAAGCTCTCCTATATTCGTCAGTTTTCTTTCATCTTCCGAAAGTCTGATGTCTTTTAATACTACCGGTTCAGCTCTTCGCAAACCGTTCTGTAGACCGCTTCCCGTCGAAGATACCTTCTTTGTGGAAACTGTTTCTTCAACAAATGTATTCCATGCTCTGCATCCAGGACATTGTCCCATCCACTTTGAAGACTCATACCCACATTCCTGACAAAAATAAACAACCTTTTTATTTTTTAGCATTTTTCAACCTTTACTGCTACAGCTGCATCTCCGCCAAGTTCTACACTGAAAGAAAGCTTGCCGCCAAGATTTGTCTGCATTTTTCCTGCATCTTCACCATCAATAGAAATGCTGTATTCTGTATCAGCTTCCATCTCAACGGTAATCTGCGCGTCCTCCGCACCTTCTACTTCAAACTCCATGCCAGTACCATCCTGCTTCAATGAATATACAGCAGTTCCCGGTACAGATTCGTATACAAACATTCCATTGCGTTCCAGTTTGGTAATCTCTTTAAATGTTTTTACTTTATAAACATCTCCCTGATATGGGAAATCAGATGCTTTAGATTTTGTCGGTAATTCATAATTACCAAAGCTGATACCCCCATTTTCTTCTGTTCGGATCAGTTCTTTTACTACTGCCATGATCTTATGTCCTCCCTAGACTTTTCTGTTGTGTTTTAGTCCTTGCATATCTGCACCGTGTTATCTTAACATCCCATCTGACACAGATATTTCAGTTACATTATTATAACATTCAGTACTTTTTTTGACCAGTATCCTAACCAAGATTTAACATCTTTTTTAGATTTTAAATTGCCATAATCCCTTTTGCGCTTATTCCGTATCTCTGACCGGAATAAAACAAATTTTCTTCTGATGAAGCTGAACTTTCACTGTATCTCCAGTTCGAATTCTGCCTTCAAGAATTTCATTGGCCATCGGATCTTCCAGTTTATTCTGAATGGCTCTTCTCAGAGGTCTTGCGCCATATTTACTGTCAAAACCGGATTCTGCCAGATAATCTCTGACCGAATCTGTAATTTTAAGCTGAATACCCATCTGCTCTGCACATCGTTTCTCAAGATTTTTCAAAAGAATATTCACGATTTTCCTGATCTCCGGCTTTTTAAGTGGATGGAATACCATAATTTCATCGATTCGATTCAAAAATTCCGGTTTAAAAAGTCTTCTTACTTCTTCCATCACTCCGGATTTCATTCTCTCATAGTCCTGTTTTTCATTATCCTGGGACATAAAGCCAAGTTTCTTTGGCTCAATGATTGCCTGCGCTCCAACATTGGATGTCATAATGATTATCGTCTGTTTAAAATCAACTTTTCTTCCATGTGCATCTGTAATATGTCCATCGTCTAAAACCTGAAGCAAAATATTAAACACATCCGGATGTGCTTTCTCAATCTCATCAAACAACAGTACACTATACGGATTTCTTCTTACTTTTTCGCTAAGCTGCCCGCCTTCATCATATCCAACATATCCCGGAGGTGAACCGATCATTTTGGAAACACTGTGTTTTTCCATGTATTCTGACATGTCAACACGGATCATTGCCTGCTCACTGCCAAACACAGCTTCCGCAAGTGCCTTTGAAAGTTCTGTTTTGCCTACACCGGTCGGTCCAAGAAAAAGGAATGAGCCAATCGGACGGTTTGGATCTTTCAGCCCTACTCTGCCTCTTTTAACAGCCTGCGCAACCGCTTTGACAGCTTCTTCCTGTCCGATCACTCTTTTATGAAGTTCTTTTTCCAGGGCCGCAAGACGCTTGGTTTCACCTTCCGTAAGTCTTTTTACTGGAATTTTAGTCCAGTCCGATACTATATCTGCTACAGAATTTTCATTTACCGTAAGATTTTTGCGTTTATTTCTACGCACTTCTTTTTTTCTGTATTTTTCAATCTGTTCTTCCGCTTCATTCTGCTCCTGCTGAATTCTCTTTGCCATAGACAGATCTGCAAGTTTTATTGCTTCTTCTTTCTGATTCAGCAATTCTCTTATCTTTATTTCCAGTGCTTCTATCTCTGGTGCGGAACGATAGCTTCCAAGCTGTACTTTGGATGCAGCTTCATCAATAATATCGATTGCTTTATCCGGAAGAAATCGGTCATTAATATATCGAACTGACATTCTAACCGCAGCCTCCAAAGCCTCATCTTCAATTCTTACCCCATGATGTTTCTCATAATACGGACGAAGTCCTTTCAAAATCTCAAGAGCCTCCTGTTCTGTCGGCTCTTCTACGGTAACCGGCTGAAATCTTCGCTCCAGCGCAGCATCCTTTTCGATGTATTTACGATATTCCTCCAGTGTTGTTGCACCAATCAGCTGAATTTCTCCTCTTGAAAGAGAAGGCTTCAGAATATTGGACGCATCCAGAGCACCTTCTGCCCCTCCGGCGCCAATGATTGTGTGAAGTTCATCAATAAAAAGAAGAATCCCCTGGTTTACACGCACCTCATCAATTACCTTACGAATACGTTCCTCAAATTCTCCCCTATACTTACTTCCGGCAACCATTCCTGACATATCAAGAACAACAACTCTTTTATCACGCACAGAATCCGGAACAAGTCCTGAAACAATTCTCTGTGCCAGACCTTCAACAATCGCAGTCTTACCAACTCCCGGTTCTCCAACCAGACACGGATTATTCTTACTTCTTCTGCTCAGGATCTGAATCAGTCGTGTAATCTCTCTGTCACGTCCAACCACAGGATCCAATTTGCCTTCTGCTGCCATCACAGTCAGATCTCTGCTGTACTGGTCCAGCGTCGGCGTCGCTGCCCCACTCTTCTGTGTTTTTTGATTTCTGCCACCTTGTAGTTCTTCTGCTGTTGGATTCTCAATTCCCATCGCGGTCAGAACTGCCACATACAGTTTCTGGATATTGACTCCCATTGTATAAAGAAGCCTGGTCGCAACACAATCCGTCTCTTTAAGCATTGCCACAAGAAGATGTTCCGTTCCGGCCTGTGCTTCTTTCTGATTTTCTGCCTCCTGTACAGATTTTTCAAGCACTCTCATCGCTCTTGGGCTGTATTCCGGTGCCTTTTCCGCAGCCAGCACCTCTGACGGTGCGATCAGTTCTTCGATCAGCTGGCACAGCGCATCTTCTTCTACATTAAATTCTTCCAGAATCCTGCCCGCCGTACCCTCTTTTTCCTTTAGCAGACCTACCAGAATATGCTCTGTGCCAATATATGAATGATTACAGGACTGTGCGGTGGTTTTTGCCAGTTTTAACGCATTTGCAGCCTGTCTGGTAAATTTATCCTGCATAGTTTGTTCCTCCTAGTTGTCAATTTCGTATTCGTCATAGATCTCATCGATCAGATCATGCACTTCACTTCTGCTGACGTTTCTGCAGCAGCCCTTTGCCAACGCTACAAGAAGATTTTCTTTCATTTCTTCCAGTGCTTTGATCTTATCAACATCCACAGCGATAATTGCTCCACGTCTGCGGTCGATCGTAACAAAACCTTCCTGACGCAACAAAGAATATGCTTTGTTTACCGTATGCATATTAATTCCTACTGTATCCGCCAACTGTCGAACTGACGGAAGCGGATCTCCCTCTTGCAGTCTGGAAGTAGCAATTCCCATTATAATCTGATTCATAAGCTGTACATATATAGCTTCATCACTGTTAAAATCTATTTCAATGACCATTTCCGTCAGCCTCCCATTGTTTTTCAATGTTATACATATAGTAGCACATACAGCAGATTTTGCAAGTAAAAAATAAAAACAGGCAGCCTGTTCAGCCACCTGTCTTATTATCATTATGTCATTTTTATCAGCCAAGAATCTTCTTAAACTGTTCTTTATTAAGAATAAGATTAAATCCCATTGGATTAAATACCATTGCTTCCGCCTGATTGATCAGAATTTCCGGAAGTTTGTTAAATGGAATTTTTGCCAGGCGAAGTTTTTTACCTTTTGCAAATTTTTCAAATTCCATAACATCAGAAAATACCGGCTGTAAAATCTGGCCTTCTTTATTTTTCAGATACGGAATATTAATTTTTTTCGGATTTTCTTCGTCACGTTCCATTGCTACCAGGAAATGAGATTTTTTCAGATTTGCAATCAGTTCCTCTTCCAGTGCTCTTAAATTTTTGTGTTCTTCTTTTTCAACCGGACGTCGAAGTTCCTGCATAAAATAGATACCTGAAAGCTGTAATGTTGGATTGATCAGCGGACGTTTAGCCGGCTCCATCTGACTGAGATCTGGTTTTCTTACGATTTTTTCCAGATCAATCTCAATTTCATCTGCTCCGTTATTCCAGATTACAGAGTTTACGCCAATAGAAAACAGAAGTCCGTACATTCTCGGAAAATCTTTTTTCTCATAACGCATCCCCATAAGAAGGATTTTATCTTCCAGTTTCTTTTTGCCATATTCCTTCAGAGTTTCCTCTTCTGCAAAAAACCACACCTGATCATTATATGTTTCTTCTCCGCAAGTTACATAAGGCAGTTTTGTTGCCTGTGAATATGCCACAAACACTGTCTCCCTTGCCTGAAGTTCTTTGACTGCATCTTCTACACTAATACCCATTTTGTTTTCCTTTCATTTATCGCTTCCGCATGATATATCATAAATTATACCATATTTCACGAAAAATGGCATACTTTTTTGGTGATTTTTTTATATTATCATTCCGTTTATTACTTCAGGCCTCATCAATGGCTTTTCCAATATCATGACGCATATATTTATTCGCAAACTGAATCCACTCTGTTGCATCATAAGCATTTTTGCGTGCCTCTTTCAGAGTCTTTCCTTTTGCTGTAATTCCAAGTACACGGCCGCCATTTGTAACAATCTGTCCATCCTGGAATTTGGTTCCGGCATGGAAACAATAATATCCATCTTTACCTTTAAAGTTTTCAAATCCATACATTGGAATGCCCTTTTCGTATTTTACAGGATATCCTTCACTTGCAAGAACCACACATACAGCCGCATTATCCTCAAATTCCAGCTCTATCTTATCCAGTGTTCCATTCACGCAGGCTTCCATAACTTCTATAATATCTGTTTTCATTCTTGGAAGTACAACCTGTGCTTCCGGATCTCCAAACCGTGCATTATATTCTAGTACCTTCGGTCCTTCTGCTGTAAGCATCAGTCCAAAGAAAATAATCCCGACAAATGGACGACCTTCTGCTGCCATCGCATCTACTGTTGCCTGATAAACGTGCTGTTTGCAAAATTCGTCAACTTCTTTTGTATAAAATGGACTTGGTGAAAACGTTCCCATCCCACCTGTATTTAATCCTTTATCACCATCCATGGCACGTTTATGGTCCTGCGCAGATGTCATAGTACGGATAGTTTTACCATCTACAAAAGAAAGTACTGACACTTCTCGACCAGTCATAAATTCTTCAATGACCATAGTATTTCCGGCACTTCCGAATTTTTTGTCTTCCATAATTTCTTTAACGCCAGCTTCCGCTTCTTCCAGCGTATTACAGATCAAAACTCCCTTTCCAAGAGCAAGTCCGTCTGCCTTGAGAACGATTGGGAATTTTGCCTGCGTATGTAAATAATCAAGTGCTTTCTGTGGATCATCAAAGTTCTCATATGCCGCGGTTGGAATTCCGTATTTCTTCATCAGATCTTTTGAAAACGCCTTGGAGCCTTCAAGGATTGCTGCATTCTTACGAGGTCCAAATACCTTCAGTCCGCGGGCTTCAAATACATCCACCACGCCGCCGACCAACGGGTCATCCATACCAATGATTGTCAGATCCACTTTATTTTCTTCTGCAAAATCAGCAAGCTTCTCAAATTCCATGGCTCCGATCGCCACACATTCTGCATATTCTGAAATTCCTGCATTCCCAGGTGCACAGTAAATTTTGTCTACCTTTGGACTTTTTGCAACACTCCATGCGATTGCATGTTCTCTTCCGCCACTTCCAACAATCAGTACTTTCATGAGCTTTTATCTGCCTCCTACTATTAGACTTCTTCTATCAACAACAAATTTTTATTAATAAAGCATTCTTAATCAATAACAACTTTTCCATTCTGAACTGAAACTCTGTTATTCGCAATCAGATCAATTGCTTTCGGAAGGATTTTCCATTCTGCTTCCTCCATAACACGACGTTGAAGCACCTCCGGAGTGTCTCCCTGCTGTACTTCCACCGCTTTTTGAAGGATGATCGGTCCTGTATCTGTACCGGTATCCACAAAATGAACCGTTGCACCGCTAACCTTGACTCCGCGTGCAAGCACACCCTCATGGACATGAAGACCATAAAATCCTACGCCACAAAAAGACGGAATGAGGGATGGATGAATATTGATGATTCTGTTCGGATATGCTTCCACGATCATAGGTGGAATTGCCACCAGAAAGCCTGCCAGTACGACCAGCTCCACCTTATTTTCCTGTAATTCCTGCAGAAGCGCTTTATGAAATTCTTCTCGATTTTCAAATTTCTTCGGAGAAATGCACTTAGCCGGGATTCCCCGGCTCTCTGCGCGTTTCAGTGCATATGCGCCTGGATTATTACTGATCACCAGACCGACTTCCGCATTTGTGATCACACCGCTGTCAATCGCATCCATGATCGCCTGCAGATTTGTACCGCCTCCTGATACCAGAACACCAAGCTTTAACATAAAGTCACTCCCTTTTCTCCGGCCTCAATACGGCCAACTACATATGGAGTGTCTCCTGCCTGACGAATAGCCTCCATTGTCTTATCTACATCTGAAGGATCTACTGCCAGAACCATACCAAGTCCCATATTAAAAGTATTGTACATCATCTTTTCTTCGATATCTCCGGTCTTTGCAAGAAGGTCAAAAATCGGAAGAACCGGATAGCTGTTCTTCTCAATGACAGCTCTTGTGCCATCTTTCAGCATACGAGGAACATTTTCATAAAAGCCACCACCGGTAATATGGCTGCATGCATGAATACGAACTCCGGCTTCTTTAACACTTTTCAGTGCTTTTACATAAATTCTTGTCGGAGCAAGCAGTGCCTCACCAAGAGTTGTTCCAAGTTCATCATAATATGTATCCAGAGATTCTTTTGTCATTTCAAACACTTTGCGGACAAGTGAAAATCCATTGCTGTGAACGCCTGTAGAAGCCATACCGATCAGAACGTCTCCTGGTTTCAGTTCTTCGCCAGTAAGAAGATCTTTCTTATCGATCACACCAACTGCAAACCCAGCAAGATCATATTCATCTTCCGGCATAAGTCCCGGATGTTCTGCAGTTTCACCACCGATCAGTGCTGCACCTGACTGTACACAGCCCTCTGCAACGCCACTTACGATCTCTGCGATCTTTTCCGGATAATTTTTTCCACATGCAATGTAATCCAGGAAGAACAGTGGTTCTGCACCTGCACATGCAATATCATTTACACACATGGCTACAGCATCGATTCCGATCGTATCGTGTTTATCCATGATCATAGCAAGCTTAACTTTGGTTCCGCAGCCATCTGTACCGGATACGAGTGTTGGTTCTTCCATATTTTTGAATGCATTCATGGAAAATGCTCCCGAAAATCCACCGATTCCGCCTAAAACTTCCGGTCTCATGGTCTTTGCAATATGTTTCTTCATTAACTCAACTGACTTGTAACCAGCTTCTATATCCACACCTGCTTTTTTGTAATCCATAATCTTCTGATCTCCTCCACCTGTTTTTAATAAGCTTTGTATCCAACTTTCTGAAGTCTGGCATCCTTTGCCTCAACCTGCTCTTTCAGTTCCTGACTGTATGCTTTCAATCTGTCCAGAAGTTCCGGATCAGATGTTGCCAGAATCTTTGCGGCAAGAAGTCCTGCGTTTGCGCCTCCATTGATTGCTACTGTTGCTACCGGAATTCCGGACGGCATCTGTACGATTGAATACAGTGAATCTCTTCCTCCAAGAGATGTTGTATGCATTGGAATGCCGATAACCGGCATCGGAAAGATTGCTGCACACATTCCCGGAAGATGTGCTGCCATTCCTGCTCCTGCAATAATTACTTTGAATCCTTTTTCTTCTGCCGTCTTTGCATACTCAAAGAACACATCCGGTTCTCTGTGTGCAGAAATAATCTTCATCTCATATTCAACGCCCAGCTTGTCAAGAATTGCTGCCGCCTTACTCATAACCGGCATATCTGAGTCGCTTCCCATTACAATCCCAACTTTTTTCATTGGTGGCCTCCTCGTATAATTTCTTACATCTTCAGGTTGATTCTACTAAGATTCTAAAATTGTGTCAATAAAATTACGGAAAAGAAATATTTTGGCGGGCAAACTCTTTTTGTACAAAAAAAGTTTGCCCACCTCATAAAATAAATAAGCTATCGTTATTTTTCAAAAGGACGATTCAGTTCTTCCGTTCCCGGCAGCACAAAACGCCCATTCTCAATAATAGAAGTTCCTTCTCCATCTTCGTCAATTACACGGATACTTCCCAGTTCTTCATATGGAATTGTAATATCTGTATGACATCCATAATAAGCCATGCTGATATCCTCTTTACGAAGAATCGAAATCTCATTATCTCTGGCAATGATTTCTCTTCCGTCCGGGTTAAATACCGGAGTATCTTCTGACCAGCTGTAACAGGTATCTCCCACAGCGAAATGTGGTCCCATTTTCTCAGCGATCAGAATTGGAAGTTTATCTGCAATACCATATTTTTCAGCTGCCACATACGCGGTTGTATTGGTCCCGATTGCAAACTCACCCATTGGGATCTTCGGATGATGGTGCAGAATATTATCCTCAATATATGCACGATTCTCCTCTTCTGTCTCAAAGTTTGCACACGAATAATCAATCACCTGTCCACAGTCAAATACCAGCTTCAGATCCTTAAACTGTAATCCGTTCAAATAAACCTTCTTTACATGAAGAATCCCACCAGTTCCGGCAAGCACCGGAGAAGTAAACACTTCTCCCACTGGAATATTTACATCTGCCACACAGTTTTCAAAATTTGTCTGTTTCCTGACATCTTCCAGTTCATGCAGATGAATGATCAAATCTGTCTCGTTGTCCTCTTTTCCTTTTATTTCTACCCACTGACAGGTATCCAGAGTCTCAATGATCGTCTGCTGTATCCGTTCATACTGTTTATAATCCAGTGTATTGATCTTCACAATCTCTGCAAAAATCTTCGGAAAATCATTTCCGATCTCCGGCACCGGATAGGCAATGATCGTAAAGCTTCTCTCATCGCCCCTGATGTAACGATTTACGATCTGACCGGATTCATTATCCAGCTCTACCTGCATTTTCTGCTGTGCCTCGTTTAAAGCCCACGCACCTTCTGTAGAAACAGGAGCAAATGGTTCTTCTCCAAAAGTCTCAATACATGCCGGTCCGCCATGAACTGCAGCCAGGTCTTTATATTTCTCATATGCATTCTGCATAGAACGAAGTTTGCGCTGTACATAATCACTGTCCATAAAAAGTGCCTGATCCTGCCTGTGATCATACTCATACTGCGGATTTGCATTTCCACCAACAAAGCCGATCCATGCATTGCCTCTTTTATTCACTGCATGTGTGGCATGGCGATAGATCACCGGTTCAAGCCCCATCTCACGGAACTGCAGGATTGCAGCACGTACCATTCGCTCAAATCCAAGATTATAACGAATGTTTACCGTCTTTTTCTTGGTAATGTCTTTTCTTCCATTAATAAAACCAATTCTGTATCCTTCCGTATATGTGCGTGCCATACTGTCAATCTCATCCTGACTGAGACTGTTCATAAATTCTGCAACTCCTGTTTCATTTGCAGAAACATATTCTCCATATCTGTACAGATAACGCAGATCTGACAGATCAGAATCCATTACGATTCTTACAGCAAAATCCAGCTGCGGATCAACCGCTTCCGCAATCCTCTGTTCCATCATATCCTGACAATAGTCATTCACATAAGAACGCAGCATGTCTTCCACATTTTTTACAGATGGCAGTTCACCATTTTCAAAAGCAGCATATACTTCAAGAAAAAGTTCTGCTGTCACTGTATAATCCCAGATTTTTTTTTCATATGCATAGGCAATTGCTCCACGAAGTTCTGCGTAAAGAAATGTAAATGCCCTTCCATATTCACCGAGTTTTTCTTCTGCGTATGCAGGATTCCCGTAACAGTGTGTATAATTCTGAGGAAACAGTTCTTTATAAAGTTCTGTATTTTCTTTCTGCAATTCTTCTATGGAAAACTTTTCTTCATCTCTTTCCAGTATGACTGCTGTTTTCTCCAAAAAAGCCGCCATATTCTGAAAGAAATCCAGAAAATCCGGCTTTACAGTTGTTTCAGTACAGATTTCGACAATTCGATCTTTTGCCAGATCATAGCGTTCTTTCAGCAATTCATCCACTTTATCATCTCCTCCGTTTGAATTTAATTTAGTCATCGATCACATGTCCCAGCTGAATATGTTTGTCTATCAGCTGCTGCATATATTCCCATATTTCCCTGGAACCTTCTGCAGTATGCTCATTTCTTTTGTATATCTGACTCTTATGTACAGTATGTTCCTTCCAGCTTTTTCCTCCGGAAGCATCATTCAGAAGCAGTGGCTGACAATTGTCCAGCACATGTGCAAATTTCGCCTCTGCTGTCTCATATGCTTCAAATTCTTCCCATAAATTTCTGAACTTTGTACCCTGATCTTCCGGAAGCATACCAAAAATACGGTCTGCAGCCTTTGTCTCACGCGCTCTCTGCGTTGCCAGTCCTGCCTGATCATATGCATATGTATCTCCAGCATCAATCTCCACAAGATCATGGAGCAAAACCATAGGGATCACTTTTGCCAGGTCAACTTCTTCATTGGCATATTCCTTCAACAACACAGCCATAAGAGCCAGATGCCAGGAATGTTCCGCATCATTTTCCTTACGGCTCCCGTCTGCCAGATATGTCTGACGTATAATCTGTTTTACTTTATCCACTTCCAAAATAAATTTCATCTGCTGTTGTAAGCGTTCCATTTTTCACACTCCCATCAAAAAAAAGGCCAACCAGCCTACCATAAAGATTCCATTAAGGATTGAGCCGATAATACTGGTCCTGTGTGTACATTTTTCTTCTGAAAAGCTACTGATTCCCATCAGAAATCCATATACGGAAAGCAGCGCTGCAAACAGGCAGATGCCTCCCACAATAAATCCATAGGATCCTTCAAGTACATAAGCTATCCCAACAGCCCCTCCAAACAGAAGCAGGGAAGCAATCGCCAGCCCCACTGACAGCTTCCCTTTTGCAGCCTCTTTCTTTTTTATGATCGCGTATCTATATCTTCTCGCCATATCGTTTTCTCCTCAGATAATTACAGACAGCAAAAAGCATATATCCGATTGCTGCCCCAAGTGTATTCAAAATCAGATCGTCCACATCAAAACATCCCACTTTTGCAATTAACTGCACTGTTTCCACCAAAAGGCTGAGTGAAAAACCGGATGCAACAATGAACAAACCGTTACGGCATTTATGCGCAATGACCGGAAGGATAAAACCATATGGAATAAAGCCTATCACATTTCCAAAAAGATTGGTGATCAAAGCAAACATCCCAAGCTGTTTTCTGTATATCCAGAATCTTCTGATTTCTACAAACGGAACCAGATTATACCGATACACCCGTTCTTCCGCTGTAACGCGCCCATATTCTTCTGAAAAGAAAAGAAAATAAACAAGAAGCAGTACATAAAGTATAAACAAAAGCACACTCAAAAACCTGATTTTACGTTTTGTACTGTCTTTCAATTTTTACCCCTATCCAGCTTCAGATCAGAATATCAGACTTTCTTTTCAGCAGTCTGCTTCCACTGACGATCATCAGCACTCCTGCAGCAACACCTGTTACAAGGGTTATAATCCCTACTGCAATACTGCATGCGCCCGTACGACTCATTGTTTTATATATTTTTTCATTCATGGCAATTCCTCCTTATGCAGATACCGTTCATCCCACTGATCAGCCAGAAACTATTTTGCACCATACTGGCTGTAATATGCATCAATTGCCTTCTTCAGTTCATCATCAATGATAACCTGGCCTTTGTATTCTTTATTGTAAAGATGCTCAATAACTTCAGCCATGGTAACGATTGCATTTGTTTCAAAGCCATACAGGTCATGTACTTCGTCAAGCGCGCACTTCACACCGCCTTTTCCAACCTCCATACGGTCAAGTGAAACCATCAGTCCAACAATTTCTACATTGGCTGCACCTCTTACCTTCGGCACTGTCTCTTCCATAGATTTTCCGGAAGTAGTAACGTCTTCGATCATAACTACCCGATCTCCGTCCTTCAGTTTGCTTCCAAGAAAACTTCCTTTATCTGCACCATGATCTTTTTCCTCTTTACGGTCAGAGCAGTAACGAATTTCTTTGCCATACAGTTCGCTGAATGCGATCGCTGTAACAACACTGAGTGGAATTCCCTTGTATGCCGGTCCAAACAGCACATCAAAATCATCACCATATTTATCATGAATTGCTTTTGCATAGTATTCCCCAAGTTTTTTTAACTGAGAACCGGTTACATATCCACCCGCATTCATAAAAAACGGAGATTTTCTTCCGCTCTTCAATGTAAATTCGCCAAATTTCAGCACCTGACTGTCTACCATAAATTCAATAAATTCCTGTTTATACTGTTCCATTTTATTCTGGACCTCCTGTCTTCACGGCTTTTTGCCTGTCTTCTGTCTGAATCTGTTCAGATTATTCTCTGAATATCTTCTTTATAGTAACATAAAAAAGCCAACTATTCAATCCTGTTAGCTTTCCCGTTTCGGATTGAAGCTGGCTTTTGTTGCTCCTATTGTCTCATTGCTTTCATATGTTTTCCCATCACATAATAGTAATATGGAATCAGTGGAATCAGTGCTGCGATCCAGGCCATTGGATCCGCCAGACAAACGCCTGCAAACGTCGTTCTTCCCGCAACCAAAACCACGATCAGTGTTCTGGCAACCAGTTCAAAAACGCCTCCCAGCATTGGTACCATTCCGTATCCCATCCCCTGCAGGGCATTTCGAAATACAAAAATTGTACACAAAAACGGATATGCCCAGAATACTGTACGGAAATATATCACAGACACCTGCACAACATCTGTCTGTGACGGGCTGATAAACAGATATGTAAAATATTTTCCACCGAAATAAACCAGCGCCATCTCAACCACACTCCATACCAGAAGCATGATCCAGGAATATTTTACTCCCTGTTTTACCCGGTCCATACGTCCTGCTCCACGATTCTGTCCGACATATGTCGCGATCGTTGCCCCCATAGAAACAGCCACCATACCAATTACATTCTGGATCTTTCCTGCAGCGGAAAATCCAGCCATATAGGTAGCGCCATAAATATTTACCGCACTCTGTACGATGATCGTTCCTATTGCCGTGATGGAAAACTGAAGTCCCATGGGAATTCCAAGAATCATCAGTTTACTCATACTGCCTTTTCGAAGTTCAAAGTTTTTCTTTTCAAGATGAAGAATCGGATATTTCTTTTTTATATAAACCAGGCAGCAGATTGCTGAAACGCCCTGTGCGATAACAGTTGCATATGCACAGCCTTCTACTCCCATTCCTGCAAAACGAATCAGTACAATATCCAGCACAACATTGATGCCCGCTGAAATGATCAGAAAATACAACGGGGATTTCGAATCTCCCAGTGCACGCAGAAATGCAGCCAACGTATTATACGCTGCAGTAACAAGAAGGCCTGCATAAATAATTCCCATATATCCGGCCACATCTCCCATCAGATCTGCCGGAGAATTCATAAGTCGCAGAATCGGCACATTAAATGCCAAAAATCCTATGGTCATAGCAGCAGCAAAACCAAACATAAGATAAATGGACATTGCCACAAAATGCCTCATATCGTCATACTTCTTCGCTCCAAACATCTGTGCCACAATAATTGCGAACCCACTACTCAGTCCGTTCAGCCAACCGGTCACAAAAAACATCAGTGATCCGGTACTTCCAATTGCAGCAAGTGCATCTACTCCAATAAACTGTCCTGCCACAATAGAATCTACAATATTATAAAACTGTTGGAATATGTTTCCAAGAAACATCGGTATCATAAACTGAATGATCAGTCTGACCGGATTTCCCACAGTCATGTCATTTGTTTTCTGTTTGTTCAAAACATTTCCTTTCCCGATATAAGACAGCAGAAAAAGTTTTTCAACCTTCGCTGCTGTCTCTTATGTATTTCTATTCTGTTTTCTGTAACTGCTATTTTACAATACCGATCAGCTGATTGATATCCTCAACTTTCTGCTGTTCCATAAATTTCGCCAGCCCATCCACAATTTCTGTTGTTGCATATGGATTAAAGAAATTAGCGGTTCCAACTGACACTGCTGTTGCACCTGCCATGATAAATTCAAGTGCATCTTCTGCTGTTGCAATTCCACCCATGCCGATGATCGGGAGTTTTACAGCCTGTGCAACCTGATAAACCATACGCACTGCAACCGGTTTCACTGCCGGGCCAGACATCCCGCCCGTCTTGTTTGCCAGAGCAAATGTTTTTCTGTAAATATCAATTTTCATTCCGGTAAGTGTATTGATCAAAGAAAGAATATCTGCACCACCAGCCTCAGCCGCTCTGGCCATCTCTGTGATATCAGTCACATTCGGACTGAGTTTCATGATGATCGGCTGTTTTGCATATTTCTTTACTTCTTTTGTGATTGCTTCCAGTGCATGAGGATTCTGTCCAAATGCGATACCGCCCTCTTTTACATTTGGGCAGGATACATTGATTTCCAGTAAGTCGACCGGTTCATCCGCCAGTCTCTCCACCACTTCACAATAATCTTCGGTACTCTTTCCACAAACATTTACAATAATTTTTGTGTCATACTGTTTCAGAAATGGAATGTCTCTTCTGCAAAAAAGATCAATTCCCGGATTCTGAAGTCCGATTGCATTCAGCATTCCGCTTGCAGTCTCTGTCACTCTCGGAGTCGGGTTTCCTGGCCATGGTACGTTTGCAACACCCTTAGTCACAACACCACCAAGTTTATTAAGATCTACAAATTCACTATATTCTGCACCGGAACCAAACGTACCGGAAGCAGTCATGACAGGATTTTTTAATTCAACTCCAGCAAGAGTTACTTTTGTATTGATCATAACTCCACCTCCGTGCTCAAGAATACCGGTCCATCTTTACAAACACGTTTGTTATGCACCAGAGAATGCGCATCAATCTCTTTTGATTTGCAGACACATCCAAGACATGCTCCGATTCCACACGCCATTCTTTCCTCCATGGAAATCCAGCATGTGATATTCTTCTCTGCTGCATACTCTTTCAGTGCACGAAGCATCGGCGTTGGACCACAGGCAAAAATAACCTCTGCCTCAAGTCCCCTTTCACAAATCGCATTTAATACATTGCCTTTTGTCCCTGCGCTTCCATCTTCTGTAGCAACATAAACATCTGCATATCTTGTAAATTCATCATTCAGGAACAATTCATCCCTATATCCAAGAACTGCTGTTTTTTCAGCTTTTAGCTGTTTTGCAGTCTCAAGCATCGGTGGAATTCCGATACCGCCACCAATCAGAAATACTTTTTTCCCTTCTGCTTCTTCCAATGGAAAGCCATTTCCAAGAGGTCCCAGTGCCTCAATCTTTTCTCCTGGTTTCAGTCTGGAAAATCCTTCTGTTCCGGTATTTTTCCCAGTCACGCGATACACCAGTCTGATTTTGCTGTCTTCTTTATCAATCTCACAGATGCTGATCGGTCTCGGAAGAAGTTTACTTCCATCTCCTGTGTATAAAGAAAGGAACTGCCCCGGACGCGCATTCTGTGCCATCTGATCAGTCTGAAGCCAGAGACTGTAAATATCTCTGCCGATTTCTTCCTGACTGATAACAGTCAAAGTCTCTTTTGTTTTTGTACTCATCTGTCTCCTCCTGCCCTCATTAACGATTCTTAAGGGCTCCACTGATATCTTCGATCATCACTTCCACTGCCTTGCGAGAAGCATCTGCATAATTCAGTTCTCCAAATTCCGCATATGCTTCCTGTTTGTATGCTGCAATGATTCCTCTGGATGAGTTTACAATCGCACCAAGGCCATCCTCATTGAAGAAATGCACCAGATCAGAGCCTTTTCCACCCTGTGCGCCGTATCCAGGTACCAGGATAAATGTTTTTGGCATAAGCTTGCGAAGTACTTTTCCCATTTCCGGATAAGTTGCGCCAACTACAGCTCCGATATAGCTATATTCTTTACCCATATGATCTGCGCCCCACTCGGCAACTTTCTCTCCTACCCATTCATACAGTGGGCGTCCGTCCATGATACGATCCTGGAATTCGCCGCTGGAAGGATTGGATGTCTTTACAAGAATAAACAGACCTTTATTTTCTTCTTTGCAGACTTCGATAAATGGCTTCACTCCATCCGAACCCAGATATGGATTAACTGTTGCAAAATCCTCATCAAATCCTGCATATTTCTTGGATCCTACCTGAACATGTCCCAGATGTCCAACTGCATACGCTGCCGATGTGGATCCGATGTCTCCACGCTTGATATCACCAATGACTACAAGATCTTTTGATTTACAGTAATCAACGGTCTTTTTGTATGCCTGCAGTCCCGGAATGCCAAACTGCTCATACATTGCAATCTGTGGTTTTACTGCAGGAATCAGGTCATATGTTGCATCTACGATTCCTTTATTGAACTGCCAGATTGCTTCTGCTGCACCTTCCAGAGTCTCTCCAAATTCTGCAAAGGCATTTTCCTGGATATGTTTCGGTATGTAATTCAGCATCGGATCCAGACCTACAACGATCGGTGCATTAGTTTTGCGGATTTTTTCAATAAGCTTATTAATCATAACTGCTTCCTCCTGGAATTTATATTCTTCATATTTCTTCTATACATTATCACTAATATCATACACGAAACAAACGATTTAATAAAGTGTTTTTTACATATTCACCTTGACATTTTTAGAAGCGGGAGATATAATTCTACTCATAGACGAAGAGAACCTTAATATAAAATCACTAGTTTTTAGAGATTATATATTACCAACGATATAGTCTCTAAAATCTGGTGATTTTTTCGTCAGATGGACATTTAACTTTTTATTTTTATGGAGGTAACATCATGAACAAGGGAACTGTAAAATGGTTCAACGCAGAAAAAGGCTATGGCTTTATCACAGGAGAGGACGGCGCTGACGTATTCGTTCATTTTTCTGCAATCAATGGTGAAGGATTCAAATCACTGGATGAAGGACAGGCTGTAACTTATGATTTAACAGAAGGCGCTCGCGGAATGCAGGCTGCTAACGTTACAAAATTATAATTCTGATACTTCAAGGTTGTAATAACCTTTCAAACCATTCAATAAAAAACCCCGGTGAAAACCGGGGTTTTTTATTATCTCATTTTCATTTTTACTGTACATCAGACGAAAGATCCGAAACATAATTATCAATTGCAGAAGTATCCATTACTGTCTCTGTAACAACAGACTCCTGTTTTGTCTCGATCTTTGCATACGCGGAAAATCCAATCCATCCAACCATTGCCACACAGATTGCAATCCATGCAAGAATTTCCAGTTTGTCAATCATTTTTTCTTTTCTGGATGCTTTTGAGCGGCCTGCTTTGCCTGCCTTATAGCTGTCTACTTTTTTCTGACTCATTCCAAGAATCTCCTTTATTGTATAAGCTTAAACTTTTGTTATTATATCACACTCTCACACAAAAGGGAAGGGCTTATACAGCTACAATCACACCGCCATCATTAGCGTACATACTGCTTACTCCCGCAGTATCCAAAATAACGATATGTTTTACAGGCATTCTCTCTTCCAGTGCATTCTTCAGAAGCACTGCTCTCTCCCTGCAGTTGCAGTGAGAAATTGCAAGGATTTTATTTTCACTGTCTTTTGTTTTGTCTACAATGTTCTGAGCCATTTTTACAAGAGCTTTGTTCATGCCTCTTGCCTGATCCAGCTGACAGATTGCTCCTTCATCTGTAGAGCCCATGACAGGTTTGATTTTTAATGCGCTTGCCACAAGAGCTTTTACCTTACTGAGTCTTCCATTTTTGCGAAGCGTTTCCAGATTATCCAGAACAAAAAACGTGTGCTGGTCAGCAATATATGCTTCTACTGTCTCAATTACTTTCTCAAATGAATACCCAGCTTCTTCACATTCCTGTATTTTCATCGCAATCAGGGACTGTCCGACAGATGCCGATTTCGAATTAAACACATAAATCTGCTTACCAGGATTTTCTTCCTGCAAAAGACTTTTTCCCAGAACAGCACTGTTATACGAGCCACTAAGTTCTGCTGAAAGCGTAACTGCATATACGTGATCCGCATCACAGTCAAACGCCCTCATATAGCGTTCCGGTGACGGGCATGCCGATTTTGGGCATTCCGGGCAGTCAGCTACTTTTTTTAAAAAAGAAGCCTGGTCAAAATTTTCATCATCTATAATATTTTCACCACCAACGCTCAAAGTCAGTGCTACCGACTCAAAGCGAGGATCTTTTTTCCACTCATCCAATAATTCCCCACAACTATCTATGACAATTTTATAGCTCAATTATATCGTCCTCTTTTCCATAATATGTAGTATCGAATACCACATCTATATTACCATATAGCTACATATTTGAAAAGACTTTTTCGAAAAACTCTATTCTTTTTTTTGATTCTGTTTTATAATAGAAGCTACACTAAATTATGGGAGTTCAAAATGCTTGCACTTAAAATCAACGATGTCAAAAGCTTCATGAATCAGTTACTGATCGGAGATACCTTCGATTCTTTTTCTCTGGTAGAAGCATCCATTACTACTTTCAGCAACTTCACAATTGACGGAAAAATCCACAAAGATTTTTTTGACACGGATACCGTGCAAAATATGAATTTTAATGATTCAGATTACTGTCCCTGGAAAGAGCTGAAATCTTACTGTTTTTCAATCATACGCGGCAAATTACTGCCAATACAGTTTCGAATCGTTTTTCAGCTGTCTCCGGCTCAGTATTCACTATTATTTGCAGATTCTTCTTTCCAGATTTCTACTGATCAGATTCGCGGATTAAATTTAAACCTTCAATATAAAAACAACGAATTATTCTGTACGACCGGAATTTCTTCCGATACATTTCTTCTGGACAGACACCCTGAAATCACATGGGATTCTGCAGTTCCGAAATTTTTTCAAAAACATCGGTTGGATTTTGACAGGCTGTAAGATTCTTTTTGGCATCCTCAATTGCATTTTCTGCATCCAGTTCTGTCTGGATGAGATAATATGCCAGCATATCTACAAACTCACTGTTTGTAGGTCTGTAGCGAAGAGGATAACCTGCGATTCGATCCATCGTTTCTTTATTAGCTGTCCAACATACATTAATGACCGTCCGAATATCATGTTCAATATTAACTGGTGTTGATTTGAATTTTTTTGCCAGATATGGATAGATGTCCTTCGTGATCTTAATTGGATAATCCTGAAGTTCCATCGACATCATTACTGCTTCGGCAACATAATAATATCCTTTATATTTTGAGGTCATTCCCAGCTGTCTGATTAATCGATATACTTTTCTCATGTGCTCTCCCTCCGCCTTTTCCTGTTTTCTCATTATTATACGACAATTTTTTCTTATTTTTCTTTTACATACCAAACTCGTGGTTCTTCGAAAAAAAACGACATTTTAAGAGTCACACTATTCATGTTATAACTACAAAATCATAGGTTCGCCATACAATTTCAGCATATAGAATTTATTGTTTTTTGTCAATAAAATATAAAAAAATCCCGAATTTTTTCCACATAAAAGAAAATATTCGGGATTCTTTTTATATTGTCTTTAAATTTTTGCTTTTATTTTGTAAGAAGCATCAGAATTTCATTGCTTCTCTGTACAAATTTTGTCATTTCATCTGGCGATAACTGTTTATGACTCAACATTGCAAGATCATATAACTGCTGGCAGATTACTGCTGCATGTTCAGACTCCTGATTTTCTGCAAGGTATTTTACCAACGGATGACTCACATTCAGCACCAAAGTTTCCTGACCGCCAAACATTCCAGGATCCATTCCGTACATATTGTACATCTTCATCATATCCTGCATACGACGACTTTCCTCCGAAAGTGTCATCATTGCTGCAACAGATTCATTCTTCAGATTCTCTGCCTTAACTTCCAGTTTCTCCATATTCAGATTCTTACGGAATAATTCTGTCAGAGTTTTTGCAGTATTTTCATCTGCTGCACCTTCACCCTTCAGTTCTTCTGTCACATCTGCATCAATTCTCTTGAACTGAATTGTCTGATCTTTCTGTTCCAGGTGAGAAATAAAGGTCGTATCAATATTGTGAGAAAGAATAACTGCATTTTTTCCTGCTTCTCTGAACATATTGATGTACTGGCTCTGCTGTACCGGATCTGTCACATAGAAGATCGTTGTCTTTTCAGGCTCTTTCTTTTCTGCATTCTCCTTATTCTCAGCATCTTCTTTCTTTGTATCGTCAGACTCAGCTGTATCTTCTTTCTTATTCTGCTCTATACAGTCTTTCAATGTCAGATATTTATTGTCAACATCTTTAAACAGAATGTAGTCATGCAGTTTTTCAGAGAACTTGCTGTCTTTAATGCATCCAAATTTAATGAATGGACTGATATCATCCCAGTATTTCTCATAAGACTCACGATCTGTCTTACACATTCCTGTCAGTTTATCCGCAACTTTCTTGGAGATATACTCTGAGATCTTCTGTACAAATCCGTCGTTCTGCAGTGCACTTCTGGATACATTCAGCGGCAGATCCGGACAATCGATCACGCCTTTGAGAAGCAGCAGGAATTCCGGAATAACTTCTTTAATATTATCTGCGATAAATACCTGGTTATTGTATAATTTAATCGTTCCTTCAATAGAATCATATTCTGTATTAATCTTCGGGAAATATAAAATACCTTTCAGGTTAAACGGATAATCCATGTTCAGGTGGATCCAGAACAATGGCTCTTTGTAATCCATAAATACCTTACGGTAGAATTCTTTATAATCCTCATCAGAGCACTCATTCGGATGTTTCATCCACAACGGATTCGGATCACTTAAAGATACCGGACGTTTGTTGATCTTTACACGCTCACGTGCAGGAGAAACCTCTACAACTTCCTTTTCACCCTTATCATTTTCTTTTTCTTCTGTCTTTGCATCTTCATGAATATGCTCAACAACAACATCGTCATCCCTCAGATCAGCTTCGTCGATTGTCTCATATTCCTGCTCTGCATTTGCATTAGACAGATAAATATTTACCGGCATGAAAGAACAATATTTCTCAATGACTTCACGCATACGATATTCATTACAAAACTCCAGGCTTTCATCATTCAGAAACAGCGTAATCTCTGTACCAACTGTTGTTCTGTCCCCATCCTGCATATCATATTCTGTACCACCATCGCATGTCCAGTGTACTGCTGTTGCACCTTCTTTAAAAGAAAGAGTATCAATATGCACTTCATCTGCTACCATAAATGCAGAATAGAATCCCAGACCGAAATGACCGATCATCTGGTCATCCGTTGTTTTATCTTTATACTTCTCCAGAAATTCTGTTGCACCGGAAAATGCGATCTGTGTAATATATTCCTCTACTTCATCAGCAGTCATACCAATACCATTATCGATAAATTTCAAAGTCTTTGCTTCAGAATCTACAACGACCTGCACTGCCGGTTTATAATCATCCGGGAAAGCATATTCTCCCATCACTTCAAGTTTCTTTAATTTTGTAATGGCATCGCAACCATTGGATACCAGTTCTCGAACAAAAATATCATGGTCAGAATACAGCCATTTCTTTATGATAGGAAAAATGTTTTCACTGTTAATTGATAAATTTCCGTGCTTTTCAGCCATATTATCCACACTCCTTAGATTCTTTTTTTCGTTTTTCTATATACTAATCCCCTTTTTTCCAAAAGTCAAGGAAAAATTAGCACTCATTTTAAATGAGTGCTAACAAAACTTTTATCGTTTTTCATTTCTTTTTTATTTTTTGTTTTTCTTTTTGTAAAATACCACTCCGCCAATCGCACCTGCCGCAATGATCAGGATACATACAAATGGAAGGATTGGTGTATTATCACCTGTTTTTACGGAACTCTTTCTGTTCGCTGCAGGTGTAAGATTTGTTCCAGGAGCAGTCACTTTGGCTTTTGCGATGCTGAAAGATACCTGTCTGGTATCCATTGTTCCTGTTGCTTTCCAGCTGCTTCCATCATACTGCTGCTGTGCAAAAGCAACTTTCAGCGTATAATCCCCACTCTGTGCCAGTCCAAAAGACGCAGTATATGGTGCGGCGTTCCAGACATTTGTATTAATGACTGTCCAGCTCTGCGGAACATAACGGGTGTCTCCTTTTTTCGGAGAATTATTATCCATTCCAGCACCAACTGCTGTAAAGGAAATCTTTGTCTGTGTAGTATAAACTCCATTTACATCAATGCCTGTAATCTTATTATTCTCTGCAGATGCAACTTTTGCACTGTATGCATTTACGCTGACTTCCACAGAAGTAGCAAGACTGATCTTATTATCATTATCCACTCCGGAAGGTAACGTCACGGTACCGGATATGGTAAATTTCTGAGCATCTGTACTGGACTGCTTATAAGAAGCTTCTTTCACATTCCATGAAACTGCTGCTTTCATACTTCCTTCTGTTGTTTCAACCACTACAGTAGATGGAAGTTTCAGCGAGGAAGCATCCTTCTTCGTTCCATTTGCAAGTCCGGTAACTGCTGCCGGCTGTTGGATCTTCGTAAGAACTGCATTTCCCTTCACAACCTGTAAATTCACTGTAATAGATTTATTTAAAGAAGAAGAAATCTTAAGGTTCTCTGAATAAGCACCCACATCCAGTCCTGTCTTAGGCTGCACTGTATAAACAGCAGTTGCTCCCGGTGCCAGTGTAAGCTGTGCAGGATTAACAGAAACCGTAAAATTTGTCAGTGCCGGCTGTTCCAGTGTTACTGTCACATTTCCATTGTTCGTGACCGTGAACTGCTGTGGAGCAATCTCACTATAGCCCTTCTTTGCGGCTGCAAAATCAATCAACTGTCCTGAAACATCCAGAGAAGGATCTGGAGAATTTACTGTAACTGTCGCAGTGATCGGAATGCTCTTTCCATTTGTAGTATCTGTAATCGTAAATGTTTCTGTATAAGGAGTCGCATTCGCTGTAAGATTGACCTTTGGCTGAATTGTAAATATAGCCTTATCTCCGCTCTTAACAGTCTGTGCCTGCCAGGTAATATCAAAATACTGTCCCTGGGCTGCACCTGTACTGCTGACTGCATCAGACAGAACAGCATCTGCATTTCCTTCATTTGTCAGTGTGATCGTCTGAGACGCCGGAAGTTCTGTATATCCATCTACCAATGTTCCAAAGTCAGGACCATCTTTAGGATCGCGTGTAACATTGCTCACTGCCGGAGCAGGTATCGTAACATTCACAGGAACTATGATCTTATTATCGCTGTTATTTTGATCTGCAAACAGAATATTATCCGGATAAGGCGTATCTGTTGCCAGATTTTCTGCCGGTGTAACTGTAAATGTCGCACTTTCACCAGCCGGAATCTCCTGTTCGGAAGGATCTATTGTCACTGCAGGCGCCGCACCTGTTGAAGAAGCAGCTACTGTCACTGCCTGTGCGGAATTATTTTTTACAGTGATCTGCTGGCTTTCTGTAGATTTAAATGTCAACCCGGACTCTGCAACAGTATCATCTACTGCCAGTGTAACTTCTGTTGTGGTACTTCCATTATTTCCGCCATCTGAAGTGTTCGCATCATTCGAAGGATCTGTTGTACTGTCCGCCGGAGTTTCATCACCTTTATTCTGATCATCTGCTGTCGGATCTGATGTATTTCCTGTATCTGTTTTCTGATCATCCTGTCCGTTGCCGTTCTGTGCATCATCCTTTGCTGCCTCAACTGTCATCTTTGCTTCAAACGAAACTTCTACACCTTCTTCACTGGTATATGTGATCGTATCATCATACTCTCCTGCTGCTATCCCGGCACGCGGTACGATCCACAGCTGCTGACTGCTATTCTGTTCCATTGGATCTGAAATATCCTGAACCATAAAATGTTCCGGACTGATATCTGTAAAATTCAACGTAGTATTGCCGGTATTCGTTACCGTTACATACTGTGCCTGTATACTGTCTTCCTGACCGGAAATCACAGTTCCAAAATCTACAACTTCAGAATTTCCGTCTCCAATGACGATACTTGCATCTGCTGTTGGAGTTTCCGTTTTTCCCGTATCGTTGTTTTTCTGAGAGTCCGCAGTATCTGCTGCATCATTTGTCTGTCCATATGTGCCATCTTCTGTTGCTTCCGGAATACCATCCACAGATTCAGAACCTGCACTTTCACTCTGCTGCTTCTCTTCATCTGTTGTAGCAGCGGGAATGCCTTCTATATTCTCAGTTCCTGCCTGTATAGAATCCTCCTGATAGGTTGTGTCTGTATCCTCGGACACACCAGTCTGTGTTGTTTCTTCTGTATCAGCAGAAGCATCTGTATTCTGAGACTGTTCATTTTCTGTTTCTTGTGCAGCCTGCTGTTCAGCAGTATCTGCAGCGGCAGCCTTTTCTTCTGCTGCTTTTACCTCCTGGCCAGCAGCAGTCTGCGCATCTATTACTGTATCTGATACAACTTTCAGACTTCCGGTATAACCATTTTCTTCTTTGCCGGTGACCGTCAGGACAATTTTGGAACCAATATCATCCTGTGTTACTGTATAAGTCTTGTCTTTTCCGAGTTCTTTCAGTTCAGGCTTCTCCCCTGCTTTCTCTGTTTCCTCATCCTCAACTGTTTTTCTCTCCCAGAGATAGGCAACATCATCCTCCGTCACTCCCTCTGGCTTTACTTCTTTAAATTCTGCACTCAATGTTCTGCCTTCTGCTGCAGTTCCCTGAATCTTCAATTTACCATCCAGTGCTGGAATTTCTGCTGCAAACACTGTTGCAGAAATCATCGACAATGCCAGAAGCACCGACATAATGACTGCAAGAATTCTCTCTTTCCGCATGATTCATCCTCCTTTTAGATTTGTTCTGTCCTGATTTATTTCTTATAGAATTCGACTTTAACTTTTCTTTAATTCTTTGTCGGTATCTATACCCCGTCTCCTGTAAAAAATTATAACACAGGTTTTTTATCGAATGTAATTTGTATTTTACAGAACTGTTACATTACCACATTGTTCCTCTACACAAAAATATCCCCGGTCATATTACTTATCGACCAGGGATATACGTCTTTTTTATGAATTTTCTTATCCTTCCACGATCAGATAACCACCGGATGGAAGTGTAAAAACTTCACATGCCTCTTCCAGTTCCTCATCAGACATTCCACTGACATCTGCTCCTGCTTCATCCAGATACTTTCTGACTTCTTTGATATTTTTTACTTCAACAGCCATGCAGTCTTCCAGAAATTCCTCCGCTTCTTCCACAGTCTCAGCTACCGGTTCATCATAAAGTCTGCCTTGTTCTTTCAAAAAAACCTCAATACTCTCTTCTGTATACATTATTTCAATACCTCCTCAATGTTTCCTTTCGCCGTAATCAGCTTTTTTAGTATTGTCTCAACTCTCTCCGTTTCATATGCCGCTGCCTGTTTTACTCCATCTTTGGCATGTGCCATTGCGAAACTGTACGGAACAGATTTCAGCATGGCAATATCATTGTATTCATCACCAAACACGATACATTCTTCCGGTCTGATTCCCAGAATCTCCTGATATTTTTCAACGCCTTTTGCCTTATTGGTATCAAAAGGAATAAAATCCACCCATGCTGTTCCGGAAGTCACAACTGTACATTTGTCCCCAAAGCGTTCATTCCAGTAATGAATCGTATCGTCCTGCAGTCCGCCTCTTTCATATACTGCCAGTTTCATACACGGTTCCGTGATTTCTTCAAAGCTATTGATTTCTTTGCAGACATTTCCAACGACATTGATCATCAGATCTCTGAAATGTTCTGTTTTCGGTCTGATATAGTAAAAATCTTTCGTGGAACAGGTAAATTCTGATCCTTCTTTGTCATAAATATTTTCTGCGATTTCACGGACCAGCTCCTGTTCAAAACTGTCCTGATAAAGAACTTTTTCATTATACACAGCAAGACCGCCATTTTCGCTGATAAACGCCATATCATCCACTACTGGCCGGAACATTTTTTTCATATTTGCATACTGACGTCCACTTGCAGCCACAAACAGTATTCCCATTTTTTTTAACTGTCTGATCAGTGGGAAAATTTCTTCCGGAAGGCTCTGCGCCCCCTTAAAAAGTAAAGTTCCGTCCAGATCACTTGCAACAAGTTTAATCATTTTTCCATTCCTCGCATATATATAATAAATCCTGTGGTTTCTCAGCCACTTTTTCCGCACCATTACTCTCCAGTTCCTCACGGTCACGAAATCCCCAGAGTACTCCTACCGTATGCATTTTTGCAGCAGTTCCTGTTTCCATATCTGTTTTGGTGTCACCTACATACATACACTCTGATGGAGATACGCCAAATTCTGACGCCGCTTTCAAAGGACCATCCGGAGCTGGTTTTCTTCGTATTGAATCACTCTGTCCGATCACAAAGTCAAAATACCCATCAAACATCTTCTCTATTACTTTCACAGCTGCCACATGTGGTTTGTTCGAGCAGACTGCCAGCTTCATTCCACGTTTTTTCAGCTCCTTCAGCATTTCTTTAATGCCTTCATATGGTACAACTTTGTATAATGGATCTTCATCAAATTTTTTTCTGTAAATCCTGCGAACTTCTTCATAATGTGTCAGTTCCGGATCACCGGCATCTTTCAGACAGCGGCGAATGAGCATATCCGCCCCTTCCCCACTGTAATATTTAAAGTTTTCCACCGGCTGTGGTTTGAGATTCATACTCTTTAAAATCTCATTTGCCACATAAGCCATTGACTCCAGTGTATTTGCCAAAGTACCATCCAGATCAAAAATACAAGCCTTTATCATTTGTTTATCCCCTTAATTCAATCCCATGTTTCTTCATTTCATAAAAAAGTCTGCCAACCGGCAATCCCACTACGTTCGTATACTCTCCCCGGATTTCTTTCACATAAATGCCAAATCCGCCCTGAATACCATAGCTTCCGGCTTTGTCCATTGGTTCACCACTCGCAATATAAGTTCTGATTTCCTCATCGGAGACCGGGTAGAAAGAAACATCTGTACTCTCAGAAAATGAGATATTCTCCCATTTTCCATTTTTCTTTATCAAAACTGTTACCCCTGTATATACCTGATGTATATTTCCCTGAAGCATTTTAAGTGTCTTAAATGCATCGGACTCATCGACCGGTTTTCCGAGGATTTCATTATTATAAGAAACAATTGTGTCTGCTCCGATCACAACCGTCCCCTCTTCCATATCAAAATTCAGTGCAACTGCAGTTGCTTTCTGTTCCGACAACTCTCGAACGATTTCTTCTGGTTTATCCGAAGTAATCTTTTCCTCTCCGTCAGCTGCGCATACCTGAAAAATAACACCGGCTGCCGCCAGAAGCTCTCTGCGTCTTGGTGAAGCAGAAGCAAGTATGATTTTTCTCATATAATATCCCTTTTCTACTGTTTTCTGTTTGTGTAAATCAAAGCATTTACTTCTGTAACAGTATACCCTGTCACCTAACATCGTGCAACCGTGAAAATGTAAAAAAAGTCGGCACCAATTCCCATATCTGCAAGGAATATATGCCAACTTTCATTTTTGCAAAAAAATAAAGCTGCTGACGGGAATCGAACCCGTGACCTCCGCCTTACCAAGGCGACGCTCTACCGACTGAGCCACAGCAGCATTTCCATAAGCGGACATTTCTGTCGCTCACAGTTGATAATATTAACAGAAAAAGCATACCCTGTCAACAGGCAATTTGATTTTTTTGCCTTTGTGTTTTTTTACATTTATTTCTCGATATTTTTCTCTTGAAATCTTTTAAATCCGGCGTTTTTATGATATGATTAACCTTTAAAGAAACATTCAGGAGGGAAAGAGATGGAAAACGAAACCGTTTCTAAAAATTTTATTGAAAACATCATTGATAAAGACCTTGCAGAGGGTGTTTATGATACCGTACACACCCGCTTCCCACCGGAGCCTAATGGATACCTCCATATCGGACATGCCAAATCCATTCTTTTGAATTACGGACTTGCCCAGGAATACAACGGCAAGTTTAATATGCGTTTTGATGATACAAACCCTACAAAAGAAAAAAGTGAATTTGTAGAATCTATTAAAGCTGATATCAAATGGCTTGGTGCTGACTGGGAGGACAGACTTTTCTTTGCTTCTGATTACTTTGGACAGATGTATGAAGCAGCCATCAAACTGATCAAAAAAGGAAAAGCTTATGTCTGTGACCTGACTGCCGATGAGATCCGCCAGTACCGTGGAACTCTGACAGAGCCTGGAAAAGAGAGCCCGTACCGTAACCGTTCTGTTGAAGAAAATCTCCAGCTTTTTGAAGAAATGAAAGAAGGCAAATATGCCGATGGAGAAAAAGTTCTTCGTGCCAAGATCGATATGGCATCTCCTAACATGAACATGCGTGATCCGGTCATCTACCGTGTTGCTCATATGACCCACCACAGAACCGGCGACACCTGGTGCATTTATCCAATGTATGACTTTGCTCATCCGATTGAGGATGCTATCGAGGGAATCACACACTCCATCTGTACACTGGAATTCGAAGACCATCGTCCGCTTTATGACTGGGTCGTTCGTGAGCTGGAATACCCACATCCGCCGAAACAGATTGAATTTGCGAAACTGTATCTGACCAACGTCGTAACAGGTAAACGTTATATTAAGAAACTGGTTGAAGACGGAATCGTAGACGGATGGGATGATCCACGTCTTGTTTCCAACGCAGCTCTTCGCAGAAGAGGCTTTACACCGGAATCCATCAAAATGTTCGTAGATCTCTGCGGTGTCTCCAAAGCAAACAGCTCCGTAGACTATGCAATGCTTGAGTACTGTATCCGTGAAGACCTGAAATTAAAACGCCCTCGTATGATGGCAGTTATGGATCCAATCAAGCTCGTGATCGACAACTATCCGGAAGGACAGGTTGAATATCTCGATGCTCCGAATAACATGGAAAATGAAACACTTGGAACCCGTAAGATTCCATTCAGCGGTGAATTATATATTGAACGCGATGACTTCATGATCGATCCACCACGTAAATACAAGAGACTTTTCGTTGGTACAGAAGTACGTCTGATGAATGCTTATTTTGTAACCTGTACAGGATATGAAGCAGATGATGACGGTACAGTACGAGTTGTACATTGTACTTATGATCCGGCAACAAAAGGCGGAAACGCTCTGGACGGACGTAAAGTAAAAGGAACGATTCACTGGGTAGAAGCTACAAATGCCAAAGAAGCAACTGTACGTCTTTACGAAAACATTGTAGACGAAGAAAAAGGTGTATACAACAAAGAAGATGGTTCTCTGAACGTAAATCCAAACTCTCTTACAACTGTCACTGCTTATGTTGAGCCGGCTCTTATGGAAGCAAAAGGCTATGACAGTTTCCAGTTTGTAAGAAACGGATTCTACTGTGCAGATATTCATGATTCTAAAGAAGGTGCTCCGGTATTTAACCGTATCGTATCTCTGAAGAGTTCTTTCAGACTTCCTAAATAAACACAACTATTTCAAGAGAGGCAGACCATAAAGGTCTGTCTCTCTTTTTAACATAAAAAACTGCCGTCCTACAAATGCAGTGCATTCATAAAACAGCAGTTCTACTTATCCATGAAGGATTATTTATTCCTCTTCTGTATCTTCGTCTTCTTTTTCTTCTTTGATCACTTCTTCAACAGCCTCTTCTGCATCTGCTGTATCAGCAGTTTCTTCTACTGCTTTCTCTACAGCTTCTTCTGCTTCATCCCAGGATGCAAAATCTTCGCTTGTTTCTTTCTTTTCTTCTTTCTCAGCAGTTTCTTCTTCGCCTGTCTCATCTTCGAAATCATCATCGAAGTCATCAAAATCATCTAACGGATCTTTCTTCAGTACAAGTGCTGCGATAACTCCTGCCGCAGCGGCAGCTACCGCTCCAACTGCTACATATCCCCAATATTTATTGATCTTTGCCATATTATGCTTCTCCTTTCATACTTTCATATCCAAGAGAACTCTCTTTGATATTCCAATGTGATATTGTTATAATATTACTACTTTTATCCAAAAAAGGAAAGGGAAAAGTGTTTCTGTGCATAACAGAACATCACTTTTGTACAGGTGCAGAAAAATTGCGTATTTTTCCACGGATACGCTGCAGCGCATTATCAATTGATTTCGGTGTTTTTCCCATAATCTCTGCAATCTTCACATACCCGTATCCCCGGAGATAATAATCCAGGACTTTATTCTCCATCGGACTTAAAACTTTCGTGATCTCGCGTTCCAGAGTTCTTGTACTTTCCTGATCAATAATAAGTGCTTCCGGATCTTCTGACCAGGACCCCTCGAGATGATCAGACTCATTCTCATCACTCAATGAAACATACGAATTCAGCGGCTGATGCTTTTGTCTGTTGGAATTTTGAACTGCACTGTAAAGCTGCCGGTCAATACACAGACTCGCAAACGTACGAAAAGAAGTTTCTTTATCTGCCTGATAATTCTGAATTGCCTTAAAAAGACCGATCATGCCCTCCTGAATCAGGTCATCTGTCTCTCCCCCGATCAGGAACATGGCTCTTGCCTTTTTGCGGACAAATTCTTTATATTTTTCCATCAGGTAATCCGAGATTTCCGTCTCTCCTTCTCGCAGCCTGACAATCAGTTCCTCATCACTGTACTGGTCATAACGGCCCATATAAGTTTCCCCTTTATTTACCTGCTTTTGCCAGTCGCTGTCTTACAATCTCATATGCAAGGACCCCTGCTGCCACAGAAGCATTCAGAGAATCTATATCACCTTTCATTGGTATGGATGCAGTAAAATCACATGCTTCTCTTACCAGACGGCTGACACCTTCTCCTTCATTTCCGATCACAAGTCCCATTGGTCCTGTCAGATCAAGGTCATACATAGTCTCACCACCCATATCCGCACAAACAAACCAGATGCCTTTTTCTTTAAGTTCTTCAATTGTTCTTACAATATTTGTCACCTTGGCAACTGGTGTATAATTGATCGCACCGGCGGAAGTCTTTGCTACTGTAGAAGTCAGTCCCACTGCACGTCTTTTTGGAATGATCACTCCATGCGCTCCTGCAAGATTTGCGGTACGGATAATTGCTCCAAGATTATGCGGATCTTCCACATTATCCAGAATAATAAGGAACGGTGCCTCACCTTTTTCCTCTGCTCTTGCAAGAATTTCATCCACGGTACTATAATCATAAGCAGCAACCTGCGCAATCACGCCCTGATGTGCATGCGTCTCACTGAGCTGATCAAGTCTCTCTTTGCTTACATAGTTAATAATGGTGTCTGTCTTTCGTGCCTCTCTCGCGATCGTTCTTACCGGACCATCCTGACAGCCATCCAGAATAAAAAGCTTGTCTACGCATTTGCCAGAACGGAAAGCTTCCAGCACCGCATTACGTCCTTCTATCTGTTCACTCATAATATGTCCTCTCCGATTCCCATACGGACCAAAGTGAGCATCCGTGTGTAATCCTCTTTCAAATATAAATATCCCATCAGAGCCTCAAATCCTGTTGCTCTGCGATAATCTGCCATCGTCGCATGTTTCGCCATTGTCGGAGAATGTGCATTACGCCCTCTCCGATAAACACTCAGTTCTTCCGGTGTCAGTTCCTCTTCAATGACTTCCATGATCGCAGACTGTGCTCCAGCCTTTACGAGACTGCTCGCTTTTTTGTGAAGACGGTTTACCGGACAATTTCCCTTCTTAACAAGTATTGTCCGAATAATAAGTTCATAAACTCCATCTCCGATATATGCCAGTGTCAGCGGAGAATAACTCCGCAGATCCTGGTCTTCCAAATGAAACAGTTCCTTCAGCTGTATCAGATTCGTTTCCATTTTACGCCCTCGCGAGTGTCTTTCAGCTCAATCCCCTTATCCAGGAGCAGACCTCTGATCTCGTCGGCTCTTGCAAAATCTTTAGCCTTTCTGGCAGCCTGACGCTCTGCGATCAGGTTTTCGATCTCTTCATCAAGGATTTCTTCTTTCTTCTCAAGAGTCAGTCCGAGAACATCACAGAGTTTTGTCATAACTTCAAGTGTATGTCCTGCAAATTCTTTTGAGCTGCCTTCCTGTACATTGGTATTTGCAAATTTAACAAGCTCAAATACTGCTGCAAGTGCATCTGCTGTATTGAAATCATCATCCATGGATTCTTCAAATTTTGTTACAAATGCAGCTTCTTCCTGCATCAGTTTCTTCTCGTCCTCTGTTGCTTCCTGTACGGTTGCTGCTGCCTGACGGTCACGAAGTCTTGCTGCTGCTTCTGTAATTCTCTCAAGCGCATTTTTTGATGATTCCATCAGATCTGCACTGAAATTCAGCGGACTTCTGTAATGTGCATTCAGCATGAAGAAACGAAGCACCTGCAGATCATACTGCTCTCCGATCTCGCGAACTGTACGGAAGTTTCCGAGAGATTTTGACATCTTACGGTTATCGATATTCAGGAATGCATTGTGCATCCAGTATTTTGCAAATGGAACTCCATTGCAGCATTCACTCTGTGCAATCTCATTCTCATGATGAGGGAATACAAGGTCCTCACCACCGGCATGAATATCGATCTCCTCGCCCAGGTATTTCTTGGACATAACGGAGCATTCAATATGCCATCCCGGTCTTCCGTCGCACCATGGAGATTTCCAGAACGGTTCCCCTTCTTTCTTTGGTTTCCAGAGTACGAAGTCAAGCGGATCTTCTTTCTGATCTTCACCGGATACCTGCAGGGAACGGAATCCTGACTGCAGATCATCCAGATTTTTATGTGAAAGTTTACCGTATTCTTTAAATTTCTTTACACGGAAGTATACAGTACCATCGGCTACCGGATATGCATATCCTTTGTCGATCAGTGTCTGGATCATATCGATCATTCCGTCAATCTCCTGCGTCGCAAGCGGATGTGTGGTGGCCGGTTTTACATTCATTCCAGCCATATCCTTCTTGCATTCGGCAATATAACGCTGTGAGATTTCCTCTGCGCTCACACCTTCTTCAATTGCTTTTTTGATGATTTTGTCATCTACATCTGTAAAGTTGGATACATAATTCACCTCATATCCTTTGTATTCCAGATAACGTCGTACCGTATCAAAAATAATCATCGGTCTTGCATTTCCGATATGGATCAGATTGTACACTGTTGGTCCGCACACATACATACGTACCTTTCCCTCTTCCAGAGGTACAAATTCTTCTTTTCTTCGTGACATTGTATTAAAAAGTTTCATGTCTCTTTCCTCCGATATATTACTTCTTAACAGAATCCCAGAAAACTGTTCCCTGCAGATCAGTCCTGTTTCTCGATAAGAAGGCAGATTGCCTGAGAAGCAATCCCTTCTCCTCTTCCGGTAAATCCGAGTCCTTCTTCTGTCGTTGCCTTTATATTGATCTTTGATTCCGGAATTCCAAGTGCATCTGCCATATTTTTGCGCATCTGCGGAATATGTGGTGCCATTTTCGGCTTCTGTGCAATCACTGTTGCATCAATGTTTCCTACTGCATATTCCTGCTTCCTAAGCAGTTCCGCCACATGAACCAGCAGTTTAATACTGGAAATCCCCTTATAAGCCGGATCTGTATCTGGAAAATGTTTGCCGATGTCTCCAAGTGCAGCGGCTCCAAGCAATGCATCCATGACTGCATGGATCAATACATCTGCATCAGAATGTCCAAGGAGTCCCTTTTCCCACGGAATATCTACTCCACCCAGGATCAGTTTCCGTCCTTCCGTCAGTTTATGAACGTCATAACCCATTCCAACTCTCATAATCATTCTCCTTCTGCCTGACCGGCAACACCAGACCGTAGCAATACATACATCAGTTTCTCACAGGTATCCGGATCTCCTTCTTTGATCTGTGTCTCTGATATCTTTCTTTCGGTCAGATATGTATCACTGCTGTTCACTCTTATTGCTCCGGAAAGGTTCAGTTCTGTCGGCGCGTTTGCAAAAATATCCGTATCTGCATATACGGCAATTGGTGCTTCCGCGGCTATCATTTTTTTCTGACCATTCCAGACCATCTCTGCTTCTGTAGATACAAAGCCTTCAGCACTTGCTGCTGTGGGGACGGAAATAAAAGGAATTTTATATTGAAAAGCCACATACCTGCTGATATCGTGCACAGTACCCGAACCAACAGCCAGAATCAGATCAATATCCTCATCCATATAGTTCTCAACAATTTCGATTGCATGCTGATCTGCCTGAAGATCATCCGCATCCAGAACCAGAACCTGACATCGGTCAAAAATATCTTCCATAAGTTTCTCCGTTGCCTTACACGTATTTGTGTCACAGATCAGAAGCGGAGATATATATTCTTTAAGAAATCCCTCTGACATAGCTTCTTCAAGCGCATTTACAGCTCCTGGTTCAATCAGTATTTCCTTTATTTCATGGTGCATTTTCCCGTCCCCGCAAGGTCGGGCAAAGTCATCTGCATCGACTCGCATTTATTTCTCTCCTCCTGTATTTACTGTCATCTGCCATCATTCAGCACTGTCATGTCAGCAGACAAAAAACCTATTTTATTACATTCCGTTATTATACATGATTTTCCGGAAAAAATCAACGAAAGCCATCGTACACAGCAACTACAGATTCAGATAATTATAGACAACTCTGGATATGTTTCGAATGTTGGCGATTGCATTGGACGCATTCTCCGACATCACACACAGAATATATGTTGTTTTTGTTCCATATACAATTGCGATATCATGCTGGTCTTCATCCGTCTCACCAGTCTTATTAGCAGTTGGAACGTCTACACCAAGTCCTTCCGGAATCTTAGATGTATTCTGCTGATTTTTCAGGAGATCCAACATCTCTTCTGATGCCTCTTTGCTCACACATTCTCCTCTGTAGATCCGTTCAAGAAGTTTTCCACAATCTGTAACTGTTGTCTGATTATGCCCACCAAGTGTAATGCGTTTCGATGCTGACGGATGCAGTGTGCTCTGATAACTGGTCTTCGTATATCCCTCTTTTTTCAGATATTTATTTACCTGTTTTGCCCCATCTATAAAATCATATGTATCTGACTGCAATCTTCCCAGTTCATTACAGGATTCATTATCGCTGACCGTGATCATGTTCCACAGAAGTGTATTCACTTTGTCCTGTACTTTTGTATTATCCACTGTTGTTTTCATCTGTGCAGCTTCATTTTTCAGAACATCATCCATATCCTGATATGTTTTTGCCATAACAAATGCTTTGATCAGACTTGCCGAGTATAATGGTTTATCATTCAGTGCAAAATCTTCATTACTCTCAAGATCTTTTACATAAACGCTCCATTCCCCGTCATATCCGGAAATCATGGCTTCCAGCTGTGGTTTCAACGTATCGATACCAAGATCTTCCATACCGGTCACTTTGCCAGTCTCATCTACCGGAAATCCATCTTCTGTCATGCCGGCTTCCTGCACCAGCACTCCATTTGTTCCTCCAAAATAATAAAGCCCTGAAAACTTCTGTCCGTTCGAAGTCATTTCCAATTCATGTGTTCCCGGTTCCGTGACCATTTTGCCATTTTCGTCAAAATAATAATAACCGTCATAGGTTGTTTTATCGACCGTATAATTACTGATATAGCGCACCTGCGGTGCTGCCGTCAGTTTACCCAGATTATTGACCATATAGTATCCGTCAAATTCCACTGGCTCTTCTGCATTATCTGGATTTTCTGAGCAGCTGAGTTTTGTGAGCTTCACCATATGTGAACTGCCAGCCTGAAAGCAGCCACTTTCATCATGATAATAAAAGCCATCCAAAACGGTTCCATCTATTTTGACATGATCAAAATAATGAACTGCTGCTGTATCGTCCTTACTTCCATCATCTTTCAGACAGTAAAATCCATCACTTTTCATCAGATACTTTTCTGAACCATCCTTGATCGGACGAATCTGTGCTTCATCCGTTACAGAAAGCATGCTGCTTGCCGATACTGGCAGTATCCCGGACATTCCCAATGTCATTACAGTCAGTCCAGCTGTCAAAAATTTCCATCTTCTCAAACTGTTTCCAGTTTTCATGTATTTCTCCTTTTTTGTATATTCTTTCTGATGCTTTGTTCACAGTATTTTCAATCTCTTCTGCATCTTCTTTTCAATAGTAATTGAACATAGTATACCTGATATTTTCTTTCTGTCAAGCAGACATATTTTGTCAGATTCCCGGCATCTTCTTTCTACCAGTTTATTTCTTTTCTTCCCTTTTCCAGAAAGCTCCAAGCTGCTGTTCTACATTTTCCAGAATGCAGACAGCCGCATCATTCCATTCTCGGGGAAACAGCATCCTGTAGTCCCGACCTGTAAATCTTTCATCCATCAGAAGAATCGTCCCCCTGTCTTTTCTGGTCCGTATGACTCTGCCTGCTGCCTGTAATACTTTGTTCATTCCGGGATAACGATACGCATAATCAAACCCCTGCTCTCCTTTTGCATCATAATATTCTTTCAGGATTTCGCGCTCACAACTCACCTGTGGCAGACCAGTTCCAATGACAGCCGCTCCGATCAGACGATTTCCGATCAGGTCGATTCCTTCTGAAAAAATTCCTCCCATCACACAGAAACCGACAAGCGTATCTGCACTTTCTTCTGTAAATTCTTCAAGAAATTCCTCTCTTTCTCTTTCCGTCATTGAAGCATGCTGACAGATACATCTCACCCATCCCGAGGAAAATTCCTCCTGATAAACCTGCCATACATCAGCCATCAGCTTATAAGATGGAAAAAACGCCATATAATTTCCTTTTTTCTGCCAGCTCATTCTTGCAATATATTCCGCGATCTTTCGGTATTCTTCATATCCTCTTCTGGTATACCGACTGCTCACATCCCTGCAGATCAAAAGGCATCTGTTTTTCTGTTCAAACGGAGATTCCACATACATCCCAAAATTTTCTTTCCTTGTGCTCAACATCCTGCTGTAATATTTGAGCGGCAGTAAAGTCGCAGAAAAAAATACCGTGCTGATTCCTTTATCCAGACATTTCTGCAGATTTCCCGCAGGATTGACGCAAAACAGCTTCATATAAAATCCGCCATCTTCTCCGACTGCCGTATAGACTACATAATTTTCATCCACCAGTTCTGATATATTCAAAAAATCCCGCACTGTGAAATAAAAATCAAGAATCCCATCCGTCACTTCCTGTGTCGGCGGTTCTTCCAAAAGCTGATCCATCTCTCCCTGTACAGACAGAAGACTGATCGGAAGTACCCCCGCATTTTCCTGTACCTTCCAGGAATCACATCCATTCTGCAATTCTTTAAGCTGACTGACCACTTTTCCAAGCTTCTTCCACAGTTTCTGACTGTAGGGTTTTATAAATTTTCGTATTTGTATTGTATCTTCAAGGCAGATTGATGCACTGTACATCTCCCGTCCTCTTTCTACAAGATTATGAGCCTCGTCTATCAGAAACAGGTATTTACCAGATATATTTTCTCCGAAAAATCTTTTCAGATATACATTCGGATCAAATACATAATTATAATCACAGATAACTGCATCCATCCAGACAGACAGTTCCAAACTCATTTCAAACGGACATACCTGCCATTTTTCTGCCTGTCGAAGAATCGTTTCCCTGTCAAACGACTGCTCGTTTGTCCACAATTCATATACTGCATCGTTGATTCTGTCATAATGCCCCTTCGCATAGGGACATGTCTCTGGATTGCATTCTGGTTTTTCGCAGAAGCAAAGCTTCTCTTTCGCTGTGATCGTAACTGTCTTAAAAAGTAACCCGTTCTTTCTCAGAATTTCAAATGCATCCTGTGCAACAGTCCTTGTAATCGTCCTGGCTGTCAAATAAAAAAGTGTTTCCGCTTTTCCCTCTCCAATTGAACGGACCGCCGGAAAAACAGCGGACATCGTTTTACCAACACCAGTCGGCGCCTGAATAAAAATCTGTTCTTTTCTGGAAATTGCATGGTAAATCCCCGCAACCATCTCTTTCTGTCCTTTTCGATAAGTAAATGGAAATTCCAGTTTTTCCATCGACCGATTTCGTTCCTCTCGCCATTTCATCTGATAAGAAAGCCATTTGTGATAAGAATCCAACAGTCTCTGGTACCAGCTCTCCAGTTCTTCCCTGGTCATCGTTTCCCTGAAACGCTTGATCATCTCCGTATCCAAATGTGCATACGTCATCTGAACATCAATCTCTTCCAATCCATGATCATCCAGATAGATCCAGGCATAGCAGAGCGCCTGTGCACGATGTACCAGAACCGGTTCCGCAAGCAGTTCCAGATTCTTATACACGCCTTTGATCTCATCAATGCAGATTTTCTCATTCTGCGTAAAAATTCCGTCTGCACGTCCTTCCACCCGCAGGATCAAATCCTCATATTCTGTGTCTTTTTTCAGTGAAACTTCGGCCTGATAGTGGCTTCCCATCTGCTTCTGGATTTTTCGGTGCAGGCGGCTTCCTTTCAGCATTGCTTCTTTATCGCCTGCTGTGCCGCCACTTTCCAGATCACCATTTCTTAATATAAACTCTACCAGGTTACGAACCGAAATACGGATTACCGGTTTTTCCATCATTCTCCTGCCTTCTATAAAAATGCTGCCATTCATAAAGCCAGCTCAGTATCTTATTACACAAAAAGGCGCATACCCGTTCCCGGAATACGCGCCCCTGTTTACTGTTCACCTATTATGCTACAGCAAATTTTGCCATTACTTCATTAAATCTCTGACTCTCACCATAGCATCTTACTGTAAGTTCTCTGGTAAGATCCATGCTCAGAATACCTAAAAGGGATTTGGCATCAATAATAATTCTGTTATAGGAAATGTCGATATCAAAATCGCATTTGGTGGCTTCATTTACAAATTCCTTTACATCTTCCGTCGCATTTAATCTAATATGTCTTTCAACCATATGCTTATCCTCCTGTATCAGACTTTAGGCGTATTTTGTCACTACGAGGAGAATTTGTCAACAGACTTAAAATTTTATTCATATTTTTCAATAAATTTCATAATTTTGAATTTCTATAGCACAAATTTTTGTGATTTTTTCTAGTGGAATTCTATCATATTTGAACAAAATTTGAAAGAGAAAAAGATCCGGTTCGGCGCCGGATCTTTCTTTTTATTCCGATTTTTCTTATTTACATCTGTGTCAGAACAAAAATATCATAAATTGCTTTTACAGCTGTTTCGAAATCTCTGTTTTCCACACCAATGATAATATTCAGCTCACTGGATCCCTGATCGATCATTTTAACATTAACATGGGCATGTGCCAGTGCAGAAAATACACGTCCTGCAGTACCTCTCTGAGATTTCATTCCACGTCCTACCACCGCGATCAGTGCAAGATCGGACTCCATTTCCACAAAATCCGGCTGTACTGCACGATGAATACCTGCGATTACCTGCTGTTCTTTTTCTTCAAACTCATCCTGATGAACATAAATCGTCATCGTATCGATTCCGGATGGAACATGTTCAAAGCTGATTCCCTGGTCTTCAAATACCTGAAGAACTTTTCTTCCAAAACCAACTTCACTGTTCATCATGGACTTTTCAATATTGATCGAACAGAAACCTTTTTTGCCTGCAATACCGGTAATCACATATTTCGGCTTGCGGCAGGTACTCTCTACAATAAACGTTCCCTTGTCTTCCGGACGGTTTGTGTTACGGATATTGATCGGAATACCTTCTTTACGAACCGGGAAGATTGCATCTTCATGAAGAACAGTTGCTCCCATATAAGAAAGCTCTCGAAGCTCCCGATATGTGATAGTCTCGATCACTGCCGGATTCTCAACGATTCTCGGATCTGTTACCAGGAATCCGGAAACATCTGTCCAGTTTTCATAAATATCTGCATGAATTGCTTTTGCCACCAGAGAACCTGTAACATCAGAACCGCCTCTTGAAAACGTCTTAACAGTTCCATCTTCCATTCCACCATAAAATCCTGGAATAACAGCTCTTTCGCATTTCTGAAGTCGTTTGGCAAGAAGTTTGTCAGTCTTATCGGCATCGAAATTTCCGTTTTTGTCAAATCGAATAACTGTCGCAGAATCAATAAACTCATATCCAAGGTATGCAGCCATTACTTTACCATTGAGAAATTCTCCACGGGATGCAGCATACTCCTTTCCTGCATGTGCCTTAAAATCTGCTTCAATCTGCCTGAATTCCTCTTCAAGAGAAAGATCCAGATTCAGTCCTTTAATGATTTCATAAAAGCGGCTTTTGATTTCTGTAAGAATATCGCTGAAATCTTCACCTGCTTCTGCTTTATCATAACATGCATATAAAAGATCTGTTACCTTTGTATCTGCGGAAAATCTTTTACCCGGTGCGGACGGTACCACATAACGTCTGCTCTCCTCGCTTCTGATAATGTCTCCAACCTTCTGAAACTGTTCCGCATTGGCCAGAGAGCTTCCTCCAAATTTTACAACCTTTTTCATAATAATACTTCTCACCCTTCTGTTTTCCTGCCGCTGTCACATTCCCTCACAGCAGTTTTTTCTTTTCAGTCAGAAAATCTGTCTTTTATTGTATTGAAAAACACAGGGATTTGCAAGTATTTCTTTATAAAAAACTAATTTTTATGCACAATATTCACGGAGAATGCTTTCAAGAGCAGACGCACTGCTTGTATGACATCTGCAGACTGGGATAGACTTTTTCTTTGCTTCTTCTACCGCACAGTTCACCATCTTATGAGAAACAGTGCCTGTAAACAGAATCATAAGATCCGGTGCCCCGATTTTTTTCTTCATAGCGCCTTTTTCTTTCGCAAATACCTTTGCTTTACACCCATATCCTTTACAGATATCCTCATACTGACATACCATACGTTCATTACCACCTACGATCACGATGCTCATATCATCACCTCTCCTTTTGTTATTCTAAACTAACTTGCATTTTAAAAGTAAAGCGGACCATAGATCCGCTTAATAAGCTTTGTGTTAGTATATACTAACTGCATATAAAATATTATCATACATTGTTTTGTTTGTCAAAGGATTTTTGCGATGAAAATTCTGTCACATCACAAACCGTCAGTATATCATCTCTCACCTGAAAATGAATATCCTTATGTCCATATGCCAGTCCATACACTTTATCCGGTCTGTTCTGATAACGTGGACGTGGATCATTCGCCAGTACCTCAAGAAGTGCCTCTCTCTGTCCCGTTGGAATTTCTTTTATCAGTTCTTCCGGAAATTCCACCTGTAGCCGATAATCTCTGATATGATCCGTAAATCCTCCCTTTGCATCCGGATGACTGTCTGCATAAGGAAGATATGGTTTGATATCATAAATCGGTGTTCCATTCATCAGATCCGCACCTGATATATGCAGAATTGGTCCAAGTTTCTGATCAAATTCTATCTTTTCCAGTTTCACAGAAGAAAGCCCCAGATTATTCGGACGAAACGGAGATCGTGTTGCAAATACTCCCATCCTGGTATTTCCGCCAAGTCGCGGCGGTCTTACCGTCGGCGACCAGGTATCTCTTACCGCTTCCGAAAACTGCCAGATCAGCCAGATATAACTGTATTCTTCCAATCCGCGAAAAGCTTCTGTTACTCGATATTCCGGTTCAAAAACAATCGTTGCCTTCGGTGTTTCCAAACGGTTACTCTGATGTGGTATTCCAAATTTAGTCGGAAAATCATTATGAATCCTTGCAATAACCTTCATTTCGTATACTTCTGACATGAGTATCTCCTGCTTTTCTGCTTCTATTTATACTTCCGGCAAGTTCATCCAGTCTTTCAGTGCTTTCATACGGATGTGGGCATCTTTTTCTCCCATATCATATACCTGCTGAATGACCTCCAGATTATTTTCCATTCGACTGATATCCAGTTTCTTATCCGGCTGGATTACGAATACCTCACCCTTCCGTTCAAGTTCCTTAATAACATCCAGACTGTGATTATAAACGTTATGTCTGTTCTGCAGTGTATGCACAAATTCTGGATATTTGTGATAGCGTATTTCTGCCATTTTTGTATTTTCCGGTTTTTTAACAAAACCGGTTTCTCTGGTAAGTACAACTACGATCCGGTCATAGCCCATCCTTTTAAACGCCTCCACGGGAATGCTGTCCGCACATCCTCCGTCAAGAAGCTTCATTCCTTTATAATTTACAATTTTAGATACATACGGCATCGATGCAGATGCACGCATCGCATCGATCTGTGTCATCATATCTGTGATCTTGATATATTCTGCCTTTCCTGTTTCTACATTTGTACAGGTCGCATAAAACTCTGTATCTGATTTGATAAATGCTTCATAGTCAAACGGATCCAGGCGTTCCGGAATATCATGATAACAAAATTGTCTTCCTACTACTTCTCCTGTATGCAGAAAACTCCACCAGCTCATAAAATGTTTATCGTTACGATATTTTTTGAAATAACGAAGGCTTCTTCCTTTCTGACCGGATACAAAAGAGCATCCATGCAGTGCTCCGGCAGAAACACCGTTCACTCCGTCAAAATGTATCCCCTGTTCCAAAAAAACATCCAGTACTCCGGCTGTATAGATTCCACGCATTGCGCCGCCTTCCAAAACAAGTCCTGTTTTCATCTTCTGTCTCACCTCTCTGTTGTCCAATAACTCCTGATTCTGTCATATGTTTCACGGAAACTAAGCTGATTTCTTTCCGCCAGTTCTGCCACATTCTCATATTCCGGATAATATCTTATATTTCCATCCGGTAATGTGCACGCTTTTACAATTGCTGTTCCGACCGGTGTATCCTTTTTTTGAATTTCTCTTTGCAGAATCGTACGTTCCATTTCCACTCTTCGAATACCGATCGTTGTTGTCTCTGAAAAAATCAGATTTTCCAACTTTTCTCTTTCACTCTCTTTACAGATTACCGTCAGCGTATAGGCCGGTCTGTTCTTCTTCGTATAAATCGGTGTATAATGCACCTCTCTTGCTCCATTTGCCATAAGAAGATTCATAACGTGCCCCATCATTTCTCCACCACAGTCATCCATATCTGTCTCCAGTTTCCAGATTATATCTTTTATCTGTAGATCCGTTGTCTCCCGGATCAACATGGCTCGCAGGATCCCCGGACAACGATACTGGCGTTTACCGGCTCCAATGCCGGTTTTCAACATAGTAAAATCTTCCGGTAATCTGTCTGATGTACGAAATGCAGCCACCACCGCTGCCCCTGTCGGCGTCACCAGTTCTCCCTGTATGTCTGTGATTTTTAATTTTAATTTATGTGTTTCTGCAATATGTGTTACGGCTGGTACCGGTACCGGAATCTGCCCGTGCTGACAACGAATAAAACCGGTTCCTTCATACAGCACCGGTACGATCACATTCGAAATATCCAGATTATCCATACATATCGCTATTGCAGCAATATCTACAATGGAATCTACAGCACCAACTTCATGAAAATGAACTTCTTCGACCGGAACTCCATGCGCTTTGGATTCTGCCTGTGCCAATATATCAAATACACGCATTGCCATTTTCTTTGCTCTTACAGTCATTTCCGACTTCTGAATGATCTCTGTGATTTCTTTCATTCCACGATGTTCATGAGGATGCTCATGACTATGCGTATGTCCATGATGATGTTCATGATTCACCTCATGACTGTGTTCATAATGCCCTGTATATGATTTCTCACTTCCATGCAGATATTCCATATCATGATCGTGATTATCCTGTTCCAGAATAACTGAGAAATCACATGCATCTAATCCGGATTTTTTTACCCTGGTGATTTCTGTCCGAAATCCACCTACCGGAAGACTCTTCAGCGATTCCTTTAATACCTCCCTGTCAGCTCCCAGATCCAGAAGTGCTGCAACTGTCATATCTCCACTGATTCCCGAATAGCATTCCAAATATAATGTTTTACTCATAGTAGTCCCTCTCTGCCAGCCGGTTGATCTGCGTTGCAATGTATCCTGCCCCATATCCATTATCAATATTTACCACTGCAATTCCATTTGCACAGGAATTGATCATAGTAAGAAGTGCAGACAGTCCATTCATGCTCGCTCCATACCCAACCGATGTCGGCACTGCAATAACCGGTTTATCCACAAGACCGCCAAGTACACTCGCAAGCGCCCCCTCCATTCCGGCAACTGCAATCACACAATTCGCATCCTGGATCACATCCAGTCTGGAAAACAATCTGTGAATACCACTCACACCTACATCAAAAATACGTTCCACATGAGAGCCAAAATACTCTGCTGTCTGTGCCGCTTCTTCAGCAACTGCAATATCTGCAGTTCCTGCTGTACATATCGCGATCTTACCGATGTGCTCTTTTTCTTTCTTTTCAATTTTAATAATGTGAGATAATTCGTCGTATTCCACCCCTGGAAGAAGATCTTTCACAAGTTCATACTGATGTCTGGATGCCCTTGTACCAAATACTTCTCCGTTATCCTCATAAAGTTTCTTGAAAATATGAACAAAATGCTGATCCGCCTTACCGCTGCAGAAGATCACTTCCGGAAATCCGGATCGTATTTCTCTGTGGGAATCCAGTTTTGCATAATCATCCATTTCTTCAAACGGTTCTTTGCGAAAATAATGCTCCGCCTCTTCCATAGACAGTTCACCATTTTTAAATCTGGTTAGTATCTCTCTGGTTTCCAAAACAGCACCTCCTAAAAGCAAGGGAGCATGCTCATCACATCCTCCCGTTCCTTACTATATATGATACAAAATCATTCCACCTTTTTTATCATATCCGGTATCCCACATTTCTTTCAGGGAAAACCATTTATGTTCCCCATACGAAATAGCTTTGACCAGAAGATCATCCTCTTTTTTTTCATATCCGGCAAGGATAAACCAGTGCCAGATATAGTCCTCCAGTGGGCCCTTCTCATTTTTATGTTTCAACATCAGATACGGGATCAGACAGGCATTGTCAATCTGTCTGCATACAGCTTCAACAGCTTCCTCATATGTATGTGTTCCATGAAAAGCTTCCATCTGCAATCTGTCATCATGCGCATCTGCAAGATATTCACCAAACCCTTCCATAAAAAGTTCCAGCGTATCGATTCCATTCGGTCTCGGACAAAGATAATGTTTCATTACATATGCAAAATCATGATATTCTTTCCAACTGATTTCCTGCGACTGATGTGGATAAAGATTCTTTATTCCATTCGTTCTGGCAAAATAAATACAGCTTTCACAAGCTGCTATTGCACCGCATCCTCCATCACGCATCGTTACATCTGGAAACAGATCCTGATTGCCTCCATAGGATTCTTCTACAAAAAAGTATTCCAGTTCATTTTTATCTAATATGGTCTGCTTCACCGTGAATTCCCCCAGTCAGGTTTCTCTAATGTAAAACCATATTTGTAACTATATCATATTTTTTTATGAAATAAAATAAATTTTTCCAAAGAAATTCCTTCTATATTATAAGATTGTAGGATTTCTTGACACCAAATGCGCGTGCATGCTATAATTTTCGTTATATTTTGTATGTTTAAGAGGATTTCTGCCAAACATACCACTTTTTTGAGGAGGAGAAAAATGAAAAAATTTTATACCTGGTATCAGAAGCATATTACCGGTGCGATCTTTATCGGCCTGCTTCTCGGTATCCTGACCGGACTGTTTCTTGCGGACCGTTTTGCACCGGTTCTGACAGTTACCAGTCTTCTCGGCGGCATCTACATGAATGCCCTGAATATGATGATCTTTCCACTTGTATTCTGTTCCGTTGTTATGGGAATCTGCAGCATCGGAAGTATTAAAACCACCGGTAAGATTACCGGTGCTTCCATGGTATTTTTCCTTTGTACAACTGCACTCGCCAGCCTTGCCGGTCTGATCATCCCGCGTCTGATCCATCTTGGACGAGGTGTTTCTTTTGAAATGGCAACATCTGATATTGCAGCTACAGATATGAGCAATATTCTGGATACCATCAAAAACCTGATTCCGTCCAACCCTGTATCTGCTTTCGCACAGGGAAACATGCTTCAGGTTCTTGTATTTGCCGTTATCATCGGTTTTACCCTGATTGCAGTAGGTGAGAAAGGTCAGCCGCTTCTGAATGTGATCGACTCACTGAATGAAGTGTGCCTGAAGATTATCAGCACGATCATGTACTTCACCCCAATCGGTGTCTTCTGTACTATCGTACCGGTTGTAGAAGCAAATGGTACCGAAACAATCATTTCACTGGCTACACAGCTGATCGTCCTGTATCTTGCATTCTTCATCTTTGCGTTTGTTGTATACGGTCTTGCAGTCAAAATAATCGGCAAAGAAAGCCCATTCAAATTCTTAAAAACAATTATGCCGGCTGCTCTTAATGCTTTTGGAACCTGTTCCAGTTCGGCAACTATCCCGATCAGCAAGCAGTGTATGGAAGAAGGCATGGGCGTTTCCAATAAGATCACAAGTATTGCGATTCCTCTCGGAGCAACCGTAAATATGGATGCTGTATCCATTCTGATGTCCTTCATGATCATGTTCTTTGCCAACGCATGTGAAATCAATGTCAGCATTTCCATGATGGTTATTGTACTCCTGGCAAACGTACTTCTTTCAGTCGGAACACCGGGTGTTCCAGGTGGTGCAATTGCATCTTTTGCAGCGCTCGCTACCATGGCAGGACTTCCAGCCGGGGTTATGGGCGTATATATCAGCATCAATACTCTGTGCGATATGGGTGCTACCTGTGTTAATGTTATCGGAGATCTTGCCTGCTGTGTAGCACTGAAGGGCCGCCTCAAAATCGACGAACATAAATAAACTTACATAAGAAGAAAAGTGAGCAGTCACGCGGGCTGTTCACTTTTCTTTTTTATTTTAATTAAATTTTCACTTATAATTTATAAGCTTTAAATCCAAGATCTTTTAACGACATATTCAGCTTTGATCTCAGCAGATATTCTGTACCTGCCATTGCCGCCTGAAGAGTTGCATTTGCAGCTTCCTGAATTTCCGACTGTGCTCTGCTTCCATTTGTATTATAAAATACAAGATTCTGCTTTCCATTGTATATGGAAGCTTTCATAGTCGCTGTTGTATAGACTGCGTTTCCACTTGCATATATTCCGGAAATGACTCTTGCAGAATCTGATTTTGCACAGTTCACAAGGATATCCATTGCACTTATAATACCCTCTTTTTTAATCTGCAAAGACAGTCCCATATCAAGCTTATCGGATTTTGTATCATAAGACAGAATAGCTGTTGTCTCTGCATCTATAGAAGCCTCAATATATTTGCTTCCATCCTCACTGTATCTGCCATTCTTATTAATATAGTTTCTGACTTTTGCATAATTCTTTGCCAGCTTGTTTGCCGCGGCTGATGCTTTTTTTACGGTAACTGTACATACAAATTTCTTTCCACCAAGTGTTGCGGTAATTTTGGCTGTTCCTGCTTTCTTGGCTGTGATCCGACCTTTTTTATTTACAGTTACAATCTTTGAATTACTTGATCTCCAGGCCGGTGTAAGCTTTGTGCCATTGACTTTTAATGTATATGACTTGCCCGGGTTCAAAGTAATTCTGGAACTGTTCAGTTTCAACGTATACAGTCCTGCGATCGCGGTAACTCCTTTTTTGTTATAACTGCTGAATGTCTTCTTACCTTTTGTGTTTTTAAATGCTTTCACACTGTAGGTATACTGTGTTCCCGTTATTACTTTTGTGTCAGAAAATGCTGTTTTCTTTGCACCTTTTACTTCTGCCACATTCTTCCATTTGCCACCTTTTTCCTTACGAAAAACAGTATAACCACTGGCACCTTTTACCGCTTTCCATTTAAAAACGATTTTGGATTTTCCTGAAGCTTTGGCGGATACCAGCTTTGGCGTTGCTACTCTGGCTGCAGCCTGCACTTCCGTCACATACGCAGCCTCCGGTAATGCTGCCGGAACTGTTACAGCGACCATCAGACCTGCCATCAGCCCACATAATGCCTTCTTTAATGATTTTTTCATACCCCTGTCTCCTTTCTCTTTATACACCTAATGTACTATATTCTTCAGAACTTTTCAACCATCGAAAGACTGACAAGGGATAATATAGCAAAGAAAAGTCAGGGAAAAATAAGTTTCCTGGATTTATCTGACAGATATCACGTATGATTTATCAAAAACGTCTTCTGGCTCAAGCATATTGATATTCGCTTTCTGAGACAATTCTTTGTCATAACCGGTATTATCACAACGTCCCATCCATGGTTCCAGACACACAAATGGTGCATCTCCGGCTGACCAGATGCCAAAATTCGGAAATCCCTCACAGGAAATTTCTACATACGGGGTTCCATCCGGCAATGCAATGCCTGCCTTCGAAATCTGCCCATCATCAAAAATCAGCGCATCTTTATCAAACATTCCTTCCGTAATCTGGCAGCTTCCATTTTCGAGAACAAGTGTATACACCTTATCCGGGATAGCTGTACCATAACGTGTATCCAGCAGATGATACGTCAGCTCTTTCTGTCCACTGAAAGTCAGATGATAATCCTCTCGTTTCGTATCCGGAAGTATCGGAACATTAAATGCCGGATGTGCGCCGACCGTAAAATACATGATCTCCTGATCTTTGTTCACAACTTTCCAGGCTACTGTCAGATCACGACCTTCCAGCGTATGTGTAATATACAGCTGAAACTCATATGGCCATGCTTTCTTTGTCTCATCCGTGGATTCCAGTAAATGTGTAACCGAATTCTCCGTTTCCTCCACGCAGATGAATTCCATATCCCGGGCAAATCCATGCTGTCCGGAAGTGTAAGTTTTTCCATTAATCAGACAATGATCTTCATAGTATCTTCCTACATTCGGAAAAAGAACCGGAGCATGGCGTTTCCAGTGTGACGGATCTGCATTCCACAGAATCTCTCTGTCATTCTTTTTATCAAAAATTCCGGATAATTCTGCACCGTGATCACTGATTGTAACACAAAGCTGGTCATTCTCAAGTGTATGCATAAAATCTATACCTCCATACGTAATTTTATGCCTACAGTATATCAGAAAATTGTAAAGAAAAACAGACTCCGAAGAGCCTGCCTTTCATATACCACTTATTTATTTCTGTCCTGCGATATGTCTTGCTACATAAATACCACTTGCAGATGCATGTGACAGAGAATGTGTCACACCACTTCCGTCGCCGATCACATACAGACCTTTATGACAGCTTTCAAGATTGTCATCAATTTCAACTTCCATGTTATAGAATTTGACTTCAACGCCATACAGAAGAGTATCATCATTTGCAGTTCCCGGTGCAACTTTGTCCAGTGCATAGATCATCTCGATAATGCCATCCAGAATACGCTTCGGAAGTACCAGACTCAAATCTCCAGGTGTCGCGGTAAGAGTTGGTCTTACGAGTCCCTCTTCCACACGTTTCACTGTACTTCTTCGTCCACGTACAAGATCTCCAAAACGCTGTACGATAACACCGCCGCCAAGCATATTAGAAAGTCTTGCAATACTTTCACCATATCCGTTACTGTCCTTAAATGGCTCGGAGAAATGTTTGGAAACAAGAAGTGCAAAGTTGGTATTGTCTGTTTTCTTCTCATCTCCCTCATAGCTGTGTCCGTTTACGGTGATGATTCCGTTGGTATTTTCGTTTACTACGATTCCGTTCGGGTTCATGCAGAATGTACGAACGTTATCTTCAAATTTCTCTGTACGGTAGACGATCTTGCTCTCGTACAGTTCATCTGTCAGATGTGAGAAAATGACTGCCGGAAGTTCCACGCGGACACCAAGATCTACACGATTGGATTTTGTCGGAATCCTCAGGTCTTTACAGACAGTTTCCATCCATTTACTTCCGCTTCTTCCTACTGAAACGATGCATTTCTTACACTCATAAGAACCCTTTTCACAGATTATACGATATCCGTCTTCTAATATTTCCACCTTCTGTACCGGTGTATCAAAATAGAAGTCCACATGATCTTTCATTGCATTATAAAGATTCTCAAGAACTACATAATTGATATCTGTTCCCAGATGACGCACGGAAGCATCCAGAAGATTCAGTTTATTCTGCAGACAGAGCTTCTTAAACTTGGTTCCGGCTGTAGAATAAAGTTTAGTTCCCTCACCGCCATATTCCATATTAATATCATCTACATATTTCATCAGTTCAATTGCCTGGCTCTTGCCAATATGCTCGTACAGCGTTCCGCCAAAATCATTGGTAATATTATATTTTCCATCAGAAAATGCGCCTGCCCCGCCAAATCCGCACATAATCGAGCATCTCTTACAATTGATACAGTTTTTTATCTTTTTGCCGTCAATCGGACATTTTCTCTTTTCAAGAGAATATCCCTCTTCAAAAACTCCAACCTTACAGTCCGGCATTTCTTTCATTAATTCATATGCTGCAAAAATCCCTCCAGGACCGGCACCAATAATGATCACATCATAGTTCATGCTTTTTCCTCCTTATAAGTATAGCATAATTTCCCTCTTTGTATCCCTCATCCATCTGCACCGGAATCATCTCCTGTGCATAAAAAAAGCTGTCGCAGAATTTCTCATGACAATCCATGTCATTTCCATTCATTACGGCAGTTGGAAAAATGTTCAACCTATTTAGCGTTAAGCATATTCCTCACCTATATTACGTGATTTTCGTAGCATTGTCAAGCACCAGTTTCAAGTAAGTCACACAGGGCACCGCCCCACCAGACAATGCCCCGCTCAACAATATCAGTTCAACAAAAAAATAAAGAAATTCAGATATCCTGCAAAAGTCAGCCAGACAAGATATGGAATCATCAGATAACCAGCTGTTCTCGAAATTTCAGAAAATGTTTTTGTACATAAATATACCAGATACCACAAAAACAACAGCCAGGCAAACGCAAACAGATACCATCCTGCGTTAAAGAAAAATACCGGCCACAGAAAATTTACAGCGAGCTGAATCCCGTATAAAGTCAGTGCCTTCTTTCTCTCTTCAGTTTTTGGTGTGATTGCAACCAGATAAGAAGCCGTTCCCATCATGGCAAACAGTCCGGTCCATACAACTGGAAACACCCATCCGGGAGGTGTAAGGGGCGGCTGTTTCAGTTTTTCAAATGTATTCATACTTCCCTGTGTAAGAAAACCTGAAACCGCTCCGACTCCCAGAGGTACAGCCAGGCAGGTAAGCAATGTCTTTGTTTTTTTCTTCAAAAAAATTCCTCCTGTTCTCATATTCACAGTCTAGTGTATGAAAAACAGGAGGATTTATTCATTTTTTAAAATCTACGTTTATCAGAGCTTATGTTTTTCTGCTTTAAAGAAATCTTTTGCTTCTTTTGCAACAACTCCGCTCAGAGCAAACAGCGCAATCATATTCGGAATTGCCATCAGACCATTAAAGATATCTGCGATAGTCCATACTGCACTTACTGTCATGTATGGTCCAATAAATACTGCAATGATGTATAACCAGCGGTATACGATGATTTTTTTCTTATGTCCGTTTGTCAGGTATTCGAGACAACGTTCACTGTAGTAATCCCATCCAAGAATCGTTGTGAATGCAAAGAATACAAGACAGAGCATCAATACAAATGCTGTAAACTTAGCCGGGAACGGAAGTCCATGCTGGAACGCATAAGTAGTAACCTGTACACCTTCAATTCCCTCTACCTGCCATGCACCTGTCAGGACAATGGAAAGACCTGTCATTGTACAGATAATGATCGTATCAATAAAAGTACCTGTCATGCTGACCAGACCCTGACGTACCGGCTCTTTTGTCTGAGCTGCTGCTGCTGCGATCGGTGCACTACCAAGACCAGCTTCGTTGGAAAAGATTCCTCGTGCAACACCTTTCTGCATTGCAACGATCATAGAACCAACCACACCACCGGTTACCGCACTCGGATTAAATGCTGCTTTGACAACTGTTACGATTGCTGCCGGAATTTCTGTAATGTTACAGATAATCAGCACAACGCTGAATACAATATAGACCACTGCCATAAAAGGAACAATGATCTGACTTACAGTTGCGATTCGTTTCAGTCCTCCGATCAGGATCGCAGCTACACAGAATGCAAGGATCAGAGAAGAAACAACAACTGCTACAGAATACTGTCCCAGGAATGGGATATTGATACAGTTTGTCTTGTCCGGGTCAAAGAAGTTCTGTACGGCACTGGAAATACCATTTACCTGGCTGAATGTACCGATACCGAAAAGTCCTACACAAACACCGAAGAATGCAAAGATCTTGCCAAGCCATTTCCATTTTGATCCCATACCTTTTTCGATATAATAGAATGGTCCACCAAGGCTGTGTCCGTCTTCTGCAACCACACGGTATTTAACTGCCAGAAGACCTTCAGAAAATTTTGTTGCCATTCCAAAGAATGCTGCCACGATCATCCAGAAAAGTGCTCCCGGACCACCGGCACAGACTGCTGTTGCGACACCTACGATATTACCGGTACCGATCGTAGCACTCAATGCTGTACACAGTGCCGCAAAACTGGAGATCTCACCATCTCCCTCTTCTTCATTCTTGAACATCCATTTCAGCGCCAATGGAAGACGACGTACCTGAAGGAACCCAAGTCTGCTGGTAAGAAGAACGCCACCGGCTATGATTAATACCATAAGCGGTACGCCCCAGACCTTGTCATCCACTGCAACTAAAAAATTATTGATTGCTTCCCACATCTCAAAAAGTTCTCCTTACATATGTATTTTTCAGCATCATAAAAAGGGGAATAAAGAAATAAGAACCGTTCTCCGTTGAACTGCTAAGAATCAAAATGAATCAGACAATTAAAAAAGAATAAAAATAAAGAATAAACTTCAGGATGTAATTATCAAAAGCATCCTCTGTCCTTTTGCCTGAGAGATTCAAGACGCTTACGCGTCGCTTGCACCTTCGGCCCCTGTACTGAAACAGGCGTCTCCAGAGATACGATCCATTTACAGTTTCTGTCCGACAATACGGATACCTGAGAGTTTTACTCCTTCGGTGGGCTTATACCTCTTTCCTGCAAACTTCACCTCGTTATTGCTGTTACTGCGTTATACTATAGTGCTAAATCAGAAAAAAGTCAAGATAGAAAAAAATATTCTTCCTTCTTGACTTTTTTTGGTGTTTTTTAAGTTTTTATTTCGGGCTGACAATCTTTCCAGCCACTGCACATGCTGCTGCAGTCTTTGGAGATGCCAGATAGATTTCTACTTTGGAAGTTCCCATACGTCCAAGGAAATTACGGTTATTTGTTGCTACAACACGCTCTCCATCTGTCAGAATACCACCTGCACGTCCACAGCACAGTCCACATCCCGGATGTGTGATCATTGCGCCTGCTTCTGCCAGCGTATCAAGAATACCAAGTTCAATTGCCTGTCTGTAGATCTTGCGGCTTGCCGGTGTCACGATCAGTTTTACATAATCAGCAACTTTCTTACCTTTCAGAACTTCAGCCGCTGCTGCCAGATCTTCCAGACGTCCATTTGTACAGGAGCCGATAAATACCTGATCGATCTCCGTTCCTTCCAGTGTGCTGACATCACGGATCTTATCCACCTGTGACGGGCATGCCATGACCGGAACAAAATCCTCCCCACGGTAAGTCATCGTCTTGAGATATGCAGCATCCCCATCCCCGACAAGACTCTTCTGAAAATCGTTCAGTTCAATCTCACAGTACTCTGCTGTCTTTTCATCTGGTGTGAAAAGTGCACATTTTGCCCCTGCCTCGATTGCCATGTTTGCGATGGTCATGCGGCTTGCAACGGACATATTTTTTACTGCACTGCCTGTAAATTCCAGTGCACGGTAAGTTGCACCGTCTGCGCCCAGATCACCGATCAGACGAAGAATTACATCTTTGGACATAACGTTCGCCGGAAGTTCTCCATCGATCACAACCTTGATCGTCTCCGGAACTTTGATCCACATGGTTCCTGTTCCAAGAATGCTTGCCATCTCTGTATATCCGATACCGGAAGAAAATGCACCGACGCATCCGTAAGTAGTTGTATGACTGTCTGTACCAAAGACAATATTACCCGGTTTGACATAACCAGCCTCTGTCATCAGCTGATGACAGATTCCATCGCTTCTGTGTACGTTTTTCATTCCGTATTTTTCTGCAAATGCATCTCCCACATGGAAATGTCTGGTATCGTCCAGCTGACTTGCCGGTACAAGGTGATCATAGATCAGAACAACTTTGTCCGGATCCCATAATTTCTTGAATCCCATCTCTTCAAACTTCTCTGCAACAAATGGAATAAAAATATCATGGATCATGACTCTGTCTACGTTAACGGTCACAATGTCGCCAGGTTTTACTGTATGACCCACATTATTTCTGATAATCTTTTCAATAACTGTTTCGCCCATCTGCTCTTCCTCCTTAGTCCAGTCCGTTCAGTTTGCGCATGGCTTTTACAAGTCCACCGGCCTGAATGATACTCATCAGGTTCTCCGGCAGGGAAGCGATCGGGTACTGTTTTCCATCATAGTCTACATGTTCATTCATCACAACAGTTACGGTATCTCCCTCTTTGATGTCATTATGGAGCTCCGGCTGTTCAATCAGCAAAAGCCCGTTGTTGATGGAGTTTCTGAAGAAAATTCTTGCAAATGATTTTGCAATGACACACTGAATTCCCAGTGCTTTGATAATCTCCGGTGCCTGCTCTCTGGAAGAACCGCAGCCAAAGTTTTTGCCAGCAACAATGATGTCACCTTTCTGAATCTGTCCAGCCAGTTCCGGACGAAGTGGGCTGAATCCATACTGTTTCATATCATCGATTGTCTTGAGTGCCAGATACTCGGTCGGGATGATGATGTCAGTATCGATATCATCGCCAAGTACCCACACTTTGCCTGTAAACTTTTCCATAATCTATGTTATCCTCTTCTCTTTCTCAGATTTCAGACGGCAGTGCGATCTTGCCTGCAATTGCAGATGCAGTAACAGTTGCTGCAGATCCAAGATATACTTTGGAACTCGGATGACCTGCCCGACCCTTAAAGTTACGTGTTCCTGTGCTGATCAGGACTTCATTTTCACCGATGACACCCTGGCAGCTTCCCCAGCATACACTGCAGTTCGGGTTCATAACAATCGCGCCAGCTTCCATGAAGATATCGATCAGACCTTCTTTTAATGCCTGACGATAGATGTTCTGGCTTGCCGGAACAACGAGAAAACGTACTTTATCAGATACTTTCTTTCCTTTGATGGTCTCGGCACCTACGCGCAGATCTTCAATACGTCCGTTGTTACAGGAACCAAGGAATGCTTCATTGATCTCAATTCCACATGCTTCTTCTGCAGGAACAACATTATCTACAAAATCTGGTTTAGCCACTACCGGACGTACTTTACTCAGATCAAAGGTATATTCTCTTACATATTTTGCATCCGGATCGCTGTGGAATACAGCTTTTGGCTCACGTCCGTGCTCTTTAAGGTATTCCATCGCCTTTTCGTCAGCTTCAAAGATACCTGTCTTTGCACCGGCCTCTACTGCCATATTGCAGAGAGTCATACGATCACTGATGCTTAATGTTTTTGCGCCTTCTCCGGTGAATTCCATTACCTGATAGTTGCATCCGTTTGCACCAACTTCTCCAATGATGGTAAGGATCAGGTCACGGGCGGTAACACCTTCCGGAAGTTTACCGGTCAGATTGAATTTTACAGATTCCGGAACCAGTACCCAGGAAGTTCCTGTTACCATTCCATAAAGAAAGTCTGTACATCCGACACCGGTTCCGAATGCGCCAAGTGCACCATAAGAACAGGTATGGCTGTCTGCACCAAAGATCAGTTCACCCGGACGAACATAATTCTCGATCATAACCTGATGGCAGACGCCTTTGCCTTCCCAGAAATCAATGTTGTTTTCTTTTGCAAAGTCTCTCATTTTTTTCTGGGATGCTGCTGTTTTCGGACAGTCAGACGGTACGTTGTGGTCAACGATAAAAACAAGTTTTTTTGTATCTGCAATATGCGGATTTTTTAATTTATTATTATACATATCTACAGTCAGATGTGTGGTTCCGTCATTACTCATCAGACGGTCAAGCTGAACCGTATGGATATCACCAGGTTTAACACTATCCACACCGGCTGCTGCTGCGATGATTTTTTCTGCGATTGTCATTCCCATGGTTATTTCTCCTCCTTGTTCAGTGAAGCGATCAGGCCGCCCTGATTCAGAATCCCCTGCATATATTCCGGAAGTTTGGTACAGGTATAAGTCTTTCCGTTTGCAACTGCTGTACCATCAGACATATGAAGTTCCATGGTATCTCCGGTCTGTACATCATCCGGAAGATCTTTACAGACAATTGCCGGAAGCCCGATGTTGATCGCATTTCTGAAGAAAATTCTTGCAAAGGATTTGGCGATAACGGCCTGTACCCCAAGTGCTTTGAGTACGCCCGGTGCCTGTTCTCTGGAAGAACCACAACCAAAGTTCTCACCGCCAACTACGAAATCTCCCGGTTTTACTTTCTTTGCAAAATCAGGATCCAATGATTCAAATGTATGACCCTTCATTTCATCCAGGTTCGGCAGAAGCAGATACTGGGATGCAATGATCTGGTCTGTATCAAGGTCATTATGAAATTTAAAAATTGTACCTTTTTCCATAATAATAGTTCCTTTCTATGTATAACTATTCATTTTCTCTCTATTCTACCACAAATTTACGTAATAGCAAAATGTATATTTATAAGAATTTTGCATTAAAAATTCATTCGGATTTTTCCAGTAACTCATATGCAATACGCGGGCTTCCATCCGGCACATACACGATTCCACACCGTACAAAGCCATATTTTTCAAGTACATGCTGCATTACTTTATTATCCTCATGTGTATCTATTCGTAAATGCGGTATCTGTGCCTTACAGTAGTCCATGATCTTTTCCAGCACATTACGGACCGTTCCATCACTCGCAACACGGTGTACTGCAGCATACTCTGTATCCACCATCCAGCTGCCCTGTTCAATTTTCAGATAAACAGGATCCTCTCCTTCTATAAAAGCAAATACTGCATGGATTATTGCTTCATCTGCGACCGCATCTTCCAGTACATACAGATTTCCCTGAGAAATATCATCTTCCAGCAGTTCTTCCGGTCTGTCCCCTGCTCCCCACTGTACATGATTTCCGTTCTCCCGCATAAATTGTCTCGCTGTTTCATAAATCTCATAAATTCGCGGCAGATCCCCCTTTTCCGCTTTTCTGATCATATATGACATGTAGTTCCTCCTGAATCTTCCTTTTTACATTTTTATTATAATTAGTCGATGTTTTTCTGTAAAGTCAGCATTCAAATAAAAAAATGCTGCCGGATCTGCTCCTCTCCAGAGAAATCCGGCAACATTTTCAACTATATTTCAGTGATGATCATGATTTATTTTTCGCCTCTGCGATGTTTCAGTCGAAGTGCCCAGAAAGCAAGTACAACATCAGCAAACGCAAACAGGAACATCATTGCAGAGCCTGCAACCTTTGTCTCATCTGCAGTTTTTACACCATCTGTTTTCTGTGAACCAGATGCATTTCCTGCAGTATTTGTTCCATTAGAATTTGTTCCGTCAGAACCGGAAACACCGCCATTTCCAGCATTATTTCCAGAATCCGCGTTTGTTACAGCCGGGGTCGGTGTATCTGTCGCATCCGGAGTTTCCGTTGCATTCGGCATTTCTGTTACCGCTGGTGTCGCAGTGGTATCCGGTGTTACACTTGGATTTGGTGCTTCGCTTGGCTTTGGTGCTCCACTCGGATTTGGTGCTTCACTCGGTTTCGGAGCTTCACTTGGCTTTGGTGCCTCACTTGGTTTCGGAGCTTCACTTGGATTTGGTGCTTCACTCGGTTTCGGAGCTTCGCTCGGCTTTGGTGCCTCACTTGGTTTCGGAGCTTCACTTGGCTTTGGTGCCTCACTTGGTTTCGGAGCTTCACTTGGTGCCGGAATCACATCACTTGCACTTCCAAAGCAGAAATCCATACCGGACCACGGAATCACAAATCCATGAGACCAGTATTCTCTTCCCCCAAGGCTCGGGCACATATTACTTTCATCCCAATAATTGAATGACGAAGTAAATGTCATTGTCTGTGTATATGTTTTTCCCGTTTCCGGATCTGTAAATGTCACATCTTTTGTAATAGATACTGTGTATTCAATCGGGCAGGCATATGTCCCTGTCGGAAAGACTCCTGCAATGTGGATCTGTCCCTGTCCCATAACGATTACTCCCACATAATCCGGAGAAACTGTAATGTTTCCAAGATCTCCTTCATCAAAGACTACTGTCTGAGTTAAAGTTTTATCTCCAACCGTCAATGAAGCAGATGCCACTCTTGACAAGTCAATATGACTGACTGTACCTGAAACAGCAAGACCCGTTTCTTCTGCCGCTGTACCAGCCTCTTCTGCTGCAAGTACTTTTTCACTTTCTTCCGGTGTCTCCTCCGGGTCAATCGTATTCTCTGTTACATCTGTTTCTTCTGCATCTTTTTCAACATCTTCACTGCCAGCTTCTGATTCAGAATCCTCTGCTGTATCCTGTTCTTCAGAATCCGTTTCTTCCGAACTTTTTTCTTCGTCCGCTTTTGTTTCCTCTTCGTCAGTATTTTTTTCTTCAGAATCTGTATCTGTGCTTTCCTGTGCATTTTCGTCAGAAGCTATGGTTTCCTGTTCCGTAGGATATTCGTCAGAAGCCATGGCAATGCTTGCGCCCTGCATGATCATTGCAGCACCAACAAGGCATACGGCAACCTTTTTCCATCCCAGCCATTTTCTATACATTTCTTTCTTCCTCCTCGTTTTCAGAGGCAGCACCCGGCTGCCCCTGACACATAAATGGATTTTATTTCTTATTTAACTTTAACCTTTGATGATCTGCTGCTCCAGGATGACCAGATTTTCCTGCCGTTTACGGCCTTGCAGCTGCGTACACGAACGTAATAATTCTTTTTGCCTGTAAGTCCCTTCAGAACAGTCTTTCCAATCTTATTATTCGTGATTGTTACAGTTTTTGTGGACTTACCTTTAAACTTATTACTCTGGCTGTACTGTACAACATACTTCGTTGCCTGTCTGTCACGTTTCCAGCTTACATTCAATGTTCCCTTTGCACCTTTTTTAACAGAAGGTTTTTTCAATGTCTTAAGCTTGATCGTAAAGGCTGCCTTGCCTGCGTATTTTGCAAATTTGCCCTTGCCTTTAACGATCACGGTTGCGTAGCCGACCTTTTTATTATTTTTGTAAGTTACTTTATAATACTTGCTGCTTACTTTCTTTCTTCCGTTATACACAGTAACCTTTGGTTTTGCATTCTTTCCATTATATATATAAGATGTTTTGGAAAGTTTCAGTCGCAACTTTTTCGTATAAGTTGTAAAGTTGCTGATTAATTTAATATTTCCATTTGCATCTGTACTTACGGAAATATTATATCCTGCCGGAGTTCCAACTGCCTTGACGGCATACTGAATTCGTTTTCCGGATGCATTTCTGTCAAGACCCGAAACGGTTGCTTTCCAGTTATTTGCTTCTGTCAGAGTTACTCTCTTGCCCGTTGTCTTTCCATTTGCATAGATTTCAACAACCAGCTGAGCCGGACGGGAATCCACCACATTATCCAGATCATTCCATGCATTCTGAACAGTCACATTCATTTTCTGTACATTATGCGTGTACTCTGCTTTATATCCCTCTAAAGCATTACCGGTTACTTTTACGGTATATCCGGAAACAGCATACGCGATCATATTATAAGCAATTTCCTTTCCGGCTTTATATTTCGGAAGATTTGACCAGGTCTTTGTCCATTCTTTATTTGACTCAATAACTGCTTTGTCACCAAGTGCAGTTCCGTCTGCATAAAGCTGAACAAGTGTATCTGTCGGACGGATTCCATCCTGGTTATTTGCGTCATTCCATGATACTCTTGCGCTGACATTTACCACTGCCGGAATATGTTTATAAGTGAGTACAAGACCTTTTTCATCAAGAATATCTCCAGCTACAGAAACATCATATCCATCTGCCTCTGTACCTTTTACTTCATATTTGATTCTTGTTCCGTCTTTCTTCACATCTACAGATGCAAATTTTGCTGTCCAGTTGTTCTCTGCATTCAGAGTCACTTTGTTTCCTGTTGCTTCTCCGTTTGCATAAAGCTCTGCTTCTACTGCTTCGATACGCGCTCCATCCTGATTCTCTGCATCATCCCATGTTACAGAAACCGGAATCTCAACAGATGTTGACACGTGAGATGCTTTAAATACAAATCCACTTGCTGCATCACCGCTCGTTGTTACAGTATATTGATCTTCTTCTGTTGGAATGTCACTTACTGCTACTGTATAAGTAAGTGCTTTTCCGGCTTTTTTCTCCGGAAGATCTTCCCAGGTTTTCGTCCAGTTACTGCCAGCATTCACAGTAATAGCATCACCAACATTTTCACCATCTGCTTTCAGCTGGAAGCTTACAGACTTCGGACGGATTCCATCTTTATCATCTGCATCATCCCATGTTACAGATGCTGTGACGGATGTTTTTGCAATTTCATGTGAATAAGTAACAACGAATCCGTCATCCGCACTACCTGTTACTTTTGCAGTATAGTCTTCTGGGGCATCTGCTGTTACACGATATACGATATTTGTTCCTTCTTCATCTTCTGCAAGAAGCTGTTTCCATTCATATGTCCAATTGTTGTCTGCATTCAGTTCTACAGGGGCACCTGTCGGTTGTCCATTTGCAGTCAACTGAACAGTTGTTTTTTCAGGACGACTGCCATCCTGGTTGTCACTGTCATTCCATTCTGTTGTCAGAGAGACATTTCTACTTGGAACTACCGTAACCTGTACCGGATCAGATGTGACACCATTCCATGTTGCAGCTACACCAACGTTTCCTTTTTTAATACCTGTAACTCCACCTTTGTCGTCTACAGTTGCAATTGCTGTATTGTAGCTCTGCCATGTGATTTCAGGATTTTCTACATATGCAGAACCATCCCATGCTTTTGCTTCAATCGTCGCTGTATCACCCTGTACTACGCTCAGCTTATCTGCCGGAGTAAGAACCAGTCTTGCGTCAGATGTTACTTCTACATTGCAGGTTGCTGTAGGCTCAAACGGATAGCACTTGATCGTAATTGTCGTTTTTCCAGGAGAAACAGCAGTAAGGTGCAGTAATCTTCCATCTTGCTCATCTGCTTCTGCTGTAACAATGCTGGTGTCTCCATCAACCATTTCAAGTTTGGAAAGCTTCGGATTGCTCTTATTAGCCCAGTAATCGCTTCCCAGTTCTGTTCCATCCGCTTTAATATAAGTACCCATGATGGTTGCTGTATCAGCTTCACCCATCTTCATAGATACGGAAGATTTATCCAGATACAGTCCGGCTTCACCATTAACTTTAATTGCAATGGTCTGCCATACACCACAAAGCTGTTTATTTCCAACTGCCACATAATATTTATGACTCAGATAGATATATCCACTGCTTGGAGTCCTTCCTGTAACACTTACTTTGGCTCCTTCAGTACTTACAATATCAATGTTATCTTTACCGTTTCCATAGAACTGAGCATTCAGACTTCCATGACCATTTTCATGATAACCGATCTTCCATGTATCTGTAACGTCTTCACCTTTACTGTTTGTCTTGCTTTCGCCTTTCGTTCCTGCAATTTCTACAGGATCGCCGTTTACAACAACATTCTGATTTTCGGTTACGTTTACTGTGATATCTTTTACTTTTGTTCCTTTGTAGCTTACTGTTACCGTTGTACTTGCTGTTGTTTCACCTTCTGCAAGATTGCAGGCAGTAATAACACCAGCAGAATCTACAGTTGCAACAGTTTCATCGTTGGATTTCCATGTTACATCAGAGGATGGATTATATCCTTCTCCAGTAGAACCTTTGGAATATTCACCCATATTCTGAATTGTCCATACGATTTCCTGTTTACTTCCCTGAGGCATAGTTACTTCATTCTGCGCGTCAGATAAATACAGACCATCGTATACAACATTTACAGTTGCACTGTTTGTATAAGTCTTTCCATTGTCAGCCGTCCATGATGCCTTTACAGTTGTTGTACCATATCCAACACCAGTGATCTTGCCGCCATCTACTGTTGCAATTTCAGGATTTTCACTTTCCCATTTAATATCAGCATTTCTTACTGTAGAACCGTTATAAGTTGCAGTTGCCTTAATGGTATCCGTTCCATCTTTTTTAATTTTGGACTCTACTTTATCAAAAGCAAGACTTCCTGCACCTTTAACAATAATCTTTACAGTGTCCTTATTCACACTGCTGTCACCATACTGTGCAGTTACTGTTGTTTCTCCTGCTGCTTTTGCTTTTACAACACCATCTGAGTCAACAGATGCAACTGTCGGGTTATCAACAGTCCATGTGATCGGTTCTGTTGCTTCTCCCTCTCCGGTTGCGTCAATTACTTTATAATTAATTTTTTTGGTAATGGACTCATCATCCAGAGACATTTCAATTGTGTTTGTTCCATCTGCGGCCTTCTCATCAATATAGAAACCACATACAATAACTTTAATGTCCTTCGTGATCGGAGCGCCAACTGCATCTCCGTTTTCATCTACCGGCTGATATGAAGCTGTTAACGTTGCAGTACCTGCTTTAAGAGCGTTAAGCTGTACAGAATACTTATCCTGCTTATACTTCTTCACAACAGTCTCATCACTGCTTGTATATTGAACATTCTGATAATAAGTAGCACTGTCAACTTTCTGCTGATTGCTGATACAGTAACTGTACATATTAAGATAATTTGAAGTTCCGGTTGCCTTATTAAATACTACATTACCATCAACAACGGATCCCTTATCGCTAACACTCGTTATATAAATACCATCCGGCGGCATTACGCATGGGCGTAAGAATTTATCAGACATGCTGTCCGACGGTGAAGGTGTATACGTTGTATTATCTGACTGTTGTGGAGTCCGTCCCACCATTTCGCCAAAGTTGATACAGAACCTATGCGTGATTATTCCAGTATCAGTCCATACTTTCCAGCTTGCCTGAGCTGTTTCCAGACCATCTCCGGAAGCATTATAGTTAATTTCTGATGTTCTTCCCCATAAGCTCGCCACATTTGTAGATGTCGCCTTTGTTGTCAGATATGGAGTTGTCGCTGTTCCTTCCAGTGTAAAAGTATCTCCGATATTTACCTGCTCTGCTGCTTTTGTAACAGTAACAGTAAAAGTGTTTGTCACTGTTTTTACTTTATCTTTGTATGACGTACCTGGTATAAATGTAGATCTGATTGTTGTTGTACCTTCACTGACACCTTGAACCCACATACCTGTAGTATATGGACCATAACTGGAGCCTGAAACAACCTTTGCAATGCTTTCATCATCGCTGGACCATTCAACACTATAAATCGAACTGCTATGATTACCACTGACTTTTGACCAGCTAGCTTTTTTATAGTCTGTATATTTGGAGGATGTAGAAGTATATAAAGCATGATACATCACTCCTCTTTTGTCGCCGACTTTAAGAGTCAAACTGCTTCCATTTGCTGGATATGTTCCTATTGCATACCTAACATATCCATCTTTATCATACAGACGTGAATAGCTGTACTGCTGTCCTCCGGCAATATCAACATTTCCTATATCAACTTTAAGATCATCCGTTTCATCCTGTGCATCTGCTCCATCAGAAAATGCTGCAACATCATTTCCATCAGAGAACGCATCTGCTCCGGACTCATCTTCCTGCTCTTCTTCTACAGCTACATCTGAATCCATATCTTCATCACTGTCTTCGGATACCTCTACCTCTGCTGATGTATCTTCAGCAATTTCCAGGTCACTTTCTGCACTGGCATCTTCATCAGAACTTTCATCCGAAACGACCGCCTCCGGTTCGCTGGAAAAATCATCTGCATAAACAACCATACAGCCCTGAACCATAAGGGCTACAACCAGCATCCATGCCAGTGTGCGCTTCAGACCCGAGTGTAATTTTTTACTCATTCCTTTTCTCCTTCTTTCTTATTTAAATTTACAGTTCCATCTGTTTTCTGTTTACAGAACCTGATTTATTCTGCAATTGAACTCTTTTTCTTCAATTCCTTCGACAATTCAATACGATTTGTCTTAAAATGGAAGAATGGTCTTTCATCAATTGCCAATATTTCAACTGGAAACATATACGGTTCCAGACAAAACTGTACAGCCTCAGTAATGTCCTCAACGGTATAACCGTTTTCAAGGACAACATAAAGATACGGAACAAAATATCCATCATGATCCTCATCTTCAATCAAAACAAAAAATTCATCTTTGATGCCTTTGATTTTTGCATCTGCAAGCCGATTTTCCATTGGAAGAACTGCAAGTTCTCCCCCGCCAAAACGATGTGCAGCTCCACGATTTAATACATAGAACACTCCATCTTCATCTACATATCCGATGTCTCCGGTATGCAGCCAGATTTTTCCATCTGCATGCGTCTGAAGTGTTTTGGCCGTTGCACTCCTACGATCATAGCCCAGCATATTTCCCGGTCCTGATGTACAAATCTCACCTATTTCGTTATATCCAAGTTCTTCCTGCGTTCCCGGCTTGAATACTCTCATATCATTCAATGGCATTGGTACACCAACATTTCCGTTATGAATTGCTTTGGGTGCCATCTGAAATGTCAGATTAGAGCCGCCTTCGCTACTTCCATATCCAACCGTAAAACGTGCTTTGCAGTTGTGTTTCTCAAGGAAACTCTGCACGCGGTCAAGCTGATTATTATTTACCGCCTCACATCCGGCACCTGCTGCCAGAAGATGTGACATATCATAATCATCCGGAACTCGTCCATTTCGCATGATCATTTCAATAAACATCGGAATCATCGGCCATCCATTCGGACGATAACGCATCATTTCCAAATCAACATCCTCCGGATCCACAAATGGATTCATGATCAAAAGCTTATTGGAAGATAATGGAAGCAATACCATCGAAACGACAACTGCAACCAATGCAGGCGGCAGACAGGTAACCATCCAGGTTGGACGAAAATCATCTGAACCACCATAAAAATTCATCTGACAGATAGTTCCAAGAATACTGTTTGCACAGTGAATCACTTGCTTGGATGGTCCGGTTGATCCACTTGTGTACGCACGAAACAGTGGCCTTGAAAGATCTTTTTCCACTTCTACTTTACCCACGTAATATTCACCTAAACTGAGGAACTTATCCCAATTCATAATGCAGTCACCTGCAGCTGTAACCCGCGGATAATATTCATCCAGTGATGCCTTTATGTAATCCGGAAGTGTCTTCGGATTCCCGTAATACATCGGGTCAAGAAGGATAATTTTCTTCACTCCTGCATTCTCGCAATAAGCTTTCATCTCTTTCTTAGAAAGAAAATCATGCGCGAAAATTGCTTTTGCATCCGCTTTACTGACAGCCTCTACATTCTCCAGAAGTGTGTTATCTCTGCAAAGCAGGGATGCTCCAATTTTTTCTGCTGCCAGTAAGAGATAGATAAAGTTCGGTACAAGTCGGAAAAATACCGGTATCTGATCTCCTTCACCAAATCCCATTGCCTTTAACGATTTTGCACACTTTTCTGATTCTTCAAAAACCGTTTTCCAGGTGATATCCTCTCCATAATAATGGATTGCAGCCACATCCATTCCCGGACAATGGCGTTCCAGATATTCCCACACAGTACAATCCGGCTTCTGGATCATCCGCAGCATCATTTCCGGATAATATTGCATCCAGCGCCGCTCCTCGCTCGGCTTCTTATCACAATTCACTCTCACACCCTCCTTATATTTTTCTTTCTCCTCAAAACGCAAGTCGCATTAAAGCTACTTATACATTTTTAGATTCTACTATCTAATGAGTGTACTTACTTCCTACTAAAGTATGAGGTTTTCGTCGGTTATTTTCGAAATTCAAAAAGGGTCTGGCATTGTTCGCCAGACCCTTTGGGGTTAAGTCCTATCTTATTTTACTTTCAGACCTTTTTTGTTGTATCCGCTGTAGATATTTTTCTTTCCTACCGTGCGGTAAGCTCTTACTGTATAAGTATACTTCTTACCTTTAGATAACTTCTTGTCTGTGAAGGAAGTTATATTTCCTTTGGTAATTTTCTTGACAATCTGCCATCTTCCGTTGTTTGTCTTGCGGTAAACAACATATCCACTTGCTCCGTTTACTTTCTTCCAGGAAAGAGTTGCCTTCTTTGCAGAAGTTCTCTTTGCTTTACGAAGTGACGGCGCACTTAAGGCAGCTTTGCCTGTTATACCTTTCTTGTCATAAGAACTCCAAACTGTACCAGATTTGGTATTCTTGTATGCTTTTACCGTATAAGTATAGCTCTTACCTGTTTCCAGTTTCTTATGAACATAGGTTGTACTCTTGGTATTTCCAAGTGCTTTCCACTGTCCGTTGACTTTTACATATACACGGTATCCATTAGCACCGTTCACCTTACTCCAGTTCAGTTTCAGAGCATTGTATCCTGCGGAAACGACCTTTCCAAGCTTCGGTGTTGCGAGCTTGATCTGCTGAACTGGTTTCTGGGTTGGTGCAGCGGTTGCAGTTACGGTCGGTGTTGGAGTAGCGGTTGGCTGCTCTGGATCTTTCAGTCCTGCTTCATACAATGCTGATACAACACTGTCTACAGAAAGCGGCTGAAGAGCATTTGGATCGTCACATACTTTCAGTTTCGTAACAGAAAGAATATTATTTCCTGTGTTTTTGATTGTAATTGTCTGTTGCTCTGCTTCACCTTTTTCTTTTACCGTATAGAACATATCCACTGTAGAAACTGTTTCATTCTTTCCACCGTTAAGAGAATAACTTGTTGATCCATCTACACCTTTTAATCCAAGCTGAACTTTTCTCGCTGTATTTACACTGATTGTCAATGAACTACCTTTTGCAAGATAAACTTCATTCTTCGGACCCTTTTCGTAGAGTGCCTTCTGAGCTGCTTCATCCGTTGGTTTTCCATTTACTGTAATTACCGCATTAGCTTTCGTCACATCTGCAGTAATATCTTTGTAAACCTGTTCTCCTACAGCATAAACATTTCTACCATCTTTACCATAATCCGCAATGTTTGTAAGCGTACCAAACTGCAGGTCTCTAACTTCCAGGAAGCTTGGATTATCTTCCTCGTCATTTGTATAAACTGTGCTGTCTTTCAGTGTGTTATATACTCTGAAACCATCAATGTTAACCTGTCTGTCATTCATGGAGTGAGTAATTGTAACTGTATAGTCTCCATATGCCAGATTCGTTTTAGAAAATACCGGTACATTATATCCTGTCGCTACCTGTTGTATCTCTTCACCCTTAATCTGTGTATTGACAATTGCCATATTTTTAGTTACACCAGATGACCTATCCGTTATCTTAATTGTCAATGAGCCAGTAGACGCTGTCGTATTTGCATAAATATCTACGCCAGTTCCTGTAAAGTCGAATGTTGCACTATCACCACTCTTATTGCTTCCTGCCTCTGTACCATTCGATTTTCCGTTCGTGTCTTTATAAATTGGATCATAACCATAGTTATAAGAATCCTCACCTAACACAGCCTTATTCTGCTTATCCTTTCCTTTTGAGCCTTCGGAAAATCCTGCTGTTTTCAAAAATCCTTCTTCATAGTACACGGTACTTGCCGGATAAATATTAATCGTATGAGTAGCGTGTGTTTTCTTTCCCTCGCTGTCTTTACCTGTTAAAGTCAATGTTAAATTTTCTGCACTGAGCATAACTTTATTTGGTGTATATACAAGAACATGGTTCGTAGTATCCAAATCCACATCTCCATACATGGCCTTCGATACTTCTGATTCCTCCCAGCTTGTATCGCCCAATTTCAGATCTTCAGCGGTGATTTCTAACGGCCGTCCATAATCCACTACAAAGGAATGTGAATTTTGAAATTTGTAATAGATATAAACATCTTTGCCATCATCACTTCTTCTTGCACCAACACATTCATACGTACTATAACGATATTGGGCACCGATTTCCGTCATTCTTGCCAGTTCCCACTGTACTGTCTGGGTTACGCCCTTAATATTTTTAACAGTGTTACTTACCAACTGTTTATTATCTTCATCCCATGCAAAGGAAGTATCAAATAATGTACCACTCTTTACTGCAATATTGTAGTTGTAGAATTCATTGTCACTGCTTCCATCTGTCTGATCAATATAATGTACTCTCAGAGAATCCTCTGTAACCTTTGCACGAACGTATACACGTAAAAGAATCGCGTCACCAGCTTTTGCCCAATATAAATTATCTTTTGGATCTGATGTGTCTGGATTCTGGCTATCATTATGAATCGGAACTTTTCCTTCAACAGCAGTTCCTTCCCATACTGTTTTTTCGTTATTATCTAAGGTCAAATTTGTAAGTGTAACATAATTTCCGCTTGTTGAACTTGTTTCTGTTCCTGTTTCAGAAGTAACCTTATAAATTTCATAATCACTATTTTCATTTAATAAAACAGTACCAATGCCTCGATTACTTCCTACATAATAGAATATAGTTTTACTTTTAATATCATTTGCATTTGTAGTTGCTGGATTTGTTGTTGCATCCTCGTACACAACCTGCACTGACAAAGAACATCTTGTGCTTTCCGGAGAATATCCCCAATTACTCGTTCCATCTCCAATAGTTCCCCAGTCCGCAGTATATGCTGTAACCTCATCGCATATATCCACCTTTTCCAGATAATATGCTATCAGCTGATTTGTCTCCGATATATCTGTCCAAGCTCCATCTGTCGTATAAACAGACCATTTTTGCTCATAATATCTTACCTTTGTAAACTGTTGGCCGCTTGTTGTTTCATCGTCACCATTAGCAGTTGTCTGTTCATTCACAGAACGATCCAAAATCCTACACTGCCAATAATAATCTGTATGATTATTACCAGTAGATACTGTTGTTTCTGGCATTAAATCTTTAACTTCCAAACCTTCTTCTGTATATGCATCAGAAGCCAGTAAAGAATACTCCTCATTTTCATTGACATCTTTCGTATGCGTATTCGTAATCCAATATTCAATTTCCAATGGAGTAACTTTGCTTAAATCTTCTGCTGTTACTTTGTACGCGTAAGTATAGACTGCATATACTGCATCATTGACAGTCTTTACAGTTGCAACAACTGTTGCAGAACCTTCTGTACTTCCGGCAGTAACTGTTCCATCACTGTCAACACTTACAATATCTTTACCAGCAGTTACTTCATAGCTTACAGAAGTGCCTTCCGGTGCCTCAATATCAAGTTTCTCACTCTGAGTATAATATAATACTCTGTTTTCTGTTGTTTCTTTTGCACTTACAACAATTGTATACCCTGTCTCACCTACCGTATAAGAAGTCGTTCCCGGCATCACACCCTCGAAAGTGATTGTTGTCGAAGCAGGAGTTTCTTCAGATGTTGTTGCACTATATACCGTAACTGATTGTGAGCTATCCCAATTATATCCTAAAGATTGGACGGATGATGCAGAATCAGCGGTTGAATATCCATAATAGTAACAATAGTATCCTCTAGAATACACTCTACGTGCATACACCGGATAATAATTATTCCCAGTTTTATAAAAATACGCTGTTTTTGTCCAGGAAGTATTGTTTCCTGCCAGATTTCCCATAGTAACGCTTGTAGATGTATAGGTTGTTTTTCCTTCCTGTGCATCTGCGCCTTTTACTTCAACCTTTGCAATTCCCTCATCATAATTCTCTGTGTTACAGTTCTTTTCATTGTTCACCCCAGACTGCACTCTGGTAGTTTTTTCTCCAACCTTGAGTTTGATTTCTTCTGTCTGGGCTTCTCCGCTGTTTTCTCCGTCTTCTACCTTAACTTCCTGTGTATGCTTAATTCCGGTAGCTGTCTCTGCAGTGATTGTTGCATTTCCAGGTCCGACTACCATAGCCTTTACACTATTTCCAATGACAGAATCTGTCAAAGCATTGGTACTGATAGAATTTTCTTCTGTATTCTGCTCCAACATAACGACATTTTTATTACTTGTGGTCCAACATACTTCTGTATTATCTGTCATTGATAAAACAGAGGTATCGCCACCTTTTTCCAGAGTTCCATTAAACGCAATCTCCGGCACAGCTTCATCTGCTACTGTTACGTTTTTATGAGATTCTCTTGCAGTTGTATCCGGAAGAGTCGAACCGAAGTTTGAAATAATGCCAGATACTGCATTTGCCACTCCTGCATCTGTCGCACATGAATCTCTGTCAAATGCATAATCACTCCAGATGCAGAACATTGCACCATTTGGATTTGCTACCGTACTTCCCGGAAATGATTTTACATTAAACTGTACTGCCTTATCTGCTGTGACTTTATTTCCTCCAACAATCCAATACCAGTCACCATGCGTATTGATCATTTTAAATCCCTGAGTGCTCAAGTACTCTGCTGACGCAACATCATATCCACTCCAACCAGATGACCAGTAACATACAAGGATATTTTTATCAATAGTTCCATAGCCAGTTTGCTTATTATAATAAATACCATCATTAAATGCCATTGGAGTCATACTGGCATTTTCAATCATTCCAGCAACTGTATTTAAGTAAGTAATGTAACTACTATATGCACCTGTTCGTATCAGATCAGAAAAATGTGGTGTACCGTTTACATCATTTGCATATTCATCAGCTCCCATATTAAACATGGTGCATCCTTTTGATGCAAACCAGCTGATATACTTCTGCAAAAGAGCCTGCGTAAATGCAGTTGCCGTACCATTTGTTACATCAATGGTCCGTGCAGAACTGCTGTATGCACAATTCGTGCCTGTCAATGAGGTTGCTGCATTCAGGATTGCATCCATATGTCCAGGTGTATTGATCAGAGGAATAATTTCTACTCCTCTATTTCCTGCATATGATAAAATTGCCTCCATATCATGCTCTGTCAGTTCATCTACTTCAAAATTACGATATTTTTCATTTCCTTCATGAATCGCCTTTGTAACTGCATAGCTTGAATATTTCTGATCACCAACAGTTAAGGACATATCTTTTAAAAGGAATCGAAGTCCATCATTTCCCAGTGCCAGCATAACATAATGCATACCAGCATCCGATGCACTGTCGATAATACTTTCCAGACTTTCAACACTGTAATAATTACGTCCACAGTCTACCATTGCAATCGAATAATTGTATCCTGCTAAAGATATTCCCGCATCAACAGCCTGCTCATCACTTGAAAAAAGTGCTTCTGATGTATCTGAAGAAAAATCTTCGTCCTCTGTTTCTTCTGCTTCATCTATAATTTCACTGTCATCCTCTTCCACAGACACATCTGCGGAGTCCTCATTTTCATCTGCTTCCAGATCTGAAGCAGATATATTGTCTTCTGATTCCTCTGCTGCCACAGTCGTATCATCTCCAAAATCAACGTCTGCTCCATAAGCAGTCAGAGGAATCATCGTAGACACTATGCACACCGTCATGACAATTGACAGTATTCGTTTTACTTTGCTTTTCATAGTCATCCTCCTTAACTTTTATTAAAAAATCTATATAAAAACTGTACTTCAAGATATCTGCACAGTTATTCTCCATTTCTGGATATAAGCTCCCTTTGAGCAATTTGTTTCATAGCCTCCATCATTTCACATAAATACACAGGGATTCCTGAAGTTTTTCCAGTCTCCGTATAGGCCATCGCTGCACAGGAATGACATATCCTCTGATTTTTACATATTTCACAGGTACCGGATGTGTGAATTTTCGTGCTTACCTCAAGTAACTGTTTCCATGCTGTATCGAACGATTTTTCCTGCAGATCTACTTTTGGTTCTGGCATCATTCCACAAGGTGTCATGTATCCGTCCCAGGTGACCCAGAATGTCGAAGTTCCGGCTCTGCATCGTACTTTTCCATTCTCCAGATTCACACACTTTTCATCAAGTCCCGGAGGCATTATCATTTTCCTCTGAATATTCTTCAGAAACTCTCTATATTCCATTTCACCTTTTTGGTAACGATAGCGTTGCATGTGATACCATGCAGCCTCCTCCGGACGAAATCTGTCATTTTGCCCAGTCATTCCGGCGTCACGTCTGACAGGCGGATACATATAAGTCGATACAGTCAATGGAATCTTTTTCTCCTTTGCAAAGGCTACCAGTTCCTGCAGGTCAGCCGCATTATACGGTGTCAGTGAACAGTTAAGCTTTATATTTAAACCAGCTTCAGCCATTTTTATAATTGCTTTTTTTACTTCACTGTATACGTTTCTGGTATGACACAATGTTTCGTATGTATCATTGCTGGCTCCGTATAAGGTCAGATTCACTCTGTATGGTGGGTGCTCTTTCCATCGCTGTATCGCATTATCATCGATCAGAGAACCATTCGTATTAATTCCTATTAAAAGTCCCATCTCATATAAGGCATCATACAATTCCCAGAAATCTGGCCACAAAAGGGGCTCTCCTCCAGTCAGAAGCAAATACAGCATTCCAGCATCACGTGCTTTTTGTCCTAAATGAATCCATTGCTCCAGAGTCATCATTTTTCGTCCCGATGCAGCTATCTCTTTTGCCGTTTTTCGTACATAACACATTCTGCAGGAAAAATTACATATCGGTGACAATTCAAAGGTTCCATGAAGCGGAATTTTGTTTTTCTCTGCTTTTTGATACAATTTTTCTGTTAAAGGTGCTACGATATATCTTTCAGGAAAACTCATTTTATAACTTCCTTCAGTAATTCTTTTTTAACAGTCTCAACACTCTCCTGGTCTGCTTTATTTACCAGTCTGTAGACTGGAACTTCACTTGCAAGATCTGTGATCAGATTTATGATTCTCTCTATGAATTCTTTATTCCATGTGTATACTGTACAGTTCGCATATATCCTTTTTACAGTTTCCGAAATACTTAGTTGCTGCAGTTCTGTCCTGTCACCCTGTTCCAGTAAAATAATAGCTTTAATCGGAATACATTCATTGATATAGCACTCAGAAGAACCTGCATACGGTGACCCACAGCCAAACCACTCTTTATTATTTTGATAAAGGATCGGACGGTCTCCGTTAATCTGCCGTGCATTTTCCAAATGCATCCAGAGCTCTGCCTGGGTTGTTTTTCCAACTCCCGACTTTCCTGAAAAAAGGATTCCACCATATACAGTATCAATAAGTGCAGCATGCAGAATCATTCTTTTATTCCACAGCATTACCTGTTCCCAACTCGAATGGAAAAAACTATTATTCGTATCGTCAAAATGCTGTTCATTTCCTTTTAAATAGAAAATTTTGACTGTGTTCTCAAATGGGACCAATTTTGAATATCCATACACACAATCATCTTCCTGATGATCTTTAAAAACGCGGATAATGTCTCCATTTTCTTTTTGAATAACATCATATTCTTTTCCTGCATAAAGCAGTTTCCCTTGCAAGTTTCCAAGTTTTTCGCAGCTGATATACTCAAAAGAATAGTCTGTGTTTTGGGGTTCTTCCAAAAAAGGCAGAAAGTTTCTGGTTACATTTATCTCATTTTCTGCTTTAACAGAACCAATCATGCCTGCAAATGAAAGATAAATAGTGCTCATCAGGATACAAAAATGGATGGAAGCGTGCCTGACCCATCTGAATAACAATATGATGATGTTGGGAAATCACATAATCCTTCTGTAGCAAAGCCTCCTGTAAAATCTCCCCCATCAGCCTCAAATCTGTCATTTTCAATTCTGCAGCTAGTTGGATCACCCGAACCTAATTTCCAATCGCAAAGTGCAATATTCTGACTCAGTTCAAACCTCTCCATATATACCTGTGGTTTTTCATAAACCTTCTTCATAATTATTCCTTACTCCTTTCCACGCGGCTTTATTTAATATTTTCAACCTGGCGCACGCCGCATACTTTGTCATTTTTTAATTCATCAAGGAACTGCTGGATATACAGAATCTCATCGTGTCTGTTCTCTCCAATCGACTGTTCTTTTTCCAGATCCGACAGGTTCTTGAGCAAAATATCTTTGACATTCTGTACTGCCTGACCATAACCGATAAAGCCTTTGTAAAGGCGTCGGCATGCTTCATTTTCGGACATATAAAACGCCTCTGCATACAGTTTGTGAAGCATGAATGTCTTTCGATTTCCATTCTTCCACAATGCAATATATCTGGTTCCTTTTCTTGTTTTTGATGATACAACGACATGTGTCGTTACCTTACGTCCGTCGATTCCTTTACCTTCTACACGGCGTACCACTGCATTCTCATTAATTTCATACAGCCCCTCATAATCTTTAATGTCTCTCCACATAGTTTTTCACCTCTAATATCCGGAGGTGTTGCATCTAACACTCCTGTTTTTTTACTATTCACGCTTTCTCTAGTATGTGATACTAACTACTTCCGCATCCCCAAGAATGCTCTCAGATGTATCTACGGTTGTTGTTTCTCCTGCTGCCAGTCCGGCAACCTCTGTCTCACTGCTGATACCGCCAAAATACATATCGTCCATCACGCAATGATACTTTATCTTCAGATTTGCTAGTACATCACCGGAAATATTTTCCAGCTGGACGCCATTATCATCTGATGTGATTTTTACATCCGTTTCTTTTAGTCCTGCATCAGAAGAATATGTTGTCGTTGCATCGATCAATGCAACTCCGGTTTTTCCATCATACGCTGTGTTTGCTGTATCAAATGCCATCACAGACTTACCAGCCGGAATGTCTTCTACTTCAAAAGAAAATGCAGTTCCATCTGTCAATTCAACAGAAATTTCTGCTTTTTCCAGATACTGATCAGAGTTATTTTTCAGCTGTAACGATGCAACATCTTCGCATTCTTCATTCTGTGCATCCATATTAATACCGGAATACTGAAATAATGAATCTATCTGAATCTTGTCATCATCCAGGAGATATGGAAATTCCAATCCTGTATCCGTTTCCTCTGAAGGTTCTGTTTCTTCCTCATTTGTTTCTGCTGTCTGTACATCATCAACAGTCTCATTTTCATCAGTCTGCTCCGTGGAAGGTTCCTGCTCATGTCCACCTTGATTTATCGCAATCACAATTCCCAGAAGAACCACGATCACAACAATCAATAGGATCCACAGCCTGTTTTTTTTCCTGCCATGTCCACTTTGCCTGTCGCTCACTCTCATCCCTCCCTGCATGAATTTATATTTATACAGCTATAAATTTTACTCTTTCAGTTCTTGCTCTCCCACCAACTAAAGTATGAGTTTTTTTGTCTGTTATTTTAAAATTCCCATTTCCTTTCCCTTGATAGTTGCCTGCATCCGGTTCTTCACTCCAAGTTTCCTGTAAAGGCTGTAAATATGACTTTTTACAGTAGAAAGTTTGAGGTTCAGCTCTTCGCAGATTTCCACATTTGACCTGCCTTTTCCAATTAATGTGAGAATAACTGTTTCCATCATTGTCAGATGTTCTTCCGGTGTTTTCTGAACACTTTCCGGTGCCGAAGAACACTGTTTTTTTGCCATTCGGAGAATCAGTTCCAGATAATCCTCCTTCGGCATTCGACGCACATTTCCATAGTTATATTTCTTTTTACGGTGCCATCCTTCCGGTGAATTTTGCTTCATCCACTCCACATAAGCACTCAGAACTTCTTTTCCACCTTTTCCATATTCTGTATAAAAAAGGACATACCTTGCATTCTCACTATAAAAAAATGACTCGATCACATAACGAAGCGCCTGTCCGTGACTGCCTTTTTCCCAGGTACATACTGCCTGTTCAAAAAGGACTTCTGCGAGAAATCGATTTCTGTGATACAACTTCAAAAAAGGAATCAGTTTTTCAAAAATTTTCTCCGCTTTTTCATACTGGCGCATCTTCAAATAGGCTTTTACATACTGTAAGAATCTACCGTAATTTTGCTCATTTACATCTAATGCAAGTTCTTCTTCACTGTCTCGAATCACCTGAGACACCTCACATTTTTCAAATGTTTCACACTTTTCCTGGACAATTTCAATGTAATATTCCTTCCGTGCCCTCCGATACCATTCCATTGCCTGTTCATCCAGACTTTCCTTCCAGATACGCATTTTTCTGTTTTCTTCTTTGCGTGGACAGGAAAAAAGTTCTGACAGATCTCGCAGACCACAGAGATAGGAATCTGAACCACCGAGTACGTTATATAAAGATATACTGACATCTGTCTTCTCATTTTTTTCAAGAAGTTTCATCCATAGATCAAGCGGAAAATTCGGTCTTGCATACAATAAATTCAGATAAATTTCTTTTACTTTGAGGTCATTCGTCTGATCCAGTTGTTTTTCAAGTCTCCGTATTTCCCGATCCATTCCGTCTATATCCTGTCGAAAACAACACTGCATTCCTCGCAGGAAACAAAGTTCCGGAAGATTTTCCTTCCATTCTTCAAAATCATCCGTTCCCATACTTATATAAGGAAGTTTTTTATAACTACGGATTGCAAACTCCTGAAAAAACTTTTGATCTCCTGACTGTTTTATGCAGAAAAAGGCTTCTTTTATAAAATCTTCTGTTTCATACCACTGTCCAACCATGATCCAGAAATGTTTCTCCGGAATTTGTCTACGGACCGTTTTTTCGAACAATCTTGCCGTATTATATCTTCCTTTTTCAATTTCAGTCAGGAAGCCTTTTCTGACAAGATTTTCAATGACTTCTTCGCCACCTGATACATTCCATATATCCATGCACATCTTTTTACTGAGCCATGGACACCAGGCACCAATCTCCAGAATATCTTTTTCCAGTTTTGACAATGTTCCCAGAATATCTGATTCAATGTATTCTGCTATCTCATAGCATTCCCGTACTTCTGCAACTGATATTTTCTCTCCAGTTTCTTCTCTCCGCTCAAGTATCCGCATCATCAGACTGACACACCCCGGCCAGCCTCCTGTCTCCTGATATATTTCTTTTGCTCTCACCGAAATCTGCTTTTCTGCCCTCATTTGTTCTATTTCATTTATAGAAAAAAGAAGATCTTTCTGCGTAACCATATACATTTTTTCTTTCCATAATAATTCCAGAAACTTTCTGTGCGGTTTTTCTCTGCTGACAAAAATGCACCTGTTTTTATCCTGAAGCCTCTGTACAAAGTCAACCAGGGTTGTTGCTTTTATCTCAGATAAAGGCTGATTCATATCTTCACAGATCACCCAGATTGTTTCCTGTTCCATACGTTTTCGTATCTGAGACAGTTTCCTGATAAAAGTTCCATCGTCACGTTCTTTGTCCATAAAAAAGAGGGCAAAATTGATATCTTTTTGTTTCTCCAGAAACATTTTGACTGCAACTGTCTTTCCGGATGCCGCTGCTCCTTCTATAAAAATAGAAGGGAACATTTTTATCCCCTTCTCCAATTCATATGTTTTATCTATACAATTATCTTTCGTAAAAAAAAATGCTTTATCTGCTCTCTGTACTGTCATCTTCTGTAAGGATTCCTCCATCGATCAGTTTATCCAGAAAATCCTGAATATCCTCTTGGGCAACTTCTTTATCTACATCATATTCTTCCATGATACCCTTCAAAAGATCATCAAAAGTCACCTCATTCTGGAGCATTTTCCAGAGTTCCATGCCAATCTCATTCACTGTGATCAGTCCATTAAACTCCAATGCTGTTTTTCCTGTGGGAATAATAATACACTCACCGGCAATTTCCCGTAACACAAAATTTCTGTCGATTTTCATAATATTTTTCTTCTCCCTGTAAGCACTGCCAGAACCGTATTCATCCATTTTATGGCACACAAAAGAAACACAGATCATGCCTTTTTATTTGCAAATGTTCTGTATTTGCGTTTATATACTCCAGCTTTTCCTTCTGCATCATGCCATTATATAAAGAGAATGACTGTTCTGCTTTTTGTAAAAAAGCCTGGCACTACATAATAATAATTAAGTAGTGTCGTTAATGTTATAAAAAAACAAATTTTCTTCATTCTTTTTGTATTCTAACATACAGCTATACAATGTTCAAGTTTTTTTAAACTCTCTTCTGTTAATATAATCCCCAAAATCAGTTTTTTATGGTAAATCGACAACAAAATGAATGGTAAACACTACTTAATTATTATTATGTAGTGTTTTTTGTTTATTCCAGCACCGTTTCCAACGGTCTTCCGCTACTAAGAAGTACTTCAAGCCGTTCCATGCTGGACAGATACTTTTTCTCCGAATCAGCAGTATAGATACGTGTTGTTTCAATACTACTGTGTCCCAGAATATCTGCCAGACCGGAAATATCGCTGGTAAGATGATAGTACATTCTTGCAAATAAATGTCTGAATGCATGTGGATACACCTTCCCTTTTGCAATTCCTGTAAGCTTGCAGAGTTTTTTCATCTGTGTCCAGATATTACTTCGATTCTGTGCATTTCCATTCTTTGTTATAAAAATAATTCCATCCTTGATATCGTGTATAAAGCAATAGTACAGAAGCTTTTTTCTGATAGCTCCCGGTATTAAAATACGTCTGATTTTTCCTTTGTTCTGAATAATGATATTACCACACTTCACAGCACGTACCGTAAAATATTTGAGTTCGCTGATACGAATGCCTGTTGCAGCGATCGTCTCCATGATCAGCGCCAGACTTTTTTGTCCTTTCTTATATGCTGTATTGACCAACGTATGATACTCTTCCTCCGAAAGCAGCTGATCTTCCTGCAGGATCATTTGCCTCTGCACCTTGATCCGCTTCACTTTCATGGAACTGACTCCGAGAAATTCCAAAAACTGTGAAAGTGCTGCCAGCATGGAATTTGCGCTGGAAACTGCATAATGTCTCTGCAACCACTCTTTATATTCCAGAACTCTCTGTTTCGAAATTTCATAATTGTGATTCAAAAATTTATAAAATGTATTCACATCTGTAAGATATTTATCAATTGTTGCCTTCGCGTTTTCTCTTTCATACAAATATAAACGAAATTCTTTTATTGTCTCATGAGGTTCAATTACAATTGACTGTTTCTGCATGTTAGCCTCCTGCTATAATAATGTTTCCTTCCATGACACGTTTCCTTCCTTTCCTCTGGTATTCTGTTTATTTATCTTTTTCATTTTCTATTTTTCTTTTCCCTACGCTTGTCTCCCTCTGTTTTATTGAGTTATCCAAAGCAGTAGTTTTTACTTTTATGCGAGTTCAACACCTCGCCAGGTATTGCTCACTCTATGATTTTATATTTTCTCATAAGTTCAATGCGCTGATTTCCTATTTTCAGTGCATCAGTTACATTTTTACGCATCTCCTTCTCATATCTCAGTATACGGATAAGCCATGCTACTGGCAACAAAAAAGGGATTTTTTTCAAAAAAGCGAACTCATTTTTCATACTTTTTAACGAAGGAAAAATTGTTTGTAACACAGGATTTTTTCTCTCCCTATTCCATTGTCTTGACACTTCATTCAGAGTAAGATTGCTGCTGTGTCTGCGCTCTCGCCCTTCATAACCGTATACACCGGCATCCAGAATATCCCGCAGAAGCAAAGACTCATCCACTTTTATTTTACGCCATTCTTCCGGAAAACATGCTTTTTTTTCATCAAAAATCAGATATTTTTTTCCAATTTTGAACAATGCAGCTGCAAAAAATTCTCCGTGAATCTCTCTGCTCCATCCAAGCAGTAACTGCCAGTTAATTTTCTCTCCATACATATTACTATACATAATAATGTCACAGACCTGTCGCATCCCAAATCCACTGTGCAGAAAATGTTTATATGCATGACAAATTAAGTAAAAGAGATGCTCTGTATAATCCAAAGTAAGAATTTCTGTTCCCTCAACCAGAATGCGTGCCGGATTTTCTGCACTTCTCATAAAGAAGCGGTTAAAATCTCCATAGACTTCTGACTCAGGCGGGAACAGACTTTTATGTACTTCTATATAAAGTGGAGAGCCTGGTTTCATATAGGAAACCTCATATTCTGTACCTATGTTGATTCCTTTCTTTACCGGTTTCATCCCAAACTCAAGAAGCGCTTTATGGCATTTTTCGAACTGTGTTTTATCCACCAGTATGTCCTCATCTCCCGAAATTCGATAGTCCGGTTTCGGGTAAAGTTCCCTGCAAATAATTCCTTTAACAGTAAGCATCCGAATTCCTTTTTTCTGCAAAAATTGCACCAATTCCAGGTATTCCTGCGTCTTTATCGTCTGAAGCATCACAAGGTTCATCGTCATTCTTTTGTAAAATTGTAATAAATTCCTGCTCTCTTTTTGCATCGTTTTTTTCACTGCATCGCATCGGAATACCGTCTCATAGACCATCGGTAATACATGATGTGACTCCGCAAGATAAAAGATCCGCTGCCACTCATTAAGCGTCAGCGGTTCCTTCCATGATACTGATTTATTTTCCAGTGATGCACTTACTGTCTCGACAAATAACTGCTCTGCTCGTTCCATGCACTCAGTCCTTTCCCTGAATATCTACAACCATAATTTCTGGTATATTATTAAAGCGAGGAATCCTCTCACTCGTTCCAAGTCCTCTTGACAAAATCAATGTTTTTTCCTTGTTTTCTGAAGTAAAAACACCTTCCATCTTCCCTGGAAACCAGCCCAGATCCGGCCCATACAATCCTCCGATAAACGGCAGAATCACTTCTCCACCATGCACATGTCCTGCAAACACATAATCCACATCCCATGCATCCAGACTACCATTGATCATCCAGCAGACCGGCATGTGACACATCAGTATTGTTGGCAGATCTGTGTTCTGGAAGTCTTTCAGAAATGCACATTCCTCCTGATCAGCCTCTCCCGTCTCCAGATATTTTCCCGGAAGACAGTATCCATAAATGCCTCCCAACCGTATTTTCTGATCATTGACTATAATATCCTGGTACTCCTTTTCCAACACTACTGCCCCCGCTTCCCTGTACAGCTCGTCCACATCCACGCCGTAATTTTCCTGATATTCAATCTCATGATTACCATTCGAACAGTAGACCGGAGCAATGTCACAAAGCTGTGTGATCAGGTTCGTTGCTATGTCCGTGCGCTGCTCGTTTGAATTCAGCAAGTCTCCGGTCAGGAGGATCAGATCAGGGGATTGGGCACGGACAGCAGAGACAAGGCGGGAGTTGTCCTTGCCAAATTCACTGTTGTGCAGGTCCGTGAGCTGGAGGATACGGAGGGAGGTGGAGAAGTTGGTGGCAGGTAGATAGTAGGTAGTGATAGTAAGCAAATAAGCGGAAGTATATAGACTAATGCCGGAAATTAGCACGTGAAGTAATACTATTATGACTAGTAATATTGTTTTTTTATGATGGATTACTTTCATCTAATTTTCAAATAATATCCTTCAATTTTTTCCCTAAAAATACAATAGTTAGATTCATACTCTTTTTATTATCTTCAAGATGTTATATTATTTTTTCGGTACTCCTCAAAATTTTTCTCCAAATCAAAAATTATTTTTCCAAGAGTATCCTCATGTCCACCTCTTTGGTCTAACGGAGGTAATGTCATATAATCACCATAACACTCTTTTAATACACCATCCCAATTATAAGGAACTCTATATTTTGTCCCTTCAAATACCAGTTCATCACTATTTTTAAAAAAGTATGGATTTCTTTTACTAGAATACGAATAAGCACTAAATCCTTGCTTTGAGCCATGAAATTTTTTATAAACAATCCTATTATTTAAATCTACAATCAAATGTCTTACACTTCTTGGAAAAGCATATAACATTCTAACTATAATACTAGGCTTCCAATGTTTATACAATTTATAATAATCTCCTTGTAATAACGTAACATTAATATCGTATAGCACTCTTTGAAGTTTTGCTCCAATAGGGGTACTATATATACCAATAAGTGGGAAAATATCAATATCAATTCCATAGTGAATATTAAAATCAGATTCTTGCACAGGCATTGACGTTGTATTATTCTCACGAATTCTTCCCCATGTTACATTTAAACATTTATCAGTATGATAATCTTGAAAAAAGTATTGACTTCCCAACTCTTTCTGCACAATCTTAGTAAATTTTTTGTAATCTTCTATTGGCATATCAACATCTATATCATCATCCCATGGTATAAAACCTTTATGTCTTACAGCTCCCAGTAATGTTCCACTGCTTAAGTAATATGTTAAATTATATTTTTCACAAATCTTTACAAATACATCAAGTATTTCTTTTAGGCGCATTTTATATTCATAATTCTCTACCATCTATCTCTCTTCTTTCTAATTTCACATACTAAACTTCTAAAATATCAGCAATTTTTTTACTAGCAAAACCATCTCCATATGGATTACTCGCATTACTCATCTGCAAATATGTTTTCTCATTTTCAAGAAGTTCCTTAAAATAATGATAAATAACTTTTTCATCAGTACCAACTAACTTTAATGTGCCCGCTTCAACCCCTTCTGGTCTCTCTGTTGTATCTCTCATAACCAATACTGGTTTTCCTAGAAAAGGGGCTTCCTCCTGTATTCCCCCTGAATCCGTCAATACCATAAAGCTTCTACTAATGAAATTATGAAAATCAATAACATCCAGTGGCTCTATAATATGAATACGTTCATCATCTCCTAGAATTGAATTAGCAATCTCTCGAATTACCGGATTCATGTGAATAGGATAAATCGCTTTTACATCTGGATGTTCATCCATTACTTGGCGAATTGCCCTAAACATATTCTTCATTGGTTCTCCTAAATTTTCTCTTCTATGCGCTGTAATTAAAATCATTCGACTTCCCTTAGCCCATTCAAGTTCTGGATGCGTATATTGTCCTCGAACCGTTGTTCTAAGTGCATCTATTGCAGTATTTCCCGTCACATAAATTGTTTCAGGATTCTTTCCTTCATTAATCAAATTATTTTTCGCAAACTCTGTTGGTGCAAAATTATATCGACTAATAATGCTAACCGCTTGACGATTAAATTCTTCTGGATATGGTGAATAAATATTATGAGTTCTAAGACCAGCCTCAACATGTCCTACCGGAATCTGCAAATAAAAACATGCTAATGCAGTTGCAAATGTTGTCGATGTGTCTCCATGAACTAATACGACATCAGGCTTTTCTTCAACAAGAACTTTTCTAATTCGTTTTAAAATATTTGTAGTAATATCAAAAAGCGTCTGATTTTGCTTCATAATTGATAAGTCATAGTTTGGAACTACACTGAACACTGTCATAACCTGCTTTAGCATTTCCCGATGCTGACCAGTTACACATACAATTGTTTTTATTTTTTTTCTTGTTTTTAATTCATTTACCAATGGACACATTTTTATTGCTTCTGGTCGTGTTCCAAAAACCACCATGATTTTTTTCATATATTTCTTATCCTTTTTCACTTTATGCTACATGTTTATCAACTATTTTTTGTGCGATAAATCTTACTTTTTCAAAAATAAAACTCATCTCTTCTCTTTTTCTCAATAATAAAAAACTAATTCCATAAAAAACGACAGTACAAACAATACACTTTGCTAATATTGACTCAATAATAGGCAAATTAATACTGCTGCATATAATGAAAGATATCATAGCACAAACGAGCTCCAAAATTAAAAATTTCAAATAACGTTTAATATAATTTCTAAAAGGACTATTAAACCCATACTTGTAAATGCAATATGGATCGTACCAAGTATTTGTAAGTCCTCGTGCAACTGCGGATGCAAAAAGTACTCCAAATACTCCCCATTTTTTTCCAAATATTATCGAAAAAACGATATTCAACATTGCTGTAAAACATTGCATAAACCGTCCATGTCTGAAAATCCCCTGCGTATTTTTAAAAGTCCATACAGCGGCTTGCATTCCAACCATATACATATTAATTGCAAGAGCAACAGGAATAGTAATAGGCATTACAAATTTTGCTCCATAACATAAACGTACCAAATCCGATGATACACACAAAACTCCAATTGAAGCCCATCCATATAACTCAAAATTAGCCATATTAAAATTGTTGAACATTTTTTCTCGTTTTCTTGAATTATATAATGCATTAAAGTTACCTATAGATGCGCTTACACTAGAAAAAATTTGAGTAAGCAATGTAGTAAGTGTTCCAGTAAATAATGTATAATTTGAGGTTAATCCTGTGCCTGATAAACCATCAAAAACTGTAATAATAATATTATCTGTGCTATTTACAAGAAGTCCTGATAACTTGTAAATTGTCAAATCTCTGACATTACTAATCAGCTGTTTTCGTTCTTCTTCCGAAATTGGTTTTATCTCTTTTTGATTAATATAAGGGTATTTTTTTACAGTAATCTTTGAAATTATTATATTATATATAAATATGCCTATAGTCTGTATAATTAGATAACCATAATACTCTTTTGTTTTTAAAAGCCAGATAATTTGAAGAACACTTTGTAGTATCGTCTGCATATAACTCAACCCTGACACTATATATGTCTGTTGTGCAGTCATCAGTAGAGCGGTACGATAGCTAAAAAAATATGTACTTGCAGTATTAAATAAATAAATCAGATAAATAATTGTAAAATTTTCTTTAATATTTGGTGTTTCATGAACAATAATTCCCATAAATGGTAATAATGCAACACCTACAACTCCAATTATAACGCCGATCATCTTATATGCGTTTCCATAAAATTTCATTAAAGATGCAATTTTGTCATAATCATCTTCGGCCAAAGGTTTATATAATGCATAACCAATAGCACTTCCAATTCCTAATTCCGCAAGTGAAAGCATAGAAAGAATATTGGTAAGCAACCCATTAATTCCCAGATAATCTTCTGACAAACAGCGTACAAAAATGATTCGACAAACAAAACCTATAATTGTATTAACAAAATAACCACCAATACTAGTTGTGATATTTAAAAACGAATACTGTGATCGTGATTTATCCAAATTTATTTTTTCCTTTCAAAACTTCTTATTAGAAATCCCTGTGCAAAAGGCATGACACCAAATTTTTTCGCAAATATACCAATTCCTTTCGTATCTCCTTGACACCAATCTAATGCACCTGTGATTCTAGTAACAGATCTTAATTTTGCCATACATTTTATATAGATATCATGATATTCCTTTTTATTATAAATAATTGCACAATTCTTATAATAATAAGCCATTACTGCAGTTACTGAACTATCATACCCCTTTTCCATCTGCATAATATATCCAAATCCACCATCATCATGCTGAAAATTTTTATAGGAATCTGCAATTTTCTTTATTTGTTCATAAATCCACTCCTTATATTCCCCATCATTTATTACAAGATAAGAATCCATTAACCCAATACAATACCATGCACACCCCCTTCCCCAACCATAAACACCAAGAGGAAGCTTATTTACAGAATCAAACGCATGATTTGGCAAAAGGGTCTTTTTTTCTAATCCATATCTTGTAAATAGCTGTAACTGTTCAAATGCAATATCAGCAATATCTTTTTGATTATATTTCTCCGCATACAGAAAAAGAAAAGGAACAGCCAAGCCAATTGTATCTACATACCGTTCTCTAGCTTCCGCTATATTCGTATATGCAATCATGTTATCTTCTTTAATATTATGAATAATCAAATTCTTCGCAAAATCCATCGCAGGTCTTACTGCCTTCGGATTGCAAACATTTAAAATAGAATAGCATAACAGGCCACAATCTATCGCCTCAGGGTTTTTAACAAACTCACCTTTTGATGTAATAATATACGTAATTTCTTTTTCCACCTCATTTTTGTACTCTTCTCCTAGCGAATCTAATCCTAAGATCAAAGCTCCTATTTGCCAAGACTGAATAATATTACTCCTGTACTTTCCCGTTAGCATATCCATAAGGAGATATCTATTATTGTCAGTAATTCTCACAGTTGGTGTATGTTTCAGCCACTGTATACTTTTTTTAATCGTTCGCTCTTCCCAACCACTATTAGAGGTATATCTTCCTATATGGAATCTACAATATTTTTCAACAATATAATAATAGAAATCAATACCAAAAAGAATCAATGTTACAATAATATATAAAGTAACAATAATCAGAAACACATTCATCATTCGTTAATCAACTCCATTAAGAAACCTTTTGCAGATTCTGATTTATTCTTAACCTCAGGAATTACATCTTTCAAATGTGCTTTTATCTCTTTCTCATGCTCCATTATCCATTGAAATGCATTTGTTAACCTATTGTCACTCTTGAGTTCTTGCACCGGAAGAACATAGTGCTCTGTTTCGCCAAACAAATCTTTTGCAATTCCCATTGCTTTTATTGAATATCCGACCACCAATGTCGGAACAATTGTACTATATGCAGCAATAGTCGCATGCGTTCTCGCACCAACAAAAAATCTACATTTCGAAATAATCCCCTTCAATTCCATGCAGTTACAATCTTCAATCATGCTAACTCTTCCAGAATACCTATATTTCTCATACAGTATCTGCAATTCTTTTCGATCATCTACATCAGGCCAAATCACATGTGGAATTAAAGCAATATTCATATCTGATTCTTCTAGAATAAATTTAATTAATTTCTCATAATTCTTTCTAGTAATTCCCGCTTTTGTCTCACGGTGCATAACTGTACTACTAAGATTAATACCGACTGTATTTTTTTCCAAAAAATGATCCGGTAAAGTTACTTCAGTTTTTTCTAACAAAAATGCTGGATCTGCAACAAGTCTAACGTTGGAAATTATTCCAACATTAGTAAGTAACTTCTGACTTAATGTTTCTCGTACAGTGATTAAATTATATCGTTTCAAATCTTCGATAATAGCGGGATTAGAAAGTGCTTCCTCATCAATTGAGCATCCCCATAAAACAGTTTTTACCCCTTTCTTATGTAATTCCTTATTCACAGCACTCAATATTTCCCTTCCCGCATAGCAATAATTATCTCCTCCAATAGAAAGGCATATGTCATTTTTCTTCACTTTAGTCAAAAATTTTCTGTGTTTATCAATATAGAAATAATAATCATTACCAGTAAATTTATGCACTATTGCCGCTTTAATATAAAAAAAACTTTTCTTTTTCAATTTGGGTTGTGTATCATCCTTTAATATCACCACATTATCAATGTGATATTTCATATCATCTTCTGGATTAGAAGAATATAATTCCATCGGACAATCTAACATTTTTTTTGTAGCTCTTACAATCGCTTCACATCCATGATTTCCAGAACCTGAATGAATATACATCTTTATCATAATTTTCCTTCACTCAATTCTTTATAATATTTAGCATCAAGGTAAAATTTCACTGCCCAGCTTATTTCTTCGTCTGCTAAATAAATAGCCCGTTCCCTTTTTAAGCCCAAACGTGCAAGCCAAGCATTTTTCCTATTTTCAGCTGTTGTAACTCCATAACACCCATACCATCCACCAGTTTCATTCTGTAAAGAAGCTGCATATTCAAATGTCTTATCTGCCTTATCTTTTTCTCCAAGCTTGTACCATGTAATTGCAAATTGAAACATTGCCGTGGAACATACCCATTTTACATCTGGATATCCAGTAATCGCTCCATTGCTTCCAACATATTTTTCTAAATTTTTCATAGCAATCTGGGCAATGTCGATTTTTCCACAATCAACCATCGCTTCCGTTACGTATGCATAAAAATGGGCAAATAAAGTAAAATTTGTAATTCTATCATAATAATGGTCGATATAATAATTAAGTACTTTTTGGGCTTTAGCCTCAAATTCATTTCGACCTGTAATTCTTGTAATATCAAAAAGAGGCGATAAACAATACGTATGAATTAAATCATTACAATATTGCTCATCATTCCCCCAAGCATCATTTTTCTTCTGCATAAGTCTTCCTTCTTCATTTATATTAGAAAGTATCCATTCCGCCCCTTTAATCATATTCTCTTTCACATCCGGCAGTATGTTGCAAATTGCTACCAGCCCTTTCAAAATTTGAGCAGTATCAAAAATATATGACGCTGTATTATATGAATCATTCCAAGATCCATCTTGATTTTGAATACTACATAAATGATGTGCGAAAGAAATTGCTAACTCTTTTTTCCCAATGTTTAAAAGAGATGGGATATAATATCCAGTCACTTCTGGATATAATACTCTTCTTTTACTAGATAAAATAATACCGCTATCGTTTTCAATAGTATTATTATCAATCCATTCAATTGCCTTTTCATATATACAATCAGTATTCATTTTCCTATCATGCTATTATGAGGTGATTTTGCTAGATACCAAGTGCAAAACTTACCCCCAAACATTCCTTTCATTTATATTTCTTCATCAATTCTACATTTTGCTAATCACGCGTTTTATTTTCTCTGGAATTCTATGTTCAAATAAAAAAATAACTGCATACCATTTATATTTTAATCGATAAGGATTATTATTTTCTCCTAAGTTTTTTCTGCAATTATATAATCCTTGATAAAAATAATAATTTGACTCTGCATCAATTTTTCCAAATAATGAACGATTCTTTAACAACATTTTTTCCAGTGTTTTATTAAACTCTTCTTTTCTCAAAGTACTGGTTAACGCCCCAGCATGCCATCGATACTCATACAAAATTTCATTAATTGTTGCCACATTAAATTTTGCATAAATACGTTGCCAGTAATCGTAATCTTCCACTAAAACGAACTCTGGATCATATTCTCCAATTTCCTCATATACTTTTCTCGTATACATAAAACAAGCTCCAACAACATTATGACCAATAATTTGTTTTTTTCGTTTATTATCAACCATCATATACTCAATTGGTTTTCCTTCACCATCAATTACTCGACATGAGGCAAACACAAACTGTGCATCTTTCTTACTTTCTAATGCATAATACATTTTTTCTAATGCTGTCGACTTAAATCTGTTATCGTCCGAAGTCCATGTAAGATAATTGCCCCGGGCTAATTTAAATCCCCTGTTTAAATTACGTGGAAGACGTAAATTATTTTCATTTCGATAATAATGCACTCTTTCGTCCCTGTTTACATATTCCCTAGCAATCTCTGCCGAAGAATCTGTTGAACAATCATCTACAATAATAAGTTCCCAGCTCTTATAAGTTTGACTCAAAATACTCTCTATACTTTCGCGTAAATATTTCTCTCCATTATAAACAGGAAGTACTATGCTAATTAATTCTTCCATTATTCCTTTCCTTACACCCCAACTTTTAACAAATTCCTTATTTTACAAGTTTTACTAAAAGATATTTCAGCTAATAAAAGCCATATACAATGAGTTATATTTAAATTTTTTATTTTTTCCCTGGTAATTGGATATTTGCAAAGTACCTTATTCAAAAATTCTAAGGCCTGGGCTTTTTCTTCTTTTTTTAGTTCTCTAAATGCAGCTTGACCATGATACAAACACGTAAACCACAAATCTACAAGTGCTCTATTTTCAAGCTCTGGAAAATTTATTCTAAAATACTCCTGTCTATTACATTTTCCCTCAACTGCATCCAGACGTTTTAAAGAATACTTTTCACCCATAATACTTTCACCATGCTGCCAATAAAAATATCCAATATAATCAATAATACTCACAGATCTCGCGTTGCCAATTGCCTGAAAACTCCAAAAAACATCTTCATGATATTTACCTTTTTCAAAATGTATTCCCTTGATAATATCTTTTTTATAAAGTTTATTCCAAACCGGTTGTTTCAATTTTGACTCATTCAATAATTCCAGTTGTGCCTCATCTCTTTTTAAAACGCAATTGTTTTGTTGCAGCAACATCTTGCTTTGCAAATTATTCTTCCAAACCATTTTGACATTACATTCAGCTATATCGCTTTGATCTTTAATAATTGCCGTCAATAATCTTTCGTACATTTCAGGTGCAATCCAATCATCTGAATCAACAAAACCAATAAACTCCCCTGTTGCAATCTTTAGCCCTGCATTTCGTGCATCTGATAATCCCCCATTTTGTTTATGAAGCACCTTGATCCGAGAATCTCTTTTACTCCATTCATCACATATATAAGGACATTTGTCTGGCGAACCATCATCAATCAAAATAATTTCCAAATTCTTATATATTTGATTAATAATTGAGTTTACGCATCGATTCAAATACTTTTCCACCTTATAAACTGGAACAATAACACTAATTAACAATTCTTGCATTTTCTATTTCCTTTTTCTAATTCTTTTACTCATAATAGTTTTTCAATAAAAATTTTTTATAAACCCGATAAATTGGTACATATCCACTCGGACACTTCAAAATCAACCTTGCAAGAATTTGTTGTTTTTTACTTAAAAGTGGTATCCACTCCTTATGAACTTTCAATAAACTCCATACCTTTTTTCTAGCTTGCAGATATTGTTTAGTTCTATCAAGAACTAGAGAATTATATACATTAACGCACGTGCCAATGTATGCCTTATTCGCTTCTTTTTCCATTCCTTCAACTTTCATATCTAAAATATATTGCTTTACACAAATTGGATCAAAAATTTTATAATCATTTAAGGCTCCTCGGGATGCCGACTCCTTTCGTACCAAATAATGATATTTACAAACATCCTGAAAAACAGACATATTTGATTTGGAGAACAACATATAGTTCATCAGTAAATCTTCATTTATTTTAATTTTTTTATTCATTACTCCATCTGTCAATAAATCATTAAACAACGTTCTATGAAAAAGTTTATTACATAATCCTGGTTCAATAAATGAACCTTCAAGTAAATCTTTCATGCCTGTCAGTCTATCCTGCGTTTTAATGTACCCTGTATTATAAAAATAGCTTATTCTTCCATCTGCAAAAATCATTTGATATCCACAATGTGAAATATCAGATTTGTATTTTTTTGCATTTTTTAATAGCAATTCATACATATCTGTTTCGATTTCATCATCGCCATCTATAAATCCAATAAATTCTCCCGTGGCAGCTTTTACTCCCGCTAATCTAGCTGATGTGACCCCTTCATTTTTCTTATTTATAGAAATGATTCTATTATCTTTGTCTGCCAAACTACAAATAATCTCCCAGCTATTATCTGTTGATCCGTCATTTACAAGAATAATTTCAATATTTTTATATGTTTGCCCCTGTATACTTTCAACAGATCTTTTTATTTCTTTTTGTAAATTATAAATTGGAACTACAATGGATATTTTTGTCTCAGTATTATTCATATTTAATGTTCTCCAACATATCACACAGCAACGATTCAATAACCTAAGTGACTTTTTTATCTTTATTAATTTATTCCATCGCTTTTCTTCATCAATGATTCAAAAAAATCTTCCACTTTCCTTACAGTAATCTTTGTGCTAAACATCTTCCCCCGTTCAATAGCTTTCTCCTTATAATGTTTTAATAATTTGGGATTACTCAACAGCCTTTCAATAGCATCATATAAAGCCTCATCCTTATTATCTGTTATAATTCCATATTCATTATTACCCAGCATTTCCCTCATACCTGATACTTCTACAGTACAAACCGGTGTACCTACAATTAAAGCTTCTGTCGTTGCAGTAGAAAACCCTTCTGCATAACTCGCACATACAAATAAGTCACATTTACTTATATATTTATAAGGATTGGTCTGATATCCCAACATAGTAACTGTATTTTGCAATTCATTTTTTCTAATGAATTTCTCCATTTCAAATTGCAATGGGCCTGTACCCAAAATATAAAGATGTACTGGATATCTTTCATCACATAACTTTTTAATAATGGATAACAGACGCATATAACCTTTGGATTTTTTTAGTGTTCCAACAGCAATCAATCGTATCTTTCCATCTTCTAACAGTTCATTTTCTGATTGGCGCGACCATTCCAATATTTTATTCGATTCCACCGTATTATATAAAACTTTACAAGGTTTTCGAAAATCCATAATTTTACAAAAATCATCATGAACATATCGTGAGACACAAATTATTTGATTAAAACGGTTATAGCACTCCCGAGCTTCCTGTTCATTTCGAAATGAATGCGATAAGCCCCCTATCGTGTGTTGTTCAGCATGAATCCATGATACCAATTTTGTATTTACATTTTTGCAACCACTAATCACACGTGCAGAGGGTCCCTCTAAATATGCGACTTCAATATCATATGTATCTTTTACACACACTTTGTGTAACTGTTCAGGTGACATCAGCTTCATAAGCTTACTATTTCCAGGAAATTCTTTTGGAAATATAGATTTAAAGCAAATATCTTTTGCAAGAAACTGTTCATTTACTCCGCCACCAAATAAAACAGTTACTGAAATCTCAAACTTTGAACGATCCAGATGATTGACTAGATTTACAAGAACTTTTTCAGCTCCCCCTTGTCCTAAATCATGAATCAAAAATAATACTTTTCTCATTTTTCTTTACGTTTCCAATTTTATCTCAGTTTCTCTTTGTCCATCGAATCTTTTATTTCAAATGTGCAATCTCTTTCTATGTAAAAAATCATAAACAAACTCTGGCAGTAGCCCTGTCAGAACTGGGCGTACTGTATATATATAGTTCCAAAAAGGTAGTTTAAATTCTTTTATTGCAAGACATTTCACATAACTTTCATTAATACGATTTCTTAATGAACGCCGTTTAAAAGCATTTCTGTCATCTCTCATCTGATATAATGGCTCATGTATGTTCATACCTTTATATCCAGCTTTGTACATTTTTATCCATAAATAATAATCTTCTACTCTAATAAAATGTTTCCCAACAGAATATCCATTCACTTTCAAATAAGCTTCTTTTCTTACCATACATGCAGCATGACAAAACGGACTCTCATGCACAAAATCCAGAAATTCCGGGAATTGTGGATGGCTAATCTTTCCCCATACCCCCTTTTCATCAAAAAACTCCATATCTGAACTCACAATTGCAATATCTGAACATTTATCTAATATTTCTATTTCTTTTTCAAAGCGCTTGGAATCGCACCTGTCATCTCCATCCATTCTAGCAATATATCTACCGTTTGCTGCATTCAGACATTTGTTTAATGTCCGGTTCAACCCCAAATTCTTACAATTTCTCAATAAAACAATTCTGTCATCTTCTCTTTTTAATTGTTCTGCTATTTCATAGGTATTATCAGTGGATCCATCATCACATAATATAAGTTCCCAATCTTTAATACTCTGTGCCTGAATACATACGACAGCCTCTTCCAATGTTTCTGCACAGTTATATATCCCCATTAAAATACTTATTTTCGGATTATTCATTTTTCACCCTTCACACCAATCCCCATGTAAACCGCATCTGATAATAAAAGAATCCACAATACGCCACCACCGCCACAACCATAACCAGTCTTGCTGACTTCCGCATAAAGATATGCTCAATCTCCCATGGCAGTAAAATATAACTGTACAGAGACGCATATATCGGCAGTCTTCCGATAAAAATACCGCTTGTTACCATTGATACAAGATAAATCCCGGAACTTATGATCGACATATTCGTACACAGGTTAATAACCGGATCATTGGCCTCCTGTATATATTTCAATCCTATAAAAGACAGGATTGCAGGTATCGAATAGATCAGAACACGCAATGGATTGGTTCCGTCATCTCCCCAGCTTGTCCAGTCATTGACCATGTTCGCATACTGTGTTTCCTTCATGGCATTATCAAGTAAACTGGTAAATTTTCCAACATAGAGGATTGCTACCAATGCCAGAAGCAGGAACAAAATCGTTCTCCTGTTCCATGGTTTTCCCTGCGCTATGGTCATTAACGGAATCATGAGTAAAGCCGACTGATGCATAGTTGAGGCAAGTATGATCAAAAGGATTGCCGGAATATACTTTTTCTTCAACATAAACGGAGTTGCCAGTAAAGCAATCGTTACTGCCAGAAACTGCCGGACTCCATTCTGCGCCCATGACATATAATCCGTTGATGCAATAAAAAGAAAAAAGCTGAACCAGTAAAATGAAGAATATTTCCTGTACAGCCAAACAATGACCAGTAACTGAAAACCTGCAAGTAACATAAAACAACCAATATCGCTTACATGAAAAAGGCTTTTTAATGCTGCCACCAAGCCATAAAAACCTTTGTCTTTCATAATCGTATCCAGATAAGCTGACATTTCAGAAAAACTGGAAGGTGCATCTTTAAATGCCCCGCGATACGCCCCGGTATCTCCGAACGCATCGCTTCTGTATCCAGCCCAGACAATATACGGTACTGCCATCAGCACTGCTGGAACCACTCCCCATCTTATCTCTACTTTCCCGCACACCATTTCGCGATGTTTTGGGAAATAAGCTGCAAGTGCCAGTCCGCCTGTAAACAACCAGATCAGCAGCCACCAGTAATTTGTCAGTGTCATAGTCTTCCTCTTTCCTGTTTCGATCTATTGCCTGTGATAACCTTTACGGTTTCTTCCACTACCTGATTTTTGTCGAATTCTTTTTCCATTTTTTCGCGCCCGGCTTTTCCGATTGCTTCCCGCTTGTCTCTGGAAAGTTCGGTAAAGCGTTTCATAGCTTTATAAAGGCTGTCAGCACTTTTTACTCTGCAAAGCATCCCGCTTTTTCCATTATCGACAGCTTCGCGACAGCCCGGAATATCAGTAGTAATGATTGCTCTGCCTGATGCCGCCGCTTCGAGAAGTACATTGCTCATACCTTCGTGATAACTTGGGAGTACCACACAATCCGCCTGTGCATAAAAGGGTCGGGGATCTTCCTGAAATCCATAAAATCTTACAATTCCCTCTTTTTGAAGATGTTCTACTTTTTTCCTGTATTCCTCTTCAAAGAATCCAACCAGATCAAGCACAAACTCGCATCCATCTTTTCGCAACCTTTCTATTGCTCCGAACAATTCATCCATACCTTTTTCTTTCATGATCCTTCCCAGATACAGAAAATGAATTTTTTCATTATTCGGATAAAAATGATATCTGTATTCTTCCAGATTGATTCCGGCACCATGAAGGACGACTTCTTTTTCCTCAGACAAAATTCGACGTTTTTTGAACTCCTGTGCATTTGCCTGATTCTCAAAAATTACTTTTTCTACTTTTCGTAAAGCAGTCCAATACATCACCGTAACCATATCCGAAAGCACCGGTTTCTGGAAAGCAGTTCCAAGTCCCTGTACATTTGCCAAAAAAGGAATCTTCATCTTTCCACACAAATACCCTGCATAAATATTGGGTTTGATTGAATAGGTAATTACCAGATCCGGATTTTCTCTTTTCAATATTTTTTTATATGTACGAAGCAATCTCAAATCCGTAACTGGATTCACACTTCTTCGATCAACTTCTGTTTCGATACAGTGTGCTCCCAACTCTTGCAGATCCTCTTCATGTCCGACAAATGGTGTAATGATCACAACTTCATAGTCTTCCATCAGTCTCTGAATCAGTTCTTTTCGGAAACGATACAACATGTATGAATGATTCGTCACAATCAACAGTTTCTTTTTATTACAGTTCTGCATGTGCCTTGCTCCGGTGCCGCCTTCTACGACGCCTTCACTTTTCAACACAGATCTAATTGTTCCGAGAATGCATCGAATATCCATAAATAGATTCAGATGTTTCACATAATAACCATCGAGTCTTGCTTTTTCTTCTATCTCCAACTCATCTCTTCCATGAATCTGAGCCCATCCTGTCAATCCCGGACGGATATCATTTGCTCCATATTTATCGCGTTCTTCCAGAAGATCATATTGATTCCAGAGTGCAGGTCTTGGTCCAACTAATGCCATATCTCCCTGAAAAATATTCAGTAGCTGTGGTAATTCATCCAGACTGGTTTTTCGAAGCCACCTGCCTGTTCCGGTCAGATACTGTTCCGGATCTGTCAGCAAATGGGTCGGCATGTCATGTGGAGTATCGGTCTGCATACTTCGAAATTTGTAAAGCATAAAATGACTCTTGTGGATTCCTACACGCTTTTGCTTAAAAAATACCGGTGCTGTAATTCCATCTTCCAGCTTGATTGCAATCGCAATACCAGCAAATACCGGTGAAAGTATCACCAGCCCTGCACCTGACAGAATCTTATCGGTCGCTTTTTTCAGTTTTAAATAGCTTTCTGAAGGTTTTCGCATTGCTGATTTTCCTCTGTCTTTATGTGATAAGTAGATACAATACTCTGCATCAGCAGGCGCATGTCGTCCGTCTCATTTGCTGCAGCCTCTTTCATAACCCGGAGTGCATAATAAAGTCTGTCCTCATCAACATCGATCGGATGTCCGATGTGAATCAGCTTATTTGGGGTCTCTGTCATTCCTTCTTCATCCATGAGAAGTTCTTCATAAAGCTTTTCGCCTGGGCGAAGGCCGGTAAATTCGATCGCAATATCCTTTTCCGGGATATACCCTGAAAGTCGGATCATGTTTTTTGCAAGATCCAGGATCTTCACCGGTTCTCCCATATCCAGCACAAAGATCTCTCCGCCTCTGGCATAGACGCCTGCCTGAAGGACGAGTGAAACTGCTTCGGATATCGTCATAAAATATCGGATGATTTCCGGATCGGTGACTGTTACCGGACCACCTGCTGCAATCTGTTTCTTAAAAAGTGGAATGACACTTCCATTGCTTCCAAGCACATTTCCAAACCGGACAGCCACAAAATCTGTCTTCGAGTGTCTGTTGAAGCTCTGAATGATCATCTCGCAGACTCTCTTGGATGCTCCCATGATGTTGGTCGGATTGACTGCTTTATCGGTAGATATCTGTACAAATTTTTTTACTTTCCAACGATCTGCCGCCAAGACCAGATTATAAGTCCCAAGAACATTATTTTTGATTGCTTCATTCGGACTTGCCTCCATCAGTGGCACATGTTTGTGTGCAGCAGCGTGATAAATGATATCCGGTCGATACTTTCCAAGAACCGTATCTACTCGCTCTTCATCACGAATCGATCCAATCAGCACAGTCAGTTTCAGATTTGGATATTTCATTTTCAGTTCCTGCTGAATGTCATATGCATTGTTTTCATATATATCAAATATGATCAGACGCTCTGGTTTATGCGCAGCAATCTGTCGACAAAGTTCGCTGCCAATCGAGCCGCCGCCACCAGTCACTAGGATTGTTTTGCTACATACATAATCCATGATCTCATCTATGTTGACATTTATTTCTTCTCGTCCAAGAAGATCTTCAATATTTACCGGACGAAGTTTACTGACATTGACTTCTCCATTCACCAGCTGATACACTCCTGGAAGGATTTTCAGTTCACAGCCCGTATCTTTGCAGATTTCCAGGATCGGACGAATTTTTCGGCTTCCCGCTGACGGTATCGCAATAATGATCTGTTCAATACCATAGTGTTCCACACTTCTTTTTATCGCATTCCTGTCACCCACCACACGGATTCCCAGTATATAACGTCCGATCTTACGGCGGTTATCATCAATCACACAGCAGATTTTCTGATCCAGATATCGACTGTTCTGAATCTCCTGGATCAATGTTCTTCCGGCTTCTCCGGCCCCGATCAGCATGATCTTTTTTTTCTTTTTTATTGAATAATGCTGTCTCTTTCGGTACCGAAGTCGGATCAGTCTGTAAAAGAATCTGCTTCCACCTACCAGCGCGATCAGATAAAACGTGCGGATCACATAATAGCTCCTCGGAAGATGTTTTCCCATTCCCACAACGATTGCCATGTCACAGAGTGAAGAAAAGACAACTGCGCCAATGATCTTGAAGGTTTCCTCCAGACCTGCGTATTCCCACAAGCTGCTGTATATACGAAACACTCCAAAAACAATCAGCGTCATAAAAATCATCAGCACGCCGTAATCCAGAAGCACGCTGAAAAACTCTTCCGGTATCTGTCTGACATCAAATTCAAATCTGGTGGCAAGCGCCATCAGTGAAGAAAGAATGATCAAAAAGATATCCAGAACGATCAGACAGACTCTTCTTAATAACAACTGATAATTTATTTTCTTTCTCTTCATCCTTTTTTCCCATAGTAGCCGTAATGGCCATAGCCATATCCGTAGCCATACCCGTAGCCATATCCGTAACCATATCCATAACCGGTAATTCCCATCTCTGTTCCATTCAGTACATACCCGATCAGATTTACACCGGTATCTGCAATATTTTCTACTCCGTTCAGAATTCTGTCTATGCGTGCAGAGTCCTGACGTACTACCATGACTGCTCCATCTGTCATACGAGCGATTGCTGATGCGTCCGAAAGCATGCCACATGGCGGCGTATCTACGATCACATAATCATAATTTTTACGAAGTACCTTTAACAGCCGTTCCAGATATCCGTTTCCAATCAGTTCGGTTGGATTTTTTACCATCTCTTTTCCCGGCAGAATATCCAGCTCATACTCGCCGTAGCGAAGCATAACCGATTTGAGATCTGTTTTTTTATTCAAAACATCTGCAATCCCATACTTTTTTGTCCGAATTCCCATAGACAATGCAACAGATGGATGTCTGAGATCTCCATCAAGTAACGCAACTTTCTTTCCTTTTTTTGCAAGAGATATTGCAAGATTTACTGCCACTGTTGTTTTTCCTTCATCGGATATGGCACTGGTCACGATCAGACTTTTTATTCCATTCTCTTCTGCATTTTTTGTCACTCTCGTGCGAATCGTTCGGAAGCTTTCCCGAAGAACTGTTGTATTTCCTTTCCCGTCAAGAAGTACTGTTTTTTTACTTTTGCGTCTTTTTCCATGTGATTTTGGCACGCTTCCAAGATATGCAATACTCAGATAGTTTTTCAGGTCCTCTTCCCTTCGTACCGTTTTTCTTGTTGATGCATATACAAATAAAAGGAAAATACTAACTACCGCCCCCGCAGCCACACCTTTTGCAACTGCTCCTGTAAAATTCTGCGGGTTCTGTGGTTTTTCCGGAATGCCACTTTCATCCATCAACGTCAGCTGTGTATCTCCTATAATATATTCTGCAACCTGCGGATAGTATTTGATAACTGCCTGCAGCACATCGTAAGCAGTCTGGGGATCAGAAGCAGTTACATTGATCGTAAAAATTGATGTATCCTGAATTGCTTCTGCTGAAATACTTGCTGGTATCGAATCAACCCCGAGACTTTCTGCCACAATATCCGAAAGTGCACCACTGGTCAGGATATATGGAAATGTTTTACTGAGCTGTCCTGCTGTTGTTTCATCCGAATAGCTCTGATTGTATCCGTATGCCGTCTTAGTCTCCACAACAAAAGAAGAATATGCCTGATATACCGGAGTATAATTTGTCTTTTCTCTCATATACATAACGGCTCCACAGACTGCCATAAGCAGAAAACACAGGAGGAAAAACTTCTTAAATCCTCGCCACATATCATCCAGAATCGTAGTAAAATACAGAATTCCGGAATCCATCTCTGTATTACGCTCGCTTCCCATAATGTCCTCCATATCCGTAATGTCCGCTTCCTGCCATATTTTGTGACGTCACACCATTCAGGATGCAGCCAAGTACTTTTCCTCTGGTATTGTTCAGTATATCGATTGCATCATTAATGTCCTTCGTCAATACCGTGTCCTGTCTTACTACCAGCACAGAAGCATCTGTCATCTGTGCCAGCTCCTCAGTATCTGCCACAAGCGCAAGCGGAGAAGTGTCGATAACTACATAGTCCATTTTTTCACGGCAAAATGCGATGATCTGTTTGAGCGTCATGCTTTTCAACAGAGTTTCGATTGCATTTGAAGAAGTTTTATTTAAAATCATATACAGACCGGAATTATTCCAGTTCCGGATAATCTTCTCCGTACTTGCATGGTTGATCAGTACATCTCCTAGATCCGTCTCTTCATTATCACGGACATTAAAAATTTTGTACTGTGCCGGTTTTCGGAAGTCACAGTCTATCAGCATAACTCTGCTTCCTCCCTGCGCAAGTGACAGTGCCAGATTTGCTGCTACTGTGGATTTTCCTTCATTTTCCATCACACTGGTAACAAGAAGTACTTTTGCATCCTCTTTATCCATATAGCTTCTTACTCTGGATGCAGCCATTTTGCTGGATTCCACATAAGCAAAACTTCGAAGCGGATTCTGGATCAGCATAGAAAGATAATCCTTCTTTCTTTTCATGGAAAGGGCCTTTGATTTTTTCTCATAGGCAATCGTTCCAAGCAAACGGGTATCCAGTTTTGTGGATACTTCTCCCGGATTTTTAATGGTATCTCGTATGTAGGAAATTCCTGCCAATAAAGCGATCAGGCATCCGGCTGCCACAACAAATACCTTCATGACAGTTCTTTTTTCATCCAGTGGATTGATCGGAGCCATGGCAACAGATGGTTGCTGGATTGTCTCAATGATGACATTTTTTATCGCATAATCAGAAACTGTATTATAATTTTCCATAACAGACTGAAGTACTCGGTAGGACTCTGCTGCAGTTCCTGCCTTAACAGAAAATGTGATCAGATTCGTCTCCGGTACAAGATCTACAGAAGTTTTCACATTCAGGTTGTTCATCCCAAGATCCTGGGCAACTTTTTTCTTAAGTACATTACTTCCAAGAATTTCTGTAAACTGTGATGCAAGCTCTTTCGTAGAATTCAGATTCTGATAGATATTGTTATTCATCCCTTTTGCCGTAACAACAAATGTTGTCGAAGTTCGGTATTCCGACTGATAAGTCGCACAGATCCAGATATCTGCAAACAATGCAGCAGCTATTGCCAGCAAAAGAATGGTCAGCCACTCTCTTCCAATGTCTTTCAGCATGCTGATCAGGTCTATCTGCTGAACGGTTTCGTTGTCTATTCTCTCTTCCATAAATTCCTCTTTCTCACTATCTCACCACAACGATCAGACGTACCTGACCGGTTACACTTTCTTTCCCACTGTCGTCCGTAATCTGATACAGGATTTCATATGTACCAGGAGTATTAAAATCTGCCTGATTCGTGATCTGCACCTCATCTGCAGTAATAGCAGTACGTTCCTGCTTTTCCGCCGGATTCGGATCACGGAGAACACCATCTTCTCCCCGTACAAATTTAATCCCTCCCATAGTGATCTGCTGAACATAGGACCACGGATCAACCGCATTTCCAACTGACGTATATACCAGATACTCTGATAATTCAAACTGCGGTTTCTGGGCCTCCTTTGACGGATCATAAATCTCAACAGTAACCGGTAATTTCTGTACATCTCCGGCACTGTTTGCAACCTGATATACCATTGGATATTCCCCTGCCACATCAGCCTGGACATAATATTCACTGGACATTTTAATCTTTCCAGTGATATCTCCATCCAGCACATCCGAACAGGTAAGCGTTCCCATGATATCCTGTGTATTCATCGCAAAACGCAGAGGTTCTGTCAAAGAAAATGTTGGTGAAACATAATCTGTATATGTAATTTTTCTTGCCGCCTTTGTCGCATGATTATCTGAATCAAATGCAACCACCGTCATATTACGCGTATGGTTTTCCATAAAATTACTGACAGATTCCACGATCAGACTTCCCGTCACATCACCGTCTTTGGAATCCGTTGCCTTAATTCCTTTCAAAAGTTCTCCATCTTCTGCCTGGCAGGATACCTGAATAGAGTCTGTATCCATTGTGATCACCGGTGCCTGATTGTCTTTAGAATTGATCTGTTCATATTTGAAATACCCAAAAGACGCAGCTGCGATCACAAACACCACCATGCTAAATATCCTTAACTTTTTCATCAAACACTCCTCTTGATCTTTGCCTGTCAGACAGGCATAAAATATTTTTTCCTCCGTTCTGGTCTGCGACCATGCAAAGGAATCTGTATATTTTTTATAATCCGTTCCGGATTTTCATCTGTCAGGTGCCATGCATATCCATAGCCTCCTATATGAACAAGAGCTTTTTTTGCCTCACCCATATGTGGCGTGCGGATATAAGAACGATGCGCATCGCTGGCAATGCAGGATATCAGATCATTTCTCAGAAGAATACGCGCTGTTTCCATTACATTTCTTCCAAACCGTCCCAGAATACTGCCTTTATTCATCTGCGTAATGCATCCGTTCTGTATCCACTCATACACAAGCTCCGGATAATCCTGTATACAAAAATAACGCTCCGGGTGTGCAATCAATGGTACGTTACCTGTGTCAAAGATATCTTCCAGACATTCCTGAATCCACCAGGGTTCTGCGTCAAACGGAAACTCGACCAGATAATAATCCGTCCCATTGATTCCACTCAGCTGCTTATTTTTTATCTTCTGTGCAATATCCTCCGAGGCAAAAATCTCCATTCCATTTAATATTTTCAATGGAATCTTTTCTTCTTTCAGTGCGGTACGCAGTTGTTCAAATGCATTTCTCAGCTGCTCTGACTGAAAATTTTCAAATCGCCTCATCTGATTGCTGTGCGGTGTTGCTGCCATGATCTCCACACCGCTCTCCACTGCCAGCTCTGCCATTTCCAGTGATTCTTCCATATCTTCTGAACCATCATCCAGATCCGGCAAAATATGTGCATGTATATCGATCATTTTTGTCCCCTTTTTACAACACAACTTTATGCAGAATATAATTCTACCCTTTTCTCCTTCCCACTCCTACATACTAAAGTATGTGTTTTTTCCTTCTTTTTCCTAAAAATACAAATCTCTCTTCACAAAAAAAGACCCACAGATAAATCTTTTCAGATTTACCCGCAGGTCTTCTGTTCGTTAATGTAGAAATAAAAGACTTCCATAAATGAGCAGCCCCGCTGCTGTCAGTACTCCTACCGCAATGCCAAGCGACAGTAACAGAAAGTATCGGTCTCTGGAACTCCTATGTTTCTTTTTTCTTGTCTTTAAAGTGTTCTCTGCCGGAGCAGTATCTTTCCACGGACTGGCATGTTTTGTATTCGTTTTATGATATGTTGTATCCCTGTGTACCTCTCTTTTTTCATATGTTGCACTGATCTGTTCAGATGAAGCCTTTTCTCCCAGTGTGCCAAGAAGTTCCTGATTTAACTGATCTGTATAACCTTCCTTTTTTGTTTTCTCATTCATAACTTTCTGTCCCGCCTTCCTATTTCAGTTTCTTTAAATGACTCTCTCTGATTTCATAAATATGATCACTGACAGAAAGAACACTTGGGCGATGTGTCGTAACAACACAGGTCCTGCCTTTCTCCTTCTTCATAATGTTTTTTAATACCCGTTCTTCCGTATCTATATCCAGTGCCGAAGTCGCTTCATCCAAAATCAGAACCGGCGCATTTTTCAGGAGTGCCCTCGCTATGGCCAGTCTCTGTGCCTGCCCTTCCGAAAGTCCACTTCCCTTCTCACCTACCACTGTTTCCATGCCCTTCGGAAGTTTTTTTACAAAATCATAGGCGCAGGCCATTTCCAGAACTTCTCTGATTTCTTCATCTGTGGCATCTTCTTTTACCATCCTCATATTCTCAGCAATGCTTCCTGCAAAGATGGTATTGCCCTGCGGCACATAGCTGAAAAATTCTCGTGTTCCGGCAGAAAGTCTGCATTTTATTCCCTCTGCATTCTTAAGTTCAGCCCTTCCTTCCATTGGATGCAGAAGTCCAAGTAATACGCGAATCAATGTTGTCTTTCCTTCGCCTGACGGACCAACGACTGCAGTGATCTCACCTGCATTCGCAATAAAATCCCCCCTGTGAATCACATTCTCTCCGTCTTTATAATGAATATTGACTTCTTTTAACTCAATCGTGATCCCTTTATACTCTTTTTCCAGAATTCGATCTACCTTCTCCATATCCAGAGCATTTTCTTTTTCCAGTTCCGAAACCGACATCAGGCGTCCCGCACAAGTAGCAGCGTTGATGGCAGCCGGTATGATCTGAATCAGTGAGGAAAACGAGGAAGACAGTGAATTTGCCATCTGGAAAAACATCAGCAGGGTTCCGGTGGTGATGTACCCACTCCAGAGTCTGTACACGCTCCATCCAAAACAGATATACGAAACACCGGTTCCTATTGCTGACATAAAGGAAGACGTATACACGGTAAATTTATTATAATCCAACATTTTTTCTTTGTATCTGTTCTGAAGGCTCTGTAGCTTCTTTTCAAATACTCCTGTCAGATCAAGGGCTTTTACTGTCTGGATATTCTGAAAAGTATCATCCTGAAAGGACATCAGACTGCTAGTCATCTCGCGCATTTCATTATTATAGGTCCGCATCTTCCCCATGAATTTTCTGGAAAAGATCACCGTAACCGGAGCACTGAGAAGTGCAATTCCTGCCATGACCGGATCATAATAAAAAATAATCGCAAATGCACCAATAAATTGCACCAGCTTTGTAATACTGTTCGGAATCCAGCTGATCACGCCGGATGCTACCTGTACTGCATCATTTGACAGACGATTTAACAAATCTCCGCTTCTAAACTGCTGTAGTTCTTTCCATTCAGTATACAGAAGCTTTTGAAAAATATCTGCCTGAATTTCATTCTGTATCACAACGTTGATTCTTGCTGATATTCTGCTGATGACTGCATTCGAGATAATTCCAGCTGCTGTCATGCATATGATCAGCACAGCGAACAGAAGGATTTTATCTTTCCTGACTCCGGTGACTGCATCGATCAGATACTTGGACACAACACTGCTTCCAAGTCCCATAACGGTACCGAAGACTCCTGCCAAGATATAAAAACATATAGAAAACCAATAACGTTTTACATACTGATACATCCACACCGTTTCTTTGTATATTTCTTTCAGATATCCTTCTCTGATTCTGACAATGATTTTCTTTATCCACCGCTTCAAAATAGTACTCCACTTATCTTTACTGATTTCTCATCGCTCTACAATTCACTACCCGCAACTTGGTCAAATTATAGCACTGCACTTTATGATTCTCAAGCAATTCAACGCTTAAAAAGTGAATATATTTTTATTATCAGGGGACGAAATGGTATCACATAACGCCAGATATTCTTAAAAAATCTCCATGTAAATGTGTGTTCATCCAAATATTTTCCTTTCCGCAAAACCCCAGTAATTACGCCAAAAATCTGAGTTTCTTTAATAGGTCCTTCTATGTTTTTCTGTCCATCTCCAATAAAATAGAACTGGTTTTCACCAGTTCTGCCATCTTTTCGCATAAAGTGAATTCTGTGCATAATATACTGTCCGTTTTCTCTCTGAAAAAAAGCAATATCTCCTTTTTTCAGAGGACGTTCAATCCTTTTTATCAGCACCTGATCCCTCCTGTCAATAAGAAACGGCATCATACTGTTTCCTGTGACAACAAGGGGAACTTCTTTTCCCTCCTCAAGAATTGAGCGGACAACCTTCATGTATTCCTGGTTGTCTACAATACGGACAGGAATTTCGTGGTCCATAGAACTCTCCTTTATCTTTTCCTATATTCTGTTTTCATCATTTATATTGCAAATAACTTACAAAATACCCTGTGCTTTCATCTCACCGGAAACCTTAACGTATTCTCTGCTGTTTTCGAGATTACCAAGTTTCTCTTCCCAGGTAAGATTTCTCTTTATTTTCGCCGGACTTCCCAACACAAGTGAACCATCCGGAATCACAGTATTCTTTGTTACCAGACTTCCGGCTCCAATGATACAGTCGTTTCCGATCTGTGCACCATCCAGAATTACCGCAGCCATTCCAATCAGCGTCCGGTCTCCGATCGTACAGCTGTGAATCACGGCATTATGCCCTATTGTAACATTGTTTCCAATAGAAACCGGCTTATTATGACTTACATGAACCGTGCAGTTCTCCTGAATATTGGTCTCCTCACCAATCACAATTGGGGCTTCATCACCACGGATCACTGCATAATATAATACACAGCTGTCTCGTCCGATCGTCACATCACCAATAATTACGGACTGTTTCGCTATTCGTGCGTCTTCTGATATTTTTACATTTTTGTAGCTCACCATATTTTTATACTCATTTCTAATTGTACTGCATATATTATGAATGAAAAACCTCAGAATTACAAGATATTTTCCTTTTCCATACAAAAAATCCCCCAAAACCCTCGCACCTCGATGAGGTGCCCTGGATTTCAGGGGATTGAAATGTTCTGACTTAAATCAGATCAGAAATTATTTACCAGCTACCTGAGCTGCAACTTCTGCTGCGAAGTCATCCTGACGTTTTTCGATACCTTCGCCAGTTTCGAAACGAACGAAACCTTTGATTGTGATCTTAGCGCCGTTTGCTTTAGCAACTTCTTCTACGTATTTAGCAACAGTCTGTTTTCCATCTTCTGCTTTAACGTAAACCTGATCAAGAAGGCAGATCTCTTTGAGTTCTTTCTTGATACGTCCAGTGATCATACCCTGGATAACCTTCTCCGGTTTCTGGGATTCTTTCGGATCGTTCTGGATCTGAGCAAGAAGGATTTCTTTTTCATGCTCGATATATTCAGCACTTACTTCGCTGTCGCTTGTGTACTGCGGTTTCAGAGCTGCAATCTGCATTGCTACGTTTCTAGCCATTTCTTTCACTGCATCGTTAACAACATCTGTTTCAACGTCTACAAGAACGCCGATTTTTCCACCCATATGTGTGTAAGAAGCAACGAATCCGTTTTCTTCTTTCACCTGAGCAAATCTTCTGATGTGCATGTTCTCACCGATAACTGCGATCTGAGCTGCAAGAGCTTCGTTTACAGTCTTGGTTGTATCAAGTGCCCATGGCTCTGCAAGGAAAGCGTCGATGTCAGCTGCAGAAGTTGTAAGTGCCTGTGCTGCAACATCTGCAACATAGCTCTGGAATTTTTCATTCTTAGCAACGAAGTCTGTCTCAGAGTTAACTTCTACAACAACTGCGTTCTTCTCATCATCAGCAACAAGAGTCTTGCAAAGACCTTCTGCTGCAACACGGCTTGCTTTTTTCTGAGCTGTAGCAAGACCTTTTTCACGCAGGAATTCTACTGCTTTGTCCATATCGCCATCTGTAGCTGTAAGAGCTTTCTTACAATCCATCATTCCGGCACCGGTCATTTCTCTTAATTCTTTTACCTGAGCTGCTGTAATAGCCATTGTATTTTCCTCCTGGAATTATTAAATTAATTATTCCTCTGTAGCTTCTTCAACTTCTGCTTCTTCAGCTTCTGTTGTTCCCTGATTTGCTTCGATAACAGCGTCTGCCATTTTTGAAACGATCAGTTTTACGGCACGAATAGCATCATCGTTACCCGGGATTACATAATCCAGTTCTTCCGGATCACAGTTAGTATCGCAGATACCGATAAGCGGAATACCTAATGTATGAGCTTCCTGAACACAGATTCTTTCTTTCTTAGGGTCAACGATGAAGATTGCGTCTGGGAGACGTTTCATTTCTTTGATACCGCCAAGGTTTTTCTGCAGTTTAGCAAGTTCTTTTCTTAATTCAATAACTTCTTTCTTTGGAAGTACTTCGAAAGTTCCGTCAGCTTCCATAGCTTCGATCTGTTTCAGTCTTGCAATACGGCTCTGGATTGTCTTGAAGTTTGTAAGCATACCACCAAGCCATCTTTCGTTTACATAGAACTGTCCGCAACGCTCTGCTTCTGCTTTGATAGCATCCTGAGCCTGTTTCTTAGTACCAACGAAAAGGATGTTTCCGCCGTTAGCTACGATATCAGCTACTGCATTGTATGCATCGTCAACCATGCCTACAGACTGCTGAAGGTCGATGATATAGATTCCGTTTCTTTCTGTGTAGATGTATGGAGCCATTTTAGGGTTCCATCTTCTTGTCTGATGTCCGAAATGAACACCTGCTTCCAAAAGCTGTTTCATTGAAATAACGCTCATGATTTGTTCTCCTTTTTGGTTAAATTCTTCCGTACAGATCATTTTCTATCCGGACCCAACCTCACACCGTAAGGGCACCATCCATCGGAATCTCTGTACGTGATTTTTATTTGTGCGGTTTTGCGCACATTGCAACTTCTAGAGTATAGCATAAGAAAACCCTCTGTGTAAAGAGGGTTTTGAGTTATTTTTGAGTTTTACGATGAAAGTTTCTCCGTGCGGTTCAGAAATACCACTGTGTTTTCTATTCAGTGCATGCGCTTATTTGCCGTCAGTCGCGCAAACTCGGCTTCGCCTCAGACAGTGCGCTTGATGACGGCAGCTTGCCTGCACTTCATGACGAAAGCCTCGTGAGTATTTCTATACCTGCACGGAGATGTTTTTCATCTGTAATTTCCTCAAAAGATATTTTATTTGTTGTATCGGTATCATGTTTTCAACTTTCTTAGTTCCTCATCTGTCAGGGATCGGCACTCTCCCTTCTTTAAATCGTCGGGCAGGGTGAGGGGACCCATGGAGATTCTCTTAAGGTAAATGACGGGGGTTCCGACCGCTTCCATCATGCGTTTCACCTGGTGGAATTTTCCTTCATGGATTGTCAGATGCAGTTCTGTATAAACTTCCGGAAGGTTTTCTCTGCGGACGCGCCCTGGTTCTGGTTCACCTGCACCTTCCCAGCTTCCGCCAACGATTTCTACCTTAGCCGGCATCGTCAGTTTTTTTTCGCCGATATCCACACCTTTTTCCAGTTTCTCGATCTTTTCCACTGTAAGCTTTCCTTCCACTCGGACAAAGTAGGTTTTATCCACATGTTTTCCCGGTGCAAGGAGTTCATGCGCCAGCATACCATCATCTGTGATAAGGAGCAGGCCTTCTGTATCTTTATCAAGTCTTCCTACCGGAAACAGACCCTTGCGATCAGATGGAACATATTCCATAACTGTTCGGTCATTACGATCTTCTGTTGCACTGACGCAGCCGGCTGGTTTATTCAGAAGATAATAGACAAATTCCGGTGCTGCACCTACTGTTTCACCTGAAAGTACAACGGTATCCTTCTCCGGATCAACCTTCATTTCTGGTTTCTTCGCCGGAACTCCATTGACCTGAACCTGCCCCTTCTGTATAAACTTTTTCACTTCGCTTCTCGTACCCTTTCCTGCATCAGCAAGAAACTTATCCAGCCTTACTGCCTTTGCCATATCTACTCCTTATTCTGTCTCAGATGAATCTGCATCGCTGCTGCTTTCCAGATATATTGAAGTTGGTTCATCTGCTCCACCTATAATTTCCTGTGATGCCAGATTTTCATCATCATCTATATATCGAGTTTCTTCATTCATTGCCGGTGCATCCATCTGCATACTACTCTGTGTGATTCCAAGCTCTGTAATTTTTTCTTTTACGAAATCAGGCAGCTTTCCTGTCTTCAGTCCATATGCATTCACAGCCTCGCCTTTATCTGTAAACACAGTTACATAAATATTCTGATAGATCTCGGAATCTTTGTCGGCGTATCCATTGTATCTTACAGTCAATGCCTCTTTCAGAGCTTTTATTTCTTCTGGATTCTCATAGGTTACATCTTCCTGCTGTCCATTCTCATCATTAAAATAGTTCAGCACAATCTTTTCAATATCCAGTTCCTCTACCGTCAGAGGATAACCTGTTTCCTTAAGAATTGCAAGAGTATTTTTAAATGAAGGATATATACCGACTATCCATTCTGCATACTGTACATCTGCATTCGTATTTCCTGGTATCATATTATTCACATCCTGTTTACGAGGAAGCTGATAAGCAAAATCAATTTTAACCTCGGGTACTTGCATAAAGTCTTCTGCTGTTGCAGCATCGACATCCTGCTTCATCGCTTCAAGGAGCTGTTTCATTTTATCCGAATCATTCTGGAAGATGCTGTATCCATTTCCGCCTGCATCATTCAGTCCAATATTTTTCAGATATTTCTGATCAAGATTAAGAAAACCAAATTTCTGTTCTTTCAAATTTTCTTCTTCATATAATCCTTTTACAAGAGCACTTAAATTCTCCGTCCCTATCCAGTATTTTCGGTAGATCTCTTTTCCAGATTTAAGTGTATATTTTATACTTGAATAAGAATAATATGTATAATCTCCATCGATTTCCTCACTTTTGGGATTGCCGGCAACGATATCCTGAAGAGCTTTATAAGTCTGGTCACCTATACCATTTTTACCGGTAAATGCCATTGCAGGTTCTGCCCAGTTATTTGCATTTGTTATTTCATAGTCTCCATCTTTGGTCTTTTGAACATTCTCATAGTAGTCCTGATCAAAAGACATCATGTTGAGATTCACGGATGCAATATCTTCCTGTTTTGGAATATAGCTGTCAAAATGCAGCAGGTCTTTCTGAAAAATAAGCGCACAAGCCGCTACAAGTAGTCCTGCAATTAGCAACTGTGATTTTTTCGCGAAAAATCCCTGGAAGCTCATCTGATATATTGTTTCTAACAGTCCGTGTATTATGACTGTTCCAAGTATCATTCCGAAAATCCACCAGAGGATTCTGGCTTTTCCGGTAGTGAGCGGATAGAATATCCAACCGACTGCAAGACCTCCCGGAATCACGACCATGAATCTCACTACGATTGAAATCCACGGATAAACCATTGATTTTCCAGCCGATTCTGATGGTCTTTTCTTATATGCAATCCATGCCAGGACTCCAAATACAACACCAAGAACAATAACTGCTGCAAGTAATTTTCCTGCCTTTCCTTCCGCATAAGCACTGACCATATCAAGAATCAACGTTCCCGGAGATGCAGAGTGCAGAAGCGTATGAAATCCACCATACTGATATTCTGAGAAGAAGGTATGCCAAAATGACTGTCCATAGGCTACAAGGATCAGACTGAGTACAATACCATACAGGTACATTCCACCCAGACACAGAATACCCATCAGCATATTTCCCGTCACACTGATTATAAGCACAATGCTGAAATAGATCACCAGGTAGATGATAAGATGCAGGAAAAGCATCCTGACTGCCATCCCCATAATATTCAGGCTGAAAAATCCTCGCGCTGCTCCAATGCAGATCATCAGAAATTCTGTAACGATATATGGTATCAGATAATATACCAATCCTGAAAATATTCTTTCCAGAAACATTTCTGATCTTTTCATCGGAAGTCCATGATAATAATCTGTTTTTTTGCCAGAATACAGGTAAATAAATCCATTCACACTGTTTATGAAAGCTGCTATTGATACAATGATCAGGCCTGACAGTACAAAACCATCCTTCCACAAATTGTTATACAAAATCTGACTTTGCAAAGCTGAATATTTCAGATCACTCCAGGAACTCAGCTTCACCATACCAGTCACCGGAAATGCCAGAAGAAATCCGAGTGCTATAAATGCCGGTATCCATATCTGACCTTTAGAAATCGTCTTTATATATTTAGAAGAAAATATTCTGGATTTCATAACCAGCCACCTCCGTTTCACTGATAAATATTTCTTCCAGAGTCAGCGGAAGCACTTCACTGAACAATGGATTCTTCTCCTGTATCTTTGCCATGATTTCTGACCGCGTACCTCTTGCTGTAAACAATACAAGCGATCCCTGATGATCGATCTTTAATATGTCAAGTTCTTTTTTCAATTCCTCTTCCTGTTTCCTGTCTGTCAAAACACACTGTACTTTATGAATATAGAATTTCATATCTTCCAGGTCTTTACTCAAAAGCATGCCTCCTTTATGCAAAAGTCCCACATGGTCACAGATGTCTTCCAGTTCTCTCAAATTGTGTGAAGCCAGAACCGGAGTAAAATCTCTGCTCATGATTTCTGCTGCAAGCAGACTCTTAACCCCCTGACGTACTACCGGATCTAATCCGTCAAATGTTTCATCACAGAGAAGATATTTTGTCCCTGCACTGATTCCAAGAAGTACCATCAACTGTTTTTTCATACCCTTAGAAAAGCTGCCGACTTTTCTTCTTTCATCAAGCTGGAACTGATTCATCAGTTTTGCAAATCTCTGCTTCTCAAATTTCGGATAATGCAGCTGGTAGAACGCAGCCATATCCAACGCTGTATAGTTTGTCGGAAAATAGCAATCATCAGATATGTAGAAAACCTGTTCTTTTGCCTTTTCATTATCAAATACTGCCATATCATCAATCTTTATTTCACCCTCATCAGGTTTCAAAATTCCTGCAATCATACGAAGAAGTGTACTCTTCCCTGCACCGTTGCTTCCAACCAGACCGAAGACCTCTCTTTCCCCGATTTCCAGCGAAACCTTACTGACTGCCATAAGCGTCCCAAATGCTTTGCTGCATCCCCTTATCTCTATCATCTCTGTTCCTCCTCATACCCTTTCTGAACCAATGTCATCAGTTCTTCTTCTGTCATACCTGTGTTGATTCCACGTCTGACAAGTTCCAGAAATTCTTTTCGAAAATCTTCTTTGCTTTTTTCCTGAATCTGCTGCGTCTCTGCAACAAAATTCCCTTTGCCTTTTACCGGATAGATCAGTCCCTCCTGCTCCAGTGTCATATAAGCTCTCTGAATCGTATTCGGGTTGATAGATAATTCCATTGCCAGCTGCCGGACAGAAGGAAGTCTGGAACCGGCCGGCAATGCTCCCTGATAGATCAGCGTCCTGAACTTTTCAGTTATCTGTTCATATATCGGACGTCTGTCCTGATAATCTAGTATTATCATTGTCCCTCCTTTCTGCTGTAAATCATTTTTTCGCATGTGTATTTAGTGTATTAATTGTTTTAATACACTTATGATATCATATATTCCCCTTAAGAGCAATCTTTCTAATTATAAAATCTTTCTAAACCCCGAAATCTAATTACCATTATTTCTTTATATAAAAAAGCTCCCAGATTTTATTTCATCTGAAAGCTTTTCATTTGTATCATAATTTTTACTTTTCTCTGCTATATAACTCGTTTTGATCTTCCCTGTACTCTTTTTGTAAAATAAAAACAGCCCAAAATCATTACCATCAGTAAGATCAGGAATAATATCATGATTGCAGCCGGATTCCTGGCAATGATCCATGTATACAAATCCGGCGATATCAGTGACCAGATATTAGCCCCCATATGCAATAGCACACTGCTCCACAGACATCCACTGATATCCAGAATATATGCAAACACTATTCCAAGAAGGCTCGCATAAACAGCCTGTACCAGATTTCCATGATAGATTCCAAAAATCAGGCCAGAAATTACGGCAGCTGCTCCCATTCGCATATAATCCCGAAGTCTCAGATAGATCAGCCAGCGAAAAACGATTTCCTCTGCAAGCGGTGCTATGATTCCCATAGATAAGATCAGGAACCACATTTGTTTTCCTTCCATCAGCTGGTCCATAGATTCCTGATATTCCTGATAATTCAAAACCGACTGCAGTATTCCCACAAGCATATTGGCAAACTGAGAAAATGCCGCTCCCATTCCAAGCAACAGTAACATTTCCGGAATTTTCAACTGCCATGGTTTTTGCGAAGTTACAAGTCCGCCAATTTTTCTCGCTGCACGGTCTCTACTGTAAAACCACAGACAGGGAATCATAGCAAGTAATCCAGTCAGCCCTGTAAAAAGAATTGCATTTTGATAATAAGCATCCATTCCCCCGCCAGATTTCATGATCAGCCACAGACCTGCGTAGCCAACGATCTGTGAAATCAAAAAATGAATTCCACAGGGATATGCTACTCTCCAGATCTGTCTGACATGGCTTTGTCTGCGTCGAGGGCTCAGACGAAAAAATCCAGGATCTCTTCAGCTGATGCCACGATCTGCAATGGCTGGGAGGCCGCAAGTTCTTCTTTTGTCCCATAGCCATAAGAAACAGCCACACAATCAAGTCCTGCCTTTCTGGCTCCAAGAACATCATGCTCTTTATCCCCCACCATGATCACCTGCTCGCGGTGATGATCCAATCCAAGGCGTTTCAAGGTTTCTTCAATCACCTCTGTCTTATTTGTTCTGGCTCCATTCATTTCACTGCCCACAATTTCGTCAAAATATTCCTTCAAATTAAAATAATCTAAAATCTGTTTCACATAATATTCTGGTTTGGAAGATGCAACTGCCAGAAGGTATTTCTTTCTCCTTAATTCCTGAAGCATCTTTTCCACACCCGGGTATGGACGATTCTCAAATATTCCAGTCGTAGAATAACGCTCTCTGTAGTATTCCACTGCTTTGCGCGCAGTTGCTTCATCCATATCTGCATACTTCATAAACTGCTCCATCAGCGGTGGTCCGATAAACACTTTCAGTTTTTCAAGATCCGATTCTGGTCTGCCAAGCTTTTCAAGCGCATACTGCACGCATTTTGTGATTCCCTCACCTGACTCTGTCAACGTTCCATCCAGATCAAATAAGATTGCTTTATACATAATTCCTCCGATTTTTTACAGATAATTTTTCTTTTGTATCAAAATAATTCGTCTAAAAAACATTATAGGTCAGTATAACATTCTTTTTCTCTCCCGTCCACGTAAAATCTGCCGGTATCATAGCTGCAATCTCCAGCAGATTTATGTCATTGACAAGGTCATGTACTCTAACTATTTCTCCCTCTGTATCCCAGTCTTTTTCCTGTCCGTTAACACGTACACTTACAATTTCTACCACTGCATTCTTCTTGATTCGGATTTCTGCATATTCTCCTTTTCCCAATTCCTGTCTCAAAAATAAGAGTTTCATTTTTCGCAGACATTCTGCAGGCGGCAGACGGTACTCTTCCTTGTACTCTGTTACTGTTTCCACCTCTTCTTTCGGGACTTCTGTAAATACCGGTATTGAAGTTGCTGTTGGCGCAGGAACCGGAGTTGGAGTTGGAGTCACGGTCGGTATCCATGTCGGACTCGTTTCTGCGGGAATCGATACTACCGTACTCTCAGACTTGATGATTCTGTCTTCATCCATGATCGAACTACTTACATTTTCGTTCTCTCCTCTATACCTTTCCGTATATTCTGTTACAGAAGAACGGTTTTTTTCAGTTGTTGTGGAACTTTCCCGTGCATTCCAATTCTGTACAGGCACTTGTTCATACTCCTCATTATATGAGGATACCGTTCCTGAAGTATTTTGTTCTGATTCCTGTCCGTCATTTCGTGCTTCATCTACATAAGTATTACTGTCATTCTGTTCTGGTGTATTGCATACCGGCTCATCCTCCCATTCTTCTCCGGTTCCTTCATATTCACCGGTCCCTGTTGAAACCTCAAACCCACCAAACTCAGCTGCATATGCAGCTGAACAACTTCCATACACTGCCATTATCAGTAAACTAAAAAGCACCTTCCAAAAAAGATTGTTTCGTCCTTCCAAGAATAATTCCTGCCTCCTTCTTCCATTCCTGCCATTCTTCAGCAAATGCATCTGCTATCTGCATTCTTTTTTCTTCTGCCCTGTTTTTCCACTGTCTGTATACTGCTCTGCTTTCCTGATATCTGCCCTGTCTGCACAAAAATAATCCATATTCCAGATAGCCCTTACTATACTCCGGCTCATATGTTAACAATTGCCGATAGTAGATTTCTGCATGATCTGCTTTGTCTGCCAGCTGTCCGTTCCACGCAAGCAGTTCCAGAATTCGGATCTGATCCTGTGTCTTCTGATAAACTTTTTGCAAATTCTGCAGCTCTTTTTCTATGTGAACATGTATTTTCTCTTTCCATATTGCAGAACCAGATTGATATTCCATAGTAAAATACTGTGCGGTCACCGGTGTCAGCATCTGCGACAGCTCTGGCAGTTTTTCTCTGTCTAATCCTGAACCCAGAACAGCCACAAACACCACCAAAGCTACCGCCAGCGGGAAAAGTACAGCTTTCAGCTGCAAATTCAGCGGATGAATTTTACATAATTCATTTCTTGCCTCCGCGGTACCCTGCCAGCGCTTCTCCGGCTCTGTACGGCAACATCTGAAAATAAATTTCCCCAAAGCAGGACATTTCAAAAAATACCGGAATTTCTTTTTGCCACAAAGCACTTCCATTGTTTTTCCAAGTGCATAAAAATCGCTGGCTGCACTTATCTTTCCTTGCAGCTGTTCAGGGGCAGCATATCCTCTTGTTCCCTTTGTTTCTTTATAAGGAGCACTATATGAAAAAACCGCACTTCCAAAATCTACCAGATAAAGGCGTTTCTGATCTGTCATCATTATATTTGCCGGCTTCAGATCCCCATAAAAAACTGCCGGTTTCCTGGAATGAAAATATTCCAGTACCTGCAAGGTCACATCACCTATGCACAGTATCTCCTCTATGGAAAAAACATATCCTTCCTGCATATACTCTTCCAGAGATCTGCCATGTATATATTCCATGATGATGTAACAAAAGTTACCCCTCTCTGTGTAATCAATCATCTTTGGCAGATAGGGATGTTCAAGAAGTCTGAGCAGTCCGGCCTCTCTTCTGCTGCTGGCAGGCAGCTCTTTTACCGCACGAAAAATGCCAAGTTCCAGATCACGTGCCAGATACATGGAACCTTCACCGCCCCTGCCAACCTGTTCAACGATGCAGTAGCGTCCTTTCAGTATGATTCCTGTTAGATCGATATTGATCGCTCCTTTCACTGATTTTTATAAATATCTGTATGGAAAAATGTTGGGAACTCCAACTTATAGAATTTTGAGATGAAATAAGTATAGCATAAAAAGGAATGGAAAATAATAAATTTTTTCTAAAAAAATCTCACCTTCCAAAACGGGAGGTGAGACTTTAATTTCAATCACATACGATCCGGTGCTGAGAAACCAAGAAGGTCGATGCTTGTTTCAAGTATATCTTTTGTAAGACCGAGAAGTTTCAGGAAAGATTCTTTCTGTGCCTGGTTTTCTTCGCTGAGAATCTTAGTCTCATGGTAAAAACTGTTGAATGCATTGGATACTTCATAAATGTATGCACAAATCTTATGCGGTGCTTTTTCTTCGAAAGCATTCTCAATGGTACTTCCGAATTTTGTCAGCTCCAGCATAAGGTTCTTCTGGCTTGCATTGACAGCCGGAAGGATTTCTCCTGCTTCAAGGTTTCCACCTTCTTCTTTATAACGATTGAGAATGGATTTGATACGAACGATCGTATACAGGATATACGGACCTGTATTTCCTTCGAAGGAAGTGAAACGATCAATATCAAACACATAATCTTTGGTTGCCTGATTGGACAGGTCACCATATTTGATTGCAGAAAGTCCTACAATCTCCGCTGTTTCTTTTGCATCCTGATCTTTGACACTTCTGTTCTCGACAATCTTATGGAACATCTCTTCGTCAATATCTGCGATGAGATTTTCCAGACGCATAACACCGCCCTCTCTTGTTTTGAACGGTTTTCCGTCTTTTCCATTCATGGTACCAAATCCAAGGAAAGAAAGTTTCGTCTCCGGTTTTACAAGTCCGGTCTTTCTTGCACAGCGGAATACCTGAATGAAATGAAGTTCCTGACGCTTGTCTACTACATAAAGAATTTCATCCGGATCAAAGAGTTTGACACGCTCTACGATCGTTGCAAGATCTGTTGTGGTATACAGAGAAGCTCCGTCTGATTTCAACAACATACATGGCGGAATTTCTTTGGTATCAGATTCTTCTTTGACATCTACTACCAGTGCTCCCTGATCTTCATATGCAAATCCCTGGTCTTTCATTTTCTGAACCATATCCGGAATATACGGCTGTGCATCAGATTCCTTTTTCCACAGATCAAAGGAAACATTCAGGTTTGCATAGTTTCTCTTGAGGTCTGTAACAGAAACCTGCATGATGTGATTCCAGAGAGCCATATATCCAGGTTTACCCTGCTGAAGCTGATGTGTTGCTTCAAGAGCTTCATTACGGTATTCTTCGTCTTCTTTGGATTTACCACTTGCACATGGATAGATTTCCTCCAGTTCGCTGATGGTAAACGGTGCTTCCTTCGGATATTCTCCTTCGTAAGTATCGTCAAAATAAACCAGTTCCGGCTTGCGGTGTTTCAGTTCTGTAATGATCAGTCCCATCTGCAGACCCCAGTCTCCAAGATGTACATCACCGATCACTTTGTGTCCGACAAAACGTCCGATACGCTTGATACTCTCACCAATGATCGCAGAACGAAGATGACCTACATGAAGTGGTTTTGCAACATTCGGTCCGCCGTAGTCGATAATGATCGTCTTCGGTTTCTCAGCAGTTTTTACAGAATATTTCTCATCTGCTGCCATTTTCTTCAGGTAATCACCAAGAAATTCTTCTTTAACCCGCAGATTGATAAATCCTGGCTTCACAACTTCTGCCATTGCAAAGATCTGACTGTCTTTCAGATATGAAACTACATCATCTGCAATCATAAATGGTGCTTTCTTGTATGCTTTGGCTCCTGCCATGGCTCCATTGCACTGAAATTCACATAAATCCGGTCTGTTGGAAACGGTAACTTTACCGTACTCCGGATTGTATCCGGCTTTTTCAAAAGCAGAAGCAAGTTCTTCTGCCATTAATTCCATAAGTTTTTTCATTTTTCTGACTCCTTTTATACAGTTACTTTCTTTGAACATGCAACAGCAAGTGCTCCATGTCCGATATGGCATGCAACACTTAAAGAAAGTGGGTCCATATGGATGTCCATTCCAGGAAATGCTGCCTGAACTTCTTTTTTGAATTCCTCGGCCTCTTCTTTGTTTCCTGCATAAGCTATCTGCAGACACATCTCACCGGATTCTACATATTTCTTAAAACGTGTATCCCAGTCTTCCTGCATTGCTTTCATCATGACTCTCTTTGCCTGCTTCTTACCCCGGACTTTTGCATATGCATCAAGCTTCTCTCCCTGGATCTGAAGAACAGGCTTCAGATTCAGAACCGTTCCGATCGCAGCTGCAGCCGGAGTGATTCTTCCACCTTTTTTCAGATATTTCAGAGTTTCCAGAGTAATATAGATACTTGACTCCATCTTCTCTTCTTCCAGTTTTTCTTTAATCTCTGCCGCATTCTTTCCTGCATCTCTTAATGCTATTGCATCAAGTACTGACTGACGCTGCGTAACTGAGATTCTCTGGTTATTAACAACCTGCACTCTGCCATCGTAATCTCTGGCAAGCATGGTAGCTGTATCACAGGACGCACTCAGTCCACTGGACATCGGAATATGTACAATCTCATCATACTCTTCCAGCAGATTATCCCATAAACCACATACTTCAGCCGGACTCGGCTGTGAAGTAGATATGGATTCATCATTTTTCAGACGTTCATAAAAAGCTTCCTGTGAAAGAGTGATTCCTTCCAGATACATCACATCGTTAATATAAAAAGGCATAGGCAGAACAGAGATTCCCAGTTTTCTTCCTTCATCCTGCGTAATACCACTGTTACTGTCTGTTATAATTGCAATTTTTCCCATACTGCATCTCCTCATGTATTTTACTTCATATCTGAATCATTGCATATTGATTATAGTCTAACACATTTTTTTCTCCATCTCAATTAAAATATCAAAAATGCCCCTCATAACAGAAAAAGAGATTGGAGTCTGTCTCTGATCAACAAACTCCAACCTCTGTCATTCACTTCTAAGTGCATCAATCGGATTTAAATCGGCAGCCTTGACTGACGGAAGTAATCCAAAGATCACGCCAATCAATGTGGAAAAAAGAACGGAACCAATGATCGCCGGTATACTGATAGCTGTCGGAGCCCCCGACAGTTCCGATACCACTTTGGAAAGTGCAATTCCAACAATGACTCCGATCACTCCTCCAATGCTTGTCAGCATGGAGGCTTCTGTCAAAAACTGAAACAGAATCACTTTCTTTCGTGCACCGATTGCTTTTTTCAGACCAATTTCACTGGTTCGTTCAGTGACGGATACCAACATGATATTCATAACGCCGATACCTCCGACCAACAATGAAATACTTGCAATCCAGATCAGCTGTGTATTGGTGCTCTCACTGAGTTTCTGCAAGTTCTTGACCTGCTGCATTACATCATCCGCTTTATATTTGTACTTGGATGTATTGGTGTTGATTCCCTGATTCATAATATCCGCTGCTGCATTTCCGGCGGAACTCATATTATCCGTTGAATCTGCTCGGATCACGGCATTCTCAGGTTCATCAAACTTAAATGCCATGGGCCAGCATTTATTCGGAATCATGACTGTTCCCATGATCATCTGATAATATTGATTGTACTCATCAATGGTTTTGATATTTGGCTGATAATCATCACTCTGTTCTACCACACCAATAACGGTAAACGGTTCGGATCCAATCTCTATTGTTTTTCCAACAGGATCTTTTCCTGCAAAGAGATTATCTGCCGCATTGCTGTCTACCAGTACAACCTTTCGCATCTCATCATAATCCTTCTGTATAAAACCACGGCCGGATCTTACCATATATCCACAGGTATCCAGATAATTCATATCAATTCCATAAATACTTCCACCCTGAAAACTGGTATTTTCATAATATACGCTGCTGGTATATGTACGGCTGTAAAAGAATGTCGCATTCTCCACATGATCCAGATTCATAACATCTTCTTTCTGCTGATCTGAGAGAAGCGGCGGTTCCGTACCATCGGTCATTCCATACTCCGGATCATAATCACTGTCACCATAATTCAGACTCACAGAAACTGTATTATTTCCCGCACCGATCAGGTCTTCTTTGATCTGTTCACTTGTTCCCTTGATCGTAGACACGATCGCAATGATCGATGCAATACCAATAATGATACCCAGCATAGTCAGAAAAGATCGCATTTTATGAGACCAGATTCCCTGAATGGATATCCTCATATTTTCAAGCATAAAATACCACCTTTCTAATATCCATAGATCTCACTGGAAGAAACTTCCTTGGTCTTTGCACCTTCTTTTACCGTGTCACCATACGGAAAAGCAATCTTATCATCTCTGGTGATTCCACCGGTTATCAGTACACTGTAGCCGCCATTTACATTACCACCTACGGTAAGCACCTGTTTCTTCAGCACTCCGTTGTCATCCTTGTATACATAACTGGCTCCATTTTCTGACCGTACAAATGCCCTGTCCAGAACAATTCCTTTGCTCTGTGTATTATTTGTCAGAGAAATCGTCAGCCAGTCTTCGTCCGATACTTTGACGGTTTTGTCCGGAATCGTTGCAATATATGTATAATAAGATACATTTGGATTTCCATTGCCGGAATAATTATCACCTGAAACCGGATACTCAGATACATCGATCACCTCTGCTTCAAAATCACCATTCTGACTTGAACAGTTCAGTATCGTACCTTCCTTAACCTGATCCAGCATCAGTTCACTGACTGTACCTTTTACGTAGTAACCTTCTTTGCTTTTGATCGTCATAAAAGAATTTCCATCAGATGCGCCAGTCACCGGATCGCCTACTTTTGCAACCGTTCCGTCCAGCTTGCTGTATATTACCTCTTTTTTTACTTTTTTCTCGAGTTTCTCAATATTCAGTTTACTTTCTCTGATGTCCAGTTTCAGGCTGTCAATCTTAGTCTGCTGAATCTTGATCGCCTCATCACGTGAGATAGATGCCGAACCACCATCATCTCCACCGCCGCCTCCGTCTCCTCCTCCATCAGCCGGTGGCTTCTCATAATGAGATGCCCCGTCCAGCGAAAACTCAACTTCAGAGTTATCGGTTACCATTTTTTCCAGCAGGCCTCCATCTACAAGATAATAGCCTGTGCAGGATTCTTTACGGTCCAGCAGATTTGTTATCGTATCATTTTGATGAAACTCCAGCTGATACCAGTATCCTTCTCTGCCAGGTTCCTTCGTACCATCAGCCTGAAAAGCAGCCATTTTATTCAAAAAGGATCCCTTCGCAACTACATAGCCTTTTGCAGAACTGCAGAGGAATACATATGGATCATCCTCTGTACCTGTTCCGGTATAGGGTTCTGTATTTTCATCCAGAACCTGATAAAACATCGGACTTCCATCCGTCAGATCATCTGTTCCAGTATCCGGTTCTGTGTCAACGATCTCGATTTCGTCTGTGAAATCTCCATCGGCATTATCATCCGGTATATTCGTCGGCTCCGGACTGATCGTTACTGTGGTATCATTTCCTGTCGTATCCGGCTCTTCAAACTCAACCTTCACATCTGTACTACTGTTGTCTGATGAATCTGCATTTCCATCTGAACTGTTCTCAGAGCCGCTCTCTGTTCCCTGTGTTTGTGCAGCTGCACTTTCGGAATCCTCAACAGCAGTCTCTTCTGTATTTGCAGATTCTATATCTGTCTTCTCCACAGCAGCCGCCAGAACCGGCTGGATAATTGCAGCCAGATAATTGCCCTTCACACTTCCACCCGTCGAAGCAGTTTCATTACTGTCATCCATCGCACTGCTTGTATCTGTATCATCCGATGTGCTGCCGGAAGTATCCAGTGTCTCCCCATCACTTTCTTCTATCTTACCGCCGTTTTTCAGGCTGCTCAGCCTGTTAATCGCTTTATTCAGATCCTGTTCCTGCTGTTTTTGTTTCAGCTTGGCTATATTCAGTTCCATCTGAACAAGTGTCATATCAAAAGACATCAACTGATCCCCTTTTTTAACGGAATCCCCCTTTGATACATAGACCTCCTTAATGATCATATCTTTGTCTATGTTAACACTCTGCGTCGCACTGGTAACAATATTTCCATTAAGATTTGTATCATCCATGTAATACTGACCGGCCAGACTGTCAACGCTTACAACAGACACCGTTTTCTGATGAGACTTTTTATAATAGACTGCTCCGCCGGCAGATCCTCCTGCGACCAGAGCTGCGATCAGGATACCTATGATGATTTTTTTCTTCATGAACTACTTCACCTCTTTTTCCTTCAGCTCTCCATCGCGAATCATCACAACCCGCTTTGCATGTGCAGCAATGTCCGGATCATGAGTGATCATAAGGACTGTAACCCCCTCATCATTCAGCTTCTGGAAAAGCTCCATGACCTGAGCACCTGATTTACTGTCAAGTGCTCCTGTTGGTTCATCTGCCAGAAGGAGTTTGGGGTTATTTACGATTGCCCTGGCAATCGCAACTCGCTGCATCTGTCCACCGGAAAGCTGGTTCGGCTGAAAGTCTACACGATCAGCAAGTCCTACTCTTTCCAGTGCCTTCATTGCCCGCTCCCGTCTTTCTTTCTTCGGGACTTTGGCATAATTCAATGGAAGTTCTACGTTAGCAAGCGCAGACTGTCTTGGAAGAAGGTGGAAACTCTGAAATACAAATCCGATCTTATTAAGTCGGATATCTGACATATCATTTTCTGAACAGTTGAGAATGTCCTGTCCATCCAGAAAAAATTTCCCTTCTGTCGGCTTATCCAGGCATCCTATAATATTCATGAGTGTTGTTTTTCCTGATCCGGATGGTCCCATGATTGCCACATATTCTCCCTCTTCCATGGAAAAATTAACGTCCTTCAGAACCGGCACACTCATCTTTCCCTGCTGATAGTTCTTAAAGATTCCCTTTAATTCCAAAATCATTGTGCTTCCTCCGTATCCTCCTCTACCGGCATAAGATTATCATCCAGTATCTCACCTGAATCGGAACTTCCGTCTGTCATATTCATTGATTCATCCGATGAACTGTCATCCACAATGCTGTCATCAACTGCTTCCGGATCATCAACAACGGTTCCGTCATCGCTCATTTCATATTCACTGACACCCTCTGTATCAGCCGTATCCGGAAGAGGATCTTCACTGAAGCTGCTATCATCCAGCGGCTGCATATCTATGTTGCCTGTATCCATTGCATCTTCTATATTAGTCGTCGTAGACATTCCCTCCTCAAGTATATCAGACGGATATGCTATACAGTCATCCTTGGAAAGACCATCTGCAATCTCATATTCTCCAAGTTCTTCATCATGCTGTCCCAGAATCACACTACGTTTCTCCAGTTTGCCCTTCTTATCTGCTGCCCACACATACGGACTGTCTGTATCTGCATCAACAATATAAACCTCACTTAACCAGATTCCTGTCTTTTGACTTTCCTGTCCTTCATCCATCTCAATATAAACATGCTGGCCAAGCATCAGCCCGTCTGATGAATCGAGATTTACATAAAACGGATAAGTACTGGTACTCGTCTGAGAATCACTGCTGTCCGTCATTCCGTAAAAAGAATTGTTATTATTGCCGGAAGATGCACTGTCCTTATCAATCGTTCCCATGGTCCCCTTCCAGGTCTGACTGTCATCCACACGAGATCGAATGATTACCGGTTCGCCCTCAACAATGCTGTTTACATTTAATTCATTGACTGTACCTTTTATACGGTAAGCACCTGTACTCAGAATTGTAATAAATGCATTGCCGCCCCCGCTGCTGCTATCATCAGAAGAAGAATCTCCTGAATCTGTATCATCCACGCTGCTGTTATCCTCTGTTGTCAGCTTCGATGTATCGATTTTCTGGATAACACCATCAATTGAACTCCGGACTTCTGTATTGCCGGTCGCGCTTTGGAGTTTGTCAATCTCAGCCTGCTTGCTTTTCTGACTGTATTCATTTTTCTTGAGATTCATTTTGTTTGTCTCAATCTCAATCGTATAAGAAAGCTGATTATCCTGACTTGCTTTTTTCTTTTCTTTTTCAAGCGTGGCAATCCGCTCGTTCAGACTGCTTGCCTCATTTTTCAGGCGGTCAAGGTCAAGCTGTGCTTCTTCCAGGCTCTCCTGAATGCTGCTCAGATCATATTCAAACAAAAGCTGCCCTTTCTTGACCTGATCACCGGTCTTAACCTGGACTTCTTTTACTGTCCGTCCACTCTCCAGTTCTACAGAAACAGTCTCCTGAGGCTCAACTACTCCTGCATAGCGGTTGGAAACTCCTGATGTCTGTCCGGTAAGGTCGCTTATTTTGGTTACATATACAGAATCTCCACTTGTCTCCTGCTGCCCAAATACGCCCATTTTCCAACATACTCCTGCAGCAGCGCCGCCACCAATTATCAATATCCCGAGAAGGATTAAAATACGTTTTTTCATAAATCTGTGTTTCCTCCTATCAGTCCAGACATTACTGACTTAATGATACACTATTCATGTGTTTACTTTGTAAAAATCACTTTTTAACTTATATATCATATCAGATTACACCTGAAAATGAAAGAGCTGTACAAAATCATCCCGGTTTTCACAATATTTTCATAAATGTCTTCCAAAACAGCATAAAATTACCATTTTTTGACTTTTCCATGCTTATCTGATAAAATATAAAGGATTATTTTTGAAAGGAAAGATACCTATGAAGATCGCAAAAGGTCTGATGCCATTTCTGCTGATTATCCTGGCTGTCATATGTTTGACCGGCTGTTCCCACGTGGATAAGACAGATGTACAGGCAGTTATCACAAATGAACTGGATCTATTGAAAAATCTGGACTCTGATACGACCCAGAAATATGTATCCTACAAAGAACTTTTTCCCGACGCTACCAAAGAGATCAAACTCTCAAATGAAGTAAAAGAAGTCTTTTCTCTCTTCTTCCAGAATTTTGATTACGAAATTCTGAGTGTAAACGTCGACAACGATAAAAAAGAAGCCACAGCTTCCCTGCGCTTATCCACAATAGATGCAGCCTCTCTTGCCAAAGATTACGGCGAAGCTTCTCTGAAAAATGCAATTCTCAAAGCGGCTGACAGCGAAGAACAGGCTACAGAAAAAAACACAGATTCCATGGAAGAACGTTATCTCCTGCTGGATCAACTCCTCAGCAATAACAATTATGCTACCGTAGAACGAGAATGTACTGTGGAACTTTGTAATAAGGGAAGTAATGATGACAAAGACGAATGGGAGATCATACGTTCACACTCCCTGGAGAACAATCTTGTCGGCGGTCTGATGACTTATCTGTCTGATAACAACCTCCTCTCACCTGAGGAAACCCTGACCGTCTATCTGAATACCCTTAAAACAATGAATACAGAACAAATGGGCAATTATCTTGGAATCGAAAGCCTGTTCAATACTTCCGATACAGACAAGAATTCTATTGCTGCCGCACTGGTGGAGCTTTTTCACTCTACTTTTGATTTCAATATTTCCAGCTGTGACGAAGAAAGCTACAATGCTGTCATTCAGACTAAGATCACTACCTTTGACAGCAATGCGATCCTTACTGCCTATCAGAATGAACTGGATACTTATCTGAGTTCTGCCGATGCTGTAATTGATGGTTCTGTCAAACGTTATGAAAAATCCATGCAGCTGCTTCTGTCAAAAATCAAATCAAATACAGCGACTGTACAGACTGCTGCTGTTTTCCATCTTACCAATGATGGTGTTTCCTGGAAACTCCAGGACAGCAATGCTGCAATCGGAAATGCCATTTTCGGAACGCTCAGCAGTACTCCGGTATCCGAAGAAGCAAACGATACCGCTGATTCCTCTGAACAAAACTAATTTTTATACTTCAAAACGGCCGTCCCACATCCGGGACAGCCGTTTTCTTTTATATCTGCAGCCTATTTGCTGCTCTTATTCTTCTGTTGTTTCTTCTTTAGCTGTTTCAAGCCCAAGTTCCTCAAGCTGTTGTTCGCTTACCACACTCGGTGATTCTGTCATCAGACAGGAGGCATCTTTTACTTTCGGGAATGCAATGACATCACGAATACTGTCAACTTTTGCCATCAGCATAACCAGACGGTCAAGTCCATATGCCAGTCCAGCGTGAGGCGGAACTCCATATTTGAATGCATTCAGAAGGAAACCAAACTGTTTGTAAGCTGCATCTTTCGTAAATCCAAGCATCTCAAACATTTTTTCCTGAATATCATTCTGATGGATTCGAACACTACCTCCACCGATCTCATTACCATTCAATACGATATCATAAGCTTTTGCACGGATTTTTCCAAGATCTCCACTCTCGATCAGTGGGATATCCTCTTCCATCAACATCGTAAATGGATGATGCATTGCTGTATAGCGGTTTTCTTCTTCACTCCACTCAAGAAGCGGGAACTCTGTTACCCATACGAAGCGATATTCGTTTTTGTCAAGAAGATCCATCTGTTTTGCAAGTTCTACACGAAGAGCACCAAGAACATCATATACGACTTTGTTCTTGTCTGCTGCAAAGAGAAGCAGATCTCCCGGTTTACCTTCCATCGCCCGAACCAGAGCATCCATCTCTTCCTCTGTCATGAATTTAGCAAAGGAAGATTTGCGTGTACCATCTTCTGCAATAGCGATGTAAGCAAGACCTTTTGCACCATAAGTCTTGGCGAAATCAACAAGCTTGTCAATCTTCTTACGAGGCATGCTTCCCTGGCCTTCTGCATTGATACCACGGACACTTCCACCAGCCTCCAGTGCATTCTTGAATACTACGAATCCGCAATCTTTCACTACTTCACTTACATCATGCAGTTCCATACCAAAACGCATATCCGGTTTGTCAGAACCGAAACGGTCCATAGCTTCCTGCCATGTAATTCTCTGAATTGGAAGCTTGACATCCACATCCAGAACTTCTTTAAACAGATAAGCAAGGAATCGCTCATTTACATCGATAACATCGTCTACGTCTACAAAGGAAAGCTCCATATCGATCTGTGTAAATTCCGGCTGACGGTCTGCACGAAGGTCCTCATCACGGAAACAACGTGCGATCTGAATGTAACGGTCATATCCGGAGCACATCAGAAGCTGTTTGTACAACTGCGGAGACTGTGGAAGGCCGTAGAAAGAACCTGGGTGAATTCTGGACGGAACAAGATAATCTCTCGCACCTTCCGGTGTACTCTTACCAAGCATTGGTGTCTCAACTTCCAGAAATCCTTCATCTGTAAAGAATTTACGGGTAAGCATCATTACTTTGCTCTTCATCATCAAATTTCTCTGAAGGTCCGGTCTTCTCAGATCAAGGTAACGGTATTTCAGACGAATTTCATCTTTTGTCTTGCTGTTCTCTTCGATCGGGAAAGGCGGAACCTCAGACTCTGCGAGAATTCTTAAAGATTCTGCACGGAGTTCCAGTGCACCTGTAGCAAGATTTTCATTTACAGCACCACCGCGATTCTCAACTGTACCGGTAACTGCGATTACAAACTCACTTCTCAGTTTGCCTGCTTTTTCAAAACCTTCCTGGTCAATGCTGCCATTTTCAAAGATCACCTGCATGATACCGGAACGGTCACGAAGATCAACAAAGACAAGACCTCCTTTGTTACGTGCCTTCTGCACCCATCCCATCAGGGTTACTTTGCTGCCGACCATATCCTTTGTTACTTCTGCACATCGGCATGTCCTGTGCAGACCTTTCATACTTTCAGCCATGATTTTTCTCCTTTTTGAAGCACTTATTTATTAAAGAATTCTACAAATTCTGTATATCCTTCCGCTGTCATCTGTTCCTTCTGGAATTTCTTATTTTTCTTCATGATAGAAATGTTGACCTGAACACCATTCCTACGGTCTTCTTCTGCCTGTTTCAGAATCGGAAGAAGTTTATCAGCCGGCATGTTCTTCTCGATCAGATATGCTTTCTTAGCTGCATTTGTCGGGATTTCATACCCTCTCTCCAGAAGCAGCATAACGATTCTCTCAAATCCAATGGAAAATCCGCATGCAGATGTATTCTGTCCGGTGAATTTACCGATCATCTCATCATAACGTCCGCCGCCACCAACAGAACCGCCAAACTCATCCATTGCGATCTCAAAGATCGGACCTGTGTAGTAAGACATTCCACGAACCAGAGTCGGATCAAAGGAAATCTTAAAGTCTGCATTTTTCACAGAATCAACTGCTGTGATGATGGTCTCAAGATCTTCTGCTACTTTCGGATCCAGAACATCACTCAGTTTTTCTTTGCAGTAACGTACGCCTTCAATATCAGTTGTAATTTCTTTGAACATACCAAGATAGATATCAATACTGTCTTTGCTGAAACCTTCTTTTTCCAGTTCTTCAGCTACACCTTCCAGACCAATCTTGTCCATCTTGTCCAGAATGATGAAAACTGTATCAAAGCTACCTTCCGGAAATCCACTGTACTGTGCCATAGCTTTCAGGATTTTTCGGTCATTGATACGGATCGTGAAATTATGGAAATCCAGTTTGCCAAGCAATGTCGTTGTTGCCATGACAAGTTCAATTTCTGCAAGATAAGTAGGCTCACCAAGAATATCAATATCACACTGCATAAACTGGCGGAAACGGCCTCTCTGCGGACGGTCCGCTCTCCAGACATTGCCCATCTGAAGTGCCTTAAACGGAGTCGGAAGCTGTCCTGCATTGTTGGAATAATATCTGGAAAGCGGTACAGTCAGATCATAACGAAGGCCTGAATCAACCAGATCAGCCTCACACTCTGCTGTATCCAGTTTCAGTTTTTCTCCTCGTTTCAGAATCTTGAAGATCAGTTTCTCATTCTCTCCACCCTGTTTGCTGCTGAGATTTTCGATATGTTCCACACATGGTGTCTCAATTGCAGAAAATCCAAATTTTCCATATGTTTCACGAATCATGTTCATCACATAATTACGAATTTCCATCTCTTTTGGTAAAATGTCTTTCATACCGGTAACCGGTTTCTTCTTTAACGCCATACTGTCCTCCTGTTATTTGTTATTGTGTACAACTCTCTGAAATGCAAGAAAAACTTCCATATCAAAATTTTTGATCTCATCGATCATAAGCTCTATCACTGTACTGACATCAAACGCTCTTCTGTAAGGTCTGTCTGAGCTCAGTGCCGCATAAACATCGCAGACACGCAAAATTCTGGCCCCAAGCGGAATGCTGTCCCCTCTGAGATTCGACGGATAGCCGCTGCCATCATAATTTTCATGATGATACAAAACACTCTGAAGTACCAGCTCTGAATACCCCTGATTCTTCAGTTCTTCATATCCCAGCGAAGAATGCATACGGACATACTTCAGTTCTTCTATCAGAAGGGGATCATTTTCCTGTCCGTTGATATAGCCGGTAAGCTTCAGCTTCCCAATATCATGGAGCATTCCGGCAATCGCCATCTGATAACAGAACTCCTCGTCCTGCCCCAGTTCGGCAGCTACAGCATACGCAAGATTACTGACAGCAATTCCATGATTCAGTTCCTCAGAAAGATCAAAATCCAGCAATCTGTCACCAGACTTGAATATTTCCGCCTGTCCCGGCTCTTTCTCTGCTGTCTGCAATACGTCCACCTCCTGCTGTCATAACCAGGTATTGATTCCTTTGCGTTTTCGTTCTATCATTTCATCAATACGGTCAATGTAATTTGTAACATCTTTGACATTTTCCACACGTTCAATACGTTTGCCCTGATCAAAGACAAGCTTGGAAGAACCGCCGGCCCCCAAAGCGATGATCGGCTGTTTTTCCTCCATAATTAGTATATTGTAAATCCCGGCTTTGTCAACCTTTGCATAGCCAACATTCTCAAAATTTCCCTTCATATTCTTCTGTCTGTACAGATAATAAGGGCCCATTTCCATTTCGTAGGCTACTTTCATGGTCATGTCCATGATCTCCTGGTTGTTCTCAAAAGTCATTTCCTGATATTTATCTTTAAAAATATTCAGTCGTGCTGCCCTCTTAACAGCAAGGGAATGTACGGTTATGCTGTCTGGTGCAAGTGCTTTCACTTCATTCAATGTGTTTTCTACCATTATCTTATCTTCTCCAGGCAGACCAACGATCAGATCCATATTGATGTTGTCAAAACCACACTCTCTTGCAAGCATAAATGCCTGCTTTGTTTCCTCTACTGTATGACGTCTTCCAATAATATCCAGCGTTTCCTGATTCATCGTCTGTGGATTTACAGAAATCCTTGTAATCGGATAATTGCGGATCATCATCAGCTTTTCTCTGGTAATACTGTCCGGTCTTCCTGCTTCAATCGTAAATTCTGCAAGATTCTCGCAGCAAAAATTCTCCATCAGTGCATCCAGAAGGACTTTCAGCTGCTCCGGTTCCAGCGTTGTCGGTGTACCTCCTCCAATATAAACCGTATCCAGTTTTCTGCCTTTTGCTTTCATGATTGCAGCAACTTCTTTTATCTCTTTGCAAAGTGCTTCCAGATACTGGTTCACACGGTTCTTCCACTGTTTCAATGGATAGGAACTGAAAGAACAGTAAAGACATATACTCGGGCAGAACGGGATTCCCACATACAGACTGTAACCATTTTCATAATCAATATCTTTGAGAATCTCTCTTTCTCTGTTCGCTATTGTGATCGCAAGTGCTGTTTTCTGCGGACTCACCATATAGCGCTCTCTCATTTCCTGTGCCGCTTCCGTATTCTTCATACCAGATTCAATCAGTCCCATTGCAAGTTTCGCCGGCCGGATACCTGTCAGGTTTCCCCAAGGAAGTGTTTTCCCCGTCAGCTTTACTAATAACTTGTACAGTGCAATCTTAACAATATCCTTACGCTCCTTACGAATCGCATGTGCACGTTCTTTTGCCTCACTGTCATCAGCATCCACACAAGAAATAAGGGCATCCGAAGACTGCCCTTCTATAAACTCTGCACTTGTCACGCCTTTATTCTCATGGTCCTCATACCGGATCACACAGGAATCACCCTGCTTTTCAATTCGAAAATAAAGATCACAGCCCGCTTCCTCTTCTTCATAGAAAGAACAGATCTCACTTCCCGGATAAAACGCACGGATCAGTTCATATATATCGTGTTCAAACTCTCTGTCCTGAAACAGAATACCAATCTTATACAAATGGATTATACCTCTTTTCATAACCAATCGTTGTTGACGTATCATGTCCCGGATAAACTTCCGTATTATCCGGAAGTGCTTCCAGCAGTCTGTGCAGACTGTTTACAATTGCCGCGGTGCTTCCCTCCGGAAAATCAGTTCTTCCCACCGACCCACAGAAAACAGTATCTCCGCTGAACAAAACTCCTTCATCTTTCAAATAATAGCAACAGCTTCCTAACGTATGTCCGGGAGTCTCGATCATCTGAACCGAAAAACCTGCCAGTTCCACAACCTGAAGATCCGTAAGATAGACATCCGCCTTCAATGTATAGCTGCTCATGTGAAATGCTGTCAGATTGATTCTTGGATCCTGCAGCGTCTTTTCTTCTTTGGCACATGCATAAATTGGAATATTATATTTCTTTTTGATTTCTTCTGCTGCAAGAATATGGTCAAAATGACCATGTGTCAGAAGAATTGCAACCGGTCTGCCCTGCATTTCAAGAACCTTCTGTTCGATTCTGTCGGCATTATCGCCCGGATCAACGATCAGCATTTCTTCTGTTTCTTTATTTTTCAGGAAGTAACAATTCGTAAACACACTTCCAACAATACATTTCTGTAAATCCAGTCTTTTCATACTATTATCCTCATCTAAATCAACCGGTTGTACGTTCTACATCGATCACACTTTCTACCTGACGTATCTTGGCAACAAGTGATGAAAGCTCTTCTTTGCTTCCAATCTCAAAGCTGATTGAAATCGTCGCCTTTTCCTGCTTGCTTGTACGGCTGTTAATGCTTCTCATATCAATCTTTCTCTCTGTAAAGATTTTGGAAAGATCCACCAGAAGACCAGTACGGTTATTTGCATAGACCTGAATCTCAGCCATATATTTCTCAGAACCTTTATTGTCCGTTGGCTGCCATTCAGCTTCGATCAGACGGGATCGATCCATTTCCGACATATTCAGCACATTCACACAATCTGTACGATGAATGGTAATTCCCCGTCCCCTTGTAACAAATCCAACGATTTCGTCTCCCGGGATCGGACTGCAGCACTTTGAAAAACGAACTGCAACATCATGGATACCTTTTACAACGATACCACCTTTGTTTTTGGTAACATGCAGTTTCTCCTGTGCTTCCCCAGTAGCCTCCAATACCTGCTCGTCTGTAAGATTCTTCTGATTTTCTTTATCATAAGCTTCCATCAGCTTATTGAAGACCTGTCCTTCTTTCAGACCACCATGGCCGATTGCAGCCAGTACAGAATCCCAGTCACGGAATCCATATTTACGCATAACGGATTCCAGGAACTGCGGTTTTGTATAGATTCCAAGTTTATATCCTTTGGACTTGGCATACTGTGTCAGCATGTCTTTGCCTTTCAGGATGTTATCTTCTTTCAGTTCTTTCTTGAACCACTGATTGATCTTATTCTTTGCCTGTGTGCTCTTGACAAGATTCAGCCAGTCACGGCTCGGTCCCTGTGAATTCTGTGAAGTAATGATCTCAATACGGTCCCCATTTTTGATCTGATACTCAATTGGAACCAGTTTACCATTGACACGCGCCCCAACCATACGGTTACCAACAGCACTGTGTACACTGTAGGCAAAATCAATCGGTGTAGATCCATTTGGCAGGTTCTTGACATCTCCCTGCGGTGTGAAACAATAAACACTGTCTGCAAAAAGATCTAAGTCATTCTTAAGAAGACTCATAAATTCTCTGTTGTCAGACATATCTTTCTGCCATTCCAGAATCTGACGCAGCCAGTTCAGTTTCTCTTCTTCTCTCTTATCAACAGGTACTTTACCATCGGATGATTCTTTGTATTTCCAGTGTGCAGCAATACCATATTCCGCAGTCTTGTGCATCTCAAATGTGCGGATCTGAATTTCAAATGGCTGTCCGTTCGGGCCGATCAGCGTCGTATGCAGAGACTGATACATATTTGGCTTCGGCATGGCAATATAGTCCTTGAACCTGCCCGGAATCGGTTTATACATCTCATGGATGACGCCAAGTGCCGCATAGCAGTCTTTGACAGTATCTACCAGGATACGTACTGCAAACAGATCATAAATCTGATCGATCGTCTTGTCCTGGTTGACCATCTTTTTATAGATACTGAAGAAATGTTTGATTCTTCCGTCAACCTGCGCTTTAATGGATGCCTCATCCATATGCTGCTTGACCTGTTTGACGATATTGTTTACAAACTCCTGTCGTTCACTTTTACGAAGAGCAACTTTATCCACCAGATCATAGTATACATCTGGTTTCAGATATTTCAGCGAAAGGTCATCCAGCTCTACTTTGATTTTGGAGATACCAAGTCTCATAGCGATCGGTGCATAAATATCCATCGTTTCACGGGCTTTTTCCTGCTGTTTCTCCGGTCTCATATACTGCAGGGTGCGCATATTATGCAGGCGGTCTGCAAGCTTGATCAGAATAACACGGATATCCTTTGCCATGGCAAGAAACATCTTTCGAAGGTTTTCTGCCTGAAGTTCTACTTTATCAGCTGAATAGCTTAACTGTCCCAGTTTGGTAACGCCATCCACCAGAAGTGCAACTTCTGCACTGAACTCCTTCTCTACTTCTTCTATTGTCATCCAGGTATCTTCAACTGCATCATGAAGAAGACCTGCAACGATCGTTTCTTTGTCCAGCTCAAGATCTGCAAGTATGATTGCCACACAAAGAGGATGTATGATATACGGCTCTCCTGATTTTCGCTTCTGATCTTTGTGGGCTTCCCTGGCCACTTCGTAGGCTTTCTGTATCATGGAAATATCCGTAGAAGGGTGATATTTCTTCACACTGGCTATCAGCTCCTCATACAAAACCTCCGGACTGGTAAAATCCTGCATGGTTTTGACCGCTGCATCTGCTTTTTTTACGGATTCAAGCTTTTCCTGTTCTGCCTTGTCCATTGTTTTTTCAAGCTGTACATTCTCTTTCTTATCTGCCATTATCTCCCACCTGCCTGCCGTTATTTATTACTGTTCACGCTGTTGCCGCCGCAGAATCATTTACCTTCGTATCTGATCACAGAAGCCACATCATAACCAGCGAGTCTTTCGCGTCCTTTTAATCCTGCAAGCTCCATAAGGAAAACAACTTTGACTACTTCACCGCCAAGTTCTTCTACCAGCTTAATTGCAGCTTCCACCGTACCACCGGTAGCGATCAGGTCATCAATGATTGCTACTTTCTGTCCTGGTTTGATAGAGTCTTTGTGCATCTCTATAGTTGCACTTCCATATTCCAGATCATAGCTTCTGGAAACAGTCTCACATGGAAGTTTGCCTTTTTTGCGAACCGGTACAAATGGTTTATGAAGATTATATGCAATCGGCACACCAAAGATAAAGCCTCTGGATTCAGTTCCTACGATCACATCTACATCCGTATCCTTGAGACAGTCCTGCATGGAATCAATTGCAAGCTGAAGTCCATCTGCATCCTGCAGAACACTTGTAATGTCTCTGAAAATAATACCCGGTTCCGGAAAATCCGGGATACTTCTTACGTAATCTTCTATTTTTTTCATTTTTGCGTACCTCGCTTTTCTTTACATATAAATCTGGTTTATAATTATATCACTTTTTTGTGACAGAATCAATGACTAACCCATTTTGTCGGCTGTTCAGACCATTCTGTGTAAATTATGAAGTAATTTTCTGCAACATAAAAAAGCCACCTGCTCACAGGCAGGCAGCCTTTCTAATTCTTAATTGTTCTTTTATTAGCTCCAGATTGAAGAGTAAGCTTTCAGTATTACATCTGCTCTGGCAGTTGTTACTGTATTCAATGCTGACTGGATCGCCTTATATGTATTCGGGCGCTGGCTGCTCAGTGCAGCTCCATTCAGCATATAATCCTTCACAGATTCAGCAAAATATTCCGCAGCATTCTGTGTTGCATATGCTTTGTTATATCCTGTGAATTTCGCTTTTTCACTGTTATATACAGATGCGAATGCACTGCTCTGATCTACGTTGCCTGCAATAAATGCAAGGAAATGTCCAAGCTCATGATAAATTGTCTCATCTGCTTCCTGGATCGTGATGCTTCGTGATCTTGCATCAAAATGTCCTGCATAAGCGGCATTCGGATCAACCGTTACCGTAAATCCCATTCTTGCATACGCATTCAGTACTCTGCTGTCCATCTTCGGTGCAATAGAAGCAACATTGCTGATCGTATGCTTGGATGCCTTCTGACTGGAGGTCTTTGCTGAACCAGAGTTCTGAGTTCCGGAACTCTGGAATGAAACTTCCTGCGTCTGCGCATTCTGCTGTGAAGCTGCAACTGTTGTTGTAGTCTTGACTGTTGTTACTATTTTCTGTGTGACAACTTTCTGTTTGGATTTCTTTGTGTACTTCTCAGTCGTTGCTGTCTGTACAGTTGTCTGTGTCTTCACAGTCTTCTTACCACTCTTCCTGGTTTTGGTAGTTGTTTTTTTCTTTTTTGGAAGTTTTTTGGTGTATGATTTCTTTGATGCTTTTTTCAGTTTTACTTTCTTTCTCGTTGTCTTCGTCTTTCTTTTTGTCTTCGTTGTTACCTTTGGCTTGGATGCCAGCGGCGTATCATCACCGGTAATTGTCGTTTCGATCACCGGATCCGTATAACTGGAAAGCTCTGGTATGTCAGAAGACTGCATCACCATCGAAAAACTTCCTGCGGCAATCACCGCGGCTGCTGCAACACATCCTGCTGCAACTTTTTTCCTCGTAAGGAATTCTTTGATTTTTATTTTTCTTTTCATATTATCACACCTTTCAGATATCGACGTATGAAATACAATATTATTCACAGCAATCCAGTCGCCGGAACATCAGAGTTATTCATATTTTAACACACAAAAAAACCGTTTAATTAAATTAAACGGCCGCATATGTTAATTCAGATTCTCTCTTCTGTAGTCCATAATACGTCATTAAATCGGAATTTAATGCGGCAACCGGCTGCCTTAGTCTCACGACCTTAGACCCGTGGCTTTGCGTCCCTGCCTTTCAGCAGGTTTGCCTTTATGCTATAAGTATAGTTTTTTCTTCAGTGAATGTCAACATTTTTTCCTGTATATTTCACATTTCTGTAATAATTCAAAAAATCAAAAACCTCTTAAGGAATATTGCCTGTAAACATCTACTCTGCTATACTTAACTCAAAACAAACACAAGTAATATTTCATATTATCAAGGAGCAGTCACATGAACCGATTCATTCGCTTACGACTCCTTGCCATGCTATTGTGTCTACCTTTTCTGTTAATATTTATTTCAGGCTGCGGATCTTCTTCGCAAAAAAAAGATGAACCCCCTGTCTATTCCCCGCTTCAGGTTCTTGTTCCTGAAGCCACCGGAAAAGAAACTCTTGGCTCATCGCCTATGATACTGGATGTATCCAATATCAGCCAGGGCTACTTTATTGCCCAGTCCGATTCTTCTGACCTGACATGCAGTTTGCAGATCATTTCTCCTTCTGGTGTACTTTATTCTTATTTTATTGCACCCGGAGAATCCGCAACCGTCACTTTTACAGAAGGCAGCGGTGATTACACAATTACCGGTTACCAACAGGTACAGGGTGACCAGTATGCAGCTCTTTACAGCGAAACAGTTACCGTACAGCTTGAAAATGATTTTCTGCCTTTTCTCTATCCAAATCAATATGTAAACTTTACACCGGACAGCAAAGCCAGCCAGCTTGCGCTCTCCCTGATCGATGAGGACACCGTTGATGTAGATGCATTGCAGCAGATTTACGATTATGTTGTGTCAAATCTGACTTATGATTATGAAAAAGCAGATACTGTGACCACCGGATATCTTCCCGATGTCGATGAAACCCTGAAAACAGGCACCGGCATCTGTTTTGATTATGCCGCGCTCACCACGGCCATGCTCCGAAGCTGTGATATTCCATGCAAACTTCAGATTGGTTATGCCGGAGATATCAAGCATGCCTGGATCGATGTATATATACGCTCCAAAGGCTGGGTCAATCAGGCGGTTTCCTTTAAAGGAGATACCTGGACACTTATGGATCCTACCTTTGATTCTAACAGCGATGACAAAGAAGCTATTCAGGATTACATTGGAGACGAAAGCAATTACACTGTACAATTCACACGTTAATGGCAAAGGAGATTTTTTATGAAATACACATTAACAGCCCGGGAGCTCAGTAACTTTTTCGGGCAGCTTGGAATGCTGATTCATTCAGGCATTTCTGTGACAGAAGGTTTGGCGATTCTTCAGGATGAAAGTCAGACGGATACAGACCGTGAAATCACCACTGCCCTGCTCACTTCCATGGAAGAAACCGGAAGTCTTACACAGGCAATGGAAACTTCCGGAAGATTCCCCCATTCTTCTGTTTCTTATATAAAGACCGGTGAAGAAACAGGATGCCTGGACGAAATTCTGAACAGCCTGGCTCTGCACTATGAACAGGAACAGGAAGTTTCCGAACAGATTCGAAGTGCAGTTACCTATCCCCTGATCATGCTTGGAATGATGGGAATCGTTATCGTCGTTCTTCTTGTAAAAGTACTTCCTGTATTTCAGCAGGTCTTTCAGCAGATGGGGATGGAAATGAACACACTTTCTCTTGGATTACTGAAAGCCGGAAGTATTCTCAGCAATTATTCCGGTATTTTCCTGATATTAGTAGCTCTCTTGGTTGGTCTGATTCTTTTTCTCAGTCTGAGCGAAAAAGGACACATTTATCTGAGAAACGCAGCTTACCACTTACCAGTCTTTCGCGATATCCCACTGGCTGCCGATTACGGGCGTCTTGCACAGGGACTTTCTCTCGGGCTGAAAAGCGGTCTCACTCCAGATACAAGTCTTGAGCTGTCTGCTGAAATGGTTTCACATCCTCTGATTTTGAAGCGACTGGAAGAAACAGGTCATTTACTGGAAGAAGGCACTCCGTTTTATCAGGCACTGACAGATTCCAAACTTTTTACCGGTATGGAGGGAAGACTGATTTCTGTTGGTTTTCAATCTGGTTCGGCAGATGAGGCACTTAATCAGCTTTCCGTAAAATATCGTGAAAAAGCAGTTGATCTGATTTCGGAAGCAATCTCCATCGTTGAGCCAACGATTGTCATCATCCTGTCCCTGCTTGTCGGTCTCGTTCTGCTTTCTGTAATGATGCCGCTTCTGGGTATTCTCTCTGATATTGCATTGTGAGGTGAGCTATAAATGGAACTCTTTGACAGCCACAGAAAAAAATTTTTACGCAGATTCAGTCTGTTACTACCTTTATGCTTTCTCATTCTGATCAGCAGCATTTTTTTCATCAGTGTCAGCTTTGCATCCGATGAAACCCTTTACAAAGAACAACAGGCACTGGAACAGGCACTTGAAAATGGTGCTATCCGGTCATATGCCATGAATGGTCAATATCCAGAAAGTCTGGACCAGATTCTGAATGATTACCACATAACTTATGACCGCTCTCGTTTTGTTGTCGAATATACCCCAAACGGTTCCAACCTGCTTCCTTATATAAGTGTAATTCTGCTGTCCGATACTGCCGGACATGGAAAGGGGGCTGCCAAATGAAAAAAAGGCTTATCACCAGACATCCAGTTGCTGAACTGGCTTCTCTTCTGCTTTTTGGCATTTTTGTTCTTTTTCTTCTGCTCATGCTGCTTTTTTCAGCACGCATTTATCAGCAGACTGTAAAAAATACAAATGCAGAAAATACTCTCGGTACTGCTGTTTCCTATCTTACAACCAAGTTCAGACAGCATGACACAGTAAATGGAATTTTCACCGGCAAACTGGATAATCTTTCTGCCCTTTGTTTTCGTGATACACTGAATGATCAGGATTACATCACTTATATTTATCTTGATCAGGGTAATCTGAAAGAACTCTTTACTTCAGACAGTTCTTCTGCCAATGCATCTGCCGGAACAACGATTGCTCAACTTTCTGACTTTCAGATCTCTGAAAGCAGACCTGGTTTTTATTCTTTTGAATTAAAAGATTCTGAAGGAAACAAAGAAACTTTTTATCTCCATCAGAATTCCGTTTCCAAGGAGGCATCATGAAAAAAATATCCGCACATTCAAAAACAAGTCTCTTTTTAATGGAAATGATCTTTGTTCTGCTTTTTCTGGCACTTTCCAGTGCTGCCTGTATCCGTATCTTTGCTGCTGCAAAAAAAAATCATATACAGGCTCAGGAATGGCGTCATATACAAACGCTCACAACTTCCGTCGGTGAAATTCTGGAAAACAGAGACGGAACCGCAAAAAGCGTTGTCTCACTGTTTCCTGATGGACAGATTCAGGACAATCTCATCGAATGGTACTATGACAGTTCCTGGCAACTCTGTTCCGATTCACAGGCTTCCTATAAAATGGAACTTACATTAAACGAAACAGCGACCTCCAGACAGGGAACCCTTACTTTCTATCACGTCACAAATGATATACAGATTTACACGATTGATCTGGTTTTTCCCATTATTGAAAATTCAGACAAGGAGGCCAGCTCATGAAAGACCATAACAGCTTTTTTACTGCCACGGGAATTCCCTCTCTGTTTCTGATCTTTTCCGTGCTTTGTCTTGCAGTGCTTTCTTTGCTGACACTCGGAAATTCCCGTTCAGAATTAAGCACCGCCCGTAATTCCATGCAACAGACAGAAGATTATTATAATGCCTGCAGTCAGGCTTCCACAGTTATCAATGAGATTCAGACAGAACTCACAGATGCCTACCGGCAGGCCACCGATCAGAAGAATTATCTTGCCCTTGTCGGACAATTCTGCAAGGATCATTCTGAGCTTACTTTTGACGAGGAAAAGCAGACATTGCTTTTCGCCGAATCACTCTCTGACACTCAGCAGCTCACTGTCTGCCTGAAGGTTTTATACCCGGAGAAATCCGGGGATTCTCTGATACAAATATTACAATGGAAAACAGACACCACGGCTTCCTGGACTCCGGACACCAGTCAGTCTGTTTATAAAGGAGGCACTCATGAATAAAGAACAAACTCTGGAATTTCTCTCTAAGGCAGCAGATCTGCACGCTTCAGATATTTTTATTATTGCAGGACGTCCACTTTCTATAAAAACCGATGGACGTCTTTCCACCTATGGTGACCGTCTGATGCCGGAACAGACCAGTGAAATTCTCGAAGCAATTTATCAGATGGCGAATAACCGTGATATCTCACGACTGCACAATACCGGTGACGATGACTTTTCCTTTTCTATTCCAGGTCTGTCACGTTTTCGTATCAATGCTTACAAACAGCGTGGTTCTCTGGCAGCAGTCATACGTGTTATCGCTTTCCAGCTGCCGGATCCCGCCGAGCTTTCTATTCCCGAGGATGTCATGAGTATTGCTGATCTGACAAAAGGCATGGTTCTTGTAACCGGATCTGCCGGAAGCGGAAAATCCACAACCATGGCCTGCCTTATAGATCGAATCAACCATTCTCGCGAAGGGCATATCATTACGCTGGAAGATCCTCTGGAATACCTGCATCGACACGATCGTTGTATCGTAAGCCAGCGTGAGATATGCACTGATACAGAAAATTATATTACTTCCCTGCGTGCTACCCTTCGCCAGAGCCCGGATGTCATTCTTCTTGGCGAAATGCGTGATCACGAAACCATTCAGACTGCCATGACAGCTGCCGAGACCGGTCATCTCATCCTTTCCAGTCTGCACACACTCGGAGCCGCAAATTCGCTCAACCGTATCATAGATGTTTTTGAACCATCCCAGCAGCATCAGATCATTATGCAGCTTTCTATGGTGCTTCAGGCTGTCATTTCTCAACAGCTGGTTCCGGATGTCAACGGCAAAAATATTCCGGTTTTTGAGATTATGCGTCTTACTCCTGCTATCCGGAATATGATCCGTGATAATAAAATTCATCAGATCGACGGTGTCATTTCTTCCAGTCCCGGACAGATGCGCTCCATGGATCAAAGCCTTTTTGAATTGTACAAAAATGGACGCATCACAAAAGAAACTGCCATCAACTACGCAATGAATCCGGAAATGCTCCGCAGAAGACTTGGATGATTTTTTCTTTTGGAATCTTCCTCACATAAAAAATCCGTCTCAGGCTTATCACCTGAAACGGATTTTTTTATTGCTTATTTTTTTCTGATCAAGTATCAGCTCTTTTTGCCTCCGAAACGTTTTTTTACAAAAACTACGATTGCTACGATTGCTGCCAGAAGAATAATCACGAATGGAAGAATCGGTGTATTATCTCCTGTCTTAGCTGCAGTCTTAGCTGTAGAATTTGACGAACCAGATGTTTAATTTTATGCTGAAATATCATATTTGTCGAAATTATGTGCAGTTTTGTGTGCAATTTACATTATCATACAGTGTATTTACGAAAACTTTACGAAACTCCATACTTTTCCCTTATTTCAATGCCAAAATCAACAATAATTCTTTATGACCACCTGTAGGTTTTCTCTTCCCTGAAAAACATTAATTTCAGGATAATATGTAACAGATATGGTATCATGCGCCTGTACAAAATCCACGAATTCCTGTGCTTCTCCAAAATATACTGCATCCATCTTTATTCCATTTTCATCTATAAGAAGCATCTTTGCCACATTCCTGTTTCTGCCAAAAACACGAATTCCCACTGCCCGAAGATTTTTCTGTGCAAACAAAGGTTTCGAGTTCCCTTTACCAAATGGTTCCAGCACCTTTAACTGTTCTGTCAGTTTTTTGGAAAGATAGGAAATCGGCATTGGCACATCAATCATAATTTTGGGAATCAGATCCTGTTCTGTAAGGGTACAGTTATCATTCAGACGTCTGCGGAAAAGTTCTACATTTTTTTCCTCCATTGAAAGTCCGGCTGCCATCGGATGACCGCCAAACTGCGTGAGCAGATCACTGCATTTCACCAGTTCCTCATACATAGAATATGCCTCGATCGACCGCCCGCTTCCCTTTACTCCGTCAGCTCCTTTCGTCAGTACGAACACCGGCTTATTATATGCTTCACGGATCCGTCCTGCAATAATACCAGCAAGGCTCTCATGACAGTCTGGAAGATACACTACCAACACTCGGTCCTTACCGAGATTATTTTCCTCAATGCTCTGAATCGCCTGTTCTTTTCCTTGCTCTGTCATGGCTTTTCTGCTCTGATTCAGATCATACAGATCATCCGCAAGCTTCATTGCATCTTCCATATTATCCGCAAGAAGCAGTTCCAGAGATCTTGCTGCTGTATCAAGCCGTCCGCTTGCATTGATACATGGGCCAATAACAAACCCTACATGATATGCCGTAATCTCTGCACCTTCAAGATTATTCACACAAATCAGTGCTTTCAGCCCTTCAAAAGAAGTAGAAGAAAGTTTTTTCAGTCCTTCCTTTACAATGATCCTGTTCTCTCCCTGCAGATCCATGACATCACCTACTGTTGCAATTGCTGCCAATTCAAGAAAATCCCATATCTCATCACTGTCAATCCCCAATCTTTCATATAACGCCCAGATCAGTTTCCACGCAACCACCGCCCCGCAGATATTTTTATTCGGATACAGACAGTCATTCTGTTTCGGATTCACCACTGCATCTGCTTTCGGAATGATCCAGATTCTTCCATCCTCTGTATCGCGGAAAGGAATATCATGATGATCCGTAACAATCACAGTGAGTCCTTCTTTTTTTGCGTATTCTATTTCAGCCGCAGCTGCAATCCCATTATCGCAGGTCAGTATCGTATCAATTCCATCTTCCAGTGCTTTATCGATCAGCTGCTCATGCATTCCATATCCGTCTTTTACTCTGTCCGGAATGTAAGTATCCACATTTGCCCCGAGGCGTTTCAAACCTTTCAACAAAATGCAGGTAGCTGTCACGCCATCTATATCATAATCTCCGATGATTCGGATCTTTTTTTTCTGCGTAATTTTTTTCTGAAGGATCTGCACTGCACGTTCCATATCCTTCATCTTCCATGGGGATGGAATTTCCGCAAGTGTTCCATATAAATAGGAACGAATCTCTTTCATATCCTGTATATCACGGTTTCGTATCAATCTCGCTATCACAGGATCAATTCCAAATTCACTGCCTATTTTTTGAAAATCTGCTTTCTTATTATATACCATCCACTTTTCCATAATGATCCTCTCTGTTTATCAACCTATCCATTATTAAAACACAAATCCCGGGGCAGCAGTCTGTCCCGGGATCTGAGATGTGTTACTGTTCACTCCGTTCACAGCAACTTAATTGTTACTTTTTATGTTTCGGATTATGCATCCTTATTTTCATCTTTGGAAGCATTTTCTTTTGCCGCTGCTTCCTGTGCCGCCAGACGTTCTGCTACTCTCTTGCGGTTTTTCTTTTTCGGCTGATCTGAATTTTTCTTTCCGGATTTTGTATCCTGGCTGTTATTATTCTGTTTTGCAGGAGCTGCAGTATTCTTTGCTGCTACAGCCTGTGCAACAGGTTTCTTATAATAGCGTTTCATTACCAGCCACAGAGCACCTGTGATGCATACAGAAGAATAAGCTCCACAGATAACACCTACCATCAGAGGAGCTGCGAACTCACGTATAGAAGATACACCCATGATGTACAAAACAGCTACCATTACGAAAGTTGTGAAAGAAGTGTACATACTTCTTGTAAGTGTCTGTGTGATACTTTCATTAACGATCTCTTCAAGGTTTGATCTGCTTCCCTTCGTATTCTCACGAATACGGTCGAAAATAACGATCGTTGCGTTGATGGAATAACCTACGATGGTAAGCATGCAGGCAATGAAGGTATTACCTACGGAAATTCTGGAAATTCCATAGAATGCAAATACAACCAGTACGTCATGCAGCAGGGCAAGTACTGCACTACTTGCGAAACGGATATCTTTGAAACGGAACCAGATGTAAGCAAGCATGCAGAGTGTAGCCACAATCACGGCAACAACTGCATCTCTTCTCATCTCGGAACTTACTGTAGAAGAAATACTTTCTGTTGTGATCAGAGAATCATCTACATTAAATTTCTCAACAAGTGCATTATCCAGTTTCTCACGTTCTTCCTGAGAAAGCGTACGCGTCTTGATAACTACCTGATTTGTTCCTACAACTTTAGTCGGCTGTACATTCTTATCACCTGTAACTTCCTCAACGACAGGAGTTACTTCAGAGTCAATCTGCTTGATATCCATGTCTTCGTTGAATGTTACAGTTGTTGCAGTACCACCTGAGAAGTCAAGTGCATAGTTCAGAGCTGTTCCATCTACGTTGTGATGGATTGCCATTGCAACCGGACCACTTAAGATCAGAATGATGGAAATAATGAAAAATACTTTTCGTTTTCCAACAACATTGAATACTTTACGCTGTTTTGCACGACCGTAGAATTTCTCATCATGGAATCCTACTGCATAAAGAGCATTCATAACAAAACGTGATACAACCAGAGCTGTAAACATGGAAACTACGATACCAAGAGCCAGTGTATAAGCAAAGCCCTTAACAGTACCGGAACCAAGCCACATCAGCACGAGAGATGCGATCAGGGTTGTGATGTTTCCATCGAAGATTGCGCTGAACGCTTTTGAGAAACCGGATTTAATAGAAGCTCTTACAGAGTTTCCGGCTGCGATTTCTTCCTGAATACGTGCGTAAATGATAACGTTCGCATCAACCGCCATACCAATACCAAGAATGATACCTGCGATACCCGGAAGAGTCAGTGTGATGTCAAATGCATTCAATGTAATGAGTACGATCGCTGTATACAGGATCAGTGCCACACCGGCAACAACACCCGGCAGACGATACATAATAATCATGAAGATGATTACAATAACAAGACCGATCAGACCAGCCATAACACTGGTGGAGATTGCTTCTTCACCAAGCTGTGCAGCAACTACGCTGGAACGAAGTTCTTCCAGTTCGATGCTCAGAGAACCGATACGGATATAGGAAGCAAGATTCTGTGCTTCTTCCACACTGGACATACCAGTGATCTGTGCCTGTCCACCTGTGATTGCTTCGTTTACCTTCGGTGCGCTTAAAATCTGATTGTCATAAACGATCGCAATCTGTTTTCCTACGTTTGCTTCTGTAGCATCTGCAAATTTTGTCTTACCTTCATCTGTAAGTGTCAGGCTGACTGCATACTCTCTGGAGCTGTTTTTGTCAGACTGGAATGCACCACCCTGGGCATCTTTTACATCTGTACCTTCCAGAACGACGGATCCGGATTCACGAATCTCGTCCAGACTTCTTGCCAGTACATAACCGCTTCCTGTACTGGAGAAGTTTGCATTACCGTCATCATCTGTCATTGTGATAAAACACAGAGAACCCGGTTTTCCAAGGTCGTTCAGAATCGCATCTGCATCTGTAACACCAGGAATCTCTACAGCGATACGGTCGCTTCCTTCTTTGTACACCTGTGCTTCTGTACTGTACTGTTCAACACGCTTCTGGAGTTTATAAACAGTATCTGACATGTCTTCTGCACTTGGGTTGCTGTCTTTTGCCTGATAGGTGATACTTACACCACCAGACAGGTCCAGGCCGGTCTTAATGTTTTTTGCAGAACCGGTACCTGTTGGTCCGAGGCCAATCCCGGCCGTATAACACAGAAAGACTGTGATAATGGCGGTCAGAAGCAGCACAACAATTCCTTTGCTTTTCTTCATTGTTCTTTCCCTTCTTGCATTATTTTATTCCGCTAATGCGGCCTTTATCATGATTGCGCACTCCACTCTCTTACGCTGAAGTTCGCATCCGATACCATAATTGCCATTTATATCTTTCTGAAAATGATAAGCATTGGCAGCACAGCCACCACTGCAGTAAAATCTTGCGAAGCAGTCTTTACAAGCTTCTTTTGTGTAAACATTACATTTACCAAACTTATCACGGATCTCCGGATGTGTGATTCCCTCATCCACATTTCCCATAAGGAACTGCTCTTCACCAACAAACTGATGACACGGATAAAAATCACCCCAAGGAGTTACTGCAAGATACTCGGTTCCTGAACCACATCCTGAGAGACGTTTGTAGACACAAGGTCCACCGGTCAGGTCAATCATAAAGTGGAAGAAGTTGAAACCTTTTCCGGCTTTTTCTCTGGCGATCATTTCTTTTGCCAGTGCATCGTATTCTTCCATGATCTGAGGAATATCCTCTTCTCTGATTGCATATTCCTCTGTATCAGCTGCAACTACCGGTTCAACAGAAATCTGTTTGAAACCAAGATCTGCAAGGTGCAGAACATCTTTTGAAAAATCGAGATTATGATGTGTAAATGTACCACGCACATAATACTTGTCCTGATTTCTGGATTCCGCAAATTTCTGGAATTTCGGAATGATCAGATCATAACTTCCAGCTCCTTTGCGGAAAGGTCTCATATAATCATGAACTTCTTTACGTCCGTCCACACTGAGAACAACATTTCCCATTTCTTTATTACAGAACTCCATAACTTCATCATTGAGAAGAACACCGTTCGTTGTCAGTGTAAAACGGAATTTTTTATTATGGAGTTTCTCCTGCTCTCTTCCGTATGCCACCAGGTCTTTGACAACCTGCCAGTTCATCAGAGGCTCTCCTCCGAAGAAATCCACTTCCAGGTTCTTTCTGGATCCGGAATTGGCGATCAGGAAATCAAGAGCTTTCTTACCCACTTCAAAAGACATCAGTGCTCTTCTTCCATGATATTCTCCCTCTTCGGCAAAACAGTATCGACAGGCCAGATTACAATCATGGGCAATGTGCAGGCACAAAGCCTTTACTACTGTCTGTCGATTCTCTGTAAATTCATCAATAATGTTTTCGTATATATCTCTGGTAAACAGCATACCCTGTTCTTTCAGTTTCTCACACTCGGAAACAGAAGTACGGATATCAGCCTCAGGATACTGATCTTTTAATTTGTCAACAATCTCCTGCTCTGAAAGTCCCTCTTCCATAAAAGGAAGAACTTCGTATGTTACAAGGTCTACCAGATGAATACATCCACTGTTAATATCCAGAACAATGTTATAGCCATTGCTCTGATATCTATGAATCAGACTCATCTTTCTGAAAATCCTTTCCTGTAACTTTTTGTTCATAAGAATAAGCAGCGGATTTCACTCCGCTGCTTACTGAATGTTCTGAACCTGCTTATTTGTTCTCGCAGCTCTGATTTCCTACAGTACAGGAAGTTTTGCATGCTGACTGGCAAGATGTCTGACATTCACCGCATCCACCTTTTTTCACTGTGTTCTGCAGGTTCTTTGTATTTAATGTTTTGATATGTTCCATTATATATCCCTCCTTATGTATAATTATCTGGGCATAGTATAGCATAAAATCAGCCTAATTAAAAGCATTTTTTTATCAGGAAAGCATCCCTCCAAGGGTTCCTCCTCCAAGACACATAAAAAATGTAGTCACCAGATGCTGGAAGCTCATATCCCACTTTCTCTGTACTGCAAAAGAAACAGCTGCAAGTAACACAAAATAACATAAGCCTACCAGAAATCCCCACCGATATTTATCCTGACGAAGTATTTTTCCTGCCAAAAATCCTCCTGCCAGGCAGGACAGCACATAAATCACTAAAATTCCTACCGTAACCGGCCCTTTCCCTATGTCAAGTTTGAATACCAGTAATGCCAGCAGGAGCAGGCAGACACCCGACAGAAGATATGCCAGAAACAATGATCTCAAAATTGCCTTTACCTTCATAAAAAAGCCCTCCCATATTGAAATATATGGAAGAGCTTTGCTTCATATGTGCAAAATGCTATGCAAAATATCATTTTTTCTTCTTAAGATAAACGAGTACTGCTACAATTACCGCAGCTGCGATGCCAATGATCACAAACGGAAGGATCGGAGTATTATCTCCAGTCTCAACAGCTCCTACAGAATTTCCCTTACTGTCTGCTTCACTCTGGTCAGCAGAGTCAGAAGTACTGTTCTGATTTTCAGATGTGGATGCCTGAACAGATGTATTATTCGCAGAAGTGGATGCTGTATTACTTGCATTATTTGCAGTAGTGCCAGATGTACTGCCTGTATTTGTAGAAGCTGCGGCTGTTGCCTGCGGAGTCGTTGTCGCGGTAGAAGTTGTACCTGAAGAATAACTTCCATCTTCAATTTCTTCTCCTACAAGTGCCTTGCTTCCTGCAATTCCAAACGGGCTGAAAGAATGTGTACTGAATACCATTGTACTGCCCTCAACACTTGGCACGATTGTTTCCATAGCACCACTGTCCAGAAGATGCTCAATTGTATAATCATATCCGGCCTTAACAGGAACTGTCACACTCAGATATTCACCATCTGGGATCTCATACTCAGTATTGTTTCTCAGATCACATAATTCAAATTCATAAGATTTGAATACATTTGCTTCTGCTTCATTGGTAAATTCATAATTTTCACCACTTGCAACCCTGAACTGTACGTACCATGGAAGATTGATCCCTGATACAGAAATGCCATTGCATGTGTGATTTTTTTCTGCTATCTGTGCTTTTTCTTCATCAGACGGCTCTGTGTCCTCCTCAACCGACTGAGCTCTGTCATCTGCTGTGATATCTTTCTCTGTTCCATCAAAAATATTGTCTTTATCAGCCTCCGGAGTCACTGTAGGTTCCGGTGTATCTGTCACTGATGGTGTCTCAGTAATTTCTGCGATATCTGCAGGTCCCGGTGTCTCAACGGCCTCTGGTGTATCTCTATTTTCTGACGGAGTTACTGTTACAGCCGGTGCTTCCGTATTCTCAGTAATAATATTGTCTGTATTATCATTATCCGGTGTTTCCGTCACTTCTGTGCTGTCTGTATCTGCGTTATTCTTGTCCTCCGTGGACTCAGAGTCTGCTGTGTTCTCGGTATTTTCCGGGTTTTCCGTTACTTCCGGAGTCACTTCCGGAACAGTAGTTTCCGTATTTTCTTCAGTATTATCTGTCGTGCTGGCCTCTGTGTTTTCTTCTGTGTTTTCTTCTGTGTTTTCTTCTGTGTTTTCTTCTGTGTTTTGTGCAATATTCTCAGTATCTGCAGTTTTCTGCTCTGTCTGAGTCTCCTCATAATCTGAATCCTTACTGATACTGCTTACAACAACTGTCACACTGCTGTAAATTGCATCTGACTGTCCATCCCAGCCGGAAATCTTCGCCAGATCAGTAGCATTATACGGGCGAAATACAACATCATAAGTCTGCACTCTCGCTGACGGTACGCAAGACCCATCTGCCCAGGAAAGTGTTCCATAATCACTCTTCGGAAGTGAAATATCTGAAAGAGGAACCGGCTGATCAATCGTAACATTATTCGGGATCAGACTGCTGACCTGTACGGTCGATGTATCGTCTCCCATTACTGTTGCAAATGAAAACTGACTTGTTACAAGTGCTGCGGTAAGTGCTGCAGCAGCAATAAACTGCACGTTCTTCCTCTTTTTCATCATAATCCTCACACCTCAATCTATATTCATTACTGCCAGACAAAGCCATTATATGCCGGCAGCTTCATATTATTTATGTAATCTTTAAACAAAAAATGTAACTTGTTTCTATATCATATATAATTCGAATTTAAGTACTGTAATATAAAAACATCTATTTTGTCGTATATGAAACTTTTATCTTTTCGTAACTAATTTGTAACACAATATTTTATTTTACGACACAAGCATTATATCACAGTTCTACTTTTTTCGACACCCCCAAATTATTTTTTTTATATTTATCAAGATTACATCATTAGTGAGAATTGAGTGACTATTCTGTTTACTTCTGCAAGAACTTCTTTTATTCCTCTCTCAGACTCTATCCAATTATCTCTGGTAATGCCATCAACACAACATGGGCATACCCGAAACTCAGTGTCCGGATATGCCCTCTGATAATACATTAAGGCTCTTCTAGCATGATAATTTTTGCAACAAATAATTGCCTTCCTTATATTAATACCTGCCTGATCTGTAACTTTTCTGGAAAACTTTGCATTTTCCCAGGTAAATGTCGCCTGATCTTCCTTCAGAACAGCATCCGCCGGCACACCATTCTTCATCAGTACATCCTTTAAAAATTCCCATTCCGTCTGATACTCTCCACTGTACCGTTTCTGACCAGTTAGTACTCCGCCAAATCTGCCTGTAGAAATACTGTATTTTCCACTTGGCAGTACAAATGGAGCATATTTTTTCGCATACAGCTGTGCCGCTTTCTCTGCCATCTGTGAATAACCATTGCCGGGTACAAAAATAATATCCGCTTTCTCTGGCTTATTTTCTGCAAAAATGAACTTACTTGTTTCTTTTATGAACTCTTCGTACATATTCGATACCTTCTCTTTTGGTTTATTTTGTTACAATGACCGTACTATATCCTGCATCTCTGAGGCGTTGTTCCATATTTATTGCATTTCCAATCTGCTGAAATGCACCAACCTGTACTTTATATAAATCATTTTCATTCAACAGAAATGCCGGATATCCCTGATCTGTCAATTGATAAAGCATACGGTCTGCATTCTCTCTGTTCCGAAATGCGCCGGTCTGTACCCGATAATACAAAGGAGCTTCTATCGTTTCTTCCGATAACGTTCCTAGAATTGCGCCTGCAATCGCCTGTGCTATTTCATCTTTTTTCTCATCATATAATGCATTATCCGCATCTGAATTTATAAATCCGGTTTCAATGAGAAGAGCAGGCATTCTGGTTCTTCGCAGAACGACCAGTCCCGGACGTTCTTTTACTCCTATTTCTCTGAATCCAAGTTCCCCCAGTGCTCCAACAATATTTTGTGCCATCTGATACTTAATTCCACTTTTGTCATATACCAGAACTTCTACGCCCTGATATTGATTATCTTCAGGGCTGCTATTCCGATGAAAAGAGATAAAATAATCTGCACCTGACTGATTTGCGATTCTTGCCTTCTCAAATGGCGTCTGGTAAATATCTTCTGTTCTAGTATATACCACATCCACACCATTGTCTTCAAGGATTTTTCCTACCGCTTGTGCAAGTGCAAGATTATCATCTTTTTCATTTCTTCCATTATATACAGCACCGGGATCCGTTCCACCATGTCCCGCATCCAAAACAATTTTATAAGCCAATTTTGTATCTCCTGACTGCTTTTTAATTAGTATATGCACACACTGATAAAAAGCATACGGGATAATCAGATTGCTTCAATAATAGCTGAACTGACCAGTTTCCGCATTGTAATGGTACACATAATAGGTAAGAAAATCTTCTTCCGGTGTCGTTTCCTCTACAGTCTCTGCCAGAACCTCTTTTAGCTTTCTTGGATCTGCACTATCTTCGCTGTGTATCATTACTTCATGAATACTTGTAAACACCATATAAAAACTGCCACCAATAAGTTTCCCCAATCGCTGCGCAACTCCGGGTAAAAAAACAGCCACTGCTCCATTGGTCCGGACAGATGTACTCAGACAATTTCCTATTGCATCTTTCTTCAAAGACATATCAAACAGCAGATTCATAAAATTCTCGCCTTCATAATCCAAATTATATAGAAGTTTCTCCCAGCAATAAATTCTTGGTGGCGAAATAAAATACGTATTCAAAAGTGCCTCATTAAACACTGACTGTTCATCCTGCTCCCATTTCTGTAACATATGTTTTTTTATTTTAATGCTGGTACTGCATCCATCCAGTTCTCCCATCCGGGCATATAATACCAGTGCAATATCCCCAACGGTTCGAAAAATTGCATTCTTCAGTTCATCTCGATATTTAACCACATTCATCAGGCGGATAAACAGATCTCCCTTTACCTTTTCGTAACTGTCCAGATTTTTACTTTTCTCAAAACACTCGGAACGAGCAAGCATATCTAATCTTTTCATAATTTCCTGTATGATATTCTCCATGCTCCATCCATTTTGAAATTCATCATACAGATCTCGCACATAAAGTGCACAGACTTCATAAACGCCTTCCTTCTGTCTGTTTTTCAAAAGCAGTCTGTCACCCGAAGTCGGAGGATATTCCTCAGCCTTCTTATAACAGATCATTTCTTCTTCATAAGAAGTTTCCTTAAGAAGACTCTGTCTCAAAGTGTCCACGAAGTTTTCGTAACCGTTTTCCATATTCAATTCCTCATCTTTCCTGAATTATTCGGGCGATCTGCCCATGACTTAAATAGATTTGAAAAAAAGAAGGAAGCAGATGCTCCCTTCAAGAGTTGCTGTATCTAGAGGATACCGCATAATATTGTTTCTGTAAAGAAAATTCGTTCGACAAAATTCGTGGATATCGACAATTGTTTTTATAACATTTCTTATTATAAAATACTTTAGAATAAAATTCAGATCAGGTCAGTTTAATTCATAATAATCTGCCCTTTGCCTTCCAGATATGTCAGAAAGCCCTCGCATCCCCTGACTACGTCGCGATATGTAATGTCAAAATTTCCTGTGTACCATGGATCTGCGATATCCCCGTGTTCGTCCGCATAATCCAGCAGAAGGCTCACTTTCTTTTCCGGATCTTTGCCTAGAATTCGAAGCATATTTCTTCTGTTTCGCTCTTCCATTCCAATCAGATAATCATATTTGTCATAATCTGATTTTTTAAGCTGTACTGCCCTTTTCCCTTCACAGGAAATTCCATGTTTCGCCAGTTCACGCTTCGCCGGTGGATATACCGGGTTACCGATTCCATTCCAGATTTCTTCTGTACTCGTCGCCGCAGAGGCGATGTAGAACTGGTCACCTAGTCCACGGTTATTGACCATGTCCTTAAATATAAATTCTGCCATTGGAGAACGACAGATGTTGCCATGGCAAATAAATAGTACTTTTATCATTTTGTAGTTATGCCTCCCTATGCTGACTTATGCGGATTTATGCAGGATTTACGCGGGTTTCCGGATTTCTGGTATTTTACTCTAACTCCTCACAACTCTGTATATCTCTGCATATCTCTGACGTCATTCATGTTAAAAATCATGTTAAATTAAAACTTCATAACATGGACTGTTTTTAGCCATTTTTCGCCATCTTCTCAACCTCATCCCTGGCGTCATCAAATTTCAGATGCGTGTAGGTGTTCAGGGTCACACCAATATCCGAATGTCCCATCAGATACTGCAGGGTCTTTGGATTCATACCAGCCTTTGCCATGTTACTGCAATAGGTGTGGCGGCATACGTGTGGGGTGATCTTCGGCAGCGGGATTTTAAATAGACTGTTGTATTTTTCCCTGGCATGCTGCATGTACTTCTCCCAGTGGAGCGCAACCATCGGCATACCATTTTTGTCTATGTACAGAAATCCACGATAACCATCAATCATCGGCTCAATTTTTCGTTTTTCCCGTTTTTCCAGGATCGTCTTAAAACACTGGTAAACGTCCTCAGTCATGGGGAGCTGTCTTGTACCAGCGTTTGTTTTCGTACTCTCTATACCGTACTTCATGTCGGACCAACGGATTAATTGGTGGTCAATATTGATCTTCCGCTCCTTCATGTCAATGTCCTTCACGGTCAGTCCGCAGAATTCCGAAATACGCATGCCGGTATGGAACAGGATATAAAAAGCCTCGTAATATCGGGAGAAATGAATGTCATGCTGCACAAATCGTAAAAACCGCAACATGTCTTTGTTGCTGATTGCCTCTCTGGTAACAGAATCGTTGATAACCACCGAACTCAATGGAAAATCAATCGGATTTTTTAAAATCAGGTTGTCATCCACCGCCATCTGGAACGCCGGACGAAGGACCCCACGTACAGACCGAATAGAGGCAAACTTTTTGCCCTCCTCCTGTAATTTCAGAAAGAACATTTTTACCTCCGACATGGTCACATCGCCAATTTTTCTGCTGCTAAAAGGATACCTTTTTAGCAACTGTAGCGCTGTTTTATGTCCTGCCTGAGTTGTTTTTTTCAGGGATACATCCCGGATTTTTACATAACGTTCTGTTAACTCCATTACCGTCATATTTTCCTGTCGGATCCCCTGAAACTGCTGCAGCTGCAGCTCCTTTTCCTGTTCCCGGAGCGATTTGCACTGCCTTTTTCCAGCTGGTAATTTGTCGTGCAGTTCTAGTTTCCAGGAATACAGATTTTTCTGTTTTCCGTTTACATAATAACTGTAACGGTATCTCCCATCCGGTGCCTGGCTCTCACCATTGCGCAAAATACGTCCTTTACTATCCCTTCTTTTTATGCTATCATTTTTCATATCAAAACACCCTTTCAAAAATAAAAGGGCACCAGTCACGATTATAATATCATACTGGTGTCCTTTTTGTCATCGTTAAATTGTGTTTGTTTCGTCTAACCATTCGGAAAACTTTTCCCTTTTAAACAGTAATTTTACGCCATTGTAAATCACGATCCCGGAATCCTGGTTTTCTTCTGCGATCTGCTGCAGTTTCCGTTCTCCGATTCCAAAAAACGCAGCTGCTTCTGTTAATGTAAGTGCGTACCTGTGCCAGAGAGGGACTTCACTGTTTTTTGCCATATTAAAACCTCCAATCTGTTTAAATTTCTATTGTCGGTATTAATATGTTATTTCTGGCTTATAGATAGCAATTTTTTCTTCATATTCCTACGTTTTTCTCCATTTATCTCGCAAATATTCATTTTTCTAAATATTTTATTTAGATTACGATATATAACAATTTGATTCTATGGTATAATAAAATCACTATATAATAGGAGGGATTTTGATTGGATTATTGCATGTTACTGAAATATTCTGCAGGGGATAAATGTTATATCGTAACTGTGCCGGATCTTCCGGGTTGTATGGCGGACGGTGAGAACCCGAACGAGGCTTATGAGAATGCTAAAATTGTGATCCGTGAATGGATAGAGACAGCTCAGGCAGCTGGTAGACCGATCCCGGAACCGACCTTCGGACAGGATAAATTTTAAGGGGCAGCTACTGCCGCCCCTCGTATGACATTAATTAAAACTGATATTAATAATTTTTGATCTCATCTGTTGCGGTAGTGGAATTTCGATTCCGTCCCGAAGAGCACAGAATAGCCAGCTCTTCTTTTCAAGTTCCAACATTTTCATCGCCATCTCCGGCGACGCGCCAAATCCTGACACACTGGGAATCTCCCTGAGTGCAACGTTGTAATAATTCGACGAATCCATCCAAAATCTGATGTTATACTCCAGGTTCATATAATACTTCAGAGTTTCGCCGTGCTCTCCTTGATACCATTCCTCATCATCGGAAATTTCGTCATCAAAATCTTCGTCATCCGGATCCGGTGGCGTTATGTTTTCCGTCACAGCCTCCATCCATTCCCGCTGTGCATCTGCAATCGTTGTCGGGATATCCTCCCATCTATTGCAACAGGTAACACAGCCAGGGCAGTCCGGAAGATAAATCGTGAAACCACCCTCTTCTGTATCTTCGATAATTTTTACTGGATAATATTCCTCCATATAATAGGTAATTTCTCGTTTCATAATACCAAGTCTCCTTCCTTGTACAGTTTAGCCAGCTTGTAGAATGTGGTTCTTCTCAGCCCCATCAGACCCATAGCGGCGTTTGCCGTGATGTTTCCCGTCAGCCATCGGTCCATGACCTCTATGTAATTGTCTGGTAGAGTAATGGACGGTCTGCCGTAGTCCTCCCATGCAGTGGATTCTTTCAGGGTTTCGATACCGCGCCGCTGCTGACGTTTGATTCGAATTTGCTCTTGTTTTATTACGGTAGTCAATGTTTGTATGATGGCACCTATGACAGTGTCATAGACATTTTCCAGGTCTTCAGGAAGATCTTCCATGGTTGCCGGCATATCCAAAATCTTGACCCGGATATGGTGATCCCGGTAGTGTATCAGTTCCGGACGGGCAGCGTATTTGCTACCTAGTACAGAGAGACTGCAAATGATGAGGGTGTCTCCGGACTGCAGTATTTCATTTTTTAACTTCTGGTAATTCTCCCTTCTGGGGAGTCTTGCATGGACGGGATCTGTGATGATCTGATTGTCCTCCGCTCCCATGGTACGGAACCTTTCGATTTGTGCAGACGTGTTGTTTACGTCAGCATAATAATATGTATTTTGTTTTTGAAAATTGTTACTTATAAAACCTCCTAAAATGTGTGATCGGCGGTGTTCTGGATTGTTGCGGTATGTATTATAGAGCACCTCTCCGGCCGTTCCTTCTATAATAGAGGAAATGGACTTTTACGAATATTATTGCTATTGTAATTTTTGCTGGTATTCCAGGTAATCATCAACGACACCATTATAATATAGAAGTTTCTCATTCATCGTGTCTTCCTTCGTGTTGTTGCGGACGGAACTAACCACATATAATTAATAGCCATTAATATATTTAATAGTTTGTATTTTTACCGATCTAAACCCCCGCTAGTATGCAAAAAACAAAAACTCTTACAAATTCATGATTTTATTAAAAACCTTTATTTTTAATAGTTTTATATTTACGTGTGACATTTTCCCTTATATATATAGACAAATGTCACACCAAAAAATAACTTAGGAACAATTAACTGCATATACTATATAATTAAGGGTGTGCTTTTTATATCATCAGACAATACAGTTAATTATCTTCAAAGCGTGAATACTTGCTTTAATTAGTTAAAGTTTTCATGGGAAAGATTTTCCCACGAAAATGTTTTTGATTCCCACGAAAATACCAGTTTATAGAGAAATTCGCGATTTTTAGTGTTCCTGAGGTTTTCCATACTAGCGGGTTTTAAAATGGCGAGTTTCCTAAAAATATGAGCCAGGGAAAAACGTAAAAATTTGTAATTTTACAGGTGCAGTTCCCGCCGCTGCCCGTTTTATCCAATCAAAAACGCCCCGTTTGATGAAAGGAGAAAATATCGGGACGTTTTTGCGATGGAAAAAAAATTATGAAGCACAAATATTTGAAAACCTCCAACCGGACAGTGTGGGAGGACGATGTCTTGTTTGTAAGATTAATTTTAGATCATACGTTCGTAAATGTCTATTGGCGTAATAACCAAAGCTATTTTCATGATAATGGCAATTATTTCTCTAATTTTCAGAAAATTAAAGAAAAAAAGTTATAAGAAATCTTTTTCAAAATCTTGCACAATTTACCCTATCCCACACTACCACATTTTATTACAACATTCACAAAAATCCGTCATTTTACTTTTCGTCATTTTGCACAATCGAATATTTCGTTTTCTAAATAAAAAATAAGTATTCGGAAATCTATTCGCAAAATACAAAGTGACGAAAATACTCAAAATCACTGTAAACACTGCACTTTCAAAGATTTTTATGATACTCTTTTACTACAAAAATATAGAAAGGAAGGTATTGTGCAAAATGACTAATTTTCTATTATACGGTAGGAATGATTCTGATTTTGTTCCTGCTGATAATGAGGACCTAAAAAGAAGCATTTACGCCTACTACTGTCAAAATGGCTATCCAAATGATCTTCAAAAGTCCATCGACTCTGCAACTCAACTATTAGAAAGCGGCGATGTTACTGCCGAGAGCGAGATTAACGACCTGCTGATGGCTGTTACCGGTGCCGCTGACATTTGGGCATTCTGGATGGGCTTTAAGGCCTGTGCAGATATTATGACAGGCAGTCTTTTTCAAAGGATTCTCATATCTCAAGACGATGAGGAGGATGACGAATGAAAGATTTGGAAATGTTGCTCCAAGACGCGCGTATGGAAGGTCGCGAAGAAGCGCTCCGTATCATTCCTGTGCTATTACAGGCAAAGGTCGGCGATATTACAATGACTGATGCATATAACGATCTAAGCGCTGCAGGATTTTCCAGAGAAGCCATCGACGAGATGAAAAAGTTGTTTAACAAATGCTTAAAAGAGGAGAAAAAACAAAGAGTTATAGAAGAGCATGCAAAAAGCACTGCCCTCCGCCTGATACGCGCTGGTATGGATCCGTCCGCTACTCAGGCCAGTATTAAGGAGTGGTTTGGCGTAGAATTATCAGATTCTTCTATAAAATATCTGGTAGGTCAATTAGAAATTGAAGAAAATTTTGCCAAGGCTGCTGACGCGATTGAAGGGAGGTCTGGAAATGTCAAATCAAAAATCATATAAATCTGTTGATACTGTAGATGTTATGAGGATTTCACAAGAATTAATTTTAAAAAACAGGACAGCATACAAACACCTTGCCGCTGATATCTCTGTTCAGCAGATCCTGGATGAGATCATCCCTCAATTAATCAGTTTGTACAAAGGTCACATGGTTCAAATTGTTCAGTTCAATAATGACCTGGCATACATTAACCTGGCTGTCTTATTTGATGACTCCTACACATTAACTATGCATCAATCCAAAATCGGAAAAAGTCGCAAGTTGATGCGTGCCATCAATGATAAATACGGGACTGCTACTATTACTATAATTAACTGTAAGTATAATGACGTGCATGATCCAAAAAAGAACAGCACGCACCTCTACAAGGCACGGAGTGGTAAAGCAATTTGGACCCGCAAGGAAACAGAGGAAAACAACCATGAATGAAAAAAGATCAAAAAATATAGCGGAATTAGCTGATTGCGTCCGATCTGATCTGCCGGTGCAGGAAATAATAGATGATTTTCAATATTTAATTCAAAAACTTGATTATACAAATCGAGTAGCCGCAGTAACGAAGGCAATCGAACGTCTCAACGATGGTCGTACGTACGACTACGTAGCTGCCGGCCTTAGAGAATGGTATGATATAAATATTTCATCTCAAGAACTGGCGTTGCTCTTATATGGAGCAAAAGGTCTTTTACCTCGTGAAGTACGGTGCGAACGGCGACCTGCAAGGCAAGAGAACGAAAAAGCAGCCCAAACAGAATAATCCCCACCTACAGAAAAGAGACTCCCTCCGGGTCTCTTTTCCATATCTATCAAAATCACCTCAAAACCCTATAAATCGTCTAAAAACCTACCAATATCACGTAAAAACCGTTTTGTCACCGACATATATGTCGTGAACATCAACTGTCACTATCCTGATTATGTCACATACGACATAATTATTTTCCAAATATGTCGTATACGACACAATGTTTTTTCGATTATGTCATATACGACATAATCAGGACTAAACCTTCCTTACTAGCGGGGATCTTTGAGCCTATATCATTATAGAATGTTCATTTTAATAGAAAATCTTAAATATTAACTTATATGAATATTTTCTTTTTCTGAAAGTTGCCGTTAACTTTTTTCAAGAAAAAATCCCATTTTTACACATAAGCCGCCCATTTATGCATTAGTTATCACTATTTTTTCAACTTATATGTTTAAAAATGTCAACTTTTATCCTGGAAGTATAACTTTTAATCATACTAGATCAATCTTTTGTACTAGAGGCGCGCAACGTCTACTCGCTTAAAAGTTGATAAATGTTGAACTTATTCATCTCCCCTTGATTCTGTTAAAAATGGGTAATATTCAACAATTTTCTGTTTGAAGCATTGTATATATTCTTCTGTCGTCAAAGCCTTTCCATATCTTGAATCAATTTCTTTCTCACCTTCTTGAGTGTGGAGTTTTTCAATTCTTTGATGACAAATTTCTTTTATTAAAATTTTAATACGCTCTGCAAAAGGGTTTGATAAAAATGCTTCCAGACTTGCTTTTTGCCAGCAAATACTTTTCACCTTGTTTTCTTCATAATACTGTATTCTTTTTCTATCTTCTTTTACTGCCAGCTGTGCAATTTGTTCTACTTCATTATAGATACGACGCACATCATAATCGCGTCTTGTAATCTGTATCCATTCTATCCCCATCTCCCGCAAATTACCTTCGTTTTCAATTAAGTTTCGTCCGAGATCCAATTTTTTTATTTTTGTTAATTCTTCTATGGGAGACACGTCTGTAATATGATGATAAAAGAACTGCAAATCCTCAATATTTTTCTGGCATCTTAATCCCTCACAGTCTTCAACCCCATTGTCAATAATCAGTGTTTTTAATTGATATCTTGCATTCTTCAGCCAACTAAGATCATCACCATAATTGTAAGTAAGTCTGAGAGATTCCAACTTACGCAATTGAGCAAAATCTTCCGGCACTGCATCCGGAACGTTACGCAATTCTAATCTTCTAAGATTACATAGTCCAGAATAATCCATGTGTTCTTCATATTTCTTCTCTATGCTGTCAGACCATTTTTCTTCCGAGTAAAACAACTCCAGCTCTTTCAAATTCGGAAGATTTAATTTGGGGGCATAGGCCATTCCATTTACAGTCACATGCAGTGCTTCTATATTAGCCAGATTTAGTCTGCAAAGCTCTTCCCAGCCAAAACAATATTGTGTAATAGATATCTTTTTCAGATCATGTGCCATCTTCAAAATACTTGGAATACTTTTAATAAGTTCTGTGTCTCTACCTGCTATATATGCAGTTTCTATTCCAGTCCAGTCGTTTGGTAAATCATTGATACTTTCAAAATGCACAGAAGACTTTTTAACCTTATCACAAGTTGCCAAATATGAATTATATTCCCAAGCATCTTTGAACCACTTTCCATATTTTTCAATCCCTTTTACAATGTTAAAATACTTAGCGAACAACCGATTATACTCTTGTTCCACTGTTTCAAATGGCCGAACTATATAATCTAGCTTAATATTAACTTCAGGCATATCGTCATCTTGCTTTTCCTCCAAAAGATTCTCAAGATCATACCATAACATCACATCATCTATATCGCAAACCTGTGCCTGTTCTTTTTCTGTTAAATCGGATCCAAGGAATTTTTCATATATGGTGCTTAAAAGATTTTCTTCCTGTTCCTGATAAGCGTCCATTTCTTTCTTAAATGGACGCGGTACATCAGACATATAGCATTCACTTGCATCATGTAATAAGCATGCCAATATAACTCTTGCAGAAAGACCTCTTGCCTCTGCTTCCTTTGCACAACAAATACAATGTTCTGCCACTGACCAGAATTTATGTACATGACCATTTCCGCGACATATCAATGATAAAGCATGCGCAATATCCTCGATGCATATTGCCATCGGATCTGGACTCATCGGATAGAAATGTTTTCCTGTAAAAGTTGTAATATAATCACCCATAGCATTCAGACCTTTCACTCATTTTCTCTGTCTCATTCTATTGTTGCATCAATTCTATTCTTCAATCTGAGTGAAATGTCTTCTTCTCGCTCCCAGATAATAGTATTTTTTTGTGCTATATCAAAATGTAATTTTGTGTTTTTTTTGCAAAGCTGGATAACGGTTTTACCAAGCCCCATTGCATACCCTTCTTCAAAATATGCGCCATTATTTTGGTGAGTCAAATCCACAACAACAAATTTACTGTCTCGTATATGTTTTAACAATTCTGGTGTAATAAATTCATTATGTTCTACTTCATCAATAAAAATAGCATTATATTTTGCCTCAGAAATTCCCTGTCGTATTGCTTCTCGTAATTTCTTTGTATCATCACCAAATTTCATAGCTACTAACACGTCATTACCCTTGCTGATTTTTCTTTGCCATTCTTCTATTCTACAATATCCTTTGGGCGTAATAATAAGATTATTTAAATTATTATCCAATATTTTCCCCTGGACATAACCATTTTCGCTCAGATAATCAAACATATACATTGCTTGTGTTTCTAGCTCATCTTCACTTCTTCTTTCACCATTAACTGGATTAAATCGATCTACAAAAAAACAGCTATAAAGAGCCTCCCTGTCTAATCCGATCTTATCGCCCATATATTCCGATAAATCGTTCAGTTTTAACAGAATCTTGTCTGTCTTTTCACTTAACGTACAAGGATACCAGCTATCCACCATTAATGAATCAATATAAATTGGCATTCCACCACTATTAGTTTCATTTTCTATAGTCGTATAGTATCGCCTCTCATTATTTCCTGGCAAAGTATGTTCTTTAAATCCTTTATAAAATAGAAATGATGCCAATTTATTTTTATCTATCATCTTAAAATTACTATTTTCCTCAGATATTTTATACATGCCACACACTGGGCAATTTATAAACTTAGACACCGGATCATGAATTTGCTCCACTTTAGCGTTCTTATTTCCACATACCATGCACATATTATTCTCCATTATTACACCCCTTTCTACTACAATCACATAGATTTATCCTTTATTCCACACCCAACGCTTTAAACACCGCATCCTCCGCACTTTGATACGGAATCAACTGAAATGCGCTCATCAGATCAGCCGGAACACTTGCGAAATCAACAAATGAGGTACTTGGAATCAGCACCTTCTTTGCACCGCTATCCAGGCACACTTGAAGCGTATTTGCAAGTTCATCCACCTTTATCATCGTGCCACTGATTGTAATATCTCCCAAGATTGCCAGATTGCTGACCACTGGCTTTCCCAGTGCAATGGAGCAAAGGGCAACTAACGTAGGAAGTGCCAGCTTCTCGGTCATGCCGATACCCTGCAAATCCTGATAATTGATGATGTAATCTTTGGTCGAGGTGCTGATAGAGCCACTGATCCGGTTGCCATTTGCTTTCAAATAGTTAAATGCCGTGTTCACCGCTTCCTTGCATTTGGAATCACTGCCTAAGCCTGTCCGTTCAATTTTGCCATTGCCTGGAAGCATCTGGCTTTCCAAACGGAATACACCAATCATGCTACTTTTTCCTCTGGATACGGTATAAACCTGTCCTGGGTTACACATTCCATCCGGTATCAGCTTACCGCCACCCTGTTCTGGTACGGAAACATAATGTTCTGACATATCTTCTAAATCTATATAGGAGAAGTTCACATCATAAAACTCCATACCACCCAGCTTCTTCAATTGCTCCTTGACACGGCGACGCATTTCCAATGCAATCTGAATAATTTCTTCCAGTTCTTCTTTGGTAAACTCACCATTTGGGTACATCAACTTCAGATAACCGTCTATCATACGACGAACCGCAATTGTATCACGCTGATTCAGATTTCTCCCCAAACGGAAGTAGTGGTCAAGTGCATCTCCATACTGCTCCTTGCGGAGCTCTCGGATGAACTCTGCCAAATAATCACTGATAAAACCGTAATCATTGGTAAAATGCTCCGGTCTGAACTTCGGTATCTCCCATCCTGGAAGATAACAGTGCATACGATCAAGAAATGCTGTATCTGTTCCCATTTCCTGTGGAAAAGGTGCGAACAGACTGGAGGTTTTCAACAGCACATCCACACTCTGATTGATGTTTCCAACAAACACCATCGACGCAGTAGCAGCTTTTTCTTCTTTGCCACGGGCAAAAGAACCGGATGCCATATAATCCTTCATAATCTGAATGCCATCTTTATCTTTAAACTTAATACCTGCCACTTCATCAAAAGCTACACAATCCCATAAGCCGACCAGTCCGACTGT